>Ga0315902_10009609_pt1 | contig 12915 bp, 12 predicted proteins | sample LakEriMetagenome_9_FD_203523 | JGI IMG/M metagenome (GOLD analysis project Ga0315902, IMG submission 203523) | Freshwater fungal communities from buoy surface, Lake Erie, Ohio, United States - Buoy 12 MA117 | ecosystem: Environmental > Aquatic > Freshwater > Lake > Lake biofilm | place: USA... | reverse complement strand
GCCGGAATCCGCGAGCTGCTGCGCGGCGAGATACTTCTCGCGGGCCACGAGCCAGTTGTCGCGCTCCGGCAGCGTGCGGCCCGGCCGGTCGCGCTCGTGGAAGTCGTCGTCGGCCTTGAAGAGCCGGCGATACTGTTTCTTCTCGTCGGCCCGGCCGATCTTCTGGCCGATGAACCAGCCCATCCGGCCGAGCAGCCGCGGCTCCCGCTGGTTGAGCATGATCCCCTGCCTGAGGAACTCGATGCCCTTCATCACCCAGGCGTAGCGGTCGTGGTAGTCGTCGAACTCGACGGAGATGTTGTAGGAGAGGTTGTGGGCCTGGAAGTCCCACACGGAATAAAAATTGGGCTGGAGCTTCGTCATCTGCTCGAGCGCGGCCGAAAGGTTCGTCCAGTCTTCCACCTTCTTGTAGTGGTTGGCCCGGTCCCAGAGCAGTGTCACGGCCACGTTCTTGAGGCCGAGCGTGGCCAGCCGCATCGTCTCGCTCGTGGGATCGACCTCGCCAAGATTCGCCTGCGAGAGGCCGAACTTCGCCCGCTGCCGGGCCAGAAATCCGCCCGGGCTCGACGAATCGGCCGGCTGGCTCAGGATCGAGAGCGGCACGAGCAAGACCGCGATCGCCACGAGGGCGAGGAGCGTTTCCCGCCGCAGTCCGAGCCACGATGGTACAGGCGTGGTCATGCCGCCACCTCCCGGGCCTTGAGACACACCGCCCCCACGACGAAGAAGGCGACGAGGTAGCCGAGCGTTTCCATCGCGTGGGCTCCGAGCAGGTCCCAGGGAATGTCGAAGCCGCCTGCAAGGAAATCGCTCGTGCCGAGCGCCGAGAGCGAAGGAAAGAGCGCGGCCCCCAGCCGCATCGGAGCCAGCAGCACCGTGTCGAGCGCCTTCATGGCCGTCACGGCCGGGTTCGGGTCGAGATCGAGCGTGATGCTCGTCTGCGTGACGATCCGGTAGAGCGACTCGATCGGTCCGCCACCCGGCACGATCTTGCTGTCGCCCGTCACCTGGCTTTCGAAGAGCCGCTGGATGAACTCCCGAAACTGCCCGACGAGCACGACGGAGAGCGCCGCCAGCAGGGCGACCGGCCCGGCGAGGAACGTGCTGAACATCACGCCCAGGGCCGTGACGATGAGCATCGAGAACCAGATGCCGAGACAGCTTTTGGCGTAGTTGGCCACGAACGACCCGCTGCCCCTCCGCAGATAGAAATCAGCCTGGGCGACGCCGTAGTACTGCGCGGGCTCGAGACACTGGAGCACCACCTCGACCCGGCCGTCGGTGACGATGTCGCCAAACAGATCCACCTGCCGCGTGCCGCCGTCGGTGGTGGTGGCGGCCAGTTGCCGGGGAATGAGGAGCGAGTCGATCGTGAACTCCTTGGCCGTGAAATAGATCGGGTCGCTCTGCAGCCCGGTGGCGGGATTGCGCACCCGCACGCTGCCGGCGATCCCCTTCTCGATCTCGCCTTTGTAGGTGCGAAACACCCGCACGATCATTTCGAGCGGCAGGCCGTCGGAAAATTCCCGCTCTGTGACGCCGTCGAACGTCCAGATCGCGGCCGCGAGCGATCCGCCCTCGATGTATTGGCGATACGACCACTCGGCGCCGACGCTGATCCCCTTCGTGCTCGGCTTGCCCTGGCGGTCGAGAAACCGGAGCGTGCCGCGGAGCGGCTTGCGGGCCTCGAGCAGGCCCTCCGGCGACCCCACTTCGTAGGCTCGGCCGGCGGCCGTCTCGATGGCACGAACGGCGTGCCGATGCCCCTGCACGGTGTCGGTGCGGCCGGTGCCGTCAGGCCCGAGCTCGACGCGGTGGCGGTGACCGCGGGCCAGGTTCGTGCGGCCCTCGAGGCCGGTGATCGAGCCGTCTTCGGCCTTCATCTCCAGCACGTCAGCGGCGAGCAGTTCGTGCTCATGCCGGACGCTGCGCACCACGAACGCCCAGCCGACGGCCCCCATCAAGGCGAGCAGCACTGTGCCCACGAGCGCGAAGCCGAGCATCCGGCCGAGCACGATCTCGCCGGTGCGGACGGGCTTCGTGGTCACGGTCTGGATCGCCTTGGCCTTGATGTCGGCCGGCAGGCTGAAGACCGAGAGCACGAGCACGACGAGGCACACGAGGAGGTTCGTGGCCGAGAGGATGAAGCCGAGGTAGAGCTTGCCGGGGTTCACGCTCGCCGGGTCGAGAAACCACCCGGCGAAGAGCACGATCACGGCGAACAGGCCGAGCACCACGAGCACGTTGCGCCGTAGCGACTCCTGCACCGCCAGCCGCGCCAGCGCCCAGATCCGTCGCGGCGACATGCCGGCCAGATCGGCGAGCGTGCCGAGGATGCCGCGGTAGACGCGGTCGCCGGCGGCGAGCGGCCCGTAGAGCGCCGACTGCACGAGCCAGGCCAGGGCCGCGGCAAATACCGCCACAAGGCCCGCCACGAACAGCCACGAGACGAGCGCGGGCCCGATCCAGGCGGTGAACTTCGGGATTTCCTCTTCGAGAACCATGTGTCGTCCAGAGCACGGGGCCGAGGGCCCGTCCGTTCAGCGGTTCACCCGTTCCTGTCGGCCTGCCGGGCCCGCCGGCCGGGGCGGGCCTCCGTGTCACGAACCACTTCGAGAAACAGCTCCTCGAGCGTGGTGGTGGGATTGCCGATCTCGATGTCGGCGCCGCCGTGCCGCTGGAGCACGGCCCGCAGCTCGTCCACCGCCGCGGCCGGCAGGCCCCGGGCCCGAATCTGCGTGACGTCGGTGACACGCAACAGATCCTCCACTCGGCCGAGCTCCTTGAGCTCGCCCTGGTGCAGCACGGCGATCCGATCACACACGTCTTCCACGTCGGCGAGCAGGTGCGACGACATGATCACCGTCTTGCCGCGTTTCTTGAGATCGATGATCAGATCCTTCATCTCGCGGGTGCCGATCGGATCGAGGCCGCTGGTGGGCTCGTCGAGCAGCACGAGCTCGGGATCGTTGATCAGGGCCTGGGCGATGCCGATGCGGCGAGTCATGCCCTTGGAGTATTCCTTGAGTTGCCGCTTCTTATCGCGCGAAAGGCCCACCATCGCGATCAGGGCGTCGGCCCGGCGCTTGCGCTCTTCGGGCGGCATGTCGAACAGGCGGCCGTAGAAATCGAGCGTCTCCTCGGCGTCGAGAAACTTGTAGAGGTAGGTCTCCTCGGGCAGGTAACCGATCCGTTCGTTCTTCGACACGTCGGTGGCATCTTTGCCAAACACGAGCGCTTCACCCGACGTCGGGAAGATGAGCCCCAAGAGGAGCTTCATCGTGGTGGTCTTGCCTGAGCCGTTGGGGCCCAGGAGACCGAAGATCTCGCCGCGGCGGATCTCGAGGTCGAGCGGCTTGAGCGCCACTTTCTTGCTGCGGCCCCAAAAGTCGCGGTAGGTCTTCGACAGATTACGGGCCGCGACGATCACATCCTGATCACTGGCACCACGGCTCACTCCCGGCTCGGCATGCATACTGGTCACCCCCGGCTGTGGCATCGACGTAAGTTCTTTCGTTGTACTGGCAAACTGCAGCGCGCGAAGTGGCCGGGAAATTGACAGTTGACAGCTTGGGGGAAGATCCTAAAATCGGCGTGTTGAGATTGATTCTCAGTTTCCATTCGGCCTTCTTTTTAGGAAGTTTGTGATGCGAAAAAGCTGGAATGCCGCAGAGCAAGGCCTGCCGCGAGCGCAAGCAGGTTTCAGTCTCGTGGAACTCCTCGTTGTGATCGCGATCATCGGCGTGCTGGTGGGGCTGTTGCTTCCGGCCGTGCAGGGAGCCCGCGAGGCAGCCCGTCGCAACGGAAGCCTTTCGAATCTGAAGCAGATCGGCTTGGCACTGCACAACTATCACGATGCCAACCGCAGGCTCCCGCCCGGATTCCGCTCGACGACCACCGGCACATGGCCAGGGAATCCGACTAACGCGCGGAACGAACCGGTTCCAGAGTCGGGCCCCGGCTGGAGCTTTTTCGCGATGCTTCTACCGTATCTCGAAGAAACGGCCTTGCATGCCACGATCCGCTTCGACCGGCCGATCACAGACTCGCCGAACAAGGCCGCGCGGGAGACGAACGTGCCTGTGTTCATTGATCCCGGCGACACCGGCCCCAGGCTCATTGACATCACAGACTCCGGATCGCCGCCCGCAGCTACCAATGCACCGACCACGATCACACAGGCTGCGGTCTGTAGCTACGTAGGGTCATTGGGAACCCTCGCGTATGAGGAGCAGCCGTTCAACGGCATCTTCCATCGCAACAGCAACATTCGGTTCTCGCAGATTACCGATGGCTTGAGCAAAACGATCGCAGTGGGTGAGCGGATGAGCCGCCACACACTCAGCAGCTGGGTCGGCGTCGTGCCGGGACAGGAACTTGTCTACGCTCCCGAATCCCCGCGGTATAACTCCGCCCAACTGAGTTTCAACTTTCGTCCGGCGATCACCGCGACACTCGTCCACGTGGCCTCAAGTGTTCCAAGCCTCCAAGGTAGTCCGGGCGGCTTCATTGGTCCCTACAAGGTCGGCACCAACTTTCTCAACATGGACGGATCGTGCCGGCTCGTCTCCGAAACCACTCCGCCCCAAATCTACCAGGCGCTGTGCACGCGGGCCGGCGGCGAGGCGATCAGCAGCGACTACTGAACAGCGGACGACGTGCCCGCTGGCTGCCGTGCGGTGATCGCCTGCGTCACCTGCTCGACCACGCGGTGGGCAGCGAGGAGCTCGGCCGGATTGAAATACGCCTCGTCGGGTACGCCGCCGGCGTGGTCGATCTTCTCCGCCGCCAACTGTTCCCACGAGAGCCCGCTCGAGAGATGCCAGGCTGCCGCCTGCGCGACCTTCTGCGGAAATTCGCCCCGGCCAAGCCGCTCGAGCACGAGCGCGAGCTTCGGATCGTTTGAAAAACTCTCGACTTCGGTGAGCTTATAGGGATATCGCGGCGAGGGCTCGGGCTTGCCGTGTTCGAGGCACACGGTCGTGACCTTCAGCACGCGGGTCTTCTGGGGCGGAATCGAAAACGCACCACCACCCATGCCGCCCATGCCACCGCCCATGCCGCCCCCCATGCCACCCATGCCGCCGCCCATGCCGCCGCCGCCCATCGCCTGGGCACCGCCGCCGATGCCGCCGCCGGCGAATCCGGCACCGCCGCCACCACCACCCATGCCCATCATCTGGGCGAGCACCGGCACGCCGGCGAACGCCGCAGGCAGCCGCAGCGTGAGCGGCTTCTGCGCGCGATTCGTGACGATGATCTGGGCAGAGCGGGAATCGTTCGGCACGTAGCGCACCGTCACCAGCCCGGCGGCTTCGGCCTCGAGCACGTCGTGCACCGTGGCGGACGACGACGCGAGCGAACGGGCAGCAGGCTCTCGGGCCGCTGCTGGAACGGCTGCTCCTGCAACCACGAGTGCGGCAACGACAGCGGCAAGCCGCATGGGAATCGACATGGCAGGGCATTCTCCGGGAACTGGGGTCGGCCTACCCCATGAGTATGCCTTCGGCATTCGACCCCACGAAATCCGCCCTCTGGGCCGGATGTGCGGGTTGTGCCGCCCACCGTGGGGCGACCGTCCCGGTCGCCATTGGCGCCATGTGGGGCGACCGTCCCGGTCGCCATTGGCAAGCGAGACGCTTGCCCCACGGTCGGCTAGCGCTTGCTGAACTGCGTGCCGCGGCGGGCTCCGCGGAGGCCGTACTTCTTGCGTTCTTTCATGCGGCCGTCGCGCGTGAGCAATTTTCCGTGGCGGAGGGGCTCGGCCAGCTCCGCGTCGAAGGCCTTGAGGGCCCGCGCGATGCCGAGGCGGCAGGCGCCGGCCTGGCCGGACGGCCCGCCACCGTCCACCGTGATGTCGACATTCACGGCCGACTGCTTGCCCACGAGCTCGAGTGCACCCGACACGAGCACGCGATCCTTCACGGCCGGGAAGTAGGCACCCAGGTCACGGCCATTGATCGAGATCTTGCCCGCTCCGCTGCGGAGCCGCACGCGGGCGACGGCCGTCTTGCGGCGGCCGGTGGCCAGGATGTCGGTGGTGCGGACGGACTTTGCGGTTTGCTCGGCGGCCATCGTCTCTTCCTTCACTTGGACTCGTTGAGTGGATCGTGGATTACTTCGCGCCGACTTCGAGCGTCTCGGGCTGCTGGGCCTGGTGCGGGTGCTCGGTGCCGGCGTAGACCTTGAGTTTGTCGAGCATCGCGCGGCCGAGTTTGGTCTTGGGCAGCATGCGGCGGACGGCCTCTTCGAGAATCAGTTCGGGGCGACGATTGAGCCGGTGCTCGGCCGTCTCCGACTTGAGGCCCTGATAGCCCGTGTACCAGCGGTATTCCTTCTGCTGCCACTTCTTGCCGGTGAACTGCACCTTTTCGGCGTTGATCACCACGACGAAGTCGCCGGTGTCGACATGGGGGGTGTAAGTGGGGCGGTGCTTGCCCATGAGCAGCATCGCGATGTCGCTCGCCAGACGCCCGACGATCTTGTCGTTGGCGTCGACCAGCCACCAGCGCTGCTCGACCTCGCCCGGCTTCGCCATGAATGTCTTCATCGATCTCGTACCTGTCCTGACTGCGGATGGTGCGGCCGGGCCGCGATTCTCGGAGAGCCCCGGATGCTACCAATGCCCCGACACCCCGGCAAGCGGCCACGACGCCACACGGCGAAGACCGGAAACACCTGTTTCGGCGGCGGAAACCCGGCAGCCGGCCGCGGTGTTGCCAGCCTCGGTGCCGCGGATCACACTTGCCGCCATCCCGCGGCATTCCCGCCGTTCGTTCCTCCTGCCACAGGCTGTGCCGCCATGAAGGTTGCCGTCGCGAAAGAGACATTCCCCGGGGAGCGCCGCGTGGCCCTCGTGCCGGCCGCCATCGCGCCCTTGAAGAAGGCCTGCGCCACCCTGCCCGGCGGGATCGAGATTCTCGTCGAGAGCGGCGCCGGCGCCTCGGCCGGCTTCTCCGACGACACCTACCAAGCGGCCGGCGCGGAGATCGTGTCGCGCGACGCCGTGTTCGCGGCCGACTGCGTGCTGGCGATCCGCACGGCCGGCGCCTGCGGCGACTCGTGGTGCGCCGATCGCGACCGCATCCGCCCCGGGCTTGTGATCATCGGCCTCTGCGACCCGCTCTCCACGCCCGACGCCTGCCGCGAGGCGGCCGAGAAGGGTGCCACGCTCTTCTCGCTCGAACTCGTGCCGCGGATCACGCGGGCCCAGAGCATGGACGTGCTCTCGAGCCAGGCCAACATCGCCGGCTACCGCGCCGTGCTCGTGGCCGCCACCGCCCTGCCCCGCATCCTGCCGATGATGACCACGGCCGCCGGCACCGTCACTCCGGCCAAGGCGCTGATCCTGGGCGCCGTCGTCGCCGGCCTTCAGGCGATCGCCACGGCCAAGCGGCTGGGGGCGCAAGTGAGCGCCTACGACGTGCGGCCCGCCGTGAAGGAGCAGGTGCAGAGCCTGGGGGCCAAGTTCGTGGAGCTGCCGCTGGAGACGGGCACGAGCGAAGCGGCCGGCGGCTACGCGAAGGCGATGGGCGAGGAGTTCTATGCGAAGCAGCGGGAGTTGCTCGGGAAAGTCGTGGCCGACAGCGATCTCGTGATCTGCACGGCGCTGATCCCCGGCCAGAAGGCCCCGGTGCTCGTGACCCGCGAGATGGTGGCGCGGATGCGGCCGGGCAGCGTGATCGTGGATATGGCAGCCGAGCGCGGCGGCAACTGCGAGGGTTCGGCCCCCGACGACACCGTGATCCTCGACGGCGTCACGATCCTCGGCCCCACGAACCTCGCCGCCGAGGTGCCCTTTCACACGAGCCAGCTATTCGCCAAGAACGTGGCCACGTTTCTCGGCCATCTCGCCAAGTGCGGCTTTCCGGATGTCTCGGCCGACGACGAGATCTACCGCGACACGCTCGTGGCGAAGGGCGGGCAGCTTGTGCACCCCAAGGTCCGCGAGCGGGCCGGCCTGCCCCCACTCGAACCGGCACCCGCCGCCTAGCCAACACCCGACAACCACCCTCGTCCATTTGTCCGCGGAGTCTTGCCGATGCCGTCGCTCCTGCTCTCCACGCTCTTCGCCGACGCCGTGTTGCCCGAGGATCCAGCCTCGCGGTTCATCCGGCTGCTCACCGTATTTCTGCTCGCGATGTGGGTGGGCTTCGAGGTGATCACGAAGGTGCCGCAGCGGCTCCACACGCCGCTCACGAGCGGATCGAACGCGATCTCAGGGATCACGGCCGTGGGTGCGATCGTCGTCGCGGGCGCCCTGGCCACCGGTGCCGGCACGCTGCTCGGGTTCCTCGCCGTCGTGCTCGCGATGATCAACGTGGCGGGGGGCTTCGTCGTCACCCACCGCATGCTCGAAATGTTCCAACCCAAAAAGAAGTAGCCCAGGAAGAAGTAGACCAGCATGTCGAGCCAAGCCTGGATCAACCTCGCGTATCTCACCGCCTCGATGCTGTTCATCGTGGCGTTCAAGCTCATGACCGGCCCACGCACGGCCGTGAAGGGCAACTACCTCGGCGCCGCCGGCATGGCGATCGCAATCCTTGCCGCCTGCTTCGAGAAGCCGGTGATGCAGAGCGTGGCGGCCCAGGGCGCCTGGCCGCTCGTGATGCTCGGGATCGCCGCGGTGATCGGCGGCGGCATCGGGGCGGTGATGGCGCTCAAGTATCCGATGACGGGCATGCCGCAGATGGTGGCGCTCTTGAACGGCTTCGGTGGCGCGGCCTCCACGCTCGTGGCCGGGGCCGAGCTCTGGAACGCCACGGCCGCGGCGAAGGCCGCCGCTACACCGCTCCCCGCGTGGACGCAGTTCGCAATCGCCACGGCGCTCACCGGCCTGATCGGGGCCGTCACGTTTTGGGGCAGCCTCGTGGCCTTCGGCAAGCTCGAAGAACTGCCACAGTTTAAGAAGGCCTGGACCGACCCCAACCGCCACTGGATCAACCTCGGGCTGGCCGTCGCCACGCTGCTCTTGATCTGGGGCGTGTGTGCCAATCCGTCGTCGAACCTGCTCTTCTGGCTGCTCGTAATCGTGGGCAGCGCCCTCGGCTGCACGCTCACGATGCCCATCGGCGGGGCCGACATGCCCGTCGTGATCTGCCTTCTCAACAGTTATTCGGGCCTCGCGGCGGCCGCGGCAGGCTTCGTGATCGACAATTCCGTGCTCGTGATCGCCGGCTCGCTGGTGGGCGCCTCGGGGCTGATCCTCACGGCGATCATGTGCAAGGCGATGAACCGCTCGCTCACGGGTGTGCTCTTCGGCGGCCTCGGCACCACCGCCACCGTGTCGGGCGACGACATCTACGCCGGCAAGGTCAAGAGCGCGAGCGCCGAGGAGATCGCGATGGTGCTGGAAGGGGCCGAGCGGGTGGTGATCGTGCCGGGCTACGGCCTCGCGGTCGCCCAGGCCCAGCACGCCGTCCGCGAGCTGGCCAATGCCCTCGAGAAGCGGGGCACGACGGTGGAGTATGCGATCCATCCCGTGGCCGGCCGGATGCCGGGCCACATGAACGTGCTCCTCGCCGAGGCCGACATCCCCTACGAGAAGCTCCGCGAGATGGACGACATCAACCCCACGTTCCCGGAGACCGACGTGGCGATCGTGATCGGGGCCAACGACGTGGTGAACCCGGCAGCCCGCACCGATCCGAAGAGCCCGATCGCCGGGATGCCGATTCTCGACGTCGACAAGGCGAAGACCGTCGTCGTGGTCAAGCGGTCGCTCTCGCCGGGCTTCGCGGGCATCCCCAATCCGCTCTTCGCCGCCGACAACACGCTCATGTATTTCGCCGACGGCAAGAAGGCCATCCTCGACCTCACGGCGGCCCTCCAGCAGGGCTGAAAGCCGCTGTCGTCGCGACGCCGGCCATCCATGGCCCGGCTTACGCTCGCCCGGCGAAACGCTACCCCGCCCCCCGGTCGAGCATCAGTTCGAAGGCCTTGCGGGTGCCGCTGCGATACGCGCGAAAACCACGACGATCCAGCGTGCACACGGCAGAGATCCGCAACCGCGTCGCCAGCAGCACGAGCGTGGCATCTGCAAAATCCATGGGCACATCGGCGTATTTCGTCATGAGTTCGCCTGCCTGCAGGAGAATATCGGCCGCCATTGAAGAATGAATCGCGGCCTGCGAGGAGAACAAGAAGTCGATCAACAGCCGAGGCCCTGCCGGGGTGTGTGACACCAGATGCATGGCTTCGACGACCACGGCGTCCGTCGTGACGAAACGGCCGGTGAACCGCTCGAAAGCATGCACGACCCCGCGATGGGCGGCATCGGCTTCGTCAAGGAAGGCGACGATCGGGCCCGTGTCGAGCAGCCACGTCTCCATCAAGACTGCTTTCAGTTCCGCCAATTCCGTTCGCGGAGCGTCTTCGCCCAGTCATCACCGCCGGCCGCACCGTGGCGGCCCACTGCCGCGGCTTTTAGCCCGCCGGCCAGGTGCCTGAGCCTCTCTCCGGCCGACTCCGCAGCGATGCCCCGCTCGATGAGGCCGCGGACGAACTCGGAATCTGATTGTCCGAGCGCGGAGGCAATCCGGTGCAGGTCGCGGCGTTGCCTGGCATCGAGCCGGATGGTCAATGAATCCGTCATGATCGAGATCGTATGACGGTTGTCGTGCACATGCAAGACACTGCGGGCGAAAGAGCGGCTTGGCGTCGGCAGGCACGGGTGCCCGAACGCGGGCGAGCGCCACAGCTCCCCGCTCTTGGGGGATACTTCAGAGGGGCAGGGCTCCTGGAACCCATGACGCGGCAATGACTTGCGCTCTGGATTTCCGGATTGCGCAAAATCGATTTCGAGGCAATCCAAATACTTGACGCCCCGGAATGGTTGCTTATTCTCAATGGGTCGGCGGAGTTTTCCGCCCCCGAAATTCCCAAGGAAACGCTACTGCACGCACCCGTCAACGTGTTCTGCCTGAGCAGAATCGCTGGCTTTCTTTTGCGGCAGTGTTCCTCGCGGCGATAGCCGTCCCTTGCTTTCGGGTTCGCATTGCGTCCCGTGGCAACCGGCGCTCGTCCGTCCTTCGGCCCCTCAGATCGCCACCGCTGTTTCGGCATTCGCACTGGCCGGGTGTGTGCTCCCCTCCGTGAAGCACCACTGACATGCGCCCAATCATCGCCCGTCCACCTCCGTGGCCGGGCCCACCCTGCGCCAACGCCCCTCCAATCCGCATAACCGGACAGGTTTGCCGCACCGTCATTCATGGGGAATCTTTCCCAGGTGGCGAAAGGCGGCGGTCTGCCCGCCCGTTTTCCTCCTGCCCGCTCGCCTCACCCTCGAGATGCTCATGACCACGACCGCCCGTTCTTCGTACTCCTGCTCTGGTCCCCTCGTGCGCGCCATCCTCAGCCGGCTGTTGCCGGGGGTGGGTTTCGCCGTGGCCTTGGTGCTGGCAGTTGCCCCCCGCGGCGCCGTTGCCCAGAACGCCACGTGGATGAACACCACCACCGGCACACAGAACTGGCAACTCAACGCTAACTGGACCACGGGCACGGCCCCTTCGGCGATCGGAGCGACCGCGAATGTGATCGCCGACATCACGGCCCTGCAGACGATCAACCTCAACGGCGCCGTCACGCTTGGCACACTGACGATCGGGGATCCCTCGGCGTCGGCCGCGTCGTACACCCTGGCCAGTGGCTCGAACTCGGGCCGGCTGACGTTCGATGTGGCCTCTGGCAACGCGTCGCTCACGCAGACTGCCTCGAGCGCGGCCAATCTGATCTCAGCCGGCATCACGCTCAACAAGGGGCTGATCGTGACGAACAACTCCGAGTCGGCGACGCTCACGATCTCCGGCATCGTCCTGGGCACGGGCGGGCTCACGAAGAGCGGCACCGGCACAGTGACGCTGAGCGGGGCCAACCAGTATTCCGGTGGCACGACGATCACCGCCGGCACACTCAAGGTCGGGGCCAATGAGGTGCTCTCCAACAACGGCACCGTGACCATGAGCGGTGGCACGCTCGACATCACGGGCTTCACGGAAACGGTCAACAACCTGGTCGTGACGAGCGCCGCGGCGGTGACGTCGGGCACGCTCAGCTCCACCAGGGGCTTCACCGTAAGCAACGCCGCCGGCACCGCGACGATCAGTTCCGTGCTCACGAGTGCCACTGGCGGACTGACAAAGTCGGGTGCGGGGCAGCTGACGCTCTCGACAGCCAATACGTATGCCGGCCAGACGGTGGTGACCGGCGGTACGCTGCGCATGGGCGTGGCGAACGCGCTCCCGACGGCGACGGTGCTCTCGCTCTCAAACGCCACGCTTGACCTCGGCGGGGTTGCCACGACCGTGGCCTCGTTCAGCGGCACGAGCGACCTGACAATCACGGCCGGCACGCTCACGGCCTCGGGCGGATACACGTTCGCCACGTCGTCGGGTACGGCAACTGTGAACGGAGTACTGGCCGGCAGCAACTCCACGCTCACGAAGAACGGCGCTGGCGTGCTCCTGCTCAATGGCTCAAACACCGCGACCGGCGCTATCACGCTCAACGCCGGCACGCTGCGGCTCGGAGCAAGCGAACGGATTGCCAATGGAGCGTCGGTCGTTCTGACCGGCGGCACGCTCGACCTTGCAAACTTTTCCGAAACCGTCACCGCGGTCACTGGTAGTGGCAACGTGACAATCACCAGCGGGACGCTTGGCACGACCGGTGGCACCGGCTTCACGTTCAACGGCACTTCGGGCACCGCCACCGTGAACGCCGTCTTGAGTGGCACGAATCTCACCAAGTCGAACGGCGGCACGCTCGAACTGAATGCAGCCAACGGCTACACCGGCACCACCACGATCAGCGGCGGCGTGCTCCGACTGGGCGGCTCCGAGCGCATCGCGAATTCAGGCACGATCTCCCTCGGCGCGGCCACGCTGGATCTGGCGAACAATACCGAGACGGTGGCCA
>Ga0315902_10009607_pt1 | contig 12916 bp, 9 predicted proteins | sample LakEriMetagenome_9_FD_203523 | JGI IMG/M metagenome (GOLD analysis project Ga0315902, IMG submission 203523) | Freshwater fungal communities from buoy surface, Lake Erie, Ohio, United States - Buoy 12 MA117 | ecosystem: Environmental > Aquatic > Freshwater > Lake > Lake biofilm | place: USA... | reverse complement strand
CCGGGGAGGCGATCGAGAATATCGACATCGGCGGACCATCCATGCTGCGCAGCGCGGCCAAAAACCATGCCGCCGTCACCGTGCTCTGCGATCCTGTGGATTACTCCGTGGTGTTGGGCGAGATGGACGCGAATGACAGCGCCACTACTTTGGAAACGCGGGCGCGTCTCGCGCAGAAGGTTTTTGCCCTGACCTCCCGCTACGATCGCGCCATTGCCGCTTATCTCGGCGGGGGTGGCTGCGGCGAACTCTCCGCGCCGCTCGCCATGTCGTTGCGCTACGGCGAGAATCCGCACCAGCAAGCCGAACTCTACGGTGACCTCGCCTCCCATCTCGAGCAACTGCACGGCAAGGAGCTCTCCTACAACAATTTTCTCGATATCACCGCCGCGGTGGATCTCATCGCGGAATTCGACGAGCCGACCGTGGCCATCCTCAAGCACACCAATCCCTGCGGTGTGGGGAGCGATGCCTCTTTGATCGGGGCGTGGGACAAAGCTTTCGCCACCGATCGCCAAGCGCCTTTCGGCGGCATCATCATCTGCAACCGTCCGCTCGACGAACCTCTCGCCGCGGCCATTGCGGAAATTTTCAGCGAAGTGATCATTGCGCCGGACTTTTCGGCCGCCTCGCTCGAAATCCTGCGCAAAAAGAAAAACCTGCGCCTCATGCGCCTCAAGGGCGTTCCGAAGCCGGCCCCGCGCGATGTCCGCTCGGTCCTCGGTGGCTTTCTCGTGCAAGACCACGACACCGCCTCCGAAAAAGTGGCCGACGGCCAAGTCGCGACCAAGCGCGCGCCGACGGCGGAAGAGCTCCGCGCGCTCGAATTCGGTTGGAAGGTGGTCAAGCACGTCAAATCCAACGCCATTGTCTTCGCCGGACCCGACCGCACCCTCGGCATCGGAGCCGGTCAGATGTCGCGTGTCGATTCGGTCCGCATCGCCGTGTGGAAAGCCGGCGAGGCCGGGCTCTCGCTGGCCGGCAGCGCGGTGGCCAGCGATGCCTTTTTTCCTTTCCCCGACGGTCTCGTCTCCGCGGCCGAGGCCGGGGCGACCGCCGCCATCCAGCCCGGCGGTTCGGTGCGCGACGCGGACGTTATTGCGGCGGCCGACCAGCGCGGCATGGCCATGGTCTTCACCGGAAAACGTCACTTCCGGCATTAAATTACTCCGCATCCCGCATGCTGATGCGCTAGCTTGTCCGCCGTGAGCTACCAGGTTTTCGCCCGCAAATACCGTCCGCAGATTTTCGAGGAAGTCCTCGGACAGGATGCCGTGGTGCGGACGCTGCGCAACGCGATCAAATCCGGCCGCCTGGCCCACGCCTACCTCTTCGTCGGACCGCGCGGGGTGGGGAAGACTTCCACCGCGCGCATTTTTGCCAAAGCGCTCAATTGCGTGAAGGGACCGACGGAAAAACCCTGCGGCGAGTGCGATGCCTGCCGCGAGATCGCCGGAGGTAACAGTCTCGATGTTCTCGAGATCGACGGCGCGAGCAACAACGGCGTCGAGCAGATCCGCGACCTGCGCGAAAACGTCCGCTTCCTGCCCTCGCACGGCAAATTCCGCATCTACCTCATCGACGAGGTGCACATGCTGAGCACCGCGGCGTTCAACGCGCTGCTCAAGACATTGGAAGAGCCACCGGAGCACGTTAAGTTCCTCTTCGCCACGACCGAGGCGCACAAATTGCCGGCCACCATCATCAGCCGTTGCCAGCGCTTCGACCTCCAACCCATCCGCGACGAGGTCGCCGCCGCCCATCTGCTGGCCATCGCGAAGAATGAGAAAATTTCCCTCGATCCCGCCGCGGCCGAAGTGATTGCCCGCGCCGCCGAGGGCGGCATGCGCGATGCCGAATCCATGCTCGACCAGGTGGTGTCGTTCTGCGGGGACAACATCGGGGAGGAAGATGTCCTCTCCATCTTCGGTTTCGCCTCCGCGGCCGATGTCGCCGAGTTGGCCGGTCATATCCTCTCCGGCGATGCCGCCGCGGCTCTGGATCTTGTCGCGAAGCAGTCGTATAGCGGCAAGGATCTCGGGCGTCTTCTCTCCGACCTTGTCGCGCTGGGACGCGATCTTCTGGTCAGCGAGGCCACCGGCAGGGACATGTCCGGACGCCGTGGCGAATTGCTCGCGCCGTTGCGCGGACGCTACTCCGCGCGCAAACTCACCGAGTTGCTCGAGGTGCTCTCCGCCGCCGAGGCCGGACTGCGTTATTCTCCGGACAAAAAACTTCCCTTGGAGATCGCCGTGATCAAATCGATCCAGCTTCTGCACACGGCCGACCTCGATGAAGTCCTCGATACGCTCTCGGCCATGACCGGCGGTGCGCCGGCACCCGTGCGCGCCGCACCGCGGGCCGCGGCACCGCGTCCGGTCGCTCCTGTCGTGGCGGCCAAGCCCGCGCCGGTCGCCGAAAAGGCGCGCGTTGCCACCGATGCTCCCGTTCGTGATATCTGGAAAAAAATCGCTGCCGAGATTGCCGAAATGCACCCCCTGCGCAGCGAGTGGCTCGATAGCGCGCAGGATATCACCGAGGAAGCGGGCGAATTGCGCGTGGTCTTTCCGGCCAACAAAGCGAAAGTTTTGCAGACTCCGGTGGTCAAAGAGCAGGGCGCGCTGATCGAGGAGCTTTGGAAGAAAGCCACCGGCCGAAAAATTTCCTTCCGTCCCGAGGCCACCGGAGAAGCGGTTGTCGAAAAGGCGCTGTCGCCCGTCCCGGTGACCGACGATTTTGAAAACGACCCGGGGATCGAAGCGGCCATCGAATTGTTCGGTGCAACACTCGAACCCGAGGAAGCCAGCCAATCATGAACATCCAGAAAATGATGAAGGAGGCGCAGAAAATGCAGGAGCGCCTGGCCAAAGCACAAAGCGAACTCTCGCACGAGTCGATCGACGTCTCCGCCGGCGGAGGCAAAGTGAACGTCACGGTCAACGGGGCGGGGGACATCACCGCGATCAAAATTTCTCCCGACGTGGTCGACCCTCAGGACGTCGAAATGCTCGAGGACCTCGTGCTCTCCGGAATCCGCGAAGCCCAGGAAGCCTCGCGCAAGCTCCAAGCCGACACCATGGGCAAGGTTACCGGCGGACTCGGAGGATTGCCCGGCTTCGGGATCTGAAGAGGTGGATCGCGATGTCCCCATCGCGATTTCCTTCTTAACCGAATCGCGCCGGGACGGCGCGATCCACCTTAAAGACCGGAGTTTACGGCGCGGGATTGCCGCGTGCGGCTCTTTGCGTTAATTTTAAGTGCCAGTTTGCCGGCATAGCTCAGCTGGTAGAGCACCTGATTTGTAATCAGGCGGTCGTCGGTTCGAATCCGACTGCCGGCTTTTTTCTGGTCGCCATTGCGGCAGCATGTGCGCAAAGCTCGTCCATATGGACGATGCGATTGCCAGCGCAGTGCAAAGGGGAAATTGGGTTTATGTTTACAATGCCAAGGGCTCGCAGCTATGCGTCGTTTCCGCGGGCGATGGTATGACCGGCTACACGGGATCATCGGTCAGTATCAAGCGCGGCAATTTCGTCTACATCTTCGACGCCAAAGGGCGGCAGACCAGCGTGATTCCCGCGGGAAGATAGGCGGTCGCACTGCTGTTGCTACCGAGCGCCCGCTGAGCGGGTTCCGGCAACCGCCTGATACGAATCACGAGACAGCTATGGTCATCTGCTCGGGTGGATCGCGGTGTCCCGGCGCGATATTTCGTGCTGTCGATCGTCATGGGTACAGCGCGGTGCGCCCCGCGATCGAAGTTGAAAACGTTTTGCCGTCGGAGACAACTCAGCGCTGCTCGACGCGGCCGTCGGCTTTGAGAACGTTCAAGCCAAAGTTGCGGCCGTTGGCGTGGACCGCCTCGATGTCGGAGGCGATGGTGAGGCGGCCCGTGTTGGAGATCTGAAAGACGCCGCGGCGGCTGTAGATCTTCACGCTGGCCGCCGTTTCGTCCTGGAGTATGGGCGAAAAAAGATAGCTCGTGCCATGTTTGATATAGTTTTTCTTTTTTGCCGCGTCGCTCGGGCAGATAAGGATTTGTTCGGTGATGCCGTAGGGTCCGAGTTTTTCCAGAGCGGTGCCACCGTCCTCGACTTCGGGAGGCAGGGAAGGCGGATCGGTTTCGATTGCCGGATAGCGGTAGTCGTTGTCGGCCACATACTGCTGCACGGCAGCGCCGATCTGGCGGAGATTGCCCGCGCATTTGGCCGAGCGCCCGCGTTCGATCATCGGGCCGACCGACGGAAAAGCGAGGGAGGCCAGGATCGCGATGATGGCGATGACGACCAAAAGCTCGATGAGGGTGAACGCGTGCTGCTTCATTGACCCCCGCCGCGGTATTTGGCTTCCGCTTTGCGTTCCCAGTAGCGCTGCGAGCGTTCGATGCGCTGCTTCGAGGTCATCTTGGCGTAGCGGGCCAGGCGTCGGTCTTCCATGCGTTCCTGCACCTCCGGACGGCTGAAAAATTCCTGCGCTTTGGCCCGGCGTTGCTCCTCGGGCAGTTCGCGCACCGTCCGCCAGAAATCTCGCATCATGGAGACGTCCTCGCGCGCGGTTTTCTGTTCTTCCGGGGGAAGCAATTTGATCTGCGCTTCCGCCCGCTTCGCCTCGCGCTCGGGGTCGCCGAAGCCGCGTCCGCGCCCGTCGCCTTCCCGCCTGTCGTCGCGCGGAGCAGTCCCGATCCATGTTCTGCGTCCGCGCCAGTTTTCTCCGTCCTCACCCGCCTGCTCCCCCGGATCAGGTCCGCGCAGCAGGAAGATTTCGCGAGATGTGCCGCCCGCCTCGCGGAAGAGCGCGGAGGCCGCGATGGAGATGCGTCCGCCCTTCGGAGCGGCGACCGGCGCAGACCAATCGGATGGTGCGGCCAAGGTCACGCCGGTTTCTTCGGCCGTTTGTGCGAGGAGGGATTGCAGATCTCCACCGCCCTGTGGTTGCCATTCGACCCGGCGCAGATCCAAGGGCGCGCCGGAGCGGGATTGCACGGCGTTGAAACTGCCGGCCCCGTGAGTTGTCCACCCTTCGGCCTGTTGCTTCGCGCCGAAGGCGCCGAGGGCGGTGTCGATTTCCGCCTCGCTGCGCGCGCCGACGTAGGCGAGGCGCCACGACGAGTCGGTTCGCACCGCCACGATGTCGAGGGCCTCGAGCGGCGGCATGCGGCGAACTTGGATGGTAACCGGGGTTGCCGGGTCGAGATCGGTGACGATTTCGAGGCCGCCTTGCCTGCTGATCGATGAGAGAACTTTGCCAACCGGTGCCTCGGTGAAGTCCAGGCTGACTAAGCCCCAGCCGCTGTAGATCCACCAACCAGTCCAGAGCGCAACAAGCATCAGAAGAATGCCGAGCAGAGTTTTGCGGGAAGACATTTCCTCTTTATACCCCGCAAAGAGGCGCCCGTCTCGCTGCCTTTTTCTCTTATGGGCCCGTGGCTTTGCCTTGCCGACGGTCCTTGCGGTGTTAAAGTAAAGGGCCGGATAACACCGATGACCGATCGCGACAACAAAGCCGTGCAGGAAGCCAAACTGCACTTCCTCGATTACTGGCGGGTCATCCGGTTGCGGTTGCCCATCATCGTCCTGACCTTCCTGCTGGTCGTTATCACCGCCGGCATCACGACTTACTTCCTGCCCCGCCAATACCAGTCGAACGTCATCATCGAGGTCGAGCAAAACGACCAGAAAATCCGAATTTTTCGCGACGGTTACGAGGGGGGGATGGGCCTCGACCCGCGGTTTGCCACCACGCAGTTCCAGATTATCCAGCGCAAGGAGATGCTCTATCCGGTCATCGACAACCTGAAGCTGGTCGAGAAATGGGCCGAGCCCTACGGCGTGCGGACGCGAGAGGAAGCCTATTTCAAATTGCGCTCCATGATTGACGTGCGCGAGGTGCGCAACACCAACCTCCTGCAGATCGGCGTGGAGAGCACGGATCCCAAAGAAGCGGCCGATCTGGCCAACTCGATCGCCAACGAATACCAGCGCAAACGCATCGACGAGCAGACGAAAATTCTCACCCGCTCGCTCGCCACCCTCGAGGACGAGGTGGGCAAACAGCGCAAGAAAGTCGAGGAGACCAACGCGGAGATGAGCCGCATCCGCACCGAGTTGGGCATCACCGATCTCAACCCCGACAGCATGGAGGATCCCCTGCAGGCGCAGGAAAAAGTGCTGATGGACCAGGAATCGATCGTCGGGGAGGCGCGGAGCCGGGCGGCCACCCTCCGCACCAAATACGAAGAGATCGAGAAACTTTCCGGCGACGACCTCATGCGGGCGCTGCCCACCCTCGAGATCCAAGACCAGACCGTTGCGCAGATTTTGCCGCAATACCAGGAGACGGACTCCGAGTTGGCCCGCGCGCTCCAGTCCGGGCTCGGCCCGCGCCACCCGACCATCCAGTCGCTCTCCGCCAAGAAGGCGACCTACGAGCGCCAGCTGGCCGACCAGGTCGGCAGCATCCGGCGCACTTTGGCCGCGAACCTCGAGATCACCCAGCGCTCGCTCGCCACCATGGAGCAGCAGCTCGAGCAGTCCCGCGGCCAGCAGCGCGATTCGAAAACTCGCAGTTCGGAATACGCCGCGTCCAAAAACGCCTACATCCAAGCCAAGAAAGTCCTCGAGTCCGCGGAGCTGCGCCTTTCCACCGAGACCATGCAGCGCAGCATGCCGATGAGCCCCGCGCGCATCTGGGAGCGCGCCGAGCCTGCCTCGGCGCCCTCCAAACCCAGAGTCTGGCTCAACATGGCCTTGGCCACCGTGGTGGGTCTCATTGTCGGGGTCGGTCTCGCCTTCTTTCTCGAGTATCTTGATACCAGCGTGAAGACAATGGAGGACGTCGAGTCGTTCCTTCAGGCTCCGGTGCTCGCCGTCATCCCGCAGAATATCCACCTGCTCGCGTCGAACCCCGATGCCTCGGTCGATGCCGAGGCCTACCGCATCCTGCGAACCAATCTGGAGTTCAACCGCAAATCGTCGGACGCCAACTCCGTGACCTTCGTCAGCGGCGGCGCTGGCGAAGGCAAATCGACCACGCTGGCCAACCTTGCTTACACGTTCGCCCAAGGCGGATACAACACGCTCATCGTCGACGCCGACCTCCGTCGACCCTCGCAGCACCGGATACACGGCCTGAGCAACGACAAGGGACTCACTGATTTCCTCACCTCCGACCTCGACCTCGAGGATGTCGTGCAGACCACATCGCAGCCGAATTTGTTCATGCTTACCAGCGGTCGATTGCCGTCCGACGCGGTCGGTGTGCTCAACTCGCAGCGCATGATGGATCTCATCGCGCAGGTGAAAAACCGCTTCGACATCGTCTTCTTCGATTCTCCACCCATCCTCGGCGTGAGCGATGCTTCCGTGTTGGTCCGCGCGCTCGACCTCACCATCGTCGTAGTCCAGCACCGCCGCTTTCCGCGCGCCATGCTCCAGCGCGTCAAACAGGCCGTGGAAAACGTCGGCGGCCAAATGCTCGGTGTGGTGCTCAACAATGTCGACGTGCGCCACGACCAGTATTACGAGTATTACACCAATTATTACCACTACTACGCAGCACCGTCCGATGATGCCGCCGCACCGGCCGCCAAAGCGTCGGTCGCCTCCAACTCGCGGCGCGCGACCCGCGTTCCCGACGATGAGTATTAAGAAGCTCCTCCGCTTCGCCCTTCCCGGGGCATGCGCGCTTTTGGTCGCCACGGCGTCCGCCGCCGAAGTCACTTTCCGCATCGGCGACACCATGGAACTCCGCATCGGCGGCGTTCCTTCCGAGGAGACGCAGCTCATCACCGGTTCCTACTCCGTGGACGGCGAGGGTTTCATCAATCTTCCGCACATCGGCAAAGTCCGCGCCGCGGGCCTTTCGCAGGCCGAACTTCAGCGGGCGGTCGAAGCCGCCTACCGTGGCGGTGAAATCTACACCAACCCGACGATCACCATCGCCGTCCCCACCGTGGCCCGCTTTGTCAACGTGAGCGGCGATGTGCGGCAACCTCGCCGCGTCGAATACACCACCGACCTCACCGTGCTCGGCGCGATCAGCGCTGCCGGCGGCTTCACCGATTACGCCGACCAGCGCAAAGTGCGTCTGCTGCGCGGCAAAGAAGTGCGCATGATCGACGTCAAGGCCGTGCGGTCCAATCCGTCGCTCGATATAGAACTCCTGCCCGGCGACCAGATCGAGGTTCCCCAGAGTTTCTGGTGATTTTCTCCGGGCGCTACCGGATTTCCGCTCTGATGCGCAAATAGCGCTGCGGCAAGTCGAAGGGCACTTCGTAAGTCCGCCGCCGCATCCCGTCGGGAGGGTTTTCCGCCGGCAATTCCGTCACCCCGTCTGCATGTCGGCCGCGGAAAAGTAGTCGGCAACGCCATCGTTTCCTGTGTCGCCCCGATTCGGATCCTGCAGTCCGGAATGGAAATACAAGCGTTCATCCGCCCTGCGCGGCGCAGGACGTGTTTGCCGCCTGCCAATCCAATCCGTTGCAACCGAGGACGACGGTGAGCGGCACGCGGTCGCGATCCGCCGGCCGCAGGCAAACCGCCCCGACACAAAAGTGGCGATTTTCTCCTCTTCTTGCTCCGCAATCTGGTAATCAACCGTATGCCGACACGGCGCCGCCGATGGATGCTTTTGCCCAAGGACCGTCGTTGGGAGCCGCCCCTTCCTTTGCCGCGCGATCCCGGCAAGAAGCCCAAAGGGGCCAAAGACGGTTGGATCGGCGTGGTTGTCGAGCGGGATAATCCCGATGACCGCCGTTCGCCGGGGACCATGTATGTCTACGGGAAGCAGGGCTACCTCGGTGACTTTCGCACGAACGAGAACGGCTTCATCGGCAAATCGCGCGGAGTTCCCGCGGGCCACTACACGCTGCAACCGAAACGAAAGAGCGGGAAGAATTGGCCCGCGCAAACGCCTGCTATCACCGGACCGGGCCAGCCGGTCGGCAAACCCGGGCCCGGGTACAAAGCGGATGCCATACTGCTCCATCCCGAAGGACCGCGCGGGGTGCCTGACTCGCTCTCCTGCATCACAACGAATGCGGAGGGCTTCCGCCGCGTTATGCACATTATGCACCAGGCGCCGGATGGGATTGTGCCGCTCATCGTGGCGTAGCACAAAAACTGTAGCGGCGGCGTCCCCACCGCCGGCCGTTTCGTCTCAACAGCCGTCGCCGGGGACGGCGACGCTACAGGGGGATGGGCCCCGCCATTGACACCGCGACCCCGCAACACCATAGTCCGCCCTCCTTTTTCGCACCCGCATGGAAAACATTCGCAACGTCGCCATCATCGCCCACGTCGACCACGGCAAAACCACCTTGGTCGACCAGCTGCTCCGGCAGTCCGGCACTTTCCAGGCCCATGAGAAGCTGGAAGAGCGGGTCATGGACTCGATGGATCTCGAGAAAGAGAAGGGGATCACCATCCGGGCCAAGAACGCTTCCCTCAAGTGGGACAAATACCAGATCAACATCGTCGACACCCCCGGCCACGCCGACTTCGGCGGGGAGGTCGAGCGCATCATGAAAATGGTCGACGGTGTGCTGCTGGTCGTCGACGCCTACGAAGGCCCGCAGGCCCAGACCAAATTCGTTCTGCGCAAAGCGATGGAAAACGGCCTCAAGCCGGTCGTGGTGATCAACAAGATCGACCGCGACAACGCCCGTCCGCACAAGGTACTCGATATGGTCTTCGAGCTTTTCCTCGAACTCAACGCCACCGACGAGCAGCTCGACTTCCCGCACATCTACGCGAGCGCCAAGGCGGGCTTCGCCAAACGTGAACTGGTCGATCCGAGCGACACCATGGTGCCGCTTTACGAGGCTATTGCCTGGCACATTCCGGCGCCGAAAAAATCCGACACCGACTATTTCCAGATGCTCGTGTCGAACCTCGACTACAGCGATTACCTCGGGCGTATCGCCTATGGACGCGTCATCAGCGGCTCGGTCAAAGTCGGACAAAGCATCGTCTGCATCCACGCCGACGGACGGAAAGAACGGGCCAATGTGACCGCCATTTTCGGGCACCAAGGCTTGGAAAAAGTGAAGATCGAATCGGCTTCCGAGGGAGACATCATCGGGTTGGCCGGATTCGAGGATGTCTTCATCGGCGAGACTCTGGTCGACAACGAGGAACGCGCGGCGCTGCCTTTCATCCAGATCGATCCGCCGACGATCAGCATGCGCATTTGCGTCAACGATTCGCCGCTGGCCGGGCGCGAGGGGAAGCTTCTCACCGCGCGCCAGATCAAAGACCGTCTCGTCCGCGAAACGCGCACCAATGTCTCGCTGCAGGTCTCGGAGACCGAGACGGCCGGACAGTTCGAAGTCAAAGCCCGCGGCGAAATGCAGATCGCCATCCTCGTCGAGCAGATGCGTCGCGAGGGCTTCGAGTTGCTCGTTTCGCGTCCGGAAGTGATTTTCCAGCGCGCGGATGACGGCTCCCTTCTCGAGCCGATGGAAACCCTTTATGTCGATGTCCCGCCGGACAACCTCGGCGACATCCTGCAGGCGTTGGCTGCGCGCAAGGCGGACATCTCCAACATGGAGCACCATCCGCACAGCGTGCTCGTGCAGGCCACCATCCCGACGCGCGGCATCATCGGATTGGAAACCGATCTGGTCAACGCGACCAAGGGTCTTGGCACGATGAGTCATTTGTTCAAAGAATACGGACCGCACAAAGGCGAGATCCCCAGCCGCGGCAAAGGCGTGCTCATTTCCATGGAGGGCGGGATCAGCATGGCTTACGCCCTCGACACCATCCAGGAACGCGGCCGCCTCTTCATCGGGCCGCAGGAGGAAATCTACGAGGGCATGATCATCGGCGAGAACGCCCGTCCGGACGATTTGCCGGTCAATCCCTGCAAAGCGAAAAAGCTGACCAATATGCGCAGCCAGGGCGATGGCAAAGGCATCCAGTTGGCCCCGCCGATTCAGATGACCCTCGAGCGCTCGCTCGAATACATCGCGCCCGACGAATACGTCGAGGTCACTCCGAAGACGCTGCGCCTGCGCAAGAAAATCCTCGACGCCACCGCACGCAAACGCTCCGCGTCAAAGACGGCGGCGTAATTTCGCCTTGTCGTAGCGGCGGTCTGTGACCGCCGGACCAAGCATTTCCCAAGGCACCGGCGGTCACAGACCGCCGCTACAAGGTTTACGAAAGCGCTCGCGGTCTTGCTGGTCTCGCCCGCCGCGGAGACAATCTCCGGGATGCCCGCGCTGGATCAAAAGCTCAAAGAAGTCTTCGGCTACGACACCTTCCGTCCGCACCAGCGCGAAATCGCCGAGGCGTTCCTTGCCGGACGCGACACGTTGGCGGTGCTGCCGACCGGCGCGGGCAAAAGCCTTTGCTACCAGTTGCCGGCCGTGGTTCGTGACGGCCTGACCGTGGTTGTCTCGCCGCTCATCGCGCTGATGAAGGACCAAGTGGACCAACTCACCGCCAGCGGCGTGGCGGCGACCTTCCTCAATTCCTCGCTCGAAACAGCGGAGGCGCGCAAACGTTTCGCCAAGCTCTACGCCGGAGAATACCGGATGCTTTATCTCGCGCCGGAACGACTTATGTTGCCGGACTTTCTGCCCAAACTCGGCGAGTGGGGGATGAAAGCGCTGGCCGTCGACGAGGCGCATTGCATCAGCGAGTGGGGGCACGATTTCCGTCCGGAATACCGCCGCCTCCGCGAGGTGCGGGAAACTTTCACGGACATTCCGCTGCTTGCCCTGACCGCCACGGCCACGCCGCGCGTGCGGGAGGACATCCTCGCGCAACTCGAATTGCGCGAGCCGGAGGTTTTCATCGCCAGCTTCAACCGGCCGAATCTGACCTACCGCGTAGTGCCCAAGGCCAAAGCCGCGGCGCAGGTGGTCAAATTCGTGCGCGACCGCGACGAAGATGCCGGGATCGTTTACGCGCAGTCGCGCCGTGCGGCCGAATCGCTGGCCAATGCCCTGCGCGAGGCGGGGATCAAGGCCGCGCCTTACCATGCAGGATTGGATGCGGACGAGCGGTCGCGCAACCAAGAGGCATTCCTTCGCGACGACGTGCAGGTGGTGTGCGCCACCATCGCCTTCGGCATGGGGATCAACAAACCCAACGTGCGCTTCGTTATCCACGCCGACCTGCCGAAGAACGTGGAGAGCTATTATCAGGAAACCGGGCGTGCCGGGCGCGACGGATTGCCCTCGGAGTGCCTGCTCCTCTATTCGCGCGGCGATGTGGTCAAATACCTGCGCTTCTTCGAGGAAATCACCGACCGGCAGGCGCGGAACGAAGCGCGCACGCAACTCGAGAAGATGACCCACTTTGCCGAGGACGAACGTTGCCGCCGCGTGGCGCTGCTCGGATATTTCGGGGAGCAATGGACTGAGGAAAATTGCGGGGCCTGCGACCAATGCCTCGCGCCACGCGAAAAATGGGACGCCACCACCGATGTGCAGAAGTTGCTCAGCTGCATCGTGCGGCTGCGTCAGAAAAGCGGTTTCAGCACCGGATTGAACCACGCGGTCGAGGTGCTGACCGGCGGCAAATCGGAAAAAATCCTGCGTTGGGGGCACGACACCGTGAGCACCCACGGCGTGGGCAGTGATCAACCGCGGGTCTATTGGATCGATCTCGGACGCCAGCTTCTTCGCCTCGGACTGCTCGAGGCGACGGAAGACAAATTCGCCACGATCAGCGTGACGACGCGCGGGATCGAGGTGTTGCGCGATCGTTTGCCCGTCCAGTTGGTGCGTCCGATGGTCATGCCGGCGAAGGACAAAAGCCCGGGCGGGCCGAAAAAGCGCCGCGCGCGCGCCGGCGAAGTCGAGTGCGACGAGGGGTTGTTCGAGGTCTTGCGCAAACTGCGCGCCGAACTGGCCCGCGCCCGCAATGTGCCGCCATATGTCGTTTTCTCCGACGCCACGTTGCGT
>Ga0315902_10009605_pt1 | contig 12917 bp, 7 predicted proteins | sample LakEriMetagenome_9_FD_203523 | JGI IMG/M metagenome (GOLD analysis project Ga0315902, IMG submission 203523) | Freshwater fungal communities from buoy surface, Lake Erie, Ohio, United States - Buoy 12 MA117 | ecosystem: Environmental > Aquatic > Freshwater > Lake > Lake biofilm | place: USA... | reverse complement strand
TGAACGCGAACATCTCCTCCATCCAACCTGGCGGAGCGGGCTGATACCACACCTTGGCCGCAATGGTGATCAGGCCTGTATAGCCGTTCATGGGGACCTGGTAGTGTACGATGTCCGTGCCACTGCCTTCGGTGCCGTTGGCGTAACGGTTGAAATCAATGTCGGTCACAGGTACCCCGGCGATCACCGTGGTGTCGTAGCTCAAATGGCTCGTGGAGAAGCCCAATGGGGCCAGGCGATTGTCCTTCAATGGGGTCTTGGCGCGCTCAAGCACCGTGGTCTTGTTGTCGTTCACGTCCCCCAATACCATCTCATAGATCTGGGCCTGGTCGGGCGAGGTGATCACATCATGGTGGGGCTCCCAATCCTCATCGTGGCCCACCACTTCGTAGGCGGGGTCCCAATTGCCGCTGCGGAACAAGGTGTTACCGGATGCATCAAGCACATGCAGTTCAACGAACGCACGTCGCGCCGGATAGCCCGAGGGGAACTTGTGACCGGCCAGGTTGGTCAGTTGCACATCAATGGAAGCAACCTCTGCCGAACGGTCCACCACGGTGGCATCCAGCAGCAAGGTGTTCTGCTGAAGCAGCCGTTCGGTCCATGTGATGGAGCTGTCGAACTGGGCACTGGAGGCGGTAAGGCCCAAGGTCGCGATATTCTGTTGGAGCAGTTTCAGCATGAAGCTGTTCCCGCCCACCATTTGATGCAGTCCATAGGGTGAACGATGGAAATCAGGGTTGGTGACAAGGAAGTTATACAGCGCACTGATGGCCACACCCTCGAATAGGCGTGGCATATGGCAACCCTGGCAGGTCACTCCGTTCTCCGGATCAGCATCGGTATTGAACGAAGAGTTGAGCCATTCGTGATAGGTGGCCTGCTCCACGAAATGGTCACCAGTGAGGTTTCCTTCGAGATCAGCGGTCTCGGTGATCAGGGTGTGGCAGCCGGCACAAAGCCCGGCACGCGTGATGTGTGCGCCGTAGACCGGATCATATCCAACAAAATTCGCCATGGGCGCACCGAACAGGTTCTCGGCATCATAAGGCCCGTAGACCACGTTGTTCGTATCGAACTTCAAGGCACCCGAGAAAATGAGGCCGGCACTGTCAGGCCCTTGCATGTGGCAGGAAAGACAGCTCACACCATCGAGCGCAATGGGATCCGCGGCCATTTCCGCGATGCTGTAGTGCCCACCACCCGTGAGGAACTTGTCGTACCGACCCATGGGTGCATGGCAACTGGTGCACTTGTCCTCGAGTCCGGCCTGGTGCCCCGGGTTCACGGCCACCTCATGGCTCACCTTGGCCCGCCAGAACGGATCCTTGGCCGAGTTGCCCATCATGGACGAGCGCCATTGGTCAACAGGGTTCACATCGATGCTATCTGCGCCGGGAATGTTGCTTGGGATCGCATTGGCATAGGGCTGGATCGAATCCCTGCCGTGGCAACCACTGCATTCACCACTTGCCTTGAAGAAGGTATTGCCACCCATGGGCAGGTCCAGGCCTGCACCACGGAATTCCATCAGTTCCTGGGCACTGTGGTACGCATGGGCCTTGGGCACACGACCGTTCGTCCATGCAACGAAAAGCGCAACGGTACCAAGCACCCCGAACAGGATGGACGCCTTGGAGGCGATGGTGAACGACTTGAACATGATGTCGACTTGCAGGTTGCCCGAAATGTACAGCACGCGAACGAAGCACTGCCGACCATGATCAGTGGCATTCTCGCATCCCCTCAACGAAAATGACCCGGCCGAAGTTCGGCCGGGTCATTTTCATTGGACGTCCTTCGCCTCAGCTACCGCGCTGTGCGCTCTTACGCATCGTGGCTGCTTTGGGCTTCGATCCGCCGGCAGCCTTGGGAGCGGCCGTTTTCTTGGCCACGGCCTCACCGGCCGCCTTCTTCGGCGCACCTTCCTTGGCTGCCTTTGGCTTGCCTTTCGTTTTATCCTCGGCCTCTGCGGGGGGCTCCGCCTTGGCGGCCAACAACCCGGCCTTCTGCAATTGCTCATACCAGGCGAACAGCTTGCGCACATCGCTGGGGTAGATCCGCTCGCGGTCGTGTTCGGGCAATACCTCACCCAGCTTGGCGAACAGCTCGTCCACAGTGGCGGTCTTCGCATCCAGGCTCGGGCCACCCTTCTCCAGTTCGTAAAGCCCTTCGAGCACCTTCGACAAAGGCACGTCATCGCCCGTGGTGAACATGCTGATCTCGTCCAATGCGCTCACGCGCACACTGGTGTGCACGGGACCGCGCTTGCCGTCAATGAGCGATTCAACGATGAGGGCTTGGCGGCCTTGGGCCACAACGCGATGCAGACCTTGGCGGCCGGCAATGGTGATGATCTTGCTGATGTCCATTCGAGAGGTTCAGTGGTCAAAGCTAACACACGGTCCGATCACGTCTTCTGTTTCCGCTTGCGCGCAGCCGGGAACAGGATATTGTTCAGGATCAAGCGGTATCCGGCCGAGTTGGGGTGCAGGCTCAGATCGGTGGGCGGATCACCGACCATGTGCTGGTAGTCCTCCGGATCGTGTCCCCCAAAAAAGGTCCATTGGCCCAGACCGAACTCGCCGTGGATGTACTTCACGGTGCCCTGCGCCTTGTTCTCGCCCATCACCGTTACGCCGGGCTTCACCAGGCTCTTCCGGAAGGCCGTGGTCTGGCCCATGAAACCGCGTACGACCTGTTCATGGCTCTGGCAGAGCATGGTGGGCACAATGTCCCATTTCGCACTGAAATCGAACAGTGTGAAGAAGTCGCGCATCTGGCCAATGCTCGAATGCAGGTCGGTGGCGTCGATATTGCTGAACTCGTACACGTTCGGGTCGGTCACCAAACGGAAATCCCGGAATGCGAACGTTCGGCCGAAGTCGATGTGCTGCTGGGCAGCCGGGTCGATGGGGTCGTGATCGAACTCGGGGGTGCAGATATCCACACCTTCCGCAGCGAGGGCAATGTCGTAACTGTCCGTGCCGGAGCACATGGTGAACAGGTAACCGCCACCGGCCACATAGTCGCGGATCTTCAATGCCACCGCCAGTTTCATCTGGCTCACCTTCGCGAAGCCGAGTTCCGCGGCCATGGCCTCGCTCTCGCGTACCTGGGCCTGGTACCAGGGCGCACTGTTGTATGCGCGGTAGAACTTGCCATATTGACCGGTGAAATCCTCGTGGTGGAGGTGCAGCCAGTCGTACTGAGGAAGAACGCCGGCGATGATCTGCTGGTCGTAGATGCGCTCGTACGGGATCTCGGCGTAGGTCATCACCAAGGCCACGGCATCATCCCAAGGTTGGAAGCTCTCCGGGGCGTACACGGCGATCTTCGGCGCCTTCTCCAGTTTCACAACTTCCATGTTCACCTCCGGGTCGCCGATCTCTGCGAGTATCGCAGCGGCCTGGCCATCGGCAATGATCTGAAAGGTGACGCCGCGCACGGCACACTCCTGTTCGATGGTCTTGTAGTGGTCGATCAGGAAACTTCCTCCGCGATAGTTGAGCAACCAATCAATGGACACCTCTTGGGAGAGTGTCCAGAAGGCCACCCCATAGGCCTTGAGGTGATCGCGCTGACCGCCGTCCATGGGGATCAGCAGTTTGGTGGCGAACACCGGCACCATGGCCAGTGCGAACAGCACCGACCACACCGCGCGAGGCCCGGACTTAGAAAGGTGCGAACTGATCGTCGCCATCGTTATCATCGTTCATCTTGCTCGGCCGGGTGATGGTCCGGAACGCGTTGCCCTGACCATCATCCGATGCCATGCCATCCCCGCCATAGCCCATGCTCATGGTCTCGAGGTCGGCGAACTTGGCCAGGTCGGCAATGAAGCGCAAACGCACCGTGTCCACGGCACCGTTCCTATGCTTGGCCACGATCACCTCGCCCACGCCAGCGGTGCTGCCGTGCTCATCCTCGTGGATCTTGTAATACTCGGGGCGATAGAGGAAGCAGACAATATCGGCGTCCTGCTCAATGGCACCCGATTCGCGCAGATCGCTCAACATCGGCTTCTTGTCGCCACCACGGGTCTCCACGGCTCGGCTCAACTGGCTCAGCGCAATGATGGGCACATCCAGTTCCTTCGCAATGCTCTTGATGCTACGGCTGATCTGGCTGATCTCCTGTTCACGGTTGCCACCCTTGGTATCCCCGCCGGCGGTCATCAGTTGCAGGTAGTCGATGATGATCAGGTCGACGTTGTGCTGGCTCTTCAGGCGACGGGCCTTGGCGCGGAGTTCAAAGATGTTCAGGCCCGGGGTATCGTCGATGTAGATCGGCGCGTTCGTCAGGCGTGAGATGTGCTGGTGAAGGATGTTGAACTCCGCATCGGAGAGGTCGCCTTTGCGCAACTTTTCGGAACTGATGCCCGCCTCGCTGGCGATCAAACGTGTCACCAGCTGGGTGCTGCTCATTTCCAGGCTGAACACGGCCACGGCACGTTGATGCTCCACGGCAATGTTGCGGGCCATGCTGAGCACGAACGCGGTCTTACCCATGGCGGGTCGTGCCGCCACAATGATCATGTCGCTGCGCTGCCAGCCTGCCGTAAGCTTGTCCAACTGCACGAATCCGGTGGGTATGCCGCTTACGCCGCCGGTCTTGTTCTTGGCGCTCTCGATCTGGTCGATGGCCCCCTGGATCAGCTCGCTCATCGGCTCGTAGTTCCGCTTGAGGTTGCCGCTGGTGATCTTGTAGAGGCCGTTCTCCGTCTTGTCCAGCAGGTCGAACACATCGGCCGTGTCATCATACGCATCCCGCATGGTCTCGGCACTGATGCTGATAAGCTCGCGCAGGATGTGCTTCTGGCTGATGATGCGCGCGTGGTACTGCACGTTGGCGCTGCTGGCCACCTTGTTGGTGAGCTGGCTGATGTAGAACGGCCCGCCCACCACATCCAGCTCGCCCTTCCGCTTGAGCTCCTCGGTCACAGTGAGGATATCAATGGGCTGGTCGTTGCGGAACAGGCCCAGGATGGCATCGAATATCTTCTTGTGCGCTTCCACATAGAAGCTCTCGGGCTGCAGGATGTCGATGGCCTCGTTCACTGCATTGCGCTCCAGCATCAGCGCACCGAGCACGGCCTGCTCCAGTTCAGGGGCTTGCGGAGGAAGCTTGCCCGCTTCGAGGGCGGTATCAACAAGGGACGCGGCTGGGCGCCGTGCCGTGGCACGACGGGTGTTCGGGAATTCGGCCATGATCGGTTCCGGGTGCGCGTCGGGGCGTTGGTGCGGGCGTTGCCCTTTTCCTCACGGCCTGTTCGCGCTGGTCGGGGGACAAAAATAGACGCGCCGGCCAGCCGCGAAGGTGCAGATGTGAACAACTCGCCCCCAGCCCATCAACAATGCTGGTGTGGAGAAGCCGCGCCTGGGTGCGCCCGTGGCTAATTTGGCCCCATGAACGTAAGTCGTGCACTGCTGTACCTGGCTGCGGTCCTCCTGGTGCTCAGCGCCTGCCGCAAGGATAAGGATGACCAGGACCCTCCGACCGTGAGCTTCCTGGCTCCGGAAGAGGGAAGCACCTTGGCCGTTCCTGATACATTTCTTGTTAGTGTGAGCGTCAGCGACAACAAGGAGGTTCGTTCAGTAACCGTTCAGTTGCTCAATTCGAGCGGCATTCCTGTTCTGCCTGCGGTAACGCGCAATGTGAACGCGGCATCGGCCCTGGTGAGCATCGCCATGGTGCTTACCAGCGAACAACTTGTCTCGGGGCCTTATTCCTTGGAAGTGCGGGCCAGCGATGGCTCCAATGACGGTCGTGCGTTCCGCACCATCTACATTCAAGGAGCACCATGGCGGCTCAGGGCCGTGTATGTCACCTCCCCCATAGCGGCGTCGGGCAACGCATTGATCTCGCGCATCGACAGTGTTGGACAACTTTCCACGGCGTCCCTTTCCCCGGAACTGGGCGGTGCGGCCATCGACGCCCGCTCACAATTGCTCTACACGTGCGGCACGCTCAACGGGGTGTTATTAGCGCAGCAGGTCGGCCCCGGAGGTAGTGGCTGGACCGTGCCCAACCTGCACAGCGGTGCCGGCACAACGCCCTATTTCCTAGGCCTGCGCCTTGATCCGGTGGACGGACATTTGTACACGGGCACGGAGGATGGGCGCATCCGAGGCTGGACCGCCGAAGGCACTTCCACGTTCAATGCCACAACAGTGACCGGCTTTCTGAGCCATTCCACAGCAGTTGTGGGTGGCAAGGTCATCAGCGAACAGGTGAGCACAGGGTCTGGCCAACGAGCGCTGGTCACGCACGCCTATTCCAGTGGCGCATTGCTCGGGCAATTCCCCCTCGACATGGACGTGCTGGACATGTACGCCCGGAACGACCAGAACGCCTTGGTCTTCGGCACGCGCAATGGCCTGGGTGTCATCCAGGATCGCAATGTGGACCTCGGTGGGACCTTTGAGATACGGGAGTTCCCGGAAGGCCCCATGCACGCAGTGGCCCAGTTGAACACCAATACGTACATCATCGCCTATGGCGATCGTTTGGCACGGTGGAGCTACCAGACCGACGACCTGTCCACACTGGCGACAGGCATCACGGCCCAAGCGCTCGCCTTCGAGCCGGCCACAGGAGCGCTCTATGTGGGCGTCGGGAACGAACTGAGAAGAATGGACCCGAACACGGGTGCCTTGGTGGACGTCACCTCCCTGCAACATGCGGCCGGGGTGATCCTGCCCCTGCGCAACCGTTAGGATCTCGCGGTCTTGCGGGCCACCGACGCCTTTTCGACCACCCCCATATCGCAGAACTTCCGGATCCGGCGGTCAACCAGCTTGTCCGGATCGGTCTTCACCAATTTGTTGAGGTGCTTGATCACTTCAGCCTTCACAATGCGACAGGCCTCGTCCGGATCGGTGTGCGCTCCGCCAAGCGGCTCTGGAATGATCCCGTCAATGAGCTTGTTGGCCAGCATATCGGTGGCCGTCAGTTTCAGGGCCTTCGCTGCCTGTTCCTTGTAATCCCAGCTGCGCCAAAGGATGGACGAGCACGACTCGGGCGAGATCACGCTGTACCACGTGTTCTCCTGCATCAACACCTTGTCGCCTACACCAATGCCCAGTGCTCCGCCGGAGGCCCCTTCACCGATGATCACGCAGATGATGGGTACACGCAATTGGCACATCTCAAAGATGTTGCGCGCGATCGCCTCGCCCTGCCCACGCTCCTCAGCCTCCAAGCCGGGGAATGCGCCAGGCGTATCGATCAAGGTCACCACCGGCTTATTGAACTTCTCGGCCAGCTTCATCAGCCTGAGCGCCTTCCTGTAGCCCTCCGGATTGGGCATCCCGAAGTTGCGGTATTGGCGCATCTTGGTATTAATGCCCTTCTGCTGACCGATGAACATCACCGTGCGGCCTTCCAGCAGGCCGAACCCGCCCACCATGGCCTTGTCGTCCTTCACGGTGCGGTCCCCATGCAGCTCAACGAACGAACCACCGGACAGCACATCGATATACTTCAGTGTATACGGCCGGTCCGGATGACGGCTCACCTGCACCCGCTCCCAAGCGCTCAGTTGCCCATAGACCGTTCTCCGGGTCTCGGCCAGTTTGTTCTCCAGGTCCTTCAAGGTGCCTGTCACATCCACTTCGCTGCTGGCCGCCACTTCCTTGAGCTTTTGGATCTGCTCAATGATGTGCTGGACCGGCTTCTCGAACTCGAGGAACGTCTGCATCGGTGCTGCGTTGGGTGGGCGAAGGTAGAAGGAACTGACAACGCCAACACCCCGTTCTACCTTCGCGCCCACTTATGATCGTATTCCCGAATGCCAAGATCAACCTGGGGCTGAACGTGGTCCGTCGCCGTGATGATGGCTACCATGAGATCGAGTCCGTAATGGTGCCGGTGCCGCTGACCGACGCATTGGAGGCCGTGGTCGCCCCTGAACTTGGCGCCGGCCAGGTGGCCTATACGCGCTCCGGCCTCGAAGTACCCGGACCGACCGACGGGGATCTCTGCATGAAAGCGCTCGACCTGCTGCGCGAACGCAACGAACTGCCGGGCCTCCGGGTACATCTGCACAAGGTGATCCCCATGGGTGCCGGCCTGGGCGGAGGGTCCAGTGATGGCGCGCACATGTTGCTGTTGCTGAACGACCTCCTACAACTTGGACACTCCAAGGCCGAACTGGCTGAAATGGCCGCTACGCTCGGCAGCGACTGCCCCTTCTTCCTGGAACCCGGACCTCAGCTGGCCCTTGGACGTGGCGAACTGCTGTCGCCCATCAGCCTTGACCTTTCGGGCCTGTGGCTGACCTTGGTGAATCCGGGTATCCATGTACCAACACCCTTGGTGTACAAGCACACGGTGCCCACCGGCCATCGTCTTGGTCTGGAACAGGTATTGGCCGCCCAACCCATCGCACGTTGGCAGGACCTGGTCCCGAACACCATGGAACGCTACGTGTTCGAGGCCTTTCCGGAAGTGGAGCGGATCAGAACGCAATTGAAGGAGCGAGGAGCGCTATACTCCGCCATGAGCGGTTCAGGGTCCACGGTGTTCGGATTGTTCATGGAGGATCCCGGCCCCATGGAACTGAGACCCGGATGGGCGGGTTGGACGTTCCGGTTATGAACGCTCAGCGGAGCAGGCCTTCCAGTAGCGCACGCAACTCCTCATGATCATAGGGCTTGGCCTTGATCATTCCCGCTCCATCCACCAACACCAGGCTTGGCGTTGCTTTGATGGCGAATGCCTTTGCGGCCGGTGAGCCCCAGCCCAAAAGCTCCGAATAACAGGGGAAGGGCAGTGCGCGTTCCTTGATGTTCGCCTCGAACTCCTTCGCGTCATGGTCCAGGGCAACACCGACAACGGCAACACCCTTGCGCCGCATGTCAGTGTAGATCTTGCTCAGTCCGGGCATTTGCTCGTGGCAATGGTCGCAGGTACTGGAATAGAAGAAGAGCACGGTGTACTTGTGCCTGGCGACCACATCGCCCAGATGCACCACATCCGGAACTCCCGGAGTTGGCAACAGGACATCAGGTGCACGCGCCCCCACGGCCACCTTGAGCTGCTCGGCCACCAAGCCCATCAGTTCCGCATCAGGGGGCACCAGTGATCCCGGCCCGATGACGTATCGGTCCACGAGATACTGCACAGCGTCGGAAGGACCATACTGAATGAACAGTTCGACCAGTACGTGGCGTGAAAGCTCCCAACAAAACGCATCGGGCGCTGACCATGCAAGGATGGAATCACTGGCGGCCATCAACTGATCCACCGTTGCCGGTGTGGCGCTCTGCAGAATGGCCATGATCCCTTTCGGGTAGATGTTGCTGCGGGCCAATGACGCATCCGTCCAATCCACCGAATCACGGATGGCCTGCGGTCCCTTCCTGGAGTTCAGTGCGGACATCAATCGCATGTCGGCCTTTACCACATGCCTGAAATAGCCATCGGGATCCTCCTTGATCAATTGCTCCAATGCCCGTTGCTTCGCATCATTGACGGCAACGGATGAGCTATCCAGCGATCGCAACAGCGCCACATCCATCGGAGAAGCGACAATGCGCTTGTCGTTTATTTCCCGCAAGGCCATCTGCGCCTCTCGACTGGCCTCCTTGTAGGCCCATAGGCGCCGGTTCTCGGCGGACGCGATCACACGAATGTGCTCCTGCACAGGAGTGCCCCACAGTTCCAGTTCGACCTTGGACTCGCGGGGATCGAGGATGAGGTCCACGCGATCGCTGTCGTTCACGGCCAACTGGTAAAAGCCCGTGGGGAAACCCTGCTGGGCGAAGCGGAAATACCCTTGATCATCCACCGGGGCCGAGGCGAACCACCGATGGTCGCCGCCACGGCTCATGAGCAACTGCACTTCCGAAACCCTGGCCAGGCCGGGACCCACCAATCGGCCAGAGAGCGTCTGGGCCAAAAGAGCGTCGGCCAAGGACAGGAGGACGATCAGGAAAATGGAACGTGTACGTGAATGACCGATCATGGGGATCACGGCGAAGGTGTGCAAACCAAGGGCCGGGTTAAATATGGGGCAAAAAAAAGAGCCCCGTCCATTGCTGGACGGGGCTCAGATCGGCGACGACATACTCTCCCAGGCTTGCGGCCCAGTACCATCTGCGCTGGTGAGCTTAACTTCTCTGTTCGGAATGGGAAGAGGTGGACCTCACCGCAATAGTCACCTAAAGCTTTGAATAAGCTATGACTAGTTGTTGGACAGAACAAGAACAGCCGAGGATCATTCCACGAGCGATCTGTTGGATCGAAAGTCGACGGGCAATTAGTATCACTCGGCTTTGCCATTGCTGACTTTACACCTGTGACCTATCAACGTAGTAATCTTCTACGACCCTTAAAAGAAGTCTCATCTTGAGGTGGGCTTCGTGCTTAGATGCTTTCAGCGCTTATCCCGTCCGAACATAGCTACCCAGCGGTGCCCCTGGCGGGACAACTGGTACACTAGCGGTTCGTCCACCACGGTCCTCTCGTACTAATGGTAGCTCCCCTCAAACTTCTAACGCCCGCAGCAGATAGGGACCGAACTGTCTCACGACGTTCTGAACCCAGTTCACGTGCCACTTTAATCGGCGAACAGCCGAACCCTTGGGACCTTCTCCAGCCCCAGGATGTGACGAACCGACATCGAGGTGCCAAACCATTCCGTCGATATGAGCTCTTGGGAATGATCAGCCTGTTATCCCCGGCGTACCTTTTATCCTATGAGCGATGGCCCTTCCATATGGAACCACCGGATCACTTTGCCCTGCTTTCGCACCTGCTCGACTTGTCTGTCTCACAGTCAAGCTCCCTTTTGCCAATATACTCAACGCACGGTTACCAAGCGTGCTGAGGGAACCTTTGGAAGCCTCCGATACTCTTTTGGAGGCGACCACCCCAGTCAAACTACCCACCACACACTGTCTCCCTGTTTCGCAGGGATTAGACATCAGATGAACGAAGGGTGGTATTTCAACGTTGACTCCACGATGCCTAGCGACACCGCTTCAAAGTCTCCCACCTATCCTACACATCGGGCAGCCGATGTCAATGTGAAGCTATAGTAAAGGTGCACGGGGTCTTTTCGTCCCGCTGCGGGTATCCGGCATCTTCACCGAAACTACAATTTCACCGAGCTCGTGGCCGAGACAGTGCTCAGATCGTTACACCATTCGTGCAGGTCGGAACTTACCCGACAAGGAATTTCGCTACCTTAGGACCGTTATAGTTACGGCCGCCGTTTACTGGGGCTTCGATTCAAAGCTTCACCTTGCGGCTGACCTCTCCTCTTAACCTTCCAGCACCGGGCAGGTGTCAGGCCCTATACGTCATCTTTCGATTTTGCAGAGCCATGTGTTTTTGTTAAACAGTCGCCTGAGCCTTTTTACTGAGACCCACCGAAGTGGGTAGCGCTTATCCCGAAGTTACGCGCTTAATTTGCCTAGTTCCTTAGCCACGGATCACTCGAGCGCCTCAGGATACTCTCCTTGACTACCTGTGTCGGTTTGCGGTACGGGCGGCTTGCATCTGAAGCTTAGAGGTTTTTCTCGGAAGTCTGATTAAGATCACTATCCACTTGCCCGAGGGCTCGCGGTACTGTCGGGTTTCAGCAGGAACGGCGGATTTGCCTACCATCCCTATACCTACGCCTTTCAACGCACTATTCCGTCAGTGCGCGGATCGTTCACTCCTTCGTCACCCCATCGCAATGCAAGTCGGTTCTGGAATATTGACCAGATGTCCATCAGCTTCGCCTATCGGCTACACCTTAGGTCCCGACTAACCCTGATCCGATTAACGTTGATCAGGAAACCTTAGTCTATCGGCGGGCGTGTTTTTCACACGCCTTATCGTTACTTATGCCTACATTTTCTTTTCCGGACGCTCCAGCATGCCTTACGACACACCTTCTACGCAGACCGGAATGCTCTCCTACCGCCCCATTGGGGCCCACAGCTTCGGTAACACACTTGATGCCCGATCATTATCCACGCCGGACCGCTCGACTAGTGAGCTGTTACGCACTCTTTAAATGAATGGCTGCTTCCAAGCCAACATCCTAGCTGTCAATGCAGTCCGACCTCGTTAGATCAACTTAGCGTGTATTTGGGGACCTTAGCCGATGGTCTGGGTTATTTCCCTTTCGCGCACGGACCTTAGCACCCATGCGCTCACTCCCGGATACTGATGTTGTGGCATTCGGAGTTTGTCCGGGTTTGGTAGGCGGTGAAGCCCCCTAGCCCGATCAGTAGCTCTACCTCCACAACAGTACATCCGAGGCTGCACCTAAATGCATTTCGGAGAGTACGAGCTATCTCCCAGTTTGATAAGCCTTTCACCCCTAACCACAGCTCATCCGAAGACTTTTCAACGTCTACCAGTTCGGACCTCCATTCCGTGTTACCGGAACTTCATCCTGGCCATGGTTAGATCACTCAGGTTTCGCGTCTGCCGCCACTGACTATGCGCCCTGTTAAGACTTGCTTTCGCTTCGGCTGCGGGGCTGAACCCCTTAACCTTGCCAGTGACGAGCAACTCGTAGGCTCATTATGCAAAAGGCACGCCGTCACCCCCGAAGGGGCTCCGACCGCTTGTAGGCGCACGGTTTCAGGGACTATTTCACTCCTCTGTTCGAGGTGCTTTTCACCTTTCCTTCGCAGTACTGGTTCGCTATCGGTCTCTCAGAAGTATTTAGCCTTGCCAGATGGTTCTGGCGGATTCAGACAGGATCTCACGTGTCCCGCCTTACTCAGGATACCACTAGGTACAGCATGTGTTTCGTGTACGGGACTATCACCCGCTATGGTCCGACTTTCCAGAAGGGTTCCACTACACATACTGAGTCCACATTGTGGTCCTACAACCCCGGCGCCGCCGAAACGGAACCGGTTTGGGCTGTCCCCTCTTCGCTCGCCACTACTAGGGGGATCACTACT
>Ga0315902_10009604_pt1 | contig 12917 bp, 7 predicted proteins | sample LakEriMetagenome_9_FD_203523 | JGI IMG/M metagenome (GOLD analysis project Ga0315902, IMG submission 203523) | Freshwater fungal communities from buoy surface, Lake Erie, Ohio, United States - Buoy 12 MA117 | ecosystem: Environmental > Aquatic > Freshwater > Lake > Lake biofilm | place: USA... | reverse complement strand
CTGATGGTCGCCACGCTCGCCAAGATTCTCGACGTGGGCTTCAAGCGGGTGCAGTTCACGCCCGACCTCATGCCCTCCGACATCACCGGCACCAACGTGCTGGAGGAGGACGAGGCCGGCCGCCGGCACTTCCGCTTCGTGGAGGGGCCGATCTTCACCAACATCCTCCTCGCCGACGAGATCAACCGCACCCCGCCGAAGACGCAGGCCGCCCTGCTCCAGGCGATGCAGGAGCGGGAGGTGTCGGTGGGTCAGGAGACCTACACGCTGCCCGACCCGTTCTTCACGATCGCCACGCAGAATCCGATCGAGCAGGAGGGCACCTACCCGCTCCCCGAGGCCCAGCTCGACCGCTTCATGTTCAACATCAAGGTCGGCTATCCCTCCGCGGCCGAGGAGGAGCAGATCCTCATGGCCACCACGCGGGCGGAGAAGCCGGAGGTCCGCAAGGTGCTCTCCGGCCGGGCGATCGTCAACATCCAGAAGCTCGTCGGCAGCGTGGCGGTGAGCGAGTACGTCGTGAAGTACGTGGCCCGGCTCGTGCGGGCCACGCGGCCCAAGGACCCGCAGGCCCCGCCCTACGTCGCCGAGTTGGTGGACTGGGGAGCCGGCCCGCGAGCCGGCCAGTTCCTCATCCAGGGGGGCAAGGCGATGGCCGCGATGGACGGCCGCTTCAGCGTGTCGCTCGACGACGTGCGCCGGATCGCGGTGCCCGTGCTGCGGCATCGGATCGCCACCAACTTCCAGGCCCAGGCCGAGGGGCTGACGAGCGAGTCGATCATCGAGCGGCTCGTCCGCGAGACGCCGGAGCCGGAGATTCCCAAGCTCGTGAAGTGAGCCGACGAGGGACGCGGGCCCCGGGCCCGTGACGAGGCATGCCCCGCGCCGTCGAGGAATACCTGAAGCCGGAAGTCGTGCGGCAGATCGCGCGGCTGGACCTGCGCGCGCAGTTCATCGTCAAGGGCTTCCTCCAGGGGCTCCATGCCAGCCCCTATCAGGGCTTCTCGGTCGAGTTCAGCGAGCACCGCAAGTACGCCCCCGGCGACGACCCGAAGGACATCGACTGGCTGGTCTACGCCAAGACCGACAAGCACTACGTCAAGAAGTTCGAGGCCGAGACCAACATCACCGGCTATCTGGTGGTCGATACCAGCGGCTCGATGGCCTACACCTATCGCCAGCAGCTGTCGAAGCTCGACTACTCGATCTCGCTGGCCGCCGCGCTGTGCTGGCTGATGGTTCACCAGCAGGATCCCTGCGGGCTGATGGTCTTCGACGAGAAGCTGCACGCGTCGCTGCCGGCCCGTTCGCGGCGGTCGCAGATCGCCCAGGTGCTCTCGGTGCTCTCCAAGGTGAAGCCCTCCGGCAAGACCGACATCGCCCGGAGCCTCGTGCAGGTGGCGGCCATGCTGCGGCATCGGTCGCTGGTGATGGTGTTCAGTGATCTCCTGGCGGATCCGGCGCCGATTCGCGACGCGCTCCTCCGGCTCCGGCACCGGGGGCACGACGTGATCCTGTTCCACGTGCTCGACGAGGCGGAGGTGCGGTTTCCCTTCGAGGGCATGGTGGAGCTGACCGAGCCGGAAACCCGTGACCGGCTCGTGATCGACGCCGACGCCGCCCGCCGGGCCTACGTCGCGAGCGTGGCTGCGTTCCGCGAGGAATACCGGCGGACCTGCTTCCACGCCGGGATCGACTACGTGCCGATCGACACGAGCATGCAGTTCGACAAGGCGCTGATGGAGTATCTGATCAGCCGGCGGAACAGGTTTTGAGCATGGGCCTGTCGTTCCTCTCGCCGATGCTGCTGGGCGGGGCGGCCCTCGTCGCCGTGCCGATCGTCCTCCACTTGATCATGCGGCGGAAGCCCGTGCCGCACGAGTTCCCCGCCCTGCGGTTCCTCCGCGAGCGGGCCACGGCCACGCGGCGCCGCCTGCGGCTGAGCCACATCCTCCTGCTCCTGGTGCGGGTGGCGGCGCTGGCGCTCCTGGCCACGGCGCTGGCCCGGCCGGTGCTCCGTGGGGCGGGCTGGCTCGGCGATCGCGAGGGGCCGGTGGCGGCGGTGTTCGTGTTCGACACGGCGCCACGGATGCTGCTGCGGGAGGCGAACCGCACGCGGCTCGACCAGGCCAAGGCCATGGCCGGGGTGCTGTTCGGCAAGCTGCCGGCGTCGAGCAGGGTCGCCGTGCTCGACACATCTGGCGGGGCGGCGGCGTTTTCACCCACGGAGGCGGCCGCGGCGGTGCGGATCGAGAAACTGGCCGCCGCCACACCCGCCGTGCCGCTGTCGGCCGCGATCGCCGACGGCCTGCGGCTCCTCGAGGGGGCCGGCCTCGACCGCCGCGAACTCTACGTGTTCACCGACTGTTCCCGCGGCGCCTGGGACGGCGCGCCGCCGCTGCAGCTGGCCGACTCGCATCCCGGCACGGCGGTGCTGTTCGTGGACGTGGCGGCGGCCGCGCCGCAGAACTTCGCCATCGAGGGCATCGATCTCTCCAGCGATCAGCTCCCCGCCGGCACGCCGCTGGCGATCACGGCTTCCACCGGCCGCAGCGGGCCGGAAGGAACCCGGGCCGTGGCGGTCGAGCTGCTCGCCCCCGACGGCCACTACGCCCGCCGCGGCGTGAAGCCGCTGGAGTGGAAGCCGGGGATCGCCGGCCAGGTGGACTTCGAGATCGCGGGCCTGGAGCCGGGCCTGCGGCAGGGCCGCGTGATCATCGACGGATCCGACGATCTCGAGGCCGACGACGTGCGCTGGTTCACCGTCGAGGTCGGGGCGCCGGCGCGGGTGATCGTGGCGGCGCCGGCGCCGGCCGCCCGCACCGGCCTGTTCCTGATGCAGGCGATCGCGCCCGCGGCCCTGCGGAAGGCGGGCAAGGCACGGTTTGACGCCACGCTCGTGGACGTGGCGACCCTCGACTCGATCTCGTGGGATGCCGCCCGCGGCATCGTGCTGGTCGATCCTCCGCCGCTGCCGCCGCGGACCTGGGAAATGCTCGAGCAGTGGACCGCCGCCGGACGCGGCCTCGTGATCTGGCTCGGACCCCGCGCCGGCGACCCGGCGCGGTTCAACTCCGCCGCCTCGGCCCGCGTGCTCGGCGGCACGATCGTGCGGGCGTGGCGCAGCCCCGACGGGGGCAACTTCCTCGCGCCGGCAGCCCTCGACCATCCGATCCTGGCCGCCTTCCGCAGGGTCGGCGACGAGGTTCCGTGGCAGGATTTTCCCGTGGCGCGGCACTGGGAGTTCGCGGCGCCGGTTGCCGGGGCCGACGGCGAGGCCGGCGCGGCGACCGTCGTGGCCGCCTACCGCAACGGGCTGCCGGCCGTTCTCGAGCATCGCCTCGGCCAGGGAACTGTGGTCGTGGTCACCACGCCGGTGTCGCAGGCCGCCACCGATCCCGACGCCTGGAACACGCTGGCGACGGGCTTCGAGCCCTGGCCCTTCGTGATGCTCGCCAACGAGATGCTGCTGCACGCCATCGACACGGCGGACGATCGCAACCTGATCAGCGGCACGCCCGCCGTGCTGCACCTCGATCGCCGCGACGTGGCCGCCGCCTTCGTGCGGTCGCCGAGCGGCGATGATTTTCCCGCGGCCGTCGACCAGAAGCGGGGCACGATCACGGTCACGGCGACGCGGATTCCGGGGAACTACGCCGTGCGGGCCGGGGGGCAGGAGGACGGAGTCGCCAAGGGATTCAGCGTGAACCTGCCCGCGGCCGCCACCGACTACGCGCGGCTTCCGCCCGAATCACTGGCCACGGTGCTCGGCGCTGGCCACAGACTCGCCCGCACGGAGGCCGAACTCGTCCGCGACGTGAACCTGGAGCGGATCGGGGCCGAGCTCTTCGGGTGGCTGATCCTGCTGGCGGCGGTGGCGATGGCCGCCGACTGGATCGTGGCGAATCGGTTCTACGCGCCACGCGAGTCCACCGCGGGCACGCCCCGGCCCGCGGACGCGTTCGCCGAGACGGCCGCCGCAGTGCCGCCGCCGATTCCCCCGCCCGTGCCCGCGCCGCCGACCGGGCCGCCTCCCGTGCCACCGCCGGTTCCCTTGTCCGGAGTCGGCACATGATCGCGACCGCGGCTCTGGAAGAGGTGGCGCTGCAGTTCGACCCGGTCGGCTCGTGGACGCTCGTCGGCCTGGTGGCCGCGATCTTGGCCGCGGTGCTGCTGGCGGTGCCGCCGGACCGCTCGCGGGTGTCCCGTGGCCAGCTGGCAACGCTCGTGGCGCTGCGGCTGGCGGCGTTTCTGGCGCTGGTCGCCTGCATGCTCCGGCCGACGCTGGTGGCCGAGACCAAGGCCCGGCAGCAGGGCACGGTGCTGGTGCTGGCCGACGCTTCGGAGAGCATGACCGTGGCCGACGGCCCGAACGGCAGGACCCGCTGGCAAGAGATGACCGGTGCGCTCCAGTCCGCCCGGGACGCGGCCCGCGATCTGACGCGGTCGGGAGACTTCGACCTCTCGGTCTGGCGGTTCGACCGCGACGTGCGTCCCGTGCCGCCGGCGGCCGACGATCCTTTCCCGCTCGGCGCCTGGGAGGATGGCCCGGCGGCCGACGAGACCGCCATCGGCGCCGCGATCGACGACTGTCTGCGGGCGACCGCCGGGAAGACCCTGGCCGGAGTCGTGGTCTTGAGCGACGGTGCCCAGCACGCCTATGCGCCACGCGATCTGCCGCCGCAGACCGCGGCCCGCCGGCTGGCCGAGACCGGCACGCCGCTGTGGAGCATCACCTTCGGGCAGCAGCGCGGCGCCGGACAGGGCCGCGATGCCGCGGTCGTGAACCTGGCGGCGGCGGAGAAGGTGTACGTGAAGAACGCACTCGAGGTGGCCGGCCGCGTGCGGCTCGAGGGCATCGCCGGCGCAGCGGCGGTGAAGCTGCTCGCCGAGAACGACGCCGGACAGATGGAGGAGGTGGCGCGGACCACGGTGCGGGCGACGACGCCCGGAGGCGAGGAGCCGGTGCGGCTCGCGTGGACCCCGAAGAGCGTCGGCGAGCGGAAAATCGTCCTCATGGTCGAGCCGCAGGAGGGGGAGGTGATCGTCGCCAACAACGAGCTGTCCACGTTCGTGGAAGTGGTCGATGGCGGTCTACGGGTGCTGTACCTGGAGGGTGCACTGCGGGTCGAGCAGCGGTTCCTGCGCCGCGTGCTCGCCTCGAGCCCCGACATGCAGGTGGACTTTCAGTGGATCGACTCCAGCCGCCGCGACCGCTGGCCGGTGGATCTCGGGCGGACGCTCGCCGCAGACCACGACGTGTTTCTCATCGGTGACCTCGACTCCGCGGCGCTGCGGGCCGAGGACCTGCGGAAGATCCTCGACAAGGTGAACGCCGGTGCCGGCATCGGCCTGCTCGGCGGCTTCCACGCCTTCGAGGCGGGGGGCTGGGCGTCGTCGGCGCTCGGGCCGCTGGTGCCCTTCGAGGCCGACCGCCTGGCGCGGCAGCCGTTCGATGGACCGGTCCGTGAGAGCCTGCATCTGCAGGGCAAGGTGCGGATGGTTCCCGACCCACGGTTCGGCAACGTGTCGATCCTGCGGCTCGGCAAGAGCGAGCAGGACACCCGGGCGGCCTGGGAGGCGCTGCCGCCGCTCGAGGGCGCGAGCCGGATCGGCCGGCTCACGCCGGCCGCCAAGTCGCTGGCCGGCACCCCAGATGGGCAGCCGCTGCTCGTGGCCCGCGAATATGGGGCAGGACGCGTGCTCGCCTGCGGGGCCGACTCGACCTGGCGTTGGGTGATGCAGGGCGCCGGCGAGCAGCACCGCCGCTTCTGGCGGCAAATGGTCCTCTGGCTGGCGCGGCAGGACGATTCGGAACAGGACGCGCTTTGGGTGCGGCTGGCCCAGCGCCGGATTTCGCCGGGCACGCCGCTGGAGTTCGACGCCGGATTGACCAAGCCCGACGGCTCCGCCGTCGCCGACGTGGCCATGGACGGCACACTCGTCGCCCCGGGGGGGCAGCGGCGGCCGATCCGCATCGCCCGCCAGGCCGGCGGCTTCTCCGGCGTGATCGCCGACTGTGCCGAGCCGGGCGACTGGACGCTGGTCGTCAAGGCGTCGAAGCCCGGGGATCCGACGCCGCGAGAGCGGTCGGCCCGGTTCACGGTCTTCCGCCAGGACCTGGAACTGGCGAACCCGCGGGCCAATCCCCTCATCATGCGACAGCTCGCCGAGGCGACACCAGGCGGGGTGCGTCTGCCCGAGGAGCTGCCGGCGATCTTCACAGAGCTCGCCGCGCGGCCGGCCGCCTTCGAGACGCGGGAGCAGTGGTCGTATTCACCGTGGGACAAGTGGCCGATGCTGCTGCTGCTCGCGGGGTGCATGTCCGCGGAATGGTTTCTGCGGAAGCGCTGGGGCCTCGTGTAGGGTGCGGCCCACTCGATCGGGCGCCGGAGGGGTTGCCCATGCCCCATCGCCGGACGTTCGCGTCGGGCATCCGGCCCTCCGCTCACTGCGTGTCCGCGGCGCTTCGGCATCCATGCCTTCGCTTGCTTCCACAGCCCGGCTCACGGGGCATGGGCAACCCCTCCTTCTCCGCATGGGTGGCGGTTGGGCTGGGAAAAAGCGGCTGCGGCGGCCCCTTTTCGTCTATGGGGAGGGAGGGGGGTTTGGTACGGTTCCCGCCCCCGGCCGCCGGCCGGGCGGATGGAGCACCGCATGCAGAAACGACGGGCGATCCGCGAGAAACTGCTCCTCGGCGCGCTGCTGGTCGGCGTGATGGTGGCCGTCCTGTCGGCGTCGAGCTTCCTCGGCGTCTATTCCTACCGCCGGCTCGTCCGCGCGCTTTCCAGTCGGGCGGCCGAACTCCCGCGGGCGAGCGAGCTCGGCGAGTGCGTGGGGCTGCTGCGGCTGTCGCACGCCCGGGCGCTGGCCGACGATGCGCGGGGCGGCGATTTCATCGGTCAGCTTCCTGTCGCCCGCGATGCGCTGCAGGGATACTGCGCGGAACTGGAGGAAGGGGAGATCGAGAACACCCCATTCGGCGACCGCAGCCGCGAGCTCGCGACGACCCAGCACATCGCCGCCTGCCTGGCCACCATCGAGGCCCGCGTTCGCCTGCCGGCCGAGGAAGCCGGCCCGGCCACCGCCGCGTTCGCCGGCCGGAGGCAGATGCTGCTCGACGTCGCCCCGCACCTCGATCGGCTCGCGGCCCTGACGGCTGAGCTGCCCTCCTACCTGCAGGATGGCCTGCACGATCTCTCCCACGAGGTGCGGACGGGCTATCGCACGCTGATCGTCACCACATGGACCGCGGCCCTGGCCGCCGTCGCCCTGCTGGCGGCGATCGCCGTCCTCACCTACCGCTGGGTGTTCCGCCCCCTGCGGATGCTCGGGCACGGCTCGCGCCGGGTGGCGGCGGGCGACTTCGGCTACCGCATCCACCTCGACACGCGGGACGAAATGGCCGAGCTCGCCGAGGCGTTCAACGACATGACCGAGCGGTTCCAGGCGATTCGCGACGACCTCGATCGGCAGGTGCAGTCGCGCACCCGGGAGGTGATCCGCAGCGAGCAGCTGGCGAGCGTCGGTTTCCTGGCCGCCGGCGTGGCCCACGAGATCAACAATCCGCTCGCCTCGATCGCCATGTGTGCCGAGTCGCTGGAGAGCCGGCTGGCCGACGTGGCGCCCGCCGCGGACGATGCCCAGGTCGTGCGGCGGTACCTGGAACTGATCCAGACGGAGGCCTTTCGCTGCAAGGGCATCACCGAGAAGCTGCTCGACTTCTCCCGGCTCGGCGAGGTGCGTCGGCAGCCGACGGCCGTCATGCGGCTCGTCACGGACGTCGCCGAGATGCTCCGCCACGTCGGCCGCTTCGCCGGCCGCACCATCGAAACCGAGCCGGGGCCCGACGTGCTGGTGATGGTCAACCCGCAGGAGATCAAGCAGGTCGTGCTCAATCTCCTCGTCAACGCCCTCGACTCGGTCGCGGAGGCGGGCCGCGTCACCGTGTCCGCCCGGCGGAGTGGCGGGGAATGCCTGCTGACCTTCACCGACGACGGCTGCGGCATGACCGACGAGGTGCTGGAGCATCTCTTCGAGCCGTTCTTCACGCGCCGCAAGGCGGGGCAGGGCACGGGGCTCGGCCTGTCGATCGTGCACCGGATCGTCGCCGACCACGGCGGCCGGATCGAGGCGACCAGCGCCGGCCCGGGCCAGGGCTCCACGTTTCGCGTCGTGCTCCCGCTGGCCGACATGGCCGCGGAGCCGGTCCGGGGCCGCGATGCCGCGGGCCGTGCGGCCTGACTCACCAGGAACGGAAACCATGAAGCAGCATGCCAAGGCGATGCGAATCCTGTATGCCGACGACGAGACGTCGATCCAGGAGTTGATGCGGATCGAGCTGCCGCGACTCGGGCACGACGCCACGGTCTGCCCGGACGGCCGCACGGCGCTGGCGGCCCTCGACCGCACCTCCTACGACTGCGTGATCGTCGATCTCGACATGCCGGGCGTGGGGGGGCTCGACGTCATCGCCCGCGTCCGCGAGACCGCGCCCGACACCGAGACGGTGATCATCACCGGCAAATCGTCGATGGAAAGCGCCGTGGCGGCGGTCCGCCAGGGCGTGTTCGACTATCTCACGAAGCCCTGCAAGCTCGCCGACATCCAGGCCGTGCTGGAGCGGGTGCGGAAGAAGCGGGAACTGACGGCGCGGCTCCGGGCCCTGGAGCGGCGGGTCCGCCGGGCCGAGGGGTCGTCGCGGCTGGTGGGCCGCTCCGCCGCCCTGGAGCGGGTCCGCCGCCTGATCGCCCGGGTGGCCACGCGCGAGGCGGCCGTGCTCGTGCGCGGCGAGACCGGCACCGGCAAGGAGCTCGTGGCCCGCGCCATCCACGAGGGCAGCGGTCGGGCGGCCGGGCCGCTCGTGGCGGTCAACTGCGGCGCCCTGCCGGAGCAGCTCGTGGAGAGCGAGCTCTTCGGGCATCGCAAGGGGGCCTTCACCGGCGCCGACGAGCATCGCGCGGGGCTCTTCGAGGTGGCCGACGGCGGCACGCTGTTTCTCGACGAGATCGGCGAGCTGCCGAAGCCGCTGCAGTCGCGGCTCCTGCGGGCGCTGGAGAGCGGCGAGATCCGCCGCGTGGGCGACAACCAGCCGATTACGGTGGATGTGCGGCTGGTGTGCGCGACCCATCGGTCACTCGAGCAGATGGTGGCGGCGGGTGAGTTTCGCGAGGATCTGCTCTTCCGCATCAACACGTTCGAGATCCCGGTGCCACCACTCCGAGACCGCCGCGAAGACATCCCGGAACTCGTGGAGCATCTGGTGCGCAAGGCCCGCCCCCAGACGCCGGCGCAGGCCGTCATTGCCGAGCCGGCCGTCTTCGACGTGCTCGCCGCCCACGAGTGGCCGGGCAACATCCGGGAATTGGCCAACGCCATCGAGCACGCGCTCGTGCTCTGCGACGACCTGCCGCTCAAGGTCGAGCACCTCCCGGCGCGGCTCGCCGGCATGGCGCCACGCGCGGAGCAGCCGGCCCCTCCACGCCCCGCCCCCCGGGGCCCCGTCAGCCTCCGCGAAATCGAGATCCAGGCCATCCTCGAGGGCCTCGACCGCAACCACGGCAACAAGGTGCGGACCGCCGAAGAGCTCGGCATCAGCCTGAAGACGCTCTACAACAAGCTCCACCAGCTGCACGAAGCCGATCAAGCCGCCGCCCGACCCGCCTGAAGGCGGGTCAGGTCTTTCTGACGACGCCCACGAGCACGCCGAGCACTCGGGCAGTCTTCACGTAGATCGGCTTCATCGAGGAGTTTGCCGGCTGCAGACGGATCCGATCCCGCTCGGGAAACCACTGCTTGAGCGTGGCATCGCCGTCCTCGGTCTGGGCCACGACGATGTCGCCGGCGTGGGCCGTTTGCTTTTTCTGGATCACGACCCAGTCGCCGTCAGCGATTTGGGCGTCGATCATCGAGTCACCCATGACCTTGAGCACGAAGTGGTTTTCGCGATTGAAGAGGCTCTCGAAGTCGATCCGCTCCGACTGCTCGTCCGCCGTCCGCAGCGTGCCGGCGGCGACCCAGCCCGCCAACGGCAGGCCACGGAGATGAGCGGGTTCCGCCACGAGCTCGATTGCCCGCGAGATGTTTTTGCCCCGGGTGATCAGCCCCTTCCGCTCGAGCGCCTTGAGGTGGCAGACCACGCCGTTGGGTGAGCGGATCTTGAAGGCCTGTCCGATCTCGCGGACCGTCGGCCCGTAGCCGCGGGAATGAATTTTGTCGCGGATGAACGCGTAGATCTCCATCTGCCGCTCCGTCGGCGTCTCGGACGGATCCCCCTCGTCGACCGTATTGAGGCCGAACGGATTGCGGCTCACGGCGGCGACGGCCGCGGCTGTGCGGCGGGCGGAGGGCCGGCCAGTGGCTTCACGGGCGGAGGTGCGGGTGGGCGACTTACGCTTGGACATGCTTGCCGGGCGGGTGAACCGCTTCCTGTTGCGGGAATGGGGGATGAAAAAGTATGGACGTCAGTATCCTACTATACGACCGTTCATTTTCAAGGGGCGGGCTGCGATTTTTTGCCAGTGGGGGCCGTCGCTACAGTACAAGCGTGCGAACATCAGCCTCCCGTGGAGTCGTGCCCATGCGTCATACCTGTGCCACACACGTTGCCATTCGCCTGCTCGCAGCCGCGGCCATCGCCTGGCTGGCAAGCGGCGGCCAGGCCCGCGCCCAGGCGGCAGTCGCCGAGCAGGCGGCGCAGGCGGGGGGTGAGCGGCCGGCGAAGCGGAAGTCCACCGCCACGATCGCCCATGTGCGTCTCACCGGCGGCCTGCCGGACGGCGTGGGGCCGGGGGGCCTGCTCTCCGACGTGGCGCCGCACCTGCACCGGATCGTCGAGCGGATCGACAAGGCGGCGCAGGACGCCCGCGTGAAGGGGCTGGTGCTGGTGATCGAGTCCCCAGCCTTGGGGCGGGCGCGGGCCGACGAGATCCGGGCGGCGATCGCCCGCGTTCGCGCGGCGGGCAAGCCGGTGGCCGCCCACCTCGTCGGCGGTGCACCGGTGCCATATGAGATCGCCTTGGCCTGCGACACGATCGCCATGCCACCGGCGGCCACGCTCGAGATCACGGGCGTGAGGGCGGAGATGATGTTTTTCAAGTCGCTGCTCGACCGGCTGAGTGTCAAAGCCGAGATCCTCCAGGTGGGTGAGTTCAAAGGAGCGGGCGAGCCGCTCACGCGCGACTCGATGAGCCCGCAGCTGCGGCGGCAGTACGAGGCCTTCGTCGGCGACCTCTTCGAGCAGTTCGTTGGGCGGGTCGCGGAGCTGCGCAGGCTGCCCGTGGAGAAGGCCCGAGACCTGATCGACACCGGTGTATTCACGCCCGAGGCCGCCCGGGCCGCGGGGCTCATCGACGCCGTGTCCTACGAAGACGAGGTGATCGACGCCCTGGCGAAGCGGCTCCGGCTGGATGAGCCCAAGCTGGCCCGCGATTACGCGGAGCGGAAGATCGACGATGACTTCTCCGGGCTCGGTGGGCTGGTGAAACTCGCGGAGATGCTCTCGGGGCAGAAGCCCGCGGCGGCCGCGGGGCGGGGCAAGCGGATCGCGATCGTGCACGTGATCGGGGAGATCCGTGAGGGCAAGGGGCGGGACGACCTGCTCGGTGGCGCGGCGGCGGGGGCCGAGACGATCACCAAGGCGGTCCGCGCGGCGGCGAAGGACGAGGCCGTGGCCGGGATCGTGCTGCGGATCGATTCGCCCGGCGGGTCGGCGCTGGCCAGCGACCTGATCTGGCGGGAGGTGAAGCAGGCGGGCAAGCCGGTCGTGGCGAGCCTGTCGGACGTGGCGGCCAGCGGTGGCTACTACATCGCCGTCGCGGCCGACCGGATCGTGGCCGCCCCGGGATCGCTCACCGGCTCGATCGGCGTGGTCGGCGGCAAGGTGGCCGTGGGGCCCGGCCTGGAGAAGGCCGGCATCCACACCGATGTCGTCAGCAAGGGCCGCAACGCGGGCTGGCTGTCGACAAGCCAGCCCTTCACCGCCTCGGAGCGCGAGGCCTTCATGGCGACGATGCAGGACGTTTACCGGTTGTTCACCACGAAGGTGGCCGCCGGGCGGAAGCTCGACCTCGAGCAGGTGAAGGCGCTGGCCGAGGGCCGGGTGTTCACCGGCCGGATGGCCAAGGAGGCCGGGCTCGTCGATCGGCTGGGCACGCTCGACGATGCCATCGACGAGGCGCGGAAGCTCGCCGGCATCGCCGCCGATGAGCCGCTCGACCGTCTGCTCCTGCCGGAACCGCGGGGGCTGTTCGAGGATCTGTTCGGGGCGATGGGGGGTGGCGACCCGGTGGCGCGAGCGGCGTCGGCAACGGGCCTCGTCACGGCGGCCCGGTCGCTGATCATGGCGCGGATCGCCGAGTTGCCCGCCGTGGCGGCGCTCGCCGGCGAAGCGCAGGCCCTGGACCTTCTCGCCACCGGCCGCCCGCTCTTCATGCTCCCGGCCCGGATCACGGTGCGGTGAGGCCGCGGGGCGCGGCGTGCGCGACATTCACCGATGCATGAAGCTTTCGGCGGGGGCCGGGGAGCATGGCACACGCGAACCTGCGGCATCGTGCCGTAGTTCGCTTGGCGGGCCGCCGCCCGCTGGCTGTCGACCCGGCCGTCGGGGCCTGGCCGTCACACATGGGCCCCGTGCGGCATGCATCCAAAAAGCCCCCGGCGGAAGCCGGGGGACTCCGGGTCGTGAGCAGCCCAGCGTGCCATGCGATGCCGGTTTGAGCCGGGGAAGCATGAGCCGTCGTTTGGCATGGACGGCGGGGTGGTTTGCGGTCCCGGAGTCCCCGGGCTTCCGCCCGGGGCTTCTTGGGCAGGCGAGACGTCGCAGGGAGGCGACTTGCTGCGAAGCAGGCCTGCTAGCGAAATGGCCAGGGATGGCATTTCGCGCCGGAGCAGGCATTTCGCCTGGTTCTACCAGGCGA
>Ga0315902_10009603_pt1 | contig 12918 bp, 9 predicted proteins | sample LakEriMetagenome_9_FD_203523 | JGI IMG/M metagenome (GOLD analysis project Ga0315902, IMG submission 203523) | Freshwater fungal communities from buoy surface, Lake Erie, Ohio, United States - Buoy 12 MA117 | ecosystem: Environmental > Aquatic > Freshwater > Lake > Lake biofilm | place: USA... | reverse complement strand
CGGGGCGGTCCCGGCGGCGTCGCGTGGTGTGTCTCCGGTCGGGGCTACGCCCCTCCCTCCGACACACCACGCGGACTGTTCCCCAACTCTCTCATAAGCACTGGTACAAAAACTGGGGAGGGGTCAGCGGTGGCGGCGGCGGGAAGAAGAGGCACGACGCACTAAAGGAACGCCGTAATCGGCGCTCCCACGTCGCGGCAGTCCTGAAGACTGCCACTGGCACGCAAGCCGGCCATGCCGTAGAGAGTGGCCCGGCCACTCGTTCCAGTTCAACTTCGACGCCGCGACCACCGACACGTTCTGGGCGCGGATCCGCGGGTCTGTGGCCCGTCCGCTGAGGTTTGGGGCGATGGCGAGGGCTGAAGACCCTCGCTCAAGACGGCGGAGGCGAGATTCGCTCCCGTCCCCGATTGCCCCTCAAATCGCCTCGCGACCGCGCTCGCCGGTGCGAATGCGAACGCACTCGTCCATGGGCAGCACGAAGATCTTGCCGTCGCCGATCTCGCCGGTCTCACCGGAGCGGCCCCCCTTGACGATGGCGGCGATCGTGGGTTCGACGAAGTCGTCGTTGACGGCAATCTGCAGCTGCACCTTGCGGAGCAGGTTGACGGCGATCTCGTGGCCGCGATAGGTCTCGGCGTGGCCGCGTTGCCGGCCGAAGCCCTGCACGTCGAGGACGGTGAGCCGGAAGACCTCGACCTCGGAGAGCGCCTGCTTGACGCTCTCGAGCTTGTTCGGCTGGATGATGGCGATGATGAGTTTCACGGGGTGGCCGGCGGGGAGAGGCAGACGGAGACCAACATTGTAGCCGGAAGGTCAGTCAGTCGATGGTCGGACATGCGCGCGACCGACACAAAAAGCCCCCGGCGGAAGCCGGGGGACTCCGGGTCGCGCACCAACCAGATTGCCATGCGATGTCGGCCGGAAGAACGCAGCCGCCGCCGCGATGGTGAATGGACGGCGGGATGGCCTTCATGCCCGGTGTGGCTGTATTCACGGAAACCCTAGGCATCCTGCCTCGGTTTCCTTGGCCGGCCGCCGCCGGCTCCCGATAGCCCGCCATCCAGGCGGGCAGACACGCACGCAGCGGCCCCAGGCCGCGCCGCGTGCTGCGGCTCGACGCCGCGTCGAGCCGCCACGCCGCCGCCGCTCCGCGGCGGCCACGGTCGCCCGGAGGTGCGACCGCCCGGCCGGCTGGGCACACTTCAGCTGTGCCCACGCCGGCCCAAGGCCGCCGGGGCCATGGATGGCCCGGCGGCCGTAAAGGCAGGATGCCCCGGCCTGGGTGAGCTAGGCGGAGTGCCCACCCAAGCCGTTGGGGCATCCTTCTGGACGGAACTACTCGGTCCGCACCATCACGAAGCCGTGATAGGCCTCGTTGCCGTGCTCGCCGATGTCGAGGCCCTCGACCTCCTCGTGCGGGGAGACCCGGAGGCCAACGACCGCCTTGATGATCAGCCAGCAGATCGCCGAGACGGGCACCACGTACGCGGCCACGGCAAGCACACCGATCACCTGAATCCACAACTGGTCGAAGCCGCCACCATAGAACAGGCCGAGTTTCGGCCCACCACAGTTCGACGTGCCGAACGGCCCGGTGAGCACGCTCCCCGACAAGTCGGTGGCCGTGAACAGCCCGACGCAGAGAGTGCCGAAGATGCCGCACACCAGGTGCACGCTCGTCGCCCCCACTGGATCGTCGATCTTGATGCGGTCAAAGAACAACACTGAGAACACCACCATGACCCCCGCAATCGCACCGATCAGCACCGATGCGGCCGGTGTCACGTAGGCGGCACTCGCCGTGATGCCGACGAGCCCCGCCAGGCAGCCGTTGAGGGTCATGCCGATATCCGGCTTGCCGAGCAGGAGCCACGCCGTGAGCGTGGCCGTGAGGGTCGCAGCAGCTGCGGCGAAGTTCGTGTTCACGGCCACACTGGCTGCCGCAACACCGCCGTCACCAGCCACGCCCATGGTGCTGCCCGGATTGAACCCGAACCAGCCGAACCACAGCACGAGACAGCCGATAAAGGCGGCCGTCATGTTGTGGCCAGGCAAGGCCCGGGGCTTGCCGTCGGCCCCATACTTGCCGATCCGGGGGCCGAGAATCGCCGCGCCGGTGAGGGCAGCCCAGCCGCCCACTGAGTGCACGGCCGTGCAGCCGGCGAAGTCCCAGAAACCCTTCTGCCCGAGAAAGCCTCCGCCCCAGACCCAGTGGCCGGAAACCGGATAGATCACGAGCGCCATCAGGAAGCTGAAGAGGATGAAGGAGTGGTACTTGATCCGCTCGGCGACGGCGCCTGACACGATCGTGGCGGCGGTTCCGGCAAACACGAGCTGGAAGAAGAACTTCGCATACAGCGGAACGCCCGCCCAATTGATCGCCGGGTACACACCCTTGTATTGGTCGCCGATCGCCGGGCTGTTGTCGAACTCCGGATTGAAGCCACCGACCATCCACGTCCCTGATTGGCCGATCCATCCACCCGCATCAGTACCGAACATCAAATCCCAGCCGAACAACCAGAATCCGATGACCGTCGCCGCAAACACCACGAAGTTCTTTGAGAGGATGTTCACGCAGTTCTTCGCCCGGGCGAATCCCGACTCGACGCAGCCGAAGCCGAGGTTCATGAAGAACACGAGCATGCCGCAGACGAGCACCCACACGGTGTCGGCGGCCAGCCACAGCTTGGGGACCATCTCCTCGGCAGAGAGCTTGGCCGGGGCCGCAGGTGCAGCGGCTGCCGCTGCATCGGCGACCGTCTCCTCCGCGCCGGCGACGCCGCACAGGCCCAGGCACAGGAAAGCGAGCAGGAGGCAACAGGCCCCCGGCGCAGAAAAAGACCGTGGCCCACGCGGGGCCAACTCGAAGAATCGCATCGTGCAACTCCAGAAGGAAGGAAGAGCCGAGTGGGGCCGCCTCCGCAGCGGTTGCCCAGTCGGGTGGCAGGAAACGGTCCACGCACACCGCCGCCCAGGAGAAGCAAAGCACGTGCCACACGCCTGCGACACCCTGCCACCATCGCCCCTGCCCCACCCCCGCGAAACGTCTAACATCCCTTGTTTTTCAGGGCCTTGCCGCCGTGGGCGACAGATGCACTTTTTTTTCGCCCTTGTCTCGCGATGCTGTCTTCCATCCCGGCACGCGCGTTTTGAAAGCACATCCTGCCCATGAGTGCGGCACCTGATCCCCCGCCGATCGAGGTCCACGCGGACGAAGACGTCGATCTCAGCCCGCTTCTGGCCCTGCCGCGGGCGGAATTGATCAATCGTCTGGCAGCCATCTTCCCGGCCGCAGCAGGGAGCGCGGCTCGATTGGCCGCGGTGCCACCGGCGCTGCGCGGCGGTCGGGCCGCCGCGGTCGAGCAGCTGGCGGCCGTCGATCCCGTGGCCTACGCCCGATCGCGCAACCACGTCGAGGGCGCCGTGAGCCGGCTCTCCCCGTGGATCCGCCATGGCGTGCTGTCACTGGCGGAAGTCCGCGATGCCGCCCTGGCTCGCGTCGCCCGGCCCGAGGACGCGGAGAAGTTCGTGTCGGAACTCGGCTGGCGGGATTACTGGCGCCGCGTGCAGGCCGCCATCGGCGACCGCATACTCGCCGACATCGAACCGCCGGCTCGGACCGCACGTCGCCCGCAGCCGCTCGCCGCCATGCCTGCCGACGTCCTCGAGGCCCGCACCGGCATGGCCTGCATCGATGCGTTCGTCCGCGGGTTGCACGACACCGGCTGGCTCCACAATCACGAGCGGATGTGGCTGGCTTCGTGGCTCGTGCACGTCCGCGGCGTCCACTGGCGGGCCGGCGCCGATTGGTTTCTTAATTATCTCCTCGACGGTGATCCCGCGAGCAACCATCTCTCCTGGCAGTGGGTGGCCGGCACCTTCTCCGCGAAGCCATACCTCTTCAACCGGGAGAATCTCGAGACCTACACGTCCGGTCGCCACTGCCGCGACTGCCCGCTGCTCGGCCACTGCGACGTCGAGGGCTCGTACGAGGCGATCGACGCCCGTCTGTTCAGCCCCGGCACGCCGCCGCGACCGCCGCTCCGCATCCGGCCCGCGGCCCCATGGTCGTCCGCGGCGGCCACGAACGATCACCATCGGCCGCTGGTCTGGCTGACGCTCGACTCCGCCGCCGCGACGAGCCCGGCCGCGACGGCCCACCCCGACGCCCCGCGACTGTTCGTGATCGACCGGCAGTGGCTCGCGTCCGAGCGGCCGTCGCTCGGTCGGCTCGCGTTCCTCTTCGAGTGCCTCGCCGACGTGCCGGGCGTGGAGGTCCGCGTTGGCGATGCGGCCGTGCTTGTGGCCGCCCGCGCGGCGGCACTCAACTGCGACGCCGTCGCTGTCGCCGACTCCCCCTGCCCGCAGGTCCGCCGCGCCGCGGCCGCGATCCCCGCCACGCTGCCGGTGCGCGTCGTCGCCTGGCCCCCCTTGTGCGATGCCTCACGAGTCGATGATCTGGGCCGCTTCTCGCGGTATTGGCAGCGGGTCAGCCGGTCGGCCCTGCGGCCCACGGGTTCGTGAACCACACCGCGATCGACGTGGCGAAGTCAGCCCAGGGCCGGCCGGCGGGAGGCGCCGCGAGCCGCAGCACGCGACCGTCGTCAGGATGCGGAAACTCGAGCGTCGCCGCATGCAGGGCGAGCCGGCCTCCGGCGCCGCCGAGCGGGCCATACAGCGGGTCGCCGCTGATCGGGCAGCCCAGCCATGCCAGATGCGCCCGCAGCTGATGCGATCTACCGGTGACGGGCTCCAGCTCCACGAGCGTCCGCAGGGCGTCACCCGCGCGGGTCGCCGCAACGACCCGCCACCGGGTCGTCGCCCGCCGGCCGAGGATCGGATCGACCCGCTTGGCCGGCGGTCGATCGGGATCGTCGGCCAGCGGGAGGTGAATCGTGCCGGCGGCCGCCGGCGGCCCGCCCTTCACGACGGCCAGATATCGCTTCGACACCTGCCGCGACTCGAATGCCCTGCCGAGAGCGGCGCGGGCGGCCGCTGTGCGGGCGAGCACGAGCAGCCCGGACGTGTCGCGGTCGAGCCGGTGCACGGCTTCGAGCGGCCCCCACTCCGCCGCCATGACGGTGGCCACGGCGGGCGGATCGAGCGGCGACCGCGCCGGCACGCTCGGCATCCCTCCCGGCTTGTCGACGACCAACATGTGCGGGTCGGCGCACACGATCCGCACCGTAGCCACGGCGGTCACAGGAGTCCCAGCAGCACGTTCCACCGGCAGAGCAGGTCGGCCGGCGGCGCGTCGCCGTCAGCCGCGACCGTGCCCACCGGAAACCCGGCCGCCTCCACACGGCGGCGGTCGACGGCGATGCGTCGCGCGACGTCGCCCTCGCCCCCCGGCCCCATCAGCACCCAGCGCGACCGGCCCGGCTCGGCCGGTTCGAGCTTCGTCGCCCGCGGCAAGGCCGCGTCGATGGCCGCGACACCGGCGACGGCGACGCCGAGCCTGTCGGCCACGAACCAGGCGAAGCCGCCGCCGGCCTCGCGGCCCGCGACGGCGATCCGCGCCGGGTCGATGGGCCGCTTGGCGTCGAGGGCCGCCAGGCTGCGACGGATCGCGGGCAGGTCGTCGCCGCTCCACTGCCGCGGATCAACCGAGCCCGGCAGGACCACGGCCACGTCCCAGGCCGCTGCCGCGGCCTTCCACGCCGCCGCCTCGGCCTCCGCCACCGGCCCGTGCGGCGGGCCGAAATACAGCAGCACTCCCACCGGCTCCTTGCGGCCCACCTGCGGGATCACCGCCAGTGGCGGCCGCGGCTCCTCGGGGGAGGCGAGCTTCACGACGGCCGCATCGACCGGACCGCGGAGCGGATCTCGTGCGGGGGGCTGCCAGCCTTCGAGCACAGGCGGCACGTCCACGGGCGCGGTGGCGGTGGTCACCGGCAGCGTCCGCGGCGTGCCATCCCGCATCACTTCCAGCCCGATGGCATCGCCCGGGGCGACACCCGCCAAAACTCCGGCCAGCCCGGCCGCCCCATCGACCGCCACGCGGCCCGCGCCCTCCGCGTCACCGCCGAGCACGACGGCGCGAATGATCTCGCCGGCACCGAGGCCGGCCGTGGCCGCCGGGCCCGCCGGCAGAAGCCACTCGGCCGCCACTCCCTCGGCACCCTCCGGCGCTGCCGTGGGCAGCACGCCGATCACCGCGGCCCGCCACGGCGGCAACGCATCGACCAGCGTCACCCGGGCCTCGATGCGCCGCGGATCGGCGGCGCCGCGCTCCACCACGACCGCGATCTCGTCACCGGCGCGGCGCGGCATGATCTGGTGTCGGGCCTCACCGATCCGCGTGATCGGGCGGTCGCCGATCCGCACGAACCGATCGCCGGGCCGCAGGCCGGCCACCGCCGCCGGAGAGCCCTGACGGCAGGAGGCGATCACCGGCTCCCCGTTGATCACGTCCCGCGACCGCCAGGTGATGCCGAGGACGCCCGCCGCCAGGTTTTCCCCGCGCTGCAACCGCGGCAGCACGGCGAGCATGTCTTCGAGCGGCACCGCGAAGCCGATGCCCGCATCGTAGAGCTCGGTGCCGAGATTCATGCCCGCCGTGTCGGCCGGCAGCGGCGCGAGGATGCCGATCACGCGGCCGGCAATGTCGATGAGCGGCCCGCCGTAGTTGGCGGGCGACACCGAGGCGTCGGTCTGCACCGCCCGCCCCCAGGCGCGATCGACGGCGGAGACGACACCCACCGCCACGCTCGGCGCCGCCTGGTCCCAGCCGCGGCCCACGGCGATCGCCCACTGGCCCGCCGCCAACTCGCGACGCGGCGCCGGCTCGAGGGCCGGCAGATCGGCGATGGCTTGCGTCTGGAGCAGCACGAGGCCGCGCGACTCGTCGCGGCCCGCAACCCGGGCCGCCTGCCGGCCGCCATCGGCGCGCACGACCACGGCCTCCGCCACATCGCCCGGCACGGCGAAGGCCGTGGTCAGAATCCAGGCCGCGTCCGCTGCGGAGGCGACGACGAGCCCGGTCGATGGGCCGGAGCCAACCGCCGCCTCGCCCGCGGCCGCACCGGCGGCCGACGCCGTCGGCTCGATCCGCACCACGGCGGCGGCGACCCGGGCCACGGCGGTGCGAAACGCCGCCTCCTCGGCGAGCGTCGGCTCGCCCGGATCGGCCGCGCACACCGACCGCGCAATGACACACAAGGCGATGACGAGCGCCGCTCCCGCTTCATGCCACAGACAAGTCCCACGCCCCGCTCCCTTCATCGCGTCTCCTTGTCCTGCGGTCGCGGGCCGACGTCGACCTCGACGACGGCGCCGTCGCGGACGACCGCGAGTCGCACCGGATCGCCGGCCGCCAGTTCTCCGAGCGCACGTTCGACCGCGGCCCGCGACGCGACGGCGCGGCCATTGACGGCGATCACCAGGTCATCGCGGACGAGCCCGGCCCGCGCGGCGGGCGAATCGCCCACCAGCGACTCGACGTAGGGGGGCGTGCTGTCGAGCAGGTCGGGCACGAGCACGATGCCCAGCCGCCGCGGGTCGAACGGCCGCGGCTCGACGGCCGCCGGACGAGCGACCGTGCCCGCCTCGATCTCGGCGCATCCCCGCGCGAGCTCATCGGTCGGTAGAGCATAGTTGAGCCAGATCCCACTGGCCGTCGAGCGCAGCTCCTTGCCGAGCATCCCCAGCAGCCGGCCCCGGGCGTCCACCAGCGCGCCGCCGGCAGAGCCCGGGTTGTTGGTCGTGCAGTCGAGCACGTACACGGCGCCGCGGTACGGCGCGTCGACCGCCCCGCGGCGGGCCGCGAGCGGCACCACGGCCGAGACGACGCCTCGCTGGGCGCTGACCCGCTCGTCCCCCACGGCCACGCCGAACAGGTTCGAGAGCGCCAGCACCCGGGTGCCGGGCGCGGCCCGCTCCCCGGCGGCCGGCGCGAAGGCGGGCAGGCCCTCGGCGTCGATGGCGAGCAGCGCGAGCTCCCGCCGCGGGTCGACGCCCACGAGCCGCGCGCGAAACCGGCGGCCGTCGTCGAGCACGCAGTCGATCTCGTCGGAGTCGAGCACCGTGCTCGCCGCGGTGGCAATCTTGCCGTCGGGCGCGACGAGGATCCCCGACTGATAACCCTCGAGCCCGCGCAGCCCGCCGGCGCCGTAGATCTTCACCACCTTGCGGGCGGCGGCGGCGATCACTTCCTGCGGCGTATCCCCCGCGGCCGCGGCCGGGAGGCCAAGGGCGAAGAGCAGCGCCACGACGAGCAGGCGGAGTGGTGCGGTCGTCACGGCCGGTCTCCCGCGGCGTCCGCCGCCACCCGCAACGTCGCGAACGGCACGGTGCCGCGCCGCACGTCGATCACCGCCGGCAGGCCGTCCACGTCACCCGTAAACCGCACCTCGCACGGATCGGCATCGGGCGCCGTCCAGAGATCGATGCCCACGACGCGGCCGGCACCGTCCACGAACAGCCGCGCCTCGACACCGGCGACCGCCGACTCGAGCACGTCCACGAGCGGCGGCATCGCGACCGCGCCGACCGCGGCTGGATCGGCCGGCGCCGTTCCCCAATACGTCGTGCGGCCCGTCGCCGCCGGCCCCGCGCGGACGAGCCGCCGCCAGACGACCAACGCCGCCAGCAGCCCGCCGCTCCCCGGCGGCTCCGGCCGCACGTCGAGATCGGTCCGCGGGTCGATCGTCGACCGTCCGGTCGGCAGGTCGATCGTGGCCGCGTCGTCGGCGAGCTCGATGCGAAAGTCTCCCCCGGCGGCGAGCGTGCCCGCCAGCACCCAACGGTCGGCCTTGGCGATCGCGCCGGCCGCCAGGGCCTTCGCCACGCGGTCCCGCTCCACGACGTTGAAGTGGTGGTTGGCAAACCCGGGGCGGGGATCGACGAGGCCGTGGACCGCGGCCGGCAGGCCGTCGCGTTGTCCGGCGGCGGGCGGCGGCTTTCGGGCCGGTCGCCCCTCCGGACCGCCTTCACGCCCTCCGTCAGGCTCCGGCTCCTTCCCCGGCTCCAGCGCGTCGCCCGCCAGGATCGCGGCCAGTTCGGCCGGTGTGTGCACCGCCGCAAGCCGCACCAGCGCCTCGTGCCGGCGGCCTCCCCGGCGGTAGACGAGCGGCACCTGCCAGCCGGCCGGCAGCGTGCCGAGCACGTTCTTGAAAGCGTTCACGGTCCGCACCGGCCGGCCCGCGAGCGACACGATCTCGTCGTCGTGTCGCAGTCCGCGTCGCCAGGCGTCGGAGGCATCGAGGATGTCGGAGACCACCACCCGGCCGTCGGCGCTCGTCGCCACGACCGCGCCGAGCGTCGCATGGTCCGCGATCCGGCCCGCCCGCAGCAGGCCCATGAAGTTCCGCAGCTGGTTGGCCGAGATCGCATAGCCCACGCCCACGTTCACGCGGCCGCGCTTCTCGAACGACGCCCGCCCGTTCACGCCGATCAGCCTGCCGGCCGCATCGAACAGGCCGCCGCCGGAGTTGCCGGGGTTGATGGCAGCATCCACCTGGAGGCAGTCGGCGTATTCGAGGATCGTGCCGGCGGGGAACTGGTAGCGATGCACGCCGGACACGATGCCCACGCTGATCGACGGCCGCAGGTCGGTGGCCAGGAGGAACGGGTTGCCGGCCGCGAAGCAGAAGTCGCCGGGCTCGACGAGATCGCTGTCGGCCAGCGTCACGAAGGGGAAGTCGTCGCGGCCGAGGAGTTTGACGAGGGCGACGTCTCCCGTGGGATCGAGGCCCACGAGCACCGCGTCGTAGAGCCGGCCATCGTCGAGCCCGCACTTCATCACCAGCCCCGCGGGCTGCGTGACGTGGAAATTGGAGAGCGCGTAGCCGTCGGGACTGACCAGCACCCCTGAGCCGCCGCCGGCGGCGCCCGCGAAGATCGAAACCGCCGTGGCCGAGGCCCGACGGATCGTCTCGACCCGGCGCCGCTCGGCCGCGAGCACCTCCGCATCGCCAGCCGCCCACGCGGACATGGCCCAGCCGGCACAGGCCAGCGCCGGGCCGAGGACGATCCACGCGCGCGGCGATAGGGATGGGGCGGGCATCATTTCTCGAACACCGGATCGGTGAACCGCAGCGGGCAGCCCATGCCGCCGCCCGCGGGAAACTCCACTTTGATGGCCAGGCGCCGGCCGCCGGAGACGTCGACATCGACGGGGCTCGCCGTGGCGTCGTCGATGCGGCGGCGAAACATCTCGCGGTCGTCGAGCAGCACCGTCACCACGACGCCGGCGGGCAGTTTTCCGGGCGCGGCGGCCACGGCCGTGCGGAACCGCCGGGCATCGGCCGGCACCCGCCACACGACATGACTTCGTGGCCGCAGCACGAGCGTGCCGGGCTCCGGACCCACGAACCGCGGGGCGAAGTATGGGCCGAGCCCCTCCATGCGGCCCAGGGTGCCGAAGAACGGCTCCGTCTCCGACCGCTCCATCGCGAGCGTCGCCAGCCGCACCGTCCGCCCCGCGGCGTAGTCGATCGACCGGAGCAGCGCGGCGGGCAGCCGCACCGCGTCGTCCACGACGAGGGCCTGCGGCGTCCAAGACACCGTGCGGGCCGTGAGCCGGCCGCCGTCGACATCCACCCGCGTGCCGCCGCCGACCTCCGGTGCCCGCAGAAACCACAGCCCCACCACCTTGGGCCGCTTGACCGGGATCCGTTCTTCGTCGAGCACGACCGTCACCGTGTCGGCGGTCACCGCGGCGATCGCGCACTCGACCACGTCGAGCCGCTCGCCCTCCTCCTCCGGCTTGCCGACCACGAGCAGATCGGTCTGCGGCGCCTCCGGCAGCACGGCCCGCCAGTCGGGCGGTGCGGCGTCCCCTGCGGCCCGCGGCGTGCGCAGGGTCACGCTCCGCACCCGCTGCATGGGCAGTTCCACGGCACCGCCACCCAGTGACACCGTAGCTGCCCCCCCCTCCCAGACGAAGTCATTGCCGGACAGCGTGCTCCCGTCGGCGCACTCCACCACGACGGGCCCGCGGGCCACCGGCCCCTCGACCACGATCCGCCGCACGGTGGCCACGGCCACGGGATCGGCGCCGAGAAGCGTCACCACGGTCGGGGAGACGGCGGCGAGCGTTCCCGAAACGGTCGTGCCGTCTGTCTTCTCGAGCGTCGCGACGACCGCCGGATCGGCGGCGGCGGCCACGGCGGTCACCAGTGCGAAGAGCAGCCCACCACACGCGCGGCCCCGTTTCATCGCTCTTCCCCGCCGGCGGCCAGCCGCTTGAAATACTGTTCGATCGCCTCGCGGTAGTGCGGGGGGAACTCGCGACCGATCTGCTGCAGGGCCTCCTCGCGCTCGTGCGGCGGCAGGTTGCCCCAGCCGTCCGCGGCGCCGATGTCGCGGTTCTGCACGTCGCCGGCACCCTTGCCGCCGGCCACGCGGCTGTCGTCCATCGGCTTGCCTTCGCCCCCCTGGGCCGAGCCGCCGCCCCCGCCGCCGCCCCCGCCCTGCTCTTGCTGTTGGCGCTGCTCTTCGAGTTTCTTGATCAGCTTGTCGAGCGACTCGACAACGCCGTCCTGGAGTTCCCGCGTGCCCGCGCCCATCCGGCCGAGCTCCAGCCGCCGCCCCACGTCGCGCATCCGCCGCGCGATGTGGTCGAGCGAATCGCGTTCGATCCCGGCCGCATCGGCCCGCAGCAGCCGGGCGACCCGGGCATACCGCGCGGGCAGCTGCTCCTCCCGCTCCAGCAGCCGGTCGAGCGACTCGATCGCCCCGTCGGCGTCGAGCAGCCAGTGCTGGCAGGCCGCCCGGTGAAAGAGCAGTGTCGCCGGATCGACGCTCACCGCCGGATCGAGCCCGCCGAGCAGCGGTAACGCCTCGTCGAAGCGGTCGCGCCGCACGAGTTCCCGGCCCCACCACAGCCGCACGGCGTCGCGGAGGAACGTGTCGACCTGCGGTTCGTCGAGCCACGACGCATCCGGCGTGGCGTTGCGTGCCATGTCGGCCACCATCGCGGCCGCCCGCGGCTCCCGCGCGGCGATCGATTCGATCACGGCGTCGAGGATGTCGCCCCGGCCGGCAATGACCCCGGCCCAGGTCGCGTCGAGCCGCTGCCGTGACGCCGCATCGGCCGGCGGCCGGCGGCCGAGCGACTCCTCGACCTGCGCCCGCACGTCCTGCGGTTGCGGCAAACTCCACGATGGTTCGCGGGCGAACTCCGCCGCCGGCTCGGCCGGTGCGCGGGGCGCGCTCCGGGCCCCACCGGCCCACCCGGCGACGGCGGCGGCGACGAAGATCAGGGCCGTTGCGGGCGGGAGTCTCATGCGTCGCTCACGAAGGCGGTGCGGCCGGCAGACGTTCCCTCCATCATAAAGGGGCCGCCGGCCTTGCGGGGACAGACATTCTGCCTGGCCGACAAGGCCTCTCCCTGGAGCGGCGGTCTCTGACCGTCGTGCCCACTGTAGCGGCGGTCTCTGACCGTCGAATCCGGGCCTGTGGCTCCACTACCCGCATTCGCAAGCCTGGAGGCTTGCGCCACCTGGAGCGGCGGTCATGCCCGGCTGCCGGGAAGCCCGAATCGTGAGATGAGCGGCTGTGTTGGTGTTCAAGGGGGGCATGGTGCAGATCATGCTTCCGAAGAAGGCATTTCCAGGAGGGAGGGAAGTCACTCAGTGACGGTTGCCAGTCGCGGCCCCCAGGCCTCGCCGCTATGCAGCATGGCATTGAGGATGACGAGGAGTTTGCGCATGCACGCCGTCAGCACGACCTTTGGAGGCTTGCCCTTGGCCAAGAGGCGAGCGGCAAAGGCTCGGATGACTGGGTTGTGCTTCTTGGCACTCAGGGCGGCCATGTAGAGGCCGCTGCGGACCGTAGCCCTGCCACCGCAGATTGTGCGGCGGCCGCGGAACTGGCCACTGTCGCGATTGAATGGGGCCACGCCCACCAGCGAGGCCACCTGCTGGCGATTGAGCCGGCCGATCTCGGGGAGTTCAGCCATGATGGCGG
>Ga0315902_10009599_pt1 | contig 12922 bp, 11 predicted proteins | sample LakEriMetagenome_9_FD_203523 | JGI IMG/M metagenome (GOLD analysis project Ga0315902, IMG submission 203523) | Freshwater fungal communities from buoy surface, Lake Erie, Ohio, United States - Buoy 12 MA117 | ecosystem: Environmental > Aquatic > Freshwater > Lake > Lake biofilm | place: USA... | reverse complement strand
GTGGTGCAAGCATCAGGCAACGGCGGACAGCCTGGGACGGGCATCCATTCCCGAGGGAGCAGCCATGAAGCAATACGAACCGATTTTTTCGATCGGCTGCATGAACCCGCCTCAGGACCGGCTCCGTTCGAAGTTCGGAGGATTGCCGTGGGGCCTCTCGCGAAACCACTGGCCCAAAGGGATGTCGCTGCTGGCGCAATTGGTGCATGAACCACCGAGGATCGATCTAGGGGGCGATTATGTGCTGCACCTGTGGCACTGGTCGGATCCAGAGCAGTACGAAGACCCGCCGGATTATCGTGTCGATGCTCGTCACGCTCTCCTGCTTCCGCGCAGCCAGCTGGGCCGCGGTCTGATTCCGCCTCCTCAGGGAACTCGACTGTTTGGGGAGGTCTGGATCGAGGGATGGCGGGAGTTTGATGACAACATGCCTGACGATTGGCTACCGCTCTTTTATTCTTCCAAAGGTTTCCGTGAAGCCTCCTCTCGTGAAGGAGGCTGCATCGAATACGGCCAAGGTCTGCGGACCAAGTTTGGCGGTCAGCCATGCTGGTCGGTCGCCGGACCAGATGCGATCGATCGATTGCCTGGGAGGATCCCGTTTCTCTTCCAGACCGACGGCTGGATTCGGCTACCAGGCCCTATGCCCGACTACCAGAAGATCGGTGCGACGCGCATCGAGTGGGACAATCAGAAACAGAAGATCCTGAAGCCAGATCGCCCGAATCCGGCAGCACCCTGGGCTTTGATGGAAGGGATACACAAGGAAACTATCGCGATCATCGCCGACTTCGCATCCGACGGATCCGCCTACGTCTTCCTCGATCGCTCCACCACCCCGCCGACGCCGCGCTGGACGTGGTCGCGATAGAGTCCAAACCTCTAAGCCAAAGCAACCAATCGCTTGCTGCGGAGTGAAGATGGAGCCACCGCTCACTTCTTCTCGAAGACCAGCAGGTAGTTCTCCTTCAGGATCCCGTCGACCTGGCCCACTTTTCGAAAGCCCGATTGCTCGACCTCCGATTCAAAGACCTCCTGCCCAGCCCGAACATGGCTCATCACCCACTCGGTGCTCTCCCCTTCGATTCGCTTGAAATCGATCATCACCACACGGCCACCGGATCTCAATGCGCGGTGGATCGACTGCATCGTTTTGATCGGGAATTCAAAGTGATGGTAGGTATCGCAGATGAATACCAAGTCGACCGAATCGGCTGGCAGGTTCGAGGATTCGGTCGATGCTTCCAAGGTGACTACCTGAGTCATTCCCTCTTCGCGACTGGTCTTGGCGATATGGTCGAGGAAGGTTTTTGAGATATCGACGGCGATCACCGACCCCTTGGTACCGACCGCCTTAGCAAAGGCTCGGGTGAAAAGTCCAGTTCCAGCGCCAACATCCGCGACGCTCATCCCATTGGTCACCTTGCATGCCTCCAGGATCTCCTTCCGCTTGGAAAAGATCTCCCGGCTCTCCGTCTCAAACCGCTCCTGAAACTGCTTCAGGTCGGGATCCTTGAAGGTGTCGTTGACCCCGGGTCGCACCGATTTCTCCTGCGCGCCGGCCACCGATCCCACCGCCATCAGCAACCCCACAAGAACGGCTCGAAAAAACCTCCGGCTCATCAGCTCACCCACTCACTTTCTGAACGCCAAAACGGCTTTCAATGCAACGCAAGATTCCTGCCAGATGCGGTTCGGTGATTTCGTAATAGACATGGCGTCCGTCACGGCGACTATCGAGGAAACCACAACGCTGCATCAGCCGCAGATGCTCGGATGCCATGGCACTTGGGATGCCGCAAGCCTCGGCGAGCTGCCCAACCGAGTAGGCGCCTTGGCCCAGCATCTGAAGCATGCGCAACCGATGGGGATGCGCCAGGGTGCGAAGGCATTCGGCCGCCCCCTCAAGCGATTCCAGATCGGTGAGCTGAATCGTTTTGGATGCCATGTAAACAACTCCTCGGGTTCCCAATCGAGGCAATCGTATCGGAATATCGCGATACGTCAATAATAATCACGCCGCCCTATCGCTCAACGATCCTTCTTGCTTTGTTCGGTATTGGATGGGTGGAAGTTGATTTTTGGCCCCCATCGCCCATCGGGACGAAAGGCGAGGATCGACTGGAGGTTTCCCGATTCATCCCAGGCAGCCAACATCCGATCGACCGGCCATTGGTCTGCCGGCTCCAAGAGACCACCACGATGGATCCAGGCGATCTGGTCACCAGCCAGCTTCGTGTGGGTTGCATCAGGCATCAGACGCATGAGGTCAATGCGGTTTGCCAGAATCTCTTCGGCCGATGCCAGCTGTTCTGGACTTCGCGCCTCGGATGCCTCGATCGAACCGATCGACGATCGCACCAGTGCGGTCATCACCGCATCGCTCCCAGCTCGCTTGGCCAGATCGCTTCCCAGCGTGCGGATGTAGGTTCCGGTACTGCAGTCGATCTCCAGCTGAAAATGAGGCGGATCGACCGATCCGATCGCCAGGGAATGGACGGTGACAGTGCGCACCGGCATCTCCACTTCTTGCCCCTTGCGCGCTGCCAAGTAGGCTCGCCGACCGTCGATCTTGATCGCCGAGTATGCAGGTGGTGTTTGCTGAATCGCCCCGACAAAATGGTCCAATTGCCCCTGCAGTAGCTCTCGGGTAAGCGGAGGGCACTCGATCGTTTCCAAAGGGGTCTCCAGATCCAGCGATGGGCTGCAGAATCCCCAGCGAAAGGTCCCCAGATAGGTCTTAGGTAGCTGGTGAACCAGATCGATCAGGCGAGTCGCCCCGCTGATCGCCACCAGCAGCATCCCTTCGGCCATTGGGTCAAGCGTGCCGCAGTGCCCTACCTTGGCTGGGCGGACCCGCTTGGCGACCCAATTGACTGCATCCCTGCTGCTCCATCCGGCCGGTTTCCAAACCGGAACGATTCCCATCATGCCTCAAGTCCTTTTGTGACGATCGTAGCGATTCCAGCGACTCTGCGATGCGAAGCCTTGGAGGATTCGATCGCGATTTGGCCACCCGCCCCGCGTTCCGATTGTACTCTTCCCAATGGTGAGGAGTGACGCATCGTTTTCGGCGTTCGGAGGGAGTTCCATTGAGCGACGTACGGGTGACGAAACCCAAGAGTGGAGAACGAGTCAAGCGGACGGAGAGTGTTCGTCCGCAGGTGCCGGTCAAATCGGCAGGCACCTCCGCGCGCAATCACCACCTGGCGGGGCTTTTTCTGGCAACGCTTTCGCTCTTTCTGATCGTCGCGCTGGTGACGCACGATCCAGCCGACGACATCGGCACGCTGCTGCCCCCTTTGGATCAGCTCTACACACCAGATCAGCTGGCCTATCCTCTCAATGAAACGCCTCGCAATGGTTGCGGATACTGGGGCGCGCTAGTCAGTCACCTGCTGCTGCAGAGCGTCGGTATCGGGGCTTATGGACTGGTCCCCTTGGTGGCAGTGGGAAGTTGGCGACTGATGCGCGGCAAAACGCAGCAAACGGGCAGAGCAATTCGCTGGTTAGGCTGGTCGCTGGTACTTCTGGCAGTTACTGGCTTGCCACCTCATCTGAAACTTCCACTTTCGATCCCTTCAACTCTCGGATCGGGTGGCTACCTGGGCGCGATGACCACCATGTGGCTGCACGAACACTTCGCTTGGTGGGGCGGGCTGATCCTGCTGACCAGCCTGCTGGTGGGAGGACTTCTTTTGAGTACCGAGGCCTGGTTGCTTCGCGTGGCGGAGTCGGCGACCGAACGTTCGATGCACGCAGCCCAGAGGATGGCTCCCGTCGCAAAGCAATGGGGCGGCAATGCCGTCGCCATGGCAGGTCAGGCGATTGCGCGCACTCCAGCCATGGCTGGCTCTCCACTGCCCGGCTCCAAAACCATCCAATCAGCTCGCAGCATCCTCCCCTGGAATCGTTCGGCTCGGCCCGGTGTCGCCAACGACGATCTGAATCCTCCCGTCAGTCCTGGGGCGATCGCCAAGGCGGCGCCGAAGGTATCCCCCGTCGCAGTGGAAGCTGCCGAAGAAGTCGCCAAGTCCGCAGCCTCCCCTCCCAGCAAAGAACCTTTAGCTCCCGAACCCACCGTATCCCACCCGCCTCCGAAGTTCAAAACCCGAGGCAAAGCGAAAGCGGAGACAACCGAGTCGCTGGAAGACCTTGATGACACAAGACTACCGGAGGGAACTGAGGAGTACGTCCTGCCCGACATCGAACTGCTGATGGAGCCCGAGCAGATTGCCTATGAGGAACAGGAGCAAGAGGTGCGTCGCAAGGCGGCGATGATCGAGCAGACATTTGCTGACTTTGGCCTGAAGGTACGCGTCGCCGAGATCGAAACCGGCCCGGTGATCGCTCAGTATGAGATCGAACTGGAGGCGGGATTGCGACTGAGCAAGATCACAGGCCTTTCGGATGACCTAGCCATTGCGCTACGCGTCCCCAGCGTCCGCATCGTCGCTCCCATCCCCGGCAAGAATACGGTGGGAATCGAAGTCCCAAATGAACGGAGGCAAGTGGTGCGCCTCCGCGAGGTGATCGAAGAGGGCGCGGAAGCGACCAAGAAGATGAAAATCCCTCTCTTCCTGGGCAAAGATGTCTCCGGCAACTCGCTATCGGTAGACCTAGCCAGCCTCCCACACCTGCTCATTGCCGGACGTACAGGAACGGGCAAAAGCGTTTGCCTCAACTCGATCATCACGTCGATCCTGATGACACGTCGCCCTGATGAAGTGCGGATGCTGATGATCGATCCGAAGATGGTGGAACTGAGCGGATATGGCCGCCTACCGCACCTGATGCACCCCGTGGTCACCGACATGAAGAAGGCCGAAGCGATTCTCGCCTGGGCCGTCGACAAGATGGAAGAACGGTATGCTCTACTGGCGCGAGCAGGCGTTCGGCATATCACCAACTACAACCAACTGGGGCGCACCGAACTCCTGGAGAGGATGAACCTGGAGACGCCGGACGAGGCGGAGCTGATCCCCGAGCATCTGCCGTTTATTGTTATCGTCGCCGATGAAATGGCAGACCTGATGATGACGGCTGGCAAGGAGGTGGAAGCTCACATCATCCGACTAGCGCAAAAGAGCCGTGCGGTTGGAATCCACCTGATCCTCGCAACCCAAAAGCCAACCGTCGACGTCATCACCGGCTTGATCAAGAGCAATCTGCCGGCGCGCATTAGCTTCCAAGTCGCCAGCCGCACCGATTCTCGCGTCGTGCTGGATGAAATGGGTGCCGACAAATTGCTTGGCAACGGCGACATGCTGTTCCTCTGGCCAGGCACCAGCATGCTCCTTCGCGGCCAGGGAACCTACCTGAGCGATGAAGAAATCAATCGAGTCGTCGCGCACTGCAGCACTGGCGAACAGAACTTTGTGCAGGAACTGGTCCATCTGAAGGTCAAGCAAGGGGATGAAGACGAGTCGCCGACGGCGCGGTTAGAAAACCTAAAGAAGCGAGACGATTTGTACGAAGCCGCCATCGACATCGTGATCCGCGAAGGCCGCGGCAGCTGCTCGCTGCTACAGCGCGCCCTGGGAATCGGCTATGGCCGCGCCGCACGCTTGATCGACTTCATGGCCGAAGATGGGATCGTCGGACAGTACAACGGCTCGCAAGCACGCGAGGTGGTCATCTCGATCTCCGACTGGGAGGCGATGAAAACTGGCCAGGCCACATCGGCAGAGGAAGAACCAGCGGGCAAGCGAAATCGAATCCGAATGGATGCTGCCGCCCCCCCTCCCACTCCCAAATCCACCACCGCAGCAGCGACACTGATCCCCCAAGCCGCCTCCCTGGCATCGCTGGCTGCCACGCAGCGCCCGAAACCCTCGCCGGAAGAAGAGGACGAGATCGACCAGCAGGTCGGTATGCCGAATGAAGCACTGGAGGACGAGGATCTAGACCAATCCGAAGAGGAGGATCTGTTCGAAGAAGCGGATGAGGAAGAGGCTTTCGACGAGGGATCGGATGAAGAGGTTGATGCGGATCTGGAGGAAGACGACGAAGACGACTGATCTCGCAGAGCCGATCAGCTTGCCCTACTCCCCGATCTAAAGTCCTGCCCTCCGCAGCAGCTATCATCAGGTGAATGAAACTGCGGTGACGAGTTCATCCGAACGACTCGTTCTCTCCCCCGATAGATGCTCACCTCAAGCAAGAGGTATTGAGGTGAGCAGTAGTCGATTGCTGTCCGATCAGATCAGGATCGGCTTGTCGAGTTCCCTTCGGACGATCACCCACTGACCGCAGTGCATCAGCCAGTGCGTTGCCTGCATGGAGAAGACCGAACCAACGGTGGGGGCATAGTGGATCCCGGAGGGCTGATCCAACTGATCGTCCGATGTCTGCGCCAACGCCGCTTCGGTGGCGGCACGCTGCTGGCGATAGACTTCGAAGAGCTGGTCACGGCTGAAGGTGGGTGCCGCTGGATCCGGCTGCGACGCAAACGCCTCGGCAAATCCAGCAGGAAGCTGCGGCATCTTGCCGGGAGCTATTTGGCTGACCATTTTGTGTTCCGAAACAATCAAGTGGCCCAATTGCCAATAGAGCGAATTGCATTTCGCGTGCGGCCTCCGCTGCAATTCCTGGTCGTTCATGTCGCCCAGATAACTCATGCAGACCATATCAGCAGCCTTCAGACTCTGCCCAATCGCCTGTCGGGAATCCATCTCCATCTCCTTCTTGACTGCGGGACGATGATCGCCCCAAGCTGTGGAATAACGCGGTAACCTGGATTGGCCAGCTGGCACCAGCTGCTTGCCCCCGCTCGCCTATCGCTTCGCTTCCCAAAGTTCACCGAAGAACCCGCGATCGACCAATTTTCCAGGCCACTGATTGTCCGACCACGGGTTGCCAGACGTTTGGTCGCTCGCTTTTTGACGCAGATCGACAATGGCCCAGTCGGGCAGCATCGGGATCTGACGCGCGTTGTTCAGGTAGGCATACTCACGGAAGGTGAACCCACTGTTGATGACGACGTAGCGATCTGGATTCAACGGGTTGGGATAGATCAAGATCGGCGCGTGCGTCGTGGCATCGTAATCCACCCCCAGCATGTTCAAACGATCGATACGCCAAAGAATCGGAAGCTGATCGACGATACGAGCGATCCAGGGATTGGTCTGGGGCGTCCCAAAGAGCACCAGATGACTCTGCTTCAAATCTTCTGCAGAAAGGGACTCTGCTGTCCGCAAAGGCACATCGCCACGAAAATGACGCCGCCACTGCGCTTTGGCATGCTCAAACTCTGTCGTCGACCACAGATCGACTGGAAGAGGGTAGTCGGGAGTCTGCGGACCGACCATCACAAAGCTGCTCATGAACGCATCGTCGATCGGTCCTTGAAGACCCGGCCGTTTCGCGCGCGACGATACAGCACGCGGCCCCAAGTGCCAAATACCTGTCTGGGGTTGGCGATGCATGGTGATGACAAAACCATCCGACTGCTGCTGTGCAGTTCCCTGCAAGCTTTGCCCATCGACTTGCATATCTAAGCGATCAATCGCACCACTTTCCTTCCACTGTTGCCATGCTTGGCCGGTCCATCGCAGGGTCAGCTGGTCGATATTGGTGGTCTTCAGTTCGATTCTGCCCCCGTCAGCAAGTTGCCCCCGCACCCAAGCTCGCTCCCAATGCCTCCCCATCCGATCGATATGCACCCAGTGCGACGAGGGATACTTCAGGGTGTAGGTGACGAATTCCACCTCGCGAGGCAGAATCGGTCGCCCCTGCTGGGCCCACTGGGTCATTTTCTCTTCGATCTCTTTCTTCGATTCCGGATGGTACTTGTGTTCGGTATCCGGTCCGATCCGATGATCCAGCTGCATGCCACGGCTAGCCATCGCTTCGGCCATCACGTCGGCCGCCTGCTTCTGGCGGTCTTTTTCTCCGCTGTAGGCGACCAGGGGTAAGTGCCGAAGATTCTCGACCCAGTCGGGGCAGTCATACCAGTGCAAAAGCTTTTCATGATCCCCGACCGGCTGAAAATCCTCGCCTTGGAATTCCTTCAGAAACTTCCTGGTCTCCGAAAAACCTGCGCCCGGTGTCGCGGCAAACCAACGCGAAGGATCGTGGACCGCCAGTTGCCAGCAACCAGCTCCCCCCATCGAAAACCCGCGAATGCTGAAGCGATTGGGATCGACTGCAAAGCGTCGACCAGTCGCTTCGATCGCTTCGTAGACATCGACTTCACCAGCAAATTTGAAGGCGTTGCTGTAGCGGCCATAGGGGTGCAGAACCAGTGTGTTCTCTGGGGTGAATTCTCCCGGTTGCGTCATGCGGCGGTGCAGGAAACCTGCCTCGCTGGTCCTTTCGTCCCGCCCGTGAAGCCAGACATCCAGTCGACGCGGGGTCGCGTCCTCCGGCTTCCAACCCGGTGGGATCACCAACCCGAAAGGCTGAATCGATCGGTCGATTTTGGAAACGAACCCACCAACCAGCAAGGTGGGGCGCGTCGGGTCGGGAGTATCGATCCCCAGCAGCTTCCAGCCCCTGGCACCTTGGGTCCACCTAGCCACCCGCCGCTCCCCTTCCTCCAGCACCTTTTCCAGCTGCGCCAACTCCTGCTCGGAATAGACCATCCCGGTCTCCAGCGTCATTTCGATCGCCCGCGCGAAGACTAGCACCTGCGCCGCATCGTCCGCGTCTCCTGGTGATCGTTCAACCGATTGCCGAATCGCAGCCGACCTTTGTAGCAGCTGAGTCTTCGTTTCCTCGGGAATGGCGATTCCCGGGGGCGGAATGGGCCGCACCTTGCTGGGATGGTTGTCAGCCGGGCCATCCCAAGCCAACAGCGTGGGAGAGAAAAAGGAAGCGGAAAGAACCAGCAACCAAGGCAGGCTTCTGCCTCGCCACAGGCCGCGTCCCATCGACCGCTTGGTAATTCCATGCCACATCGACTTCATCGCCGCAGTGTCCCTTCACGTCCTTGGGAGACATCCACCAGGCGCTTTACGATGACGCCCGATCCGCTTCCAAGATAACATGATGGGATGGGATCGGATCAGGTGTCGCCCCAGATCGGTCAGCAGGCCAGATGCAGCGGCTCGTGGCGGTGACTTTGGGCTGGTCGGGTCCCGGATCCGATCAGACGGCCGGCGAGGCAACTCCTTGGAAGAACTCCTCGGCACTGATGCCATAGCGAGCCAGCACAGCCAGAAGCAGGTCGCTGATCGGCACTGGCCCGTTGGCTCGCCGCGGTGCCTCGGGACTGCCAAATCTTCGCACCGCATCGCTTTGCAACGCATCTGGCGGAATTTTCACCATGTTCGGCTCGCCAGCAGAAGCCACTTCGATCACCGACGGGGACTTTCGATGGTGGTCCGACTGGGGCTGGCTGGGGGCATCCCAGGAAAAAAACATCTGTCGGGCTGGAGTCATCCCGTTGGACAGGCCAGAATCGTACACAGAGGTTCCCATCGTTCCGCTCCTTGCTATTCGGCGATCGATGCCCTGTCGCCTTCCGGTCGCGACCCACACGACATCGATCCGGCGGTAGTGTCGGTGTCGGTCGGGACACGTTTGGTCAACAGGTTGGAAAATTTCTCCTGCGGTCGAATTTTTTGACGATTTTCCGGGAACGGGCGTTCCCCAGTGCGAGGGGCATTTCAGGTATGTCGATCACCCCCAACGATGTAGCCAAAAAGATCATCGCCAACGTAGAAAAGGCGATTGTCGGAAAACGGAAGCAACTGGTCTTGTCGCTGGTTTCCTGGTTTTCCGGGGGGCATATCCTTCTGGAGGACGTGCCCGGGGTCGCCAAAACGATGCTGGCCCGCGCCCTGGCTCGCAGCGTCGGCTGCCGATTCAAGCGGGTGCAGTGCACGCCCGACCTGCTTCCCAGCGACATCACCGGAGCGTCCATCTTCGATCAGAAGGCGAACGAGTTTGTCTTTCGTCCTGGCCCAGTTTTCACCCAGATCCTACTGGCCGATGAAATCAACCGCGCCACCCCCCGCTCCCAGGCTGCTCTTCTGGAGGCGATGGCCGAGGCGCGTGTCACGGTCGATGGCGTGACACATACTCTGGAGCAGCCTTTTTTGGTGATCGCGACTCAGAACCCCATCGACCAAGAGGGGACCTTTCCGCTCCCCGAAGCCCAGTTGGATCGTTTCCTGATGAAGTTCCAACTTGGCTACCCGACAATGGACGAAGAGCTGAAGATGCTGCAGATGCTGGAAAAGCAGCATCCGGTCGATTCGCTGGAGGCGGTGGTGACGGCGGTGGAACTGAAGGGGTGCCAGGAGGCGATCAAGGGGGTCTACGTCGATCCCAAGGTGCGCGCCTATCTGATGCAGATCGTGCAGGAGACGCGCCAGCATGAGGACCTTCTGCTGGGAGCCAGCCCGCGCGCGTCGATCGCGCTGTTTCGCTGTGGCCAAGCGATGGCCGCGCTACGAGGCCGCGACTTTGTGCTCCCAGACGACATCAAGAAGATCGTCGCTCCGGTCCTCGCCCATCGCCTGGTCCTCAAACCGGAAAGTCGATTGAGACGGCTGACCAGCGATCAGGTGGTCGACAGCATCGTGGCGGAAATCGCCGTTCCTTCAATCGATCAGGGCACGCTGGTCGAGGAGTGATCGGAGATGGGTTATGTCGCCCTGATGGCTTTGCTGCTGCTGATTGGTCTGGTCTTCCAGGCCAGTGTGCTGGTCTATGCCGCTGGCGCCATGGTGCTGCTTTTCGGTGGATCCCGGTTCCTGGTCGAACGCTGGGTGCGGGCACTGGCTGCACAGCGCCAAGCGATCCGTGGTGAGATGGAGGTGGGACAGTCGACTTCGGTCGGTGTCCAACTGACCAACCGCTCGCGGTGGTGGATCCCGTGGGTGCTGATCGAAGATGTCCTCCCGCGATCGGCAACCCAGGCCCCTCACGGAGCCCTCTCCGTGCCACAAACGCCACTGCGACTCTATGCCCTGGGAGCCCGCCAAGGAAAGCTGCTCAGCTACACGCTGCAGGCGCTGCGCCGAGGGCTTTACCAGATTGGACCTACCATCGCGGAAACCGGAGACCTTCTGGGTCTCCACCGCCGTTTCGCGGTCCTCTCCAAACCCCAGACCATCCTGGTCCTGCCACGCATCGTTCCGATCGAAGGCTATGATATCGCCTCGCGGCGCCCTATCGGGGAAATCCAGGTGACCTACCGCTCCATGGAAGACCCGACGCTGGTCGTTGGCATCCGCGACTACCAACAGGGCGACCCGCTCCATCGCATCCACTGGAAGGCGACCGCCCGCACCGGTCGACTCCACAGCAAAATCTATCAACCCACGACCGTCGCGGGAGCGATGCTGCTTCTAGATCTGCATCGCCAATCGAACCCCGAACGCCACGAACCGGTCCGAAGCGATCTGGCCGTCACCGCAGCCGCCAGCATCGCTCATACGCTCTACCAGATCGGGCAGCAGTTCGGCCTAGTCACCAACGGACGGGATGCCGCCGAACGACTGCGGACGGAGGGATGGGACACCGATCATCGGTCGCGCGAGGAACTCGTCTCCCAGGTGACAATGCGTGAAGAAAATCTCACTTCAAGAAGACCAGTCGTCCTGCCGGCCGGCAAAGGTCCAGAACACTTTCGCGAAGTCCACCGCACCCTGGCTCGCCTGGAACGCTCGGACGGCCTAACACTCCCCCAGCTGATCCTGGAGACACAAAGCCGCCTTCCACGGGACGCGACCCTCCTGGCAATCGTGCAAGAGATCGACGAATCCGGTGCACTGGCTCTCTCCCTGCTTCGCAAACAAGGCTATCGCATCGCTGTGGTAGTCAATCAGTGGGACGATCAGACCTACCGCCAAATCTCCGGAAAATTGCTCAACCTCCGCATCTCTGCCTACCATTTATCGGATGAGTCGTCGATCGGTTCGATTTGTCGAACGCTGATGCTGGCCCGCAGCTAAACTACCAAGCGCCGGTCACGAAACCTCGTCAGGAGTCCCCATCGATGGAAGATCGCAAGCCCCCTCGACCTACCCTGGCCGATATGGCGATGGCAGCGATCGCGCCGGTCCTGATCATCGGAATGATCAGCTGCTTGGTCTTCTTCCTGGTCAACCTGCTCTACCGTGGTGATTTCACGATCCGACTGATGTACTTGCTGGGTCTTTACACGTTCGGTAGCGTCTTCATCGCCAGGATTGCGATCGAACAGTCGCGATCGGTCGCACTGGGATATACGGCTGCTCTGGGCCTGGCAACCTATTTCGTCGTCATGCGATTCGTTCGATTCTCTGGCCCCCTGCAGTCGATTGCCGATTTTCTGGTGATCGGATTTCTGGTCCTCATCGGGTTCCTAGCCGACCGCATCACGTGGGACTGCACCTGGATCGATGAACGAGCCCCCACAAGCCCGGAAGGTTTGCTACAGTCCCTGGGTCTCGTCCGAAGCACGCTCAATCGGAAGGATCGCAAGCAGGCAACCCGACGCCACAACCCAGGAATCTGGGTCCTCTATTTCGCTCTCCTGGCCATCCCTCTTTTTGGTCTCGGCCAACTGGCGATTCCCGCTTATGAAACGCTGGCAAGACAACGCGCCATCCTATTTCTTTTCGGCTACCTTCTTTGCGCTCTTTCGCTGCTGGTAGTCACCAGCTTTCTTGGGATTCGTCGTTACTTGAGGCGACGCAACATCGAGATGCCGGCCGGCGTCACCTCCGCGTGGCTCTTCTGGGGCGTCGGTAGCATCCTAGCGGTTCTCTTTGCCGTCTGGCTGCTTCCCCTTCCTAGTTCCGGTCCCTGGGCTGCCATGGGCAAGTGGATCACGTCCCCCGACAACCTGATCGCCAGCCGATTTGGGTGGGGCCCCGAATCAGTCCGATCCTCCAGCCCTGGCAAGCCCTCTGCTACCGGCGAAGGGAAAGCCGCTCCACAAAAGCCCTCCGGGCCGCCTCAAGCGAATGGCAATGCGGAAAGTCCA
>Ga0315902_10009598_pt1 | contig 12923 bp, 9 predicted proteins | sample LakEriMetagenome_9_FD_203523 | JGI IMG/M metagenome (GOLD analysis project Ga0315902, IMG submission 203523) | Freshwater fungal communities from buoy surface, Lake Erie, Ohio, United States - Buoy 12 MA117 | ecosystem: Environmental > Aquatic > Freshwater > Lake > Lake biofilm | place: USA... | reverse complement strand
ATGCATGTGGGGTGAATCTGCGTGAAACATGGATTTGCAAACAATGCGCCGCGACGATGCGCACGCCATGCTGCGGTGACGTTGCAGGCCATCGCGTTGGTCGACAAGAAGAACACGTTTCCGTATCCACCTGTTGCAAGAACAACCGCGTGTGCCGAATGTGACGTGATTTCACCTGTCATGAGGTCGCGCACGACGATGCCAGCGCAACGACCATCAATAACAACAACATCTACCAACTCGGTGCGATTGAAGAGACGCACTCCGCCGAGCCCAATCTGTCGTGCGAGCTGCTGGTATGCACCAAGAAGCAACTGCTGACCAGTTTGACCGCGTGCGTAGAACGTGCGGCTTACTTGTGCACCACCAAAGGAGCGGTTATCAAGAAGCCCGCCGTATTCGCGAGCGAAAGGAACACCTTGGGCAACCATTTGGTCGATGATGTCGACACTGTTCTGTGCGAGGCGATGGACGTTTGCTTCGCGCGCACGGAAGTCTCCGCCCTTTACGGTGTCGTAGAACAAGCGATAAATGCTGTCTCCGTCACCTTGGTAGTTCTTTGCCGCATTGATTCCACCTTGTGCAGCAATTGAGTGCGCACGACGTGGAGAGTCATGGAACGTGAACGCGTCGACCTGGTATCCCAACTCAGCAAGCGTTGCCGCAGCTGACGCACCAGCGAGACCAGTACCAACCACGATGACTTTGAACTTGCGCTTGTTATTAGGGTTGACCAACTTCATGTCGGCCTTGTAGTTATCCCACTTCTCTTCAATCGGACCTTCTGGAACTTTTGAATTGAGTTGGAAATGGTTTTGCGCGAGCAGATCTTGTGTGAGTGACATTGTTGTTTTCTTCCTCTTCGATCCTGCGAACTATCCGACGATTCCGGCCATGACAGCAACTGGGAATGACACGTTGCCCACAACTACGAGAGCAGCAAAGCCAGTGGCAAAGCCACGGCGCCACTTGTTGAAGCGAGGATTGTTCCAACCCATCGATTGGAAAATGCTCCACGCGCCGTGGAACAAGTGAATTCCCAACAAGATGTTGGCGATGATGTAGAAGATCGACACGGGGATGCGCTCAAAACTGCGTACCACGTTGTCATAAACGTTGGCTCGAACAAACTCTCCGTCTGCCCCCACCTCGTTCACCACACCAAATGTGAGGTCAAGCAAGTGCCAGACGATGAATGCAAAGACCACGATTCCGGTAAGCCGCATCGTGCGGCTCGCAAAGTTTGCTACCTGATAGTCACGTGACGACTGATAACGAACAGGACGCGCGCGTCGGTTCAACATTGTGAGTGAGTACGCCGCATGCAAGTGGAGAATGAGCATTCCAAGTAATCCGGCACGAAGTCCCCACAACACGTACTCCTTCGGTGCGATGGGATAGAGCAACTTCTTCAAGAATTCGGCGTACGCGTCGTAGTCATGAGGACCGAAGTACATCTTCAAGTTGCCGATCATGTGAAACAGCACGAATCCCATGAGACCGATCCCAGTGATCGCCATGACGTATTTCTTGCCGACAGCAGTTGAATAGAAATCAACTAAGAACATGCGACGTTTGCGTGAGCCAGTAGCAGTGCCGCTCACCGGTCCTCGCTGATTAACGATCTGAGCCATGTGTGTCTCCCCGGATAATGGCGTTGTCACAACGGTCAAAAACCGTAGTCCCAGAGACCGTCTACAAGGGAATTTGACTGAGCCCATGAGAAGAACTTGAAGAACTGGCAGTTATTTTGACTATCTGTGCATTCCCGAGGATAGAGACATGACGGTCTCGCTTTAGCGTGCCGTAGTTCACTACTCTTAAAGAGGTTCAACAACCGGGTCTTACAGACAGGACGGATGATTCGATGGAATCTTTTACCTACCTCGCCGGAGCCTCAGCCATTTTGGGGCTGTTGCTTGCGGTCTACTTTTTCCGATCGGTGGCGAAAGCCTCCCCAGGAAATGAGCGAATGGTCTTTTTAATGACCGAAATTCAAAAAGGTGCAAAAGCCTTTTTGAAAAAGGAATACACCTGGGTGTCCGTCTTCGTGGTGGTTCTCGCGGTTGTTCTCGGCATCGTCATTGCACCGCTTGCAGCGCTCACCTACATCTTGGGTGCGGTGTTGTCGGCTGGCGCTGGCTACGTCGGAATGACGGTCGCGACCATGGCGAATGCTCGTACGGCCGAAGCTGCAAAAGAGGGTCCAGGCAAGGCTCTCCCCATCGCGTTCCGCGGTGGCGCTGTGATGGGTTTCACGGTTGCTGGTCTGTCACTTCTTGGTCTCGCCGCCGTGTACCTCGTGTTCGTTACATGGGCAGAAGTAGACGACGCATTTGAGATCTTCACCGCGTTTGGTCTCGGTGCATCTTCAATCGCGCTCTTCTCGCGCGTTGGCGGTGGTATTTACACCAAGGCCGCAGACGTGGGCGCAGACCTCGTTGGAAAAGTTGAAGCAGGCATTCCAGAAGATGACCCGCGTAACCCCGCAACAATCGCAGACAACGTAGGCGACAACGTAGGCGACGTTGCTGGCATGGGCGCTGACCTCTTTGAGTCATACTCCGGTTCGATCATCGCGCCGATCTCGCTCGTTGCATTCGCAGCTGTTGCTGCTGGCGCATCTGAAGCCGGCATCGATGCAACGCAAGCTGGTGACGCCAACATCCTTGAGTTGTTGATGTTCCCGTTCGCAATCGCATTTGTCGGAATGGTCGCGTCAATCATCGGTTCGTTCTTTGTGCGCGGTGGTAGTTCCACCGATTCACACGCGCTGTCACGTGCGCTACACATGGGCACCAACGTTGCAATGGGACTTACTGCAATTGGCACAGTCATTTTCTCGTACATGATGTTTGATGACGACCAATGGGGTATGGCAGTTGCAGTAGTCGGTGGTCTTGTCGTTGGATGGGCACTTGGTAAGACTGCAGAGTTCTACACATCTGACCATTTCGGCACAGTGAAGAAGATTGCGAAGCAATCAGAAACTGGTCCAGCAACAACTGTTCTCTCCGGTATTGCTGCATCTGTTGTCTTAATTCTTGTTGGTGTTGGACTTGCCTACTGGGGTGCAGAACAAACACTTGGTGAGACATACCTCGGTGTTCCTGGCGGCATCTACGGAATTGCCGTTGCTGCTATCGGCATGCTCGCGACAACCGGTGCTGTTGTATCGGTGGACGCATACGGTCCGATTTCAGACAACGCCGGTGGTATTGCCGAAATGGCTCACCTTGACCCGAGCGTTCGCAAAGTCACGGACGCACTCGACTCATTGGGTAACACCACTGCCGCGATTGCAAAAGGTTTTGCTGTGGGTTCAGCCGCTCTCACCGCTTTGGCGCTCTTCAAGAGCTACCAGTACGCAATCAACCAAGCAGATCCAACGTCTTCTCTCAACTTGAACATCGGCGAAATTGAAGTGTTCATCGGACTCTTCATCGGTGCTGGTCTTCCGTTCCTCTTTGCTGCTCTCACAATCGACGCTGTTGGTCGTGCGGCAAACAAGATGATCGAAGAAGTACGTCGCCAGTTCCGCGAAATCCCAGGCTTGCGTGAAGGCAAAGAAGGCGTTGTGCCGGACTCAGCTCGCTGTGTTGCTATCTCGACCGAAGCATCACTTCGCGAAATGATCATCCCCGGCGCGCTTGCTGTGGTGGTTCCGTTAGTAACGGGCTTCATCAGTGCTGACGCACTTGGTGGTCTTCTTGCAGGTGCTCTCGTCACCGGATTTGCGATCGCGATCTTCATGGCGAACGCTGGCGGTGCTTGGGACAATGCAAAGAAGTACATCGAAGCTGGTCACCACGGCGGCAAGGGTTCAGACCCACACAAGGCTGCAGTTGTTGGCGACACCGTTGGTGACCCATTCAAGGACACCTCAGGTCCAGCGATGAACATCCTCATCAAAGTGATGACCATCGTTGCTCTGGTATTTGCCAGCGCATTTGTGTGATCAATACATAACGTCACAAAAGCCCCAGGGGAAACCCTGGGGCTTTTGTCATATATGAGACCAGGTGTAACTCGAGCGGGGGACAAATTGCGGAGCGTAAAATTTTTACCTTTGCAACACTTACACGCACATGTTTGCTCGTAAGTTTCTATTGATTAGCGGTGCGTGCTGTGTCGTTATTGGTCTTGTCGCATGCAGTTCTGATCCATCAAACGATACTCCGCGCACGATTGTCGTTCCCACCGACGCATCAACCATTCAAGAAGCAGTGGACAACTCAAAAGAAGGTGACCTCATTCTGATTGAACCAGGAACGTATTCCGAGGCAGTATCAGTCAAGACAGACAACATCGTGATTCGCGGTGTTGATCGCAATGAGGTCGTTGTTGATGGCCAACACAAGTTTGCAAACGGCTTCACTGTCACCAGCAACGGTGTGGTGATCGAGAACCTCACCGTTCACTCGTTCCAACAAAACGCTGTGTTGTTCACGGGCATCGTGGCCAACGCATACGACAAAGCCGGTGAAGACGACCGTGTTGTTGATGGCTACAGAGTGTCGTATGTAACCACCTATAACAACGGCTTGTACGGCGTGTACGCAATCGCAGCACGCAATGGAATCATTGAACACTCATATGCATCAGGACACCCCGACTCTGGTTTTTATGTCGGCCAATGCAGACCATGCAACGTTGTACTCACTGATCTCATTGCGGAGAACAACGCGATTGGTTATTACGGTACGAATGCCTCGGGCAATGTCTGGGTTGTCAATTCGATCTATCGCAACAATCGATTGGGCATCGCTCCCAACTCACAAGATGCCGAATTTTTAGCACCGCAAGAAGACACGATTGTTGCGGGAAACGTGGTCGACAACAACGACAATCCAAACGCGCCTGAGATCCCTGAAGGATTCTTTGGCTCGGGTATTGCTATCGGTGGTGGCACCAAAAACATTGTTGCGAAAAATCTGGTTCGTGGCCACGTTGGTGCGGGGATCATTTTGTTGCCGATGAACAAATACCTACCAATTGGCAACACAATCAGCGAGAACACACTGAGTGATAACGCAATAGATCTTGCATATCAAACCGACACACCGAACGCGTATCAAAATTGCTTCGAAAAAAACACCTATTCCACTTCTATCCCTTCAGACATTGACACAGTGATGACATGTTCAGGCACAGCATCACTCGCTGGTGCCATTCAGATCGCGCTGCCACCAGCCCCCGATGGGCCGAATTACAAAGGCGTGGTCAAACCAGGCCCACAACCCAACATGGCGTTTCCCCGAACCGCACTAGCGTCGCCAATGACGACTGAGCCCACATACCCGACGCTCGCATCAATACGTGTTCCCAATGTTTCGTAATGGCCGAAACGTCACAGCTGTCATCGCACTCATTGTGTTATCTGTGACGTCTACGGTCCTCGTTTCTTGCGGTGATAATTCCTCAGACGCATCTCAGGAGAACAGACCACTCACAGTGGACGAAGCAGGAGTGCTCGCTCAGGTTCTCTACAACAACTACGAATTAGGTGGCGCTGATTTTGTTGTCACTTCACTCACCGAACCAGGTGGACCACAGGTGCAATTACAAGGAATCATTGACTGGAGAAATCACATTGGTCAGGCGTTCGTAAAAGCGTCTCTGCCAGACGCACAACTCAGTGAGGTCTACTGGCAAACATCGTTTGCTGCAGAACGCCGACCCGCACTTGATCAAATCCTCATGGGGCAAGGATCTAGTCCCGAGCCGTTTCTGGTGCGAGCCCCCAACATGAACCTACGTCTCGATCAAATGCTCGCAGTCGTCACTGGACTTGCCATACAGCAACCAGAAAACGCTCAGCTCATTCTGCAAAATCCGTCTACCGAGTTTGTACGCAATGACACGTTGGCGGGCACGGATGTCATGGTGTTGCGGTACGGGAAACGCAGTCTCTATTGGGTGGCAATTGACTCAGGTCGTCTCCTTCGGTTTGAAGGAAACAATGAACAAGGAACTTTGCCGATCATCGTTGACTTGCCAGTCGCGGGTCCACGAACGGTTGATTTCCCCACCGAAGATCACTTCATCGCACAGGGTGATCTTGGCGAACTCGGTAGTGTCATCACAACGTGGTGATGAGCCTTCACGAACGGCAGACTGGACACATGCGATATCTGAGTCTTGAGTGGATCGAAGCTTTGCGCGACAAAGTGGCCACAAACACCGAGCTGGCAAAGATCGCACAAGATCACTCAATCAATGTCACGCAAGTTGTCACTGAGGGTCCTGAAGGAACCATCACTTATCACCTGTCCGTTGGAAATGGTGCCGCAAGTTTTGGTGCTGGAGCCGCCAATGACGAAGACGTTCGCATGGAACAATCATGGGACACTGCAGTCGCAGTCGCTACCGGACAAACAAATGCCCAAGACGTGTTCATCAAAGGCGAAGTGCGCATTACTGGTGACGTGCAAAAACTGATTGCAAGCGAACCAGTGTTTGCCGCATTAGACGCGGTGTTTGAAGATATCCGCGCGCACACCGTGTACGCGTGAAATCACTCGATAATTAACCGACTAGATCAGGCCGAGTTTCTTTACTTCGTCGCGCTCTTCTGCGAGTTCTGCAACTGACGCGTCGATCTTTGTGCGGCTGAAGTCATTGATGTCGAGGCCTTGCACGATTTGGTAATCGCCGTTCTTACACACACATGGGAACGATGAGATCAATCCTTCAGGTACGCCATAGCTACCGTCTGAAGGAATTGCCATAGAGACCCAATCACCATCTGGTGTACCAAGTGCCCAGTTGCGCATGTGGTCAATTGCGGCGTTTGCAGCTGACGCAGCAGACGACAAACCACGTGCCTTGATGATTGCAGCACCACGCTTGGCGACTGTCGGAATGAACTCATTCTCGAGCCAGTTCTGGTCGTTCACTGTTTGTGCCGCATTTTTGCCGTCGATTTCACAATGGAAAAGATCGGGATACTGCGTGCTTGAGTGGTTACCCCAGATTGTCATCTTGGTGATTGACGAGACTGGCTTTGACACCTTCGCTGCTAACTGTGAAATGGCGCGGTTGTGATCAAGGCGAGTCATTGCTGTGAAACAGCGTGGGTCTAAACCTTTTGCATTGTTCATCGCAATGAGCGCGTTGGTGTTTGCCGGATTGCCAACGACCAACACTTTCACGTTCTTTTTCGCGGCTTTTGCAAGCGCCTCACCTTGTGGCTTGAAGATGCCACCGTTTGCGGACAACAAATCCCCGCGCTCCATGCCTTCCTTACGTGGCATTGCACCAACGAGAAACGCTGCATCAGCGTCACCAAACGCTGTCTCTGCACTGTCGGTGCGCACGATTCCCTGAAGAAGCGGGAATGCGCAGTCATCAAGTTCCATTGCAACACCCTCCAGCGCACCAAGTGCGGGGGTGATTTCCAGCAACTGCAAGATCACTGGAGTGGTGGGGCCGAACACGGCTCCAGAAGCAATACGGAACAAGAGGCTGTAACCAATCTGACCGGCAGCACCGGTGACGGCAACACGAACGGGAGTTGTCATGGCATGTAACCCTAGGCGTATAAGGGTCTCAGGGCATAAACGGAGCGCATACTTACCACCGCTCTCCAGAGACTCTCTCAGCGCGCCTGAGGCGCGACCGTGGCCTTACTACTGCTGTGGTGCTGGTGGGGTGTACGTGCGCCCAAGGGCGGTCATGATCTCTGTGACATAGGCCGTCACCCCAGGTTTATTCAAGTGTGTTTTATCGCCAGCGAAATATTCTGGGTGCTCTTTGCCGATCCGCTTCCAATCAACAATGACGACGTTTGCGTACCGTTCGGGCAGTGCGCGGATGAGTTTGTTGTTATCGATTTCCCATCCCCTATTTGGAACATGATTCGTAAGAACAATGACTCGGTCGACATCAACGAGTGGGACCATGATCGAATCAAGTGTCTCAGCACTCACCGGACCGTTGGTTCCGAGATGCAACACCACATCTTCGCCGAGTTCGTTTACAGATTTCAGATAATTCAAAATCGGAACAGCATCGATGTATTGACGACTCTTTTGAGCATCAACAGTGAGCCCTTGACTTGTCAATGTCTCGGCGGCACCAAGCATGACTGAGTCGCCAAGCGCCAACATTTCAATTTGATTCACCGGCACTGTTGTTGTGGTTTCTGGTACCGAAGAAGGCGGCGTTGAGGTAGGTGGCGGTGCAACAGTTGAATCTGGGACGAGATCAACAACTGCGTCTTCGTTGTCATCCAAACTTTGTGTGATGTCGTCTTGAATCACCTTTGCAGTGGACATTGACACCACAGCGAAGATCGGCAAGATCGCTGTAATTGCTACACCAGTTGCAATACGACGGCGCATTGCGCGTCGCTCAAGCGACACAGGCGCACGCCACATTGCCATTAACTTGCCGAGACCTCCACGACGTAGAGGCGTCTCAATGAATTGATACGAGAGCTCGGTAACAACCAAGGTGACCGCCATCAACAAAAAGAATTCGTGTGGCTTCAGTGGCACACCTGCGTACTCACGATAAATCTGGAAAATCGGCCAGTGATATAAGTACAAGCCGTACGAACGCAATCCGATCCACACAAATACCGGATTACCAATGACGTAGCGACCAAGTACCGAGCGAGGGCGAGTCACTGATGCAATCACAACGATTGTGGCAAGTCCGACCAAGGCTAAGCCGCCTTGATACAAAAGGTCATAGCCCAATGGGCCACCCTCAACATCGCTCACAACGTCCTTAAAGCGCCAGCACATGAATGCGAGAGCGCCGATGGCCAAAGCGCCGGCAACGTCAAATGCATAGCCAGTGTTTCCAACGCGGCCACGAACAAGCGACCATGGTCGCCACATTGTCGCTAACGCAGCACCGAGAAACAGACCACTGGCACGACTCAACGTTCCTAGATACAGAAAATCAGTGCGCAAGATATCGCGACCAAACAGCTGGAAGTACTGATCTGGCGTCTTGTCAATCGTGCCGATGACCCCTGGTTCATAAAAGATTGCTGAGAACACCACAATCGCAGCAGCAGATATCAAAAAGAACAAACCAAGCAGTGGCAACCAGTTCGTGCGCATTTTGCGCAACAACACCCACATGACAAGTGGCCACACAATGTAGAACTGTTCTTCTACTGCGAGCGACCATAAATGTCGTAACGGGGCGAAAGCAAAGTCGTCTGTATACGAAGAGCCAGTCCATACCTGGAACCAGTTGGCGACATATAAAAATCCGCCGATGACATCACCGCGCAATTTGCCAAGTTTTTCATCATCAAAAAACGCCGCGTAGACGACAATGCCTACAAGCAACGTCCACAACGCTGGCAACAGTCTTCGTGCTCGACGTTTCCAGAAATCAGTTAATGAGACAGTGCCAGTACGTTCACGTTCAGCAAGCAACAGCAACGTGATGAGATAACCGGAAATAACAAAAAACACTTCGACGCCAAGAAAACCACCCGACAGCCACCGCGAATCAGCGTGGTACACGATCACTGCGATAACAGCGAGTGCACGCAAACCATCGAGCCCAGGCATGTACGGCACGATCGGGCCACGGCGCATACCGCCAGACGGAGTCCCTTGTGTGTGTTGTGTCATTGTCATATAGATAAAGAGGAAGTGGTCGCTATGCGACTGGCAGTCCCAACTGTTCGTAGATCTCGCGAGTAGCGGTGGAACGATTCAGTGTGTAGAAGTGAAGGCCAGGAGCACCGGCATCAAGGAGTTGCGCACACAACGCAGTTGATGTTTCCACACCAATACGACGCACGTCTTCCGGTGTTGCTGCCGACTCGAGCTTGTCGCGCAACCATTGTGGAAACGCTGCACCAGACAACTGTGCCATGCGCTCTACTTGCGCCAAGTTGGTGACGGGCATAATGCCAGGAATGATCGGTTTATTCACTCCAAGGTCTACAAGATCATTTACCAATGACAAGTAGTGCTCAACTTCGAAGAAGAACTGTGTTGTTGCATAGTCAGTAACACGGAGTTTGTCTGCAAGATGACGACGATCAGACGCCAGATCTGGTGAACGTGGGTGACCTTCTGGATGAGCGGCAACTCCAATACACAAATTTGCGATTTCGCGGAGATGCTCAACGAGATCTAACGCGTAGGTGTAATCACTCGGGCGTGCATTGGCGGGATCAACCGGCGGGTCACCGGCCAGCGCCAGCACGTTTTCAAGTCCGCTCTCGACATAGGTGGACACGATGTCTGCGATCTCATCACGGGTATGACCCACACAAGTGAGGTGTGCAACGGGCGGGATTGAAGTTTCTCGCATCATCCACAACACCACATCACGTGTGTGTTCCCGTGTGGAACCGCCAGCGCCATAGGTAACCGAGACAAACGATGGATGAAGCGGTTCGAGTTCGGCGATGGTGCGACCCAGCGTCAACTGCGCTGCCGGAGTCTTTGGAGGCGAGAACTCAAATGAGTACGTGCGGCCCGCCGCCAAGAGGTCGCTGATCCGTGCCATTCGCGTCATTCTACGACAAAGGTCAAACGCCAACAGGTCGTTAGTGGCGGAAATGGCGTGTGCCTGTACACACCATCGCAATTCCATGCTCGTTAGCGGCATCAATTGATTCTTGATCACGCACGCTTCCACCGGGCTGAATAATTGCTGTCACCCCTGCACGAGCAAGTTCATCAACTGTGTCACGAAATGGGAAGAAGGCGTCACTTGCCGCGACGGCTCCCCGTGTTTTTTCTCCCGCTCTGTTGATTGCGATGCGTGCAGCGTCTACTCGATTTGGTTGTCCGCCACCAATACCAACCGCAACTTCTCCGTTCACCAAACAAATTGCGTTACTCCACGTTGCAGCAACAACCTGCCATGCAAGAAGCATCGACGTCCATTCAGCATCGGTCGGCACTCGCGAAGTAACAACCTCAAAATCATCAAGTGGTTCATCAACTTCATCAATTGACTGCACCAGTAATCCGCCATCAATACTGCGCACATTGATACCCATGCTGTTGTACGGTGCACTCGCCTCAAACACTCGCAATGATGGCTTTGCGCACAAAATCTCAAGCGCTTCTGCGGTGTAAGACGGTGCGACGACAACTTCGGTGAACACTTCTGATATTGCCTGTGCAGTGCTTTCATCAATGGTGCCATTCACCGCAATGATGCCACCAAACGCACTGACCGGATCTGCCGCATTTGCAGCCGTGTACGCGTCGAAGATCGTGGAGGCAAGTGCCACGCCGCATGCGTTTGCATGTTTCACGATCACAGCAGCTGGTCGATCAAACTTGCTCACCAATTGCCACGCAGCCTCAGTGTCATACACGTTGAGATACGACATCTCTTTCCCGTTTAACTGCAACGCCGAATCCCACCAACTTTGTGCGCCTGGCAAGCGGTACCGTGCACCGATTTGATGAGGGTTTTCGCCGTAACGCAGCACTTCCCCACGCTCAGCAACGATCGTGAGAAACGGCGGAACAATTGCTTCCACGCTTCCCCGTATGTCGTCGCCAAGCCACGATGCAACCGCTGCGTCGTATGCACTCGTGATGCGAAACGCTTTGTGTGCCAATTGCTTACGTGCTTCGATGTTGAAATCACCATTACGGATCATGTCGAGAACGATGTCGTAGTCAGCAGTGTCAACAATGACACCGACATGTGCATAGTTCTTGGCTGATGCACGCACCATCGCGGGACCACCAATATCGATGAGGTCAACACTGGGGTTTGAAGAGAATGGATACAGATTGACAACAACAAGAGCAAACGGCTCAATGCCGTGTTCTTTCATTTCTGCTACGTGTTGTGGCTTATCGAGATCTGCAAGTAGTCCGCCGTGAATACGTGGATGCAATGTGACAACGCGATGATCAAGAATCGGCGGCAAACCGGTGATGTCAGCAACATCAGTAACCGTTATGCCGGCATCTGACAAATGCTTCGCTGTGCCTCCGCTAGAGACGATGTCCCAGCCGAGATCGCGCAACGCCGACGCAAAGTCGACGATGCCCGTCTTGTCAAAAACCGACAGGAGTGCGCGTGGCACTCAGCTCAGTCCCTTGATGATCTCAGCCATAAGTGCGCCGGCTTCGGTGGGGTTTTGTCCCACTTTCACTCCAGCTGCACGCAATGCGTCCATCTTGCCTTGCGCTGTTCCTTTGCCACCAGACACGATTGCGCCAGCATGTCCCATCTTCTTACCCGCAGGAGCTGTTACACCCGCGATGTAAGCAGACATTGGCTTTGTCACATTTGCTTTGATGAAGTCGGCTGCTTCTTCTTCAGCCGATCCACCAATCTCACCGATCATGATGATGGCGTGTGTCTCAGGGTCTTTTTGGAACTCTGCAAGACAATCAATAAATGATGTTCCTGGAACTGGGTCGCCACCAATACCAACACATGTTGATACGCCAATACCTAATTGCTTCAATTCATACAACGCTTGATAGGTCAACGTTCCTGAACGCGACACGATGCCGACGTTTGGACCTTTGGCTGACGGAGTCTGAGCGATTTCACCAGCTGTAATACCGATGTTGCACTTTCCTGGACTGATGATGCCTGGGCAGTTTGGACCGAGCAAACGAGTCTTTGGAAAATCACGCACAAGCGTGTTGTACGTACGTGCTTCGTCCTGAGCTGGAATTCCCTCAGTGATGCACACGACGAACTCGATGCCAGCGGCTGCTGCTTCGAGAATTGCAGCCGATGCGGCTTTTGGTGGAACAGCAACAAAAGATGCGGTTGCTCCAGTAGCAGCGACTGCTTCGGCAACAGAGTTGAACACAGGAATGCCTTCAACGTCGGTGCCGCCCTTACCAGGTGTCACACCGCCAACAACTTGTGTTCCGTATGCCTTGTTACGTAGACCGTGATACTTGCCTTGACCGCCAGTAAGACCCTGCACGATCACTTTGGTGTTTTCG
>Ga0315902_10009597_pt1 | contig 12924 bp, 16 predicted proteins | sample LakEriMetagenome_9_FD_203523 | JGI IMG/M metagenome (GOLD analysis project Ga0315902, IMG submission 203523) | Freshwater fungal communities from buoy surface, Lake Erie, Ohio, United States - Buoy 12 MA117 | ecosystem: Environmental > Aquatic > Freshwater > Lake > Lake biofilm | place: USA... | reverse complement strand
CTGCCGGGGGCCGAAGTGACTGTCGTCAATGTCCCGGTGACCGGTGGCAATGGCGCTGTTCCGGGACTCATGGCGAGGCAACCACATGCCGCAGCGCACGCTGCTTGGCCTGGCGCAGCACGGCCGGGTCAGCGCGCCGCTGCCAGACCCGGGTCAGCAGTCGCACAGCGCGTTCCAGCGCGCGGTCGAGTGCACTGCGCCAGTCCGCGGCCAGCGTGCGGATGACCAGTATCCCCCTGCCCTCGGTCTTCAGGGTGACCTGGCAACGCTTGTCGCGGCCACCGCGCGGGCCGTTGACATCGGACAGGTGAACATCGGCGCGGCAAACGCGCTGCGCCAGGCGGCGCATCACGAACCGTACCCGCTCCTCGGCGCCGCTGCGTATGTCGTCTTCGAGCCGGGCCTTGCAATCGATCTGGACTTGCATCTGACACCTCCTCTTCGTCGGATTGACGGTGCGCAGCTTAGGCTGGCCAATAATCCTTAAAAAGCAGATAATTTCTGCATTTATTTCTTGTTTTTTTGGAATATGTCCGGGAACTTCAGCTACCGGCACCTGTATTACTTCTGGGTCGCCGCCCGCGAGGGCAGTATCACAAGGGCCGCAGGGCGGCTCGGCATGGCCATCCAGACGGTGAGCGCTCAGGTGCACGCCCTGGAACGCGACCTGGGATACGCGCTGTTCAAGCCCGATGGCCGCGGGCTGACCCTGACCGAGGCCGGACAGGCGGCCCTGCGCCAGGCCGAGCAAATCTTCCAGCTGGGGGAGCGCTTGCCCGACCTGGTCCGGGACGCAGCACGGCAACCGGGCCTTCGTCTGGCGGTCGGCATCTCGGATGGGGTCTCCAAGCTGGCCACGCACCAGCTGCTGGGCCCTGCGCTGGGGCACGACGAACTGCACCTGGTCTGCCTTGAGGACGAATTCGAGGATCTGCTCGGGGATCTGGCGTTGCACCGGCTCGATCTCGTGATCGCAGACCGACCGGCACCCCCTGCCCCCAATCTCAGGCTCTACAGCCACGCCCTGGGCACCTCCGACATCGCCTGGTACGCACCGCCCGCGCTGCAGGCGCTGGCGCGGCGCGGCTTTCCACACAGTCTCTCTCGCGTCCCGGTTCTGCTGCCGACCCGCCATGTCTCGGTACGCGCCGCACTCGAGCAATGGTTCGAACGTCACGGCGTCAACCCGAGGATCACCGGCGAGTTCGAGGACAGCGCGATGCTGGCCACCTTCGGCGCTGCCGGTCTCGGCGTTTTTCCCGCCGCCAGGATCGGTGAAAAGTCCCTGACCGAGCAGCAGGGATTGCGCCGGATCGGGGTTTGCGAGGGTGTCGAGGAATGCTTCTATGCCATCGGTACCGAACGCAAGGTGACCCACCCGCTGGTGCAGCGCATCCTGGACTCGCGCGCCGTCAAGTCCTGACCCACGGGGGCTTGCGGCAAGGGCTACAATGCACGGGCCCCCGGCGGGCACCATTGGAGGAACCCATGCTCAAGCTCTACGGATCGGCGCACTCCCGCGCCGTGCGCGTCATCTGGCTGGCCGGCGAACTCGGCCTGCAATACGAACACCATGAATTCCTGCCGCGCTCGGCCGAGACGCGCACCCCGGACTACCTCGCGCTGAACGCCAACGCGCGCGTGCCGACCCTCGACGACCATGGCTTCATCCTGTCGGAGTCGATGGCGATCAACCTCTATCTCGCCAAAAAGCACAACAGCCCCCTCTATCCGACGGACCCGAAGCTGGAGGCACTGTGCTGGCAGTGGAGCCTGTGGGAAACCGACCGGCTCGACCGCCAGATCGTCGATTACGTGCGCAACACCGTGCCCGACAAGCCCGGCGAGGGTGATCCCGCCGTAGCCGCAGCGGCCTGGAAACAGGTGCAGCCCGCCCTCGACGTGCTCGAGGATGCGCTCGCCAGGTCACCCTGGCTCGCCGGACCCGCATTCTCCGTCGCCGACCTCAATGTCGCCGGCGCGCTCTACCGGGCGCTGTCGATCGACGTCAGCCGCTGGCCGAAATTCAACGCCTGGCTGCATGCCTGCTGGGATCGCCCGGCAGCGAAAAAGGCGCGCGCGATGCGCGAGCACTGAACACGCCGTCATCAACGCCGCAAAGACGGCGGATGGCGGACGTCTCCCGACCAACCACCCTGGAGGAAATCCCATGCTGCACCTGCTGACCGGCATTGCCGTACTGGCGGCGGCCACGGCCCTGCCCGCTGTGGCCACCGAAACCCGCTACCCGACCAAGCCGGTACGCATCATCGTGCCCTACCCCCCGGGCGGCACCACCGACCCCACTGCGCGCGCCTTCAGCAACTGGTTCGCGGAAAAAATGGGCACTACCTTCGTCATCGACAACCGCCCGGGTGCCGGCTCGACGCTGGGTCACGGCCTCGCCGCCAAGGCCACGCCCGACGGCTACACCCTGGTGCTCGGCACTTCCGGCGGGCTGGTGGTGAGCGCCGCCTTCGGCAGCAAGCTCGCCTATGATCCGGTGAAGGACTTCACGCCGATCGGCGTCGGCGTCTATGTGCCGTTCCTGATCGTGGTGCACCCTTCGGTGCCCGCAAGGAACGTGCGCGAGCTGGTCGAGCTGGCCAAGGCGCAACCGGGCCGGATCAACTTTGCCTCGCCGGGTACCGGCACCCCCAACCATCTCGGGATGGAACTGCTGACCTCGCTCACCGGCGCGAAATTCACCCACGTGCCCTACAAGGGCGGCGGCGCCGCCACCGCCGACCTCCTTGCCGGGCGGGTACAGGCCATCTTCGGTGGCGCCGCGCCCTGGCAGCCGCACATGGCGAGCGGCAAGGCGCGCGCAATCGCGATCGGTCACCCGGTACGGCTCAAGGCCCTGCCCGACATTCCGGCCATCGCCGAGACCTATCCCGGCTTCAACAACACCACCTGGTATGGCTTCCTCGGCCCTGCCGGAACCCCGGCGACTGTCGTGCGCCGGATCAACGCCGAAATGAAGCGCGCGGTGGAAGACCCCGGCGTGGTCAAGCACCTCGAGGGCATCGGCATGGTGCCGACCTGGACCTCGCCGCAGGAGATGGCGGAGATGATCCGCAGCGAACTCGCGCGCTGGAAGAAGGTCGTCGCCGAGGCCGGCATCAAACCCGAGTCCTGAAACCCCGCCCCGGCATTCAAACAGTGCCGGGCCGTTCGCGACATGGGTCCGGCAAGCCGCGGGACACAGGCGGTTGCCGGCCGGGTTGTACGCGGCCCTTGCAATCCCGGGGGCCGCCCTTATCCTGACTGCGGAGAATCTCAATCCATTCCCGGAGTCAACATGACCGACCTGCACAGTCCCATCCGTGTCGGCGCCATCGACGCGCCCAACCGCATCTTCATGGCACCGCTCACCCGCTGCCGCGCCGACGCCGACCATATACCCACCGCGATCATGGCCGAGCATTACGCCCAGCGCGCCAGCGCGGGGCTCATCATCGCCGAGGCGACGATGGTGATGGCGGGCCATTCCTCGTTCTGGATGGAGCCCGGCATCCACTCCGCGGCCCAGGTTGCGGGATGGAAAACCGTCACCGACGCCGTGCACGCGCGTGGCGGCCGCATCTTCCTGCAACTCTGGCACGGGGGGCGCGCCTGCCACCCGCTGCTCAATGACGGTGCACAGCCGGTGGCACCCAGCCCGATCGCGATCACCGGCGACACCGTCCTCACCCCCCAGGGCAAGCAGCCTTATGTGGTGCCGCGCGAACTGCGCGACGACGAACTGCCGGGCATCATCTCCGGCTTCCGCAAGGCCGCCGAGAACGCCAGGGCCGCAGGCTTTGACGGCGTCGAGGCACATGGCGCCAACGGCTACCTGCTCGACGAGTTCCTGCGCGACGGCGCCAACCGGCGCGATGGCCCCTATGGCGGCCCGATCGAACACCGCGCGCGCCTGCTCTGTGAGGTGGTCGAGGCCGTATGCGCGGTCTGGGGCAGCGACCGTGTCGGCGTTCGTCTGTCGCCGCTGAACAGCTATAACAGCATGATCGACAGCGATCCGGTCGCGCTTACCGCCCGGGTGGCACAACTGCTCAACCGCTTCCGGCTGGCCTACCTGCACGTGATGCGCAGCGATTTTTTTCAGCAGCAGCAGGGCGATGTGCTGACCCCGGCGCGCGAGCACTTCGAGGGCACCCTGATCGCCAACATGGGCTACAGCGCCGAGGAGGCCTCGGCGGCGATTGTCTCGGGCCGGGTTGATGCAGTCGCCTTTGGCGTGCCCTTCCTCGCCAACCCCGACCTGCCCGAACGCTTCCGCCGCGGCGCACCGCTCAACGCGCCCGACAGCGCCACGTTCTACACGCCGGGACCGAAGGGCTATACCGACTATCCGGCGCTGCCCTGAGCGACCGCAAGATGCAGCGGCGCCCGCGCCGATGACCACGGCCGGGCGCGTGCCACTGATCCGTTGCCAGGGCGGGGCGTGGCAGTGGTGCCCCACCTGAAGAATATTTGTAACTTGTTGTTTTTATTTGTTTTTTTCAAAACCCTGCCCACGCAACAGTGGCCACAGGATCACCGCATTGCGCACCCACCGCAGCGCACGCCGCGGACGCCGGATCACCATCACCGCCACCAGCGACGCGAGCAGCAGCGGATGCAGCACTACCCTGCGCGCGAGGGCTACACCGTGATCGACCCACCGCAGCGCAGGCTGTACGCCATTCCAGTGCCAGGCAAGCGCCTCACGCTGCGCAGCCGCGGCAGCCTGAAGGCGCAGGCGTCGCTGCATCGCGGCTCCGGTGCATGCGTTCAAGCCTTGCCCTCCAGCTGGTCGCGGTCCTTGCGCAATTCCTCGAGGCTGGCCTCGAACACGCTCGGCGCCGCCTGCAGACGCCGCAGGGCCAGCCCCGCGCACACCACACCGCCGAGCAGGAAAGAGCCGCCCACCGTACCCAGCGCCAGCAGGCGATGGGTGTCCCACAACGCCAGCACCAGCAGCAGGGCCAGCAACACCAGTCCCACGCCGAGGCCAAGCAATCCGATCTGCAGCAACGCCAGCACCATGATCAGCCGCTCACGAGCGACAGCGACATCTGCAGCCAGCAGTTCAAGCCGGGTCTGCGCAATCGCGACCAGGCCTGCAGCGAGCCCCTTCACCGAGGCGAACAGCCCGCCCGGTGCCGATGCGGGGGGTTGCGCCATGCCGGTCTAGCGGCGGCCGATCAGCAACCCGACCAGCAGGCCGAGTCCAACGGCCACGCCCACAGCCTGCCAGGGCTTCTCATGCACGTAGTGATCGGTGGCCGACGCTGCTGCCCTCGCCTTGGCCAGAGCCGCGCGTTCGGCCTCTCCCAGCTTGTCCCTGGCCGCAGCCAGCGATTCGGTCACCCTCGAACGCACTGCTGCCACCGCCTCACCGCTCTGCCCTGCCGTCGCCTTGAGCAGGGCCTCGGCGTCGGTGACCAGGGTGTTGAAGTCCCGTACCAGTTGCGCTTTCGACACTTCGGCAGGGATCTGTGCATTGCCCATCTCGGCTTCCTTTCATGAATGGTTGCAGTTCCGAACCGCAGCACATACCCGAGCTGCGACACCGAACCTGCCATCAGCATGATGCCGGCGGCATGACACCCGCTTGACGTGGATCAAGCGCCGGCGCGAAACCGTGCCAGCCGTGCGAGGCCGTAATGGGTGAAAGCGAGGGCGGAGAGCACCGGCACCGCGAGATTCAGGACCGGCACGTAGAGCAATATCGACAGCAGCACCCCGAGCAGCAACCACTCACCGCGCGTGGCAGCGAGCAGCGCCACCATTTCCGCGCGCGTGGCATGGGCAGCCAGCGCATCGTGGCGGAACAGCCGCTGGTTGAGCCAGGCCGAACAGAGCAGCGGCGCCAGGAAGGCACCGATGCCGGTGAGCCACAGCGGCAGGGTCAGTATCCAGGCCAGCGCAAACACCGCCACCGCGCCCAGCGCGTTGACCAGGCTTGCCGTGACACCGGACTCGCCGGCGCGGCGCAGACCGTCATAGTGGCGCCGCGCGACCCATTCCACGATCAGTGGCATCGCCACGATCTCGGTCACCAGCAGCGCGGTGACCAGCATCGCCGGCAGGATCGCCGCCAGCACCGCCAGCACCGCGGCGTAATCCACCACCCACAGCGCATTCCAGTCGGCGAGCCAGCCTGCCACTGCGGTCAGCCCGAGCGCGCCGCGCACGATACCGGTCCACGAATCCCAGAACACCCAGCCCAGCACAGTCCACAGCAGCAGGCTGCCCAGCGGCGGCAGCAGCAGCAGACCGAGGATGCGTGGCTCGGCGAGCGCGGCAAAGGCGCGCGACAGCGCCAGCAGCACGGCGCTCATGCCAGCAGCCGCCACAGCACCAGCAGCAGCGGCATCAGCAGCGCGGTGAGCAGTCCGTTGAGGCCCATCGCCAGGCCGGCGAAGGCGCCAGCCTGCTCGCTCACCTGGAAGGCGCGCGCGGTGCCGATGCCATGAGCCGCGACCCCGACGGCAAAGCCGCGGATGCCGTGATCGCGGATGCCCAGCGCATCAAGCAGGAACTTGGCCATCATCGCGCCGCTGACGCCGGTCATGATCACCATCACCGCGGTGAGCGAGGGAATGCCACCGATCTTCTCGGCGATGCCCATCGCAATCGGTGCGGTCACCGATTTGGGCGCGATCGACAGCAAGGTGGCATCGGCGGCGCCCAGCATCCAGGCCACGCCGACCGCGGTGGCAATCGCCGCCAGCGACCCGGCGAGCAGGGCACAGGCGAGCGGCAGCGCCAGCCGGCGCAGGCGTCCGAACTGCAGATACAGCGGCACCGCCAGCGCCACTGTGGCAGGGCCAAGCAGAAAATGGACGAACTGTGCGCCGTCAAAGTAGGTTCGGTATGACGTATCCGTGAAGTGCAGCGCCGCAACCAGCATGGCCACCGCGACCAGTACCGGATTGAGCAGCGGATTGAAGCCGGCACGGCGGTACAGCCAGTAGGCCCCCTGGTAGGCGACCAGGGTCAGGGTCAGGCCCAGCAGCGGGCTCGCCGCCAGGTAGACCCAGACGTCGCTGATGCGCGGGCTCATGGGCCGGACCGGGCGCGGTCGGCGGACGCGGGGTCGCTGCCGCCATCCCCGCGCACCAGTGCCCGCATCACCAGCGCGGCGCAGACAATGGCTGCCGCCGTGCTCGCCAGCACGGCGGCAAGGATTGGCAGCCACTCGCCCGAGAGCCGCGAAAAATGCACCATCACACCGACGCCGGCGGGCACGAACAGCAGCGACAGGTGTTGGAGGATGCCGTTTGCGGTCTCCCGTAGCGGTTCAGGGGCAGCACCTCGCAGGTTGAGCGCCAGGAACAGCAACAGCAGCCCGATCACCGGTCCCGGAATCGGCCAGCGACCCAGCTGCACGATCACTTCACCGAGCAGTTGGAACACCAGCAGCGTGGTCAATGCACCCAGCATGGTCATGCTCCTGTTTAGGCGGCCGCCGTATTGACGGTCGTATCACTCTGCCCTCTGTATCAATGCCCCCGGCCTCACTGCCTTCTACATCACCGTCTTCTGCACCACGGTCTTCCGTATTACTGTCGTCCGTATTACTGTCGTCCGTATCACTTTCTTCTGCATCACTGCCTTCTGCATCACTGCCTTCTGTACCGCTGCCTTCTGTACCGCCGCCTTCTGCACCGCTGTCTTCTGCATCACTGCTCTCTGCAGTGCCACCACCGTTCTCACCGCTGGCTGTAACGGCTGACCCTGTCTTGGCAGGACTGCGCATTGTAATGTGCGCAGCTTCAGCCCCGCGGGCGCAGGGTAGAATTCCGGCATGGCGCAGCCTGCATCAGCCGCAACCCGAAAGTCACTGACCCGTTCGCCGGCATGGCGCGCCCTGGTCGCGCACAGCAGCGCCTGGAAAGACCGCCCCCTGCGCGAGCTCTTCGCCGCCGACCCTGGCCGTTTCCGGCGTTACACGCGCGAGGCCTGCGGCCTGCTCGGCGACTTTTCCAAGCAGCGGATCGACGATGAAACCCTGCGCCTGCTGCTGGCGCTGGCCGCAGAACGCGGCGCCCTCGACAACCTGGCCGCACAGTTCGCCGGCAGCGCGGTGAACTTCACCGAAAAGCGGGCTGCGCTGCACACCGCCCTGCGCGCCGGCGATGCCGCACCGCCGCCCGTGCAGCACACGCTGCAGCACATGCGCCGCTTCAGCGATGAACTGCGCCGCGGCGAACACGGCGCCGGCGGTCGGCCGCTGCGCGATGTGGTCAGCCTCGGCATCGGCGGTTCAGCGCTGGGTCCGGCGCTGGTTTCGGCAGCCCTCGCCGACGGTGCCGGGCCGCGCGTGCACTACGCCACGACACCGGGCGTGCCACTGCGCCGCCTGCTCTCCGGGCTTGATCCGGCGTCCACCCTGGTCATCATCCAGTCCAAGAGTTTCACCACCGAGGAAACCCTGCGCGCCGCAGACACCGCCAGCCAGTGGCTGTCCGGGGCCCTGGGCAGTGCCTCGCGAAACCAGCTCGCCGCTGTAACCGCGGCACCGCAGGCGGCACGCGCGATGGGTATCGATGAGGCACGCATGTTCCCGATGTGGGACTGGGTCGGCGGGCGTTTCTCGTTGTGGTCTGCGGTGGGGCTGCCGGCGATGATCGCGATTGGCGCGGACCGCTTCGACACAATGCTGCGGGGTGCAGCGGCGATGGATGCGCACGCCGCGGCTGCCGCCCCGTCCGACCATCTGCCGCTACTGCTCGCGCTGCTCGACATCTGGAACGTGAATTTCCTGGGCGCCCAGTCGCGCGCGGTGTTCGCCTACGAACCCGGACTCGAACTGCTGCCCGATTGGCTGCAGCAGCTGGACATGGAAAGCCTGGGCAAGTCCGTCAACCGCCGCGGCAAGCTGCTGCGCCATGCCAGCGGTGCCGCGCTCTGGGGCGGGCAGGGCACCGAGGCACAGCACGCCTGCTTCCAGTGGCTGCACCAGGGCCGTCATCCACTGCCGGTGGAATTCATCGCCTGCGCGGAACCGGCGGCGGGGGATGACGGCAGCCATCGGCTGCGCCTGGCGCACTGCTTCGCGCAATCGTCGCTGCTGATGCGGGGCCTCCGCCCCGAGGAAACCGGCGCAGCCGGCGCGCTTGCCGCGCACCGGAGCCTGCCCGGCAACCGGCCCAGCACCACGCTTCTGCTGCCGCGTCTGGATGCCGCCAGCCTCGGTGCATTGCTCGCGCTGCATGAGCACCGCACCACGCTCACCGCGGTCCTGCTCGACATCAATGCCTTCGACCAGTTTGGCGTCGAGCAGGGCAAACGGCTCGCGCAAAGCCTGCTGCCCGCCCTGTGCGGTGAACCCGCTGCAATGCCTGATGCCTCAACCGCCGGCCTGATCGAAAAAGTCCGCAACATCACAAAACCCTAACCACCCACCAGCCTCGCCCCACCATCGCCGTGACATAAAGCCACCGGCATTCCAGGCCCGCCTCAACAAGCCTCTCTGGCCCAAACCATCCGGGCCACCCCCCCCGAACTCGAGGAGACATCCGGACATGAACGACGAAGCCCTGAACATGAGCATCCGCAGGTTCCTGAAAACCGTTGGCGTGAATTCACAGCTCGCCATCGAGAAAGCCGTGCGCAAGGCGATCGAAGAAGGCAGGCTCAAGGGCAGCGAGACACTGCCGGCGGCAATGACGCTGAAGGTGGGCGGGATCGCGCTTGAGGTGACCTTCGACGGCGAGCTGAAGCTGGACTGAAGCCCGGGAAGGGTCGCTTCGAATAATCTGACGAACGCCCCGGGCCAGACAGCCCCGCGAGCTGCAGGCGTTATTGCAGCGGGTTAGGGGTCAGGGGCGGATTAAGGATCAGGAGCGGATTCAGGAACGGGTTCAGATTTTCATCACCTGCGCCCGGTAATAGCGCAATTCCTCGATCGATTCGTGGATATCGGCCAGCGCCTCATGCCGGCCGTGCTTGACCATGCCGCCGATTACCGCCGGCTTCCAGCGCCGCACCAGTTCCTTGATGGTGCTGACGTCGATCATGCGGTAGTGGAAATAGGCATCCAGCCTGGGCAGATACCTGACCAGGAAGCGGCGATCCTGGTGCACCGAGTTGCCGCAGATCGGGGATACCCCCGGCGGCACATGCGCCGACAGGAACTCGATCATCCGCTCCTCGACGTCCGCCTCCTTCAGCGTCGAGGCCCTGACACGCTCGATCAGGCCCGATTTGCCGTGGGTGGACTTGTTCCAGTTGTCCATCGCGTCGAGCACGCTGTCCGGCTGATGGACCACCAGTACCGGCGCTTCGGCCACGGTATTGAGTTGAGCGTCGGTGATGACGATCGCGATTTCGAGTACGCGCTCGACCTCGGGGTTCAGACCGCTCATCTCCATGTCGATCCAGATGAGGGCGTTGGAATCCTGTGCCATAATGATTTTCGTGTGTACCGGAGCCATCCGGCGGGGGCTGCACGGATTCGGGGGCCAATCGTGCCTGAATCCGGCCTGAACCCGGCCCGGAGCCGATCGTTTCCGTGCCGGTGCTGTGAAAAACCGTGAATCTGACCCACAATCCGGCAATCTGATCTTGAATCTGACCGTGAATCGGATTGTGGATCGGATTGTCGATCGGATTGTGAATTTCTGTCCGCACATTGTGTCACAAGTCCGGACCTGACCCACCAGCCTCCCCGACCACCATGCAAACCCCCGCGCCACTCTTTGCCATCCTGTTCATTGCCGCCCTGTTGCTGGGCGGCGCGCTGCGGCTGTGGCTGGCCGCACGCCATGCCAGCCATGTCGCCGCCCACCGCGGCGCGGTTCCGGCGCAGTTCGCCGACGTGATCAGCCTCGAGGCGCACCAGAAGGCGGCGGACTACACCGGCGCCAAGACCCGCCTGTCGATGGTCGGCATCGTCGTCGAGGTCCTGCTCGCGCTCTCGCTCACGCTCGGCGGCGGCCTGCAGGCCCTCCATGACCTCACCGCGGCGGGGTTCGAGCCGGGCATCGCCCGCGGCCTTGCACTGATCGCGGCAGTGGCCGCGGTGATGATGGTTGTCGAACTGCCGCTGGGCCTCTACCGCACCTTCGTCATCGAGGAACGCTTTGGCTTCAACAAGATGACACCGCGGCTGTTCGTGATCGACTTCGCCAAGGGGCTGCTGCTCTCGGCCGCGCTTGGCCTGCCGCTGGTGGCGGCGGTGCTGTGGCTGATGGACCAGATGGGCACCTACTGGTGGTTCTATGCCTGGCTCACCTGGATGGGCTTCAACATCATCATGCTCGCGGTGTACCCAACCTGGATCGCGCCGCTGTTCAACAAGTTCTCGCCACTCACCGACACCGCGATGAAGACGCGCGTCGAGCGACTGCTCGAGCGCTGCGGCTTCAAGGTGAAGGGCCTGATGGTGATGGACGGCTCGCGCCGCTCCAGCCATGGCAACGCCTATTTCACCGGCTTCGGCAAGACCAAGCGCATCGTGTTCTTCGACACCCTGCTCTCGAGGCTGGAGCCGCCCGAGGTCGAGGCCGTGCTCGCCCACGAGCTCGGACACTTCAAGCTCAGGCATGTGGTGAAACGCATCGCATGGCTGTTCGCGATGAGCCTCGGCTTCCTGTGGCTGCTCGGTGCCGTGCTCGAACAGCGGTGGTTCTACACCGCGCTCGGCGTGGCCACCCCCTCGACCGCAATGGCGCTGGTACTCTTCAGCATCGTGGTGCCGGCCTTCACCTTTTTCGTGCAGCCGCTCTCGGCACGCCTGTCGCGCCGGCATGAATACGAAGCCGATGCCTTCGCAGCCGCCCACACCCCGGCGGCAGACCTGGTCTCGGCGCTGGTGAAGCTCTACAAGGACAACGCCTCGACCCTGACGCCGGACCCGCTGCACTCCGCGTTCTACGACTCGCATCCTCCGGCAATGCTGCGCATCGCACGACTGCAGCAGCCCCAGGGCGCGCACTGAACATGGACGGCCTTGCGCGCAGGAAATGCAAGCCCTGTGAGGGCGGCGTCGCCCCCCTCTCCCCTGCCGAGTCCGCGAGCCTGCTCAAGGGCCTTAGCGGCTGGGCGATTGCCGACGGCAAGCTCGGCAAGACCTACGAATTCGCCGATCATTACGACACCATGGCCTTCGTCAACGCCACGGCATGGGTCTCGCACCGCGAGGACCATCATCCCGACCTTGTGGTCGGCTACAACCAGTGTCGCGTTGAATACATCACCCACGCCATCGGCGGCCTGTCGGAAAATGACTTCATCTGCGCGGCAAAGATCGACGCCCTCCTTGACATCTGAGATGCGCAAGCGATGATCAAACCCGCCATGCCGCTTCAGGCCTGGCTGCAGGCTGCGCATTTCAGGAAAATCGCAGATGCACTGGTCGGCGACGCCCCCCTGAGGCTTCGTCTGCGCCGCCAGGATCGACGCGCCGTTTGAACTCTGGCGCCGCACTGCAGGGTCTGATCACCGCTGCACACGGGCGCAGCTTCCTCGTCGAATGCAGCGACGGCCGCGTGCGCGATTGCGTCACCCGCGGCAAGCGCAACGACTATGCCTGTGGCGACGAGGTCAGCCTGAGCGCGCAGGGTGACGACCAGGGGGTGATCACCGGCTGCGCGCCACGCAAGAGCCTGCTCTACCGCTCCGACTCGTGGAAACAGAAACTGATCGCAGCCAATGTCACCCAGGCGCTGATCGTGGTGGCGCCGGTGCCCTCCTTCGACCTCGAGGTGGTGGACTGCTGCCTGGCGGCGCTGACACATGCCGGCATCAAGCCTCTGATCGTGCTCAACAAGTCGGACCTGCCGCAGTCATCCAAATCCATCGCTGCGCTCGCCTGCTACGCCACCCTGGGCATACCACTGCTGCAGCTGAGCGCACGCGACAGCGTCGCCGCACTGCGGCCGCTGCTGGGCGGCGAGCGCAGCGTACTGGTCGGGGAATCGGGCA
>Ga0315902_10009594_pt1 | contig 12927 bp, 11 predicted proteins | sample LakEriMetagenome_9_FD_203523 | JGI IMG/M metagenome (GOLD analysis project Ga0315902, IMG submission 203523) | Freshwater fungal communities from buoy surface, Lake Erie, Ohio, United States - Buoy 12 MA117 | ecosystem: Environmental > Aquatic > Freshwater > Lake > Lake biofilm | place: USA... | reverse complement strand
ATTGGGCCCTCGACCGCGGAGCCATATCCATCAACAGCGAGTATGAGGTGATGGTCTCACAAAAACTGAACGGTTTCCGACTTGATGACTTTTTCGTGTCCTACGAACGTAAACCCATTCATGTTCCGCGTAATAGTGCTAAACAGATTTGTAACGAGAATATAAAATATCACAATCGATATGTGTTTGTGAAGGGGTGATATGCCTATGGCTCAATAACACAATATACAATATACAATAAAATTAGTATTAACAAGAAAGATCGAATATTTCAGTGACAAGAAAAGCAATTCGCCATGTATTGATACCGCTTTTAATAGGCGGATTTATTTATTTTTCGTGTCGAGGCGAGACAATCTATTTAAACAAATTTATAAACACAATTACCAGTGGATTAACAGGACATTTAATCAGTAGAGAATTAAATTATGATGGATTAGGTTGGATCATTTATTGTTTACCAGATGGATTGTGGGTGTACTCCTTTACGAGCGCTTTACTTATAATACCCAGAAATAAATCAACAGAAAAAACATCAACTTGGGCATTTATCCCATTACTCATTGGAATTTTTTCAGAAATAGGACAACAATGCCAACTGATACAAGGCACTTTTGACTTTATAGACTTGTTTTGTATTATTACGGCATCAATTATTGCGATACGAAACAACAAAAACAATAAAACATGAATAAAAAATCAAATCGAAGCCACACGACCAGCCTGTTTATTTGTATCGTATTCGTAATGATCGCTTTTGCAACAGGGGAAGGAAAAAAGGATGTAGATTTAAATGTGGACCTTGAGTATTCAGGTGCCGAAATAACAATTAAAAACAACGATCTTTTTATATATAAAAACGCAAGAATGAAATTGAATGATGATTACATATTAGAAGGCTACGATATTGATGCAGGTTCAACCTATACTGTCGGAATGGGCCAGTTTACCGACTCGGATGGGAATCGATTCAACTTTTTCACCATGAAGCCCCGCTCATTCTCGATTTCATGTGAGGTGGATGATGGTCAGCGTGGATGGTTTTACGGCGAAACACGATAGATATAAAACGCAATTCAGCGCACGAATTAATGGGTATTATTCAAACCATTAAAAAATGTCAAAGCAACAAAACGAGCAGGATTCGGCAGGAGGATGTCTCCTGTTAATTTTAATTCTCGCAATTTTTCTGGTTTACCAATGTAATAAAGGCGAAAAGGAAAAACCGGATTTATCGTCTGAATTAAGCCCTGCTGAGATCGCGGAAAACAAGCGCCACGAAGACTCGATCGCTGTACTGAGTGCGCTTACAGAAATGGATACTGCTTACGCAAAGCTAAAGGGCGTCGAAGTTGGGCCAGATGAAATCGAAAAATTTCGATCATTGTCTTTTCGACTACGTGAAACTAAACACGCAGACAGGCTCAGGAAAACACAAGATAGTATTGAGAGGGTGTATGCTAAACAAGTCGAAATAAGCACGTCTGCTGATCGTGCTGCATATGAATCAACGCTTCGAAATAGTTTTTTAGACAACAATCTCGACATAGAGGTTACTGTATATGGCAGGAACAATACCAAGATTAAATTGACGTATATCTTGTTCACAGATGTTTGGTTCAGGAAATTCGAGACGGAGGGGTATTTCACTCTGTTATACAAGGAAGGTTTTCGTTACATTGAGTTTACCGATGGATATGATTATGGTAGGTCGTTGAGCTATGATTAACCGTCCGTTGCTTAATTTTTTATAATCAATGCGCTATCCCAGTAATGGGTCATCAATTTTGACCGATTCTGTCAGGAATATTTTCAACTCTCCTCCAGCGTAGCCATTTTTATCCCTCCTAACCTGTTTTGGCCGTTTTACCGATTCGGCAATTGTTGTATTTTTAACGAGACTGGCAGGTACAATCAATTCGTAGGGATCAAGACAAGCCTTATAAAACACTGTAAAACAGGTTTATATAGCTTTAAACAGCCTTTTCTCCTCTGATTGAATGGATTGTTCTGTTAGGTGCCCGCAGTCCGTAAAATGTCCCAACAACGCAACCAAACCCCCGAACAAATTGCCCGCGATCACATTGATCGCCTGCTGGCCGATAGCGGCTGGGTTGTTCAGGATTTTAAGAAATTGAACCTCGCTGCCGGCATGGGTGTGGCCGTGCGCGAATACTCCACCGATGTGGGCCCGGCCGACTATGTGCTGTTCGTGGAGGGAAAACCTGTCGGGGTTATTGAGGCGAAGCGAGTGGAGGAGGGCGGCAAAATGTCGGCCCACGAATCGCAAGTGGAAGAATACTCGAAGGCCAAACTCCGATACATCAACAACGAACCGCTTCCTTTTGTGTACCTCAGCACAGGTGAGGTTACTCGCTTTGCTGATGCCCGCGACCCGAAGCCGCGTTACCGCGAGGTTTTCACCTTTTACCGTCCCGAAACATTAGCCAAATGGCTGCGCAAAGGACAATCGCTGCGCGATGCTATGCACCGCAATATGCCGGCGCTCATCACCGATGGCCTGCGCGATTGCCAGATCGACGCTATTACCAACCTCGAAAAGTCGTTTGCCGATGCCAAGCCGAAAGCACTGGTGCAAATGGCCACAGGATCGGGCAAAACATTCACGGCCATCACTTCCGTGTATCGCCTGCTCAAACATGTGAAGGCCGAGCGCGTCCTCTTTTTGGTCGACACCAAGAACCTGGGCGAACAGGCCGAGGGCGAGTTTCGCAAATACCAACCGCAAGACGACAACCGTTTGTTTCCGGAGTTGTATGGCGTGACGCGCCTTACGAGCTCCTACATTCCCAACGACAATCAGGTGTACATCTGCACCATTCAACGTTTATATAGCATACTTAAAGGCACGGAGCTCGATGAATCGGCCGAGCAAGACAACCCGGGTGAGTTTCAAGCGCACACCCGCGAGCCCATGCCCGTAGTGTACAGCGAAAAACTGCCCATCGAATTTTTCGACTTCATCTTCATCGATGAATGTCACCGCAGCATCTACAACCTGTGGAAGCAGGTGCTCGATTATTTCGATGCCGTGCAAGTGGGCCTCACCGCAACGCCCGACAACCGCACGTTCGGTTATTTCAACCAAAACATCGTGTCGGATTATGGCTATGAAAAAGCCGTGATCGACGGCGTGCTGGTGCCCTACAACGTATACACCATCGAAACGCACATCACCACGCAAGGTGGCGCCATCAAAATGGGCGAAATGGTCGACAAGCGCGAACGCCTCACCCGCCGCAAGTTTTGGGAAGCAGTGGATGAAGATGTGGAATACAGCGGCCGTCAGCTCGACAAAGACATCGTGAACCCGAGCACCATTCGCACCATCATTCGCGAGGTGAAGCAACAGCTGCCGGTGATGTTTCCCGATCGCTACGACGACAAAGGCGAGTTCGAAGTACCCAAGCTGCTCATCTTCGCCAAAACCGACTCGCATGCTGAAGACATCATCGAAATTGTGCGCGAAGAGTTCAACGAAAGCAACGACTTCTGCAAGAAGATCACCTACCAGAGCAAGGAAGACCCGAAGACCATTCTCTCGCAGTTTCGCAACGACTACTACCCGCGCATAGCGGTAACAGTCGATATGATTGCCACGGGCACCGACATACGTCCGCTCGAGGCACTGCTCTTCATGCGCGACGTAAAAAGCCGCAGTTACTACGAGCAGATGAAAGGCCGTGGCACGCGCACCTGCTCGTTGGAAGAGCTGAAGAACAAGGGCACGCCGAGCGCCAAATACTCGAAAGACCATTTTGTGATTATCGACGCCATTGGGGTGGAGCAATCGCAAAAGACCGATAGCCGTCCATTGGAAAAAGCACCGGGCGTATCGTTAAAGGAGGTGCTGCAACGCATTGCTGTGGGCGACCGCAGCGAAGAGATGATGAGCACGCTGGCCAACCGCCTGTTGCGCCTCGACAAGCAGATTAGCGAACACGAGAAGGAGCAGTTTGAAGAAAAGGCCGGTGGTCGCAACCTGCAGCAAGTGGTGCGCATGCTATTGTTTGCACACGACCCCGACACCCGCGAGAGCATAAGCGAAAGCGTGTATAGCGAAATGCGCGGACAGGCCCCGAGCGATATAGAGAAGGAAATTGAAAAGCGCACTGCCGAAGTGCTTGAGCAGGCCGTGAAGTGTTTTCACAACCCCGACTTGCGCGAATACCTGGTGGATGTGCGCAAGAAATACGACCAGATCATTGATGTGGTGAACATCGACAGCGTTACCAAGAGCGGTTGGGTGAAAGACCAGCGTGCCCATGCCGAAGAGTTGGTGAACCATTTCAAGCAGTGGATCGAAGAGCACAAGAACGAGATTACGGCCTTGCAGATTTTTTACGATCAGCCCTACCGCAGGCGCGAGCTCACCTACCGCATGATCAAAGAATTGAGCGAGCGCATTTTGCTCGAGCGCCCGCAGCTGGCGCCGTTGAAGGTGTGGAGTGCTTACGCCGATTTGGAAAAAGCCTCAGGCTCACCCAAGAATGAGCTGGTAGCATTGGTAGCGCTCATACGCCGCGTAGCCGGTATCGATGAGTCGCTCACCCCTTTCGATAGCACGGTCGATAAGAACTTTGCCGACTGGGTGTGGAAGAAGCAAGCCGGTGCCAGTTTGAAGTTTACCGAAGAGCACATGACGTGGCTGAGGCTCATGAAGGAGCACATCGCCTCGAGCATCCACCTCGATACCGACGACCTCGACTACACCCCCTTCGACGCCCTGGGCGGCCGAGGTAAAATGTGGCAGCTCTTCGGCGCTGAGATGGAGAATATTATAAACGAATTAAATGAGGTGTTGGCGGCATGATGAAACTAAAAGACAAACCTGTAAATTGGTGTTCCTTTCCTTTAGATAATGTTTGTGATGTACATGACAATTTGAGAAAGCCAATAAATTCTGAAGAAAGATTAAAACGAATTGAAGGCAAGGACAAAAAACAACTTTATCCTTATTACGGGGCTACAGGTCAGGTAGGATTTATTGATGATTACCTTACAGATGGAGAATACATTTTACTAGGAGAGGATGCTGCTCCATTTTATGATAAGTCAAAGAACGTTGCCTATTTGATTAATGGTAAAACATGGGTTAATAATCATGCTCATATACTTAAATCTAAACTCGATAACCGATTTCTACTGCATTACTTAAATCATTTCGATTACAGAGGGTGCGTAACAGGAACAACTAGACTTAAATTAACGCAAGGTGCCTTAAAAAAAATTCCAGTCATTACCCCCCCCCTCGCCGAGCAGCACCGCATTGTAGCGAAAATCGAAGAGTTGTTCAGCAGTTTAGACAAGGGCATTGAATCGCTCCAAACCGCCCGTCAGCAATTGAAGGTGTATCGGCAGGCGGTGTTGAAGTGGGCGTTTGAGGGTGAGTACGTATATTATCCTTTTGGACAGGTTGCAACAATTAAAAGAGGAAAGTCAAAGCATAGGCCTCGTGACGCGAAAGAGCTATTTGGAGGAAAATATCCCTTCATTCAAACTGGTGAGGTTAGGGCTGCAAATGGAGGGGTTATTAGGAGTTATTCTCAAACGTATTCCGAATTTGGTTTAGCACAAAGTAAATTATGGCCAGCTGGAACATTATGTCTTACAATCGCAGCAAATATTGGCGAAACTGCTTTTCTCGGCTTTGATGCATGTTTTCCGGATAGTGTGGTTGGCGTCTGTACGGATGAAAAAGACTTGTCTATAAAATTGGTGGCATATTACATTCAGAAAATTAAACAAGATCTTGACTCAAAAGCTTCAGCTACGGCTCAAAAGAATATCAATGTGGAGTTTCTGGAGCAGGTTATGATTCCACTGCCAAATCGTGATGTACAAGATAAAATCGTCCAAGAAATCGAATCCCGCCTCTCCGTCTGCGACAAGATTGAAGAGAGCATTGCGCAGAGTTTGCAGCAAGCCGAGGCGTTGCGTCAGAGCATTTTGAAGAAGGCCTTTGAGGGCAAGCTGGTGCCGCAAGACCCAACTGATGAGCCGGCGAGTGTGTTGTTGGAGCGTATTAAAGCAGAGAGGGAAAACAGCAAACCACAGAATGAGAATAAAAAACGGAACACCGTAAAGTCGGATAAGAAAACAAAGAAGCAATTAGCGGGGAAGCGTAACAATTGAGCGGGTTATCATGAGTGAAAAATTTGAAATCTACCAGTCTGCCGATAAGCAAGTTCAGCTGCGTGTCAGTTTGGATCATGATACCGTGTGGCTCAGCCAAGAGCAGTTGGTTTTGCTTTTCGAGAGAGATCAATCTGTTATTTCACGGCATATCCGTAATGTGTTCAAAGAAGGAGAATTGGATGAAAAAAGCAATATGCAAAAATTGCATATTCCTAATTCCGATAAGCCGATTGCGCTGTATAACCTGGATGTCATCATATCGGTAGGTTATCGGGTGAAATCGCAACGCGGCACTCAATTTCGCCAATGGGCAACACAGCGCTTGAAAGATTATTTGGTAGAGGGTGTGGCCATCAACGAGAAACGGCTGGCGCAGAAAAATCAGGAAATCAAAATTTTGCACGATGGTATTCGCATCTTAAGTCGTGCCATTGAAGCCAAGGCCAACGTGGAAGACAACGCCTGGTTGCTGCAGTTTAGCGAAGGTCTCAAACTGCTCGATGATTATGACCATGAGCAGCTCGATAAAGCGGGTAAGCACACCAAGAAAATTACCTACCCTGCCAAAGAGGAGTATATGGCCATTGTCGAGAGTATGCGTACAGAGTTTAACACGGCTGTTTTCGGCAAACTCAAAGACAAGGGGTTTGACAGCGCCATAGGGCAGATTGAACAGGCCTTTGGCAAAAAGGATATCTACCCGAGTATCGAGGAAAAAGCTGCTATGCTGCTGTACCTCATCGTTAAAAACCACGCATTTGTGGATGGCAACAAGCGCATCGCTGCCGCGTGTTTCCTGCTCTTTCTGGAAAGAAACAAACTCCTTTTCGATACACACGGCAACGCCATCCTCAGCAATGAAGCACTGGCTTCACTCACCCTGTTGGTCGCCTCCAGCAAAAGCGACGAAATGGAAACCATGAAACAATTGATCATTAGTATTCTCAATCGAAATAACCCATGAGCACAGAACAAAACAACGCATCCGGTATCATCAGTAAAGTGTGGAGTTTTGCCACGGTTCTGCGCGACGATGGCGTGGGCTATGGCGACTACCTCGAGCAACTCACGTACCTGCTGTTTTTGAAAATGGCCGATGAGTTTAGCAAGCCGCCCTACAACCGCGACTTGAAAATTCCCAAGAAGCACTGTTGGCAAAGCCTCACCGATAAGAAGGGAGCCGAGCTCTTCGATCATTACGTACACACCTTGCACGAGCTGTCGAACGCCAAAGGTTTCCTCGGGCAAATCTTTACCAAGAGTCAGAATAAAATCAACGACCCTTCCAAGCTCGCGCGCCTCATTGCCATGATCGACGGCGAGAGTTGGAGCACCATGGGCGCCGACCTCAAGGGGAAAATCTACGAGGGCTTGCTCGAGAAAAATGCAGAAGACACCAAGAGCGGAGCCGGGCAATACTTTACGCCGCGCCCACTCATACGCGCCATGGTTACGTGCATACAGCCGCAGCCGCAGAAGACCATTGCCGACCCGGCCTGTGGTACGGGCGGTTTCTTCCTGGCAGCGTACGACTTCATTGCCGACCCAAAGAACTTTACACTCGACAAGAAGCAAAAGGAGTTTTTGAAACTGCATACCTTCTTCGGCAACGAGATTGTGGCCAACACACGCCGCATGGCCCTCATGAACCTCTTCCTGCACAACATCGGCGACTTCGAAAGCGAGACCTTCATATCGCCGGCCGACGCGTTGATTTCAGACAGCGGCTTGCGAGTGGATTACGTGCTAGCCAATCCGCCTTTTGGAAAAAAGAGCAGCATGACCTTCACCAACGAAGAAGGAGAGCTCGACAGCGAAGATCTCACCTACAATCGTCAGGACTTCTATGTAACCACCAGCAACAAGCAATTGAACTTCGTGCAGCACATCATGACGATGCTCAAGAGCGAAGGTAAAGCAGCGGTGGTATTGCCCGACAACGTTTTGTTTGAAGGCGGTTCCGGCGAAACCATTCGTAAGAAACTGCTCGAAGGCACCAACCTGCACACCATTTTGCGCCTGCCGACAGGAATATTCTACAAGCAAGGCGTAAAAGCGAACGTCTTGTTTTTCGACAACAAACCCTCGGCAAAAACGGCGTGGACCAAGGACATCTGGTTTTATGATTTCCGCACCAACATTCACTTCACGCTCAAGAAGAATCCGCTGAAGTATGAAGACCTTCAGGACTTCATGGAGTGCTACCACCCCGCTAACATCAGCAAGCGCAAGGAAACCTATAACGCAGAAACCAATCCCGAAGGCCGTTGGCGCAAGTTCTCACTCGAGGAAGTGATAGCCCGCGACAAGACTAGCCTCGACATCACCTGGATCAAAGACAAGAGCCTGACCGACCTTGACAATCTTCCTGATCCCGATGTGCTGGCTGAAGAGATCATCGAGAACCTTCAAGCTGGTATCGAGAGCTTCAAGGAGATCATGGCGGCGATCAAGTGACAGGAAGTCCAATGCACACTTGGACAATTGTTCATCCAATTCTCTAATCTGAATAAACAGATTCAACATAACAGACATTAGGCATGCTCATACACGCTCAGAAAAAGTATATCAAAAGTCGATTTAATGATGAGGCTGAATTGGAAAAAGTGATCATCGAAAACTACGAGTATCTATTTGGTCCATCTTCGATTTTCTTACCTAAAGCCAAGATCAAGACGGCAGACGGCGCAGGCACCATACCTGATGGATTCGTAATCGATATCAATGAGCACAAATGGTATCTCGTTGAAGCCGAGTTGCTACACCATAGGGTATGGAGTCACATTGCGCCCCAGGTGATCAAACAGTTGTTGGCGGCGCAACAGAGCAACACAAAAGATATCATTATAGAATTAACCGTAGAGCAATATAATCAAGATGCGGTAACGCGTGAAAAGTTTGATGAAATGAATGTTTCGCAGATCAATGTTCGAAAAGTCATCTCAGATATTTTATCACGCGACCCTATTGTAGCTATACCGATAGATGAGCTTTCAGAGGACTTGACACAATGGGCAGAAACACTAAAGTATGTTGTTAAGCTATGGAGGGTCCGAAAATTTGTAGAATTCGGGAATTCTTTAAATGTCGTATATGATTTCCCTGAGGAATATCAGCCAGAGTTGAATACGGAGGAATTGGATGGTACCAGGCCTACATCTGATCAAATCAAAAGTGCAGACGTATGGCTCGAGGATTTGATAGAAGAAGGATTTTTAACTGTTGGCGAAAGTTTGATCATGCAGTATAAAAAACGTGGAAGCGATAAAGTCAAGCAATATAAGGCTGTTGTGCAGCATGATGGCGCACTCGAAGTGCTCGGGAATAACTATAATAGCCCAAGCTATGCTGCCTTAGCTGGTCTTCAGGATGCTGGAAGCGATCGGAAAACGGTAAACGGATGGACTGCCTGGAAGAATGATAAAGGAGAGTTTCTGGCGGATCTCCGTGAGAAATATATCTTAAAGCAGATGCAACGGAATTGATTCCTTACAAATAAGAGAATATCAAATCGCGGAAAGTTTAATCCCTTTCCCAAGCACACTCCCTTATCTACACAGAATTATATTCAATCGTTTAATGCCTTATTGTAGTACGTGCTGCACAGCGTGATGTAAAGACCAGCAATACGATCAAAAAAGCCATTGAAGCATCATGAAAACCATTTACCACAAGCCCGTTACCGAACTGCTTCGCGATTTTGTGAAGGAGAGCGGGATTAAGAAAGGAGAAACCATTCAACGGAAAGCCATCGTTGATTGGTTCCAGAAGCATTATCCTAAAGTCAAGAAGCTCACCGTCCAGGCTCACATCACTCGTTTCACAACGAATGCTCCAAGCCGTGTGCATTACAACCCCTCGGCTCCAGCGGATGATGTGTTTTATCAGGATCCCAACGGGCAGCTTCGCCTGTATCAGCAGGGGGTTGATCCACTACCCATTAGCGAACTGACGGGTGAACAGATGGGGGATGAGCGCCAGGATGAGGGGGAGGAGTTTGCTTATGAAAAAGATCTGCGCAATTATTTATCGACGAATCTGGAACGCATAGAACCCGGACTTGAGTTGTACGAAGAAGAGGGGATTACTGGACTGGAGTACAATGCAGGCGGTCGTTTTATTGATATTCTTGCATTGGACAAAAAAGGAAACTTCGTTGTCATTGAATTGAAGGTCTCAAAGGGTTACGACAGGGTTGTGGGACAAATGCTCCGCTACATCGGATGGGTGAAAGAAAACCTGGCAGATGCCGGGCAAGACGTACGCGGTGTGATTGTTGCACGCGAAATATCCAGCGATTTGAAAATCGCATGCAGTCAGGTCAACCACATCGACATGTACGAATACGCCATGTCGGTTTCTGTTAAGAAGATTTCCTGACACAACCCGCATGCCCCTCAACCTTACCCTTGGGTTTTTCACCCTGCCCGATCCGAAAATCAGCCAGGAGTACTCGGTTGATCCGATGGGATGATAAATAGATTATTCATTTACGAAACGTATCGAATAGCCTACTTCCTAACTATTGGTATTTGTCAGCTTACCCGTTATTCCGGGAGACACCAAAGGATGTAATTCCCTATAAAATAGGGAGTTGTATCATCTTTCAAGACCACTTGATGTTATTTCATTTTTATTTTACCTTGCGGAGCATTAACCACGTACAAAGTCTACCAGTTCAATGAAAGAACCAAGAATAAGCCCTTGCATAGCGGTTGCCCTTTTCCTAATTCTACTTGTTGCATTTGCTCAGGGCCAGGTCCCCCAAGGCATCCCTTACCAAGCCATCGCCCGCAACGGGCAAGGTCAACCCTTAGCCAATTTACCCGTGAATGTTCGCTTTTCCGTTTTGGATAGCACTGCAAGTGGCCCAGTCGTGTACAGCGAAACCCATGAGCCAATTACTTCCGCACTGGGGCTCTTTAGCGTAAACGTAGGCATGGGGAATTCAACCATCGGGTCATTCAGCTCTATCAATTGGGGCATGAATGCCAAGTTTTTGAAAGTGGAGTTGGATACGACGGCCAGTGGATCAAATTACATTGATTTGGGTACGCAGCAGATGATGAGTGTTCCTTATGCCTTGTATGCAGGAAGTACATTTGATCAAACACAAAGCTCAAATACAAGTCAAGTTTCAGATTCTACTTTAGAATTGTTTTGGGCCGGATCAATAATGCCCAATACATACAACATACCAATCGATGAATTTTGGAAAGTGGTTTCGTTCTATACACTACCAGGCTTTGGTAATATTAATTGGACTGGTTGGAGAAATGGGTATTGTTCTTATTATGCAGGAGCATATCATTGTTCTTATACTTTTGACTCAATGCCTATTTTTATAATGGATGGTACTTTTTATTATGCAAATTTAAATTCAGCAGGATTTGAGGCCGGGATATCATTGTCACCTGGTTGCATTGATTGTCCGTCAACAGCTCAGGCGCCCGTTGGTTTTGCATTTACTTTTCCACTCCCATTGCCATTATGGTTATCTCCCGCGCAATCGATAACTCTTAATAATCAATTCTCCCGACTAGTTGTTGAAAAGTATAAATAATTTACAATGCTTAAAAATTGTTTATTGATTTTTCTATTTGTCGGCATCAAATTAGCAGCTCAGGTGCCCCAAGGCATTCCCTATCAGGCTTTAGCCCGTAACGGACAAGGACAACCCTTGGCCAATTTACCCGTCAAGATCCGCTTCTCAATCTTAGATAGCATACTTACTGGACCTGTCGTTTATAGCGAAACTCACCAATCTACTACCTCGGCTCTTGGACTTTTCAGCGTAAACGTAGGAATGGGAAATCCATCCCAAGGGACTTTTTCCGGAATCAATTGGGGAGTGAATGCCAAGTTTTTAAAAGTGGATTTGGATACGACGGCCAGTGGATCGAATTATATTGATTTGGGGACACAGCAGATGATGAGTGTACCCTATGCACTCTTTTCTGGAGAAAGTAAAAGATTATCTGGTGGCGGATCTAATGCGAACACACTTATATACTCAACGGATGGATTTTAAAATTTCAATGCGTCGGACTCGTTGGATTATAATTATGTTATTAATTGCCATAACCAGTAAAAGTCTCCACGCACAAGGTAATTTACAGTTTAATCAAGTACATACATTTGGTGAAGCATTCATACCCATAAGTCCTTTCGACACATACTATTATACCCCGGAGCATGTTGTTCCTCCAAACAAAGTTTGGAAGATTGAAGCAAGAACCAATGTAGCCGGCCAAGGCGGAGCTTTTCAGTTTTTAGTTAATGAAACGCCTGTGGAATTGGTTTCTGATTGCGTGATTTGGTTAAAACAAGGTGATACTATTAAATACCGTAGGTATTCAACCTTTAATAACATAAATTTTGTTTTTATATCAATATTAGAATTTAACATCGTGCCATGAGAATAATCTTGATTTTCTTCCTCATAACTGAAGTACTGTTTGCCCAAGTCCCCCAAGGCATCCCCTACCAGGCCATCGCCCGTAATGGACAAGGACAGCCGCTTGCTAATTTACTCGTGAAAGTCCGCTTTTCCGTTTTGGATAGCACTGCAAGTGGCCCCGTCGTTTACAGCGAAACCCACGAGCCCATTACTTCTACACTGGGACTCTTTAGCGTGAACGTCGGCATGGGTAATCCATCCCAAGGAACTTTTTCCGGAATCAACTGGGGTATGAATGCCAAGTTTCTCAAAGTGGAATTGGACACTTCGGCGAGTGGGTTGAATTATATTGATTTGGGGACTCAGCA
>Ga0315902_10009593_pt1 | contig 12927 bp, 9 predicted proteins | sample LakEriMetagenome_9_FD_203523 | JGI IMG/M metagenome (GOLD analysis project Ga0315902, IMG submission 203523) | Freshwater fungal communities from buoy surface, Lake Erie, Ohio, United States - Buoy 12 MA117 | ecosystem: Environmental > Aquatic > Freshwater > Lake > Lake biofilm | place: USA... | reverse complement strand
TTACACGACAAGTGCCGACCCAAGCGAGCAGGCGCGTGCTTTCCGCGCCGAACGCCGCAAGGTGTGCGCCTACGCCAAGTCGGTGAGCTTTCAGGGGACGGGCTACGGCATCTTCACGACGCGCTGTGAGTTGGCGCTCACCCAGACCCTGCTGGAGCAGCTGCGGCCATGAAACGCACGCTCATCCGCCTATCGCTGTTGCTGCTCGCTGGTTCAATGGCCTGCTGGGTCGCCTATCGGCTGATCGGCGTACATGTGGATGCAGATGGCATCCTGCGGGAGGCCTTTCCTCTGATCCCTATCGGTTATTTGCTGGGCTTAGGTGGCGTTGGGGCTGGGATCGCTGGCCTGCTGTGTAGGAAGCCAGCAAGAGGCCGGTGATTCAGAGTACCAAGGTACTTCCGAACGCCACCCCTGAGTGGCAGGCAAGAAGCTATTGCTATTGAAGCAGAATAGACGGCAGCCTGTCCACTCCAGGGGCTTGTTCGAAGGTGGCTCCTCTCAACAAGATGCGTATTAAGGCCTACGCCTTGTCCACATAGCTCATGTCAGCACCGCGTCACTTCTCACGCTGTTACTGAACCCAAACCCTAATCGGAATCAAGCTTTTGAATCATGGTAAAGCTTGGACAGTACTTTTCTGGCAAAGCCTTGTAGATGCTCTGCCTTGAATGGTCTGAACCCCTGGTCACAATAGCATCAATTGTCGATTCGATAACGCTTAAGGTCTTAGCAATCACGACCCCAGTCTCCATCCGCATTCCAACTGTATAGCCCCATCAGACCACCTTAAACGCTAGAGTGTCGGATGAACAATCGTCAAGTTGCATTGCCCCACCCAAGCGCTGAATGCTACTTCTATAGATCACATCCTTGGTGCACAAAGGTGCGTTTGATTTGACCTTGACCAGACACGTGCTGCTTCTGCTTGTCATGGCTGTCTTGAACCTCAGCCTGCTCGGCGACTTTCAACCAGTCTTTGCGGCCGATCAAGGATCCCAGGTAACCCGTGCCTGCCCATCCGGGATGGTGTACATACCTGGCGGCATCTTCAAGATCGGCGCTGGTGCGCAACTGCCGGAGGAGCAAGCTGCCGATGCCGTCAGCGTGAGCCCCTTCTGCATGGAGGCCCATGAAGTAAGAAACCGACAATTCGCTGATTTCGTTGCAACAACCGGTTACGTCACCGTTGCCGAGCGCCCTCTCTCCAGCAACCAGTTCCCCGGTCTGACAGCGGCGGAACGGCGGCCGGGCTCAGTAGTGTTTCAGCCTCCGCACGTTGCTCAGCCGTTCGAGTTATTGAGCTGGTGGAGGTGGACTCCCGGCGCCGACTGGCGCCATCCCGAAGGCCCAGGCAGTGACCTCCATGGGCGCGATAACCACCCGGTCGTGCAGGTCGCCTTCGAGGATGCCCAGGCCTACGCCCGCTGGGCAGGCCGTTCTCTGCCCAGCGAGGCCCAATGGGAATTTGCCGCCCGGGGGGGACTCAGGGATCGGATCTATGCCTGGGGCAACACCTATTCCCCGATCAGGGCCAACACGTGGCAGGGGGAGTTCCCTGTGGTCAACACGGCGGTGGATGGCTTTGTTGGCACGGCCCCCGTTGGCACGTTTGAGGCCAATGCCTATGGCCTTTTCGACATGACGGGCAACGTCTGGGAATGGACGGAGGATTGGTACCGAGTCGGACACGAGGGCATGGCTCACCGTCTCGACCCCCTCGGCGCTGCAGAGCAGGAGAGTTCCGATCCCCGCGAACCGGGTGTGGCCAAGCATGTGATCAAGGGTGGGTCGTTCCTCTGTTCGCCCCAGTACTGCAGCCGTTACCGGCCGGCGGCGCGGGAAGCACAGTCACCCGATACAGGCACTTCCCACATCGGTTTCCGGCTCGTCTCCGCCTCCAGACTGCCGTTGTGATTCATCCGATTGGTCCGGTGAGCGTTTCTCGCAGCCCATCACGACTGAATGTGGGTCCTGTCGATGTCGGCGCTGATCAAGGCGTGCTCGACAGATCAACGGCCGTCCATGATTGGACAGGTCTCGCTCTGAGAAGGGTGTGGCTCCTCCCTGCGCTCAGAAGGACTGCTGGAGCTGCAGACGCAGTTGCCAGCCATCGGGGCTGTTGTCGTTGCCCGCCAATACGGCACCACCGGTGAGGGAGAGGCGGGCCTTCGACCAGGGACTGCCTCCGATGGTGGCGCCCAGGGCCGTCCAGGCCTGTTGATTGTCGGCGGCCTGGCCGTCGCTGGAGGTTTCACCGCCCAGGCGGGAGTAGGAATCCAGCGAAACCCACAGGTGCTTGTTGAGGTCGTGGGTGAGGTGCATCTCCAGGGTGCCCATAGGAGCCTGGGTGGTCTGATCCGGGGCCAGCACTGTCGCGAGCCGGCTACCCACCTGACGCCCCCGGATCGAGAATTCCGGGAAGGCGGGGTCGTTGTTCGGGGTATAGACATCCACGCTGGGCAGGACCTCGAAGGTGGTGGTCTTCCCCGGTGCCCAGTTGGGGCTGAGCCGCACCGTGGTGGGGAGACCGGCCCGGAAGGTCCAGCGGTTGGTGCCAATGTTCACCAGCCGGTCGTTCTGATAGTCGCCGGTGGGGGGCATCACCGCCAGCAGGCCATAGGCCACCACAGACGGGTTTTCCTTTTGCATGTAGGCCCCGAACTCGGCTGGCGCCAGAGCCGGGGTGTTCACGAGCCCCACGGTGAAGTGGGCGTAGCTGTCGGCCAGTCCCTGCTTGCTGGGCGTCACCCCACGATTGGCGGTGGAAAGGCTGACGTTGGCCCAGGCATAGGGAACTGCCGCGGAAACCTGGGAGAGCCGATTGCCGATGCCGAAGAAGCGGGCATAGCTCGGCACAAGCACATAGGTGTCGACGTTGAGGTTGGGAAAGATGATGCTGGTGTCGACGACGGTGTTGGAGCTGCTGTACATCCCCGAAACCGTAAACACGTTCGTGCCAGCGGGAGCCAGCCAGAACTGACGGGGGCCGTAGGCCTGGGCCTGCACGGGCCGGCCGCAGCCCAAGGCCAGCGCCAGCCCGCAGGCAGCAAAGGTGGCGGTGCGCACCGCATCGGAGCAGCGCTTGGAAATCCGGGAGCCAGATGTTGAGTTCATACTGATTCAGTTCATCTTCACGTCAACTTTGTGGATCGTGCCGTCGAAGCGGAACGGCCGGCGCTCGAAGTAATCGAGGGACACCGTCGAGCCGAGATCCACGCCCACATCAAAGGTTTCGCTGGCGGAGAAGGCCGCGGGAACGGTGCGTTTCACGGTGGTGCGCCCCACCTCCTGGCCATCCAGCTTCAGCACCACCTCAGCCGGCGAGAGCGGCTGGGCGCTGGCGAGGGTCGTGATGGCCTCGATGCGGTGCCGGCCGGCGGGGATCCTGCTGTTCGAGCGGGCGGTGTAACGCTCGATGATCATCATGTTGTACTCATAGACGAGTTGGCCTTGGTCTAGGTAGAGGCTGAGGCCGCCCCCCGATCCCCCAAGGGCATACAACACACCGGAGCCGTTCTCCTTGACATCCGCATCAATGCTCACGGTGCTGCTCTCCCGGCCGAGCCCGGGCGCCGTGAACTCCGGCATGCGCGTGGTGGTGGCATCGAACTGCCAGCTCCTGTAGGGCGACTTGATCCGGTCTTCCGGGTGAAGCCGCAGCCAGATGCCGGCGCCCAGCGGATAGACCTTGTTGGCCACGGCCTGTTGATCGAAGCTCTTCTGCAGCTGAGCCAGCCGCTGCGGTTCGCGTGCGGCGAGATCATCAGCTTCGGAGAAGTCAGCGTTGAGGTTGTAGAGCTCCCATTTGTCCTTGGCCGAATCCCAGGAGGACAGACCGGGCGCGCCGGGCAGCCAGGGGACCAAAGGGCCGAAGGTGGCAGCAAGCCAACCGTCCTGGAAGATGGCACGACTGCCGTTGTTGTCGAAGTACTGAACCTTTTTGCGCGTGGGCGCTTTGGCGTTGGCGAAGGTGTAGGCCAGGCTCAACCCATCGATCGGATCCTGTTTAAATCCATCCACCATTGTGGGCGGCTTGATGCCGATGAGTTCATAGATCGTGGGCGCGATGTCATTGACATGATGGAACTGGGCCCGGGGTGTCTTGTCGGGCTTGATCCCTTTGGGCCAGGAGATCACCATCGGATTGCGGGTGCCGCCGAAATGGGAGGCAATCAACTTGGTGTACTGGAACGGCGTGTTGCCGGCCCAGGCCCAGCCGGCGTGGTACATGCTGTCGGTCTTGGGACCGCCCAAAAGGTCGAGGCCGCCCATGTTGTTTAGTGCAGCAATCTGTTGCTCGACGGTGTTGGGGATGCCGTTCTGAGCCAGCAACTCGCTGATCGTGCCGTTCTGGCCTTCCGCGCTGGCGCCGTTGTCCCCGAAGATGTAGATCACGATCGTGTTGTCCCGCACCCCCAGGCGCTCAAGCTCATCGATCACCTTGCCCACCTGGGCATCCACGTGCTCCACGAAGCCGGCATAGATCTCCATCAGCCGCAGCTGGAACGGGCGCTGGGCCGCTGGAATGCTGTCCCAGGCGGGCATGGTGGCGGTGCGGGGCGTCAGTTTGGTGTTGGCGGGAATCCAGCCGAGTTGCTTCTGGCGCGCAAACACCCGCTCGCGGTAGGCATCCCAGCCGGTATCGAACTTGCCCTTGTATTTGTCTGACCACTCCTTGCCCACCTGGTGGGGGCCGTGGGCGGCCCCGGGCGCCCAGTAGAGGAAGAAGGGCTTATCGGGTGAGAAGGCCCGGTGCTTACGCAGCCAGTCGATGCTGCGCTCGGCCATGTCCTCGCTGAGGTGGTAATTCTTGTCGTGTGGTGGCTCAATGGCGGTGGTGTTCTCCACCAGGCGGGGCTCCCACTGGGAGGTTTCACCGGCGAGGAAGCCGTAGAAGTAATCGAAGCCGTGGCCCGTCGGCCAGCGATCGAACGGCCCCATGGCGGTGGTCTGATCGGCCGGCGTGTTGTGCCACTTGCCGAAGGCCGCCGTCTTGTAGCCGTAGTGATGCAGCACTTCGGCCATGGTGGCCGAGGTTTTCGGAATCACACCCGTGTAGCCATCCCAGTCGACGGCCCGTTCGGCGATCGTGCCGTTGCCCACCCGCTGGTGATTGCGTCCGGTGAGCAAGGCCGCCCGGGTGGGGGAGCAGATGGCGGTGGTGTGAAAGGTGTTGTAGCTCAGGCCCTGGTCCGCCAGTTTGCTGAGTGTGGGCGTGTTGATCTCGCCGCCGAAGGTGGAGGCCTGGCCAAAGCCGACGTCGTCCAGCAGGACGATCAGCACGTTGGGCGCATCGGCTTTGAGGTGCTGCGGCTGGGCGCGGCGTTTGTGCACCGAATCCTGCAGCCGTGGTCTGGCGATGCTGGCGCTGGGCACCGGCGGGAAAGGCAGCACCGAACCGTCGCTGGGGGTGGCGGCTGGGTTGGCAGCCGCTTTAGCTGATGTCGTGGCTGATGCACTTGGACGGGCCCAGGCCCCTGAGATCACGCCACTGCTCAGCAGCAGGCACACCAGCGCCACGGCCACGAACCGGAATGGAGGCTTCACGGCTTCGGGAACACCGGCTTCTGCTGCGGCAGTCCGCCGTCGTCGATGTCGAAGTCGGGATCGAGGATCGTTTTGCCCTGGGCGCCGAGATAGTCGGGCTGGGCCTTCAACCACTCGCTCATCTTCTGCTGCTTGGCATAGGCCAGCAGGCGGGCCTCGAGATCGCGCACCACCTCGGGGTTCTGCTCGGCCACGTTGTTCTTCTCGCCCGGGTCGGCCTGGAGGTCGAACAGTTCGATCTTGCCCGGCAGAAGGGCGATCTTCACCAGCTTCCAATTGCCCTTGATGATGGCGCCGCGGAAGGCTTCGACGTTGATCAGGATGTCGTCGTGCCCGGAAGGCTTGCCTTCGCTGAGCATCGGCAGGAGGTTCTTGCCATCAAAGGGCTTGCTGGCGGGGTTCGGCGCCGCGCCGGCCAGGGCCAGGGCGGTGGGCATGACATCCACCATGTGCGCTGGCTCACTGATCACGGCGGGCTTCAAGGTGCCGGGCCAGTTGAAGATGGTGGGCACGCGCACACCGCCTTCGTAGAGACTTCCCTTGCCGCCCCGCAGGTTGCCGTTGTTCGCCGGCAGGGAGCTCTGGATCACGCCGCTTTCGGCACGCTCTTCAGGGGAATGGGCGCCGCTGGCAATCACGGCGCTGCGGGGGCCACCGTTGTCGCTGGAGAAGATGATCAGGGTGTTCTCGCGCAGGCCCCGCTTGTCGAGGGCGGCCACGATGCGGCCCACCTGGTCGTCCACCGAAGTGACCATGGCGGCATAGGTGCGGCGGGTCGGGTCCTTGATGCTGGCGGCATAGCGCTCTTCATCGGCCTTCTGGGCCTGATAGGGGGCATGGGGCGCCAGCGAGGCGAAGTAGAGGAAGAATGGCTTGGTTGTGTCCTGCCGCTCGATCTGCTTCACCGCCTCGTCGCCGATCAGCGGCAGGTAGTAGGTCTTCTCCTGCAGGAACTTGCCGTCGCGCTGCCAGTCGACGATGCCGCCGCGCATCTTGGTGAAGTAGTCGACCTCGCCGACGAGGTTGCCGTAGAAGTGATCGAAGCCCCGGTTCTGCGGCCAGTATTTCTTGTCGGCATGGCCGAGGTGCCACTTGCCCACCATCGAGGTCTGGTAGCCCGCCTCCTTCAGCGCCTGGGGCAGGGTGCGTTCGTCGGTCGGCAGGCCGTAGGTGTGGTTCGGGAAGATCACCAGGGTCTGCAGGCCGTAGCGCATCGGGTAGCGGCCCGTCATCAGGGCGGCGCGGGACGGCGTGCAGACGGGCATGCCATGGAAGGACTCCAGCCGCACGCCCTCCCGGGCCAGCTTGTCGATATTGGGCGTTTTGATGTCGCTGCCCCGGTAGCCGAGGTCGGCATTGCCGAGGTCATCGGCCATGATGAAAATGATGTTCGGCCGGCTCGCCCCGCCAACCGCCCCAGCCGCGGGCCGGTTGCCTTCCAGCGCAAAGGCGGGCACCAGGGCGAACCAGATCAGGCAAGCCAGGCAGGTGAGGCCGGCCAGGGAGAGCAGCTTCAGTTTCTGAAAGGGCTTCATCAGTGGCTCCCCCTTGATTTGATGCCGGGCTGATCACAACCCGAACGTCAGGACGCCAAGGGATGCAAAACCTAGATTGCTGCCCTGAAACCTCGATGGGCGAACAAAATCGAGAAATCCAGTATATCTTCACGTCACTTCATGAAGTTAATCTGGCGGCCCTTGGCCATGCAAAGGGTATGGAGAGTTAGTCACGTACTGAATCCGCAGCCTCATACAACACCCCAGCACGGCAACGGAACGCTGTCTTGTCGACTCCCTCCAAGGAGATTGCGTCCTTCGAACGCTGCCCTTGAGTGGCAGGCAAAGAGAATGGGGTGGAGCAGCTGAGAGATGATGGCGGCCTGACCACTCGAAGGGCTGGTTAGAATTCACTGGCGCCGGCATTCATTGGCCTCCGCCTCGGATAGTTCAATCTCATGAATCTGAAGCAAGCCTGACGCAATGGCGGGGTCAAAAAACTTAAACACCCTATTTGGTGCTCCCCAAGGCGCCCTTCCTTCTTCTCCTGGAACCTTGAGAACGAGAACGTCTAAATGAACATTAACATTCTTGGATGATCTATAGTGGTGAATATGAGATAGCATTACATATAGCCGGTCGCGGTATATTGGAGAGAGGAGACGTTCTGGGCGAATATCGATAAAAGTTTCGCCATCGACCGCTTTTATATAGGCATCAAAAATTGGCTGGATAGTGCTGATCGAATCGATGCCTTGAAGGATCGAGAGCTTGGCGTCACGGATAGCATTCGATATGTGTATATTGCGTTGTTTCAGAAATCTTTCTAGCGCAATATCCTCGGCTTTTGACCAGTCCATCGAGAGGCGAGCCGTGCCTTTAGCTGCGGTTTCTTCGAGGGCAAGACTCTCAGTCTTCTCCTTCTCTTGCACTTCTGTCTCAGTGGCTTTTCCAACCACTGGCGCCGTAGCATAGTAGTCTCCTTGTACGGTAGTGCTACTCTGGCGCTGGGATTGTGAGGTGCTTATCGCGATCAACTGCGACAAGAGAGAGGCATTCAATTTCTCCAGTTTGCTGTTTTCGACCTCCTTTTTTCGTGCATCACGGGAAATTGCTATAAGTTTCCCGATTGAGAAGTTATCGAACGACTCGGCAAGTACAAGAACAACCAATATGCCAACTAGAGTCAGGAGACCGGATGAGATCTCTCCTATCGGCTCAACCCGAAGGTACCGGAACAAGATCATGCCTGCTATCAATGCGCAGAGCACGCCAAGAAGAATCCGAACGAAGTAATTGGTTGGTTTCGGGTTGTCTGCCATTTTGTGCGGCTGCCACCAATCTCTAGTGTGAAATTCTAACTTTTTATTGGATGGTTTCCGAGAACCACCAAAGCGACTCTACCACTTTCCGTGAACCACTCTAAGGTAATCCCCTGAAGTTTAGCAACCGCAGCCAGTTCCACGGGTACATGTTTGGCAGGAACAGTGGTTATCAGACCCGATAACCAAACTCAGCAAATGATACAGGCCCCTTGCGGGAACCTCTGCACTACAGCGTTCATCACCCTCTAGCTCTCACTCCAATGTGCAATTGATGCCCTATGCACACCCACGGCCTATAGCAACAACACAGCGCACAGGAAGCATCACCCATCAACCACCGGCCCTCGCCGCCATTCCGGCAGGACCTCCTCCTGCCGCAATGGCTCGATGAGACACCCAGGGCACTGGAGATGGGCAATGCCCCTGCTCCATGGCCCGTTCCTGTCCCGCCCTGATCTCGCTGGTGCACCTGCAGCATCCGCGCCAGCACCACTGGTGGCTGGCCAACGATGGCTTTCCCCAGCGGATCGCTGGCCTGCTCGGGGCGCCCCTGTGCGGCCACCACCGCCCCGCCCGCCAGCTCGATGAACTGCTGCAGGTGTTTGATCCCCTGCCGCCCCTGGGTTCGGCCGAGGCCAACCCCGCCGGCGTGCAGGCCAGCTATCGGTACCTGATCCAGCTGCGCCCCCATGGCGCCGCCCTCAGCTGCTGGCGCCGCTACCCCGAGGGCATCGGCTGGCAGCGGCGCTGCGGCCCCATGCCCCTGGGGCAGTTCGTGCAGCGCTTCAGCGCCCCTCAGCGTGCATCCAGCTGATCCAGTGTGCCGAGATCTGCTGGGGACACACCGCCTCACATTCCAGGTTGCTGCTGCAGCTGCCGAAGCCCTCCGCCGCCATCGCCGCCTGCATGGCGCCGGCGCGGCGGGCCCGCTCCAGCTGGCCTTGGGGCAGCTGGGCCAGGTGAGCCAGCTTGGCGGCCACAAACAAACTGGCCGAGGCATTGCGGCAGCTGGCCACACAGGCGCCGCAGCCGATGCAGGTGGCCGTGTCGAACGCCGAACGGGCCTGCTCCTGGCCCACCAAAATGGCATTGGCCTCCGGCGCCTGGCCCGTGCTCACCGAGCAGTAGCCGCCGGCGATCAGCAGCCGGTCGAGGGCGCTGCGCTCCACCGCCAGGTCCTGGATCAAGGGAAACGCCTGGGCCCGCCAGGGCTCGAGGGTGAGGGTGGCGCCATCGGCGAACTGGCGCAGGTAGAGCTGGCACACGCTGGTGGCCGCCTGGGGCCCGTGGGCCTGGCCGTTCACCAGGAAGCCGCAGCTGCCGCAGATGCCCTCGCGGCAGTCGTGCTCAAAGCTCACCGGCCGCTCACCGGCGGCGATCAGCTGTTCGTTGAGCCGATCGAGGGCCTCCAGCAGCGAGAGATCGGTGCTCACGCCCTCCAGCCGGTAGCTCTGGAAGCCGCCCGCGGCCTCGGGGTTCTCCTGGCGCCAGATGCGCAGGCTGAGGGAGATGGTGCGGCTCATCGGTAGCTGCGGGCGCTGGGAAGCAGGGCGGTGAAGCGCAGCGGTTCGCTGTGGCGGATCGGCTCGCGGCCCTCGCCCGTGGTCTCCCAGGCGGCGATGTGGGCGAAGCGGGCGTCGTTGCGTAGAGCCTCGCCGTCAGGGGTCTGGTGCTCTTCGCGGAAGTGGGCGCCGCAGCTCTCCTCGCGGGCCAGGGCATCGCGCAGCATCAGCTGGGCCAACCCGAAGAAATCGCCCACCCGCAGCGCCTTCTCCAGCTCCGGATTGGGCCCCTCGACGCCGCCGGGCAGGCGCAGCTCAGCCTGAAACGCCTGCTCCAGGGCCGCCACCTCCGCCAGGCCGGCCCGCAGGCCGCCTGCCGTGCGGCTGATGCCGCAGCGCTCGATCATCACCGCCCCCAGCTCGCGGTGGAAGCTGTCCACCGGCCGGGTTCCCGGCACCGCCAGCAGGGCGTCGATGCAGGCGCGGGCGCGGGCCACGGCCTCGCGGCAGGCCGGGTGATCGCCGCCGATCTCCGGTGTGGGGTGCCCCGCCAGCCAGGCCGTCACCGTGGCGGGCGCGATGAAATACCCATCGGCCAGGCCCTGCATCAGGGCGCTGGCACCGAGGCGGTTGGCGCCGTGCTCGGAATAGTTGGCCTCCCCCAGCACGAACAGCCCCGGAATCGAACTCATCAGCTGATAGTCCACCCACAGGCCCCCCATCGTGTAATGGGGTGCGGGGTAGATGCGCAGCGGCACGGCATACGGATCGTCGCCGCTGATGCGCGCGTACATCTCCAGCAGGTTGCCGTAGCGCTGCTCAATCACCCCGCGCCCCTGCTCGGCAATCGCATCGCGCAGGTCGAGATACACCGATCTCGCGCCAGGCCCCACGCCGTGGCCGGCGTTGCAGAGCTCGCGGGCGCGGCGGGAGGCCAGATCGCGGGGCGCCATGTTGCCGTAGCGGGGATAGAGGCGCTCGAGGAAGTAGTCGCGCTCGGCCTCGGGGATCTGCCCCGGCGGGCGGTTGTCGCCAGCGATCGCCGGCAGCCAGATGCGGCCGTCGTTGCGCAGGCTCTCGCTCATCAGCGTGAGCTTGCTCTGGCCCGGATCGCCGCTGGGGATGCAGGTGGGGTGGATCTGGGTGAAGCAGGGATTGGCAAACAGCGCCCCCTGGCGGTGGGCGCGCCAGATTGCCGTGGCGTTGGATTTGAGCGCGTTCGTCGACAGGAAGAACACGTTGCTGTAGCCGCCTGTGGCCAGCAGCACCGCCTGGGCGGTGTGCACCTCCAGCTCACCGGTGAGCAGGTGGCGGGCCACCACGCCCCGGGCCACCCCATCCACCGTGACCAGCTCCAGCACGTCGCGGCGGGGTAGCAGGGTGATGCGCCCGGCCGCCACCTGGCGCAGCAGGGCCGCCGTGGCGCCGTAGAGCAGCTGCTGGCCGGTCTGGCCGCGGGCGTAGAAGGTGCGGCTCACCAGCGCCCCCCCGAAGCTGCGGCTGGCCAACGTGCCGCCGTACTCGCGGGCGAACGGCACCCCCTGGGCCACGCATTGATCGATGATCCCGCCGCTCAGTTCGGCCAGGCGCATGCAGCCGGCCTCGCGGGCGCGGAAGTCGCCGCCGCGCAGGGTGTCGGCAAACAGGCGCTCCACACTGTCGCCGTCGCCGGCGTAGTTCTTGGCGGCGTTGATGCCCCCCTGGGCCGCCACCGAATGGGCCCGCCGCGGGCTGTCGTGATACGTGAGCACCGTCACCCGGTAGCCCTGCTCGGCCAGGGTGGCGGCGGCCGAGGCCCCGGCCAGGCCCGTGCCCACCACCAGCACCTGCAGCTGGCGCTTGCGCAGCGGGCTGATCAGTGGCAACTCGGCCCTGGTGCGGCGCCAGGCGTCGGCAATCGGCCCGGCGGGCAGGCGCGGATCGGGCAGGCCGGCCATCAGGGCGCCCCCCCGGACGGCAGCGCCAGGGCGAGGGTCACCGCGAGGAAGCCGCCGCCCACCAGCAGGGCCAGCAGGCGGGCGGCGGCGCGGATGGCGCTGGCGTTGGCGGGCTGCAGCAGCCCCAGGCTGCGGTGGGCCGCCTCGCCGCCGTGAAACAGGTGCAGGGCCAGGGCCAGGGGCGCCGCCAGGTAGAGCGCCAGGCTCCAGGGGCTGGCCAGCACCGCCACCAACGCCGCTAGCTCAGCGCCCGCCGGCGGCCGGGGCCAGCGCAGCTGGGCCAGGTGCAGCGCCAGAAACAGCAGCAGCAGCAGCCCGCCGGCGGCCTGGCTGCGGGCGGCCCAGGCCGCCAGGGGGGCCAGCGGTCCCGTGCGGCGGCTGCGCAGGGCGGCCGTGTTGCCGGCGGCGCGGCGGTTGCGCGCGGCCCGCAGCAGGCTCAGGCCCAGATGCGTCAGGCCCACCGCCAGCAGGGCCAGCTCGGCGGCCGGCAGCCAGGCGCTGCGGTGCAGGCCGGCGGCATAGGCCTCGAAGCGCTGCGGCGCCAGCGGCGCCAGGGCCACCCCCGCCAGGTGCAGCAGCAGAAAGAACACCAGCAGCAGGCCGCTGGCGGCTGAAGCGGTGCGCAGCCAGGCGCCGGTGCCGGGCTGCCAGGCCTTGCCGTTGTGAGCCTGCGTCTGCACCCTGGCCGCCCAGCCGTGAACGTGAATCAGCTGCCCATCGTATGGAGAGGGCCTGGGGATCGCCCGCGGCAGGCCTTCAGCGCGGCCGGGGCTCACAGCTGCGCGCGGGGGCCTGGCCCTGCTGCCAGCTGGCCCGATCCCCCTTCACCCAGAAGCTCTGCTCGCCATCGCTGTAGCGGGCGCCGCTGGCGCTCACGGCCCGGGGCAGGCGCGTCGCCCCCTCCCCCTCCAGCAGCACCACGGCGCTGGGGGTGCCATTGAAGAAGAACGCGGTGACCGCACTGGCATCAAAGCGGCCCTTGCACAGGTAGTCGGTCCTGAGGCCCGCCTCAGCCCAGGCCGCAGCGGGCAGCGCCGCCAGCAGGGCAGCCGCCAGGGCACCAGCTGCCAGCCCTGGCCTGAACCGCCTGTTCGCGTTGCGGGGCGTGTTGCGGGTT
>Ga0315902_10009591_pt1 | contig 12928 bp, 12 predicted proteins | sample LakEriMetagenome_9_FD_203523 | JGI IMG/M metagenome (GOLD analysis project Ga0315902, IMG submission 203523) | Freshwater fungal communities from buoy surface, Lake Erie, Ohio, United States - Buoy 12 MA117 | ecosystem: Environmental > Aquatic > Freshwater > Lake > Lake biofilm | place: USA... | reverse complement strand
ATACCGCCTTTGTTGGCGCCGGCTTCTCTAACCCTTCAAACATTTTCGCCTCTTATAACTCATCGAAAGGCAAAATCACCTTCTCTTTAGGCGACGGGACCACTGTCGACCCCTCCGGAAATGCCATTGCCGGCATTGACCCACTGGAGGACATGACCAACGAAGACCCCTATATCACCTTCTTTGACTTCACCCGCAAACTCCAGTGCAAAGAAAACTGCGCTTCACCTGGAATGTTCTTTGACCGCTGCCTCGGCTGGACCATGGGGTTCAGGCTTCCTATCTCCCCCATCTATAATACCGGCAATACCGGGACCGCGGTCGTTAACCTCTTTGGACCCAAATATTTCATCCTCGTTATCGACGACTATAACCAAAACCACATCAATAACGGGGTCGTCAATATCGCCGAATTGTCCTCGCGCCTCTCTATGCCGTCTTACTATAGTCCCGACATGCCTTACACCTGCACGCCCACAATCAATAACGCCAGCAATATCAACACGGTGAATTATATCGCGGCTTTACAAGCCAACGCGAACAATGTCAACCCCAACAACGTCGCCGGTCTTATCCTTGAAAACTCTTACCTCAGTGCTGATACCATTCAAGCGGTTCTACCTTCCGCCCCCCGCATTCTTACACAAGCCCAACTTTACACCATCAACGAAATCATCAAAAACCGCGAAAAAACCATCAGCTTCCGCGGCAAACCCCCCTCCTCGTCCGATGCCCTCGCAATTATCCCCCTCAAAATCGGCGGACTGGCCGTCGGCGACATGTATGTTGAACTCGGCGGCTCCTTACAAGACAACAAACGGGTCTACTTCGGACCCGTCAATATTGACCGCATGCGCGTACGCCTTCTCGATGATAAGGGGAACGTGGTTAACCTCAACGGCGGCGACTGGGCTTGCACTCTTATCTGCGAAAACTTGTACCAATATTAATTCGCATTTATTTGTTCTTCCTTTTATTGTTCTTACCTTTATTCTTCCTATGTTAATCATAAAATTTATATTTTATATTATATATTATATGATTGCCTCAGAGCCTTTTCCCCCTGACCACTCCACTATCTTTAATGTCCTGTCTTACACCGGCGTAAAAGGCTACTACATTCTCTTCTTTGTATCCGTCATCCTTCTTCGCAATACCTACCATTATCTCGCGTTATACCTTGCCGGGTTCGGCTTTAACTACATTTTAAACCTCCTCCTTAAATCCATCATCAAACAACCGCGACCTAACGAAAATGAAGCGCTATTCAATATCCATATTTTACATGACAAACATCTCGGGTTTGACCGCTACGGCATGCCTTCGCGCCACGCTCAATTGGCAGTCTTCTCCACCATCTTTATCTACCTCTCCTTATACTCTCATAAAAATATCAAACCTATCATCCTTTTTTATATTATTATTACCATTATCACCTGCAGCCAGCGGGTCGTATTCAATGAACACACGGTTACGCAAGTCCTTGTTGGCGCTGCTTGTGGCGCAGTCCTCGCTTACATTTTTTTCACTTTCTCCACCTCTCTTATCACAGGCAAACTACGATTTAAGCCGGATGATTTAGCTCCTATATAGGAGTATAAGTGAATGGGTTAACAGGACTTTTACGCCTTTGTTTGATTACTCTTTGCACTGCTCCTTTAAAGTTTTGTTGCGGTTGCGGCAGCGTTACTTCCTTGGGTCCTGGTGCTTCTGCTGATGCTTCTGGTGTTGCTTCTGCTGCTGCTACTGGTGCTTCTGCTACTGGTGCTTCTGTTCCTGTAATTGGTGCTTCTGTTTCTGTAATTGGTGCTTCTGTTTCTGTTGTTCCGGTTGTTGCTGCTGTTACTGTTGCTACTGGTGCTTCTGTTTCTGTTGTAACTGGTTCAGCTTCTTTTTCATCTTCTTCTGTTGCCATGGTATTTTTTAAATATTCCTTAAAAAACTTTTCGCTACTATACGTATTCCCTTCACTTATTTTTTTTGATACTTCACGCGATATCACATACATCTCATTCGCTTCTTTTATCATGAACGCCTCTTTCTTTTCACTTATGGTCTTACCATCCTCTCTCTCTTTTTCTTCATCTTCGTCTGCATCTTCCTCTTCTTTTACCTTCTTTAAATTTACCAATCTGGTTTTAATCAAGTCATTCACACCATTTATATCTACATCTTTATTCCCATCTATATTTTGTTGTATCCTCTCCAATAAACCTTCATCCGTTACCTTGCAATATTCATTACTTTCATTATTCTTTATCTTTGACTTCAATAATGCCTTGAAATCACATTTGTCTTCTTCTTTTATTTTTGCGGCTTCGGCTGCTTCTGCTAATTGGGCTTCTACTACGTTTTCTGCGACAACTTCTTTTTCATATTCCTTTGTTGTTGGGGTATAATACGCTTTCATCGCAGCAGGTTGAAGTCTATTAGTGTAACGTTTATTTATGCATTTAAAAATTATGCCTTTAATTATCTCCGGCAATCGCGCGCATTTATTTTGAAGACCTGAATTATTTAATTTAAATGTTGTGCATGGTTTAGCTTGTATTCTGGTTGAACCAGAACTTGGATTTTCTATATAACCTATCACAGTATATTCATCATCTGTCTTACCAATAATCACGTGATTTAATCTTTCAATGTATCTTGCAGTGTTCATTAGTTCTTTATCAAGTAAAAATGCATCACAATCCAATGTAATTGTATCGCCGGTTAGTTCTAATATTATCAGTTTTATTGGGTCATCTTTATTAATAATTTTTTGTTTTTCAATGACTTGCATTATTGCATTATATTTATTCATTTGAAATGCTGTTGTAAATACTGACACTTCCACTGTTATATTAAACGGGTTGCCCCCTGTAAACTTACCCTTATCCAAATGTTCTTTTTTTTTTCTCTCCAAATAATTTACTATTGCATTTTCACTAATAAATCCTGCCATATTATACTATATTATACATTATATCCATACTTTTATTGCAAACATTATTATGTTATTATGTTATTATGTTATGTTAACACAGTTTTGACCTACATTAATAAAAAATTGAAATGCGGGAGTTGTATCTGCTGAATGCGCAAACTTAACCATATAATTCTATTATCTTCCTTACCAACTTACAATCTTGAAATGGCCTCTAATCGCATCAACCAGCTACCTAAACACCTTCAAAACCTCATCGCGGAATTCAACTGCGACCACCGCGCTGCTTTAGCCACCTCGTTGATGAGCATCCAATCACACCGCAAATGCGTGTTTTGCGATGGCATTGTTCGCGGCGTCAAAACCATTTTCCCCAACGTTCGCTTCTTTTGCGATACTGTTTGTCGCGACGCGTGGGATTACGAGCGCAGCGTTGAGCAATACGCAGCCGAATGCCGCGCGACCAACCCCGACCTGGATGAGTGGATGATTTTAAACAGTTGCTCATAAATAAAAATAAAAAATAATAAATAATAAATAAAAAATGGGGGCTACGGCCTCTATTTTTTATTTTTTTTGCTTGATTAATTCATTGCTTGATTAATTGCTTGCTTAATTGCTTAATTGCTTGATTAATTGATTGCTTGATTGCTTCCCTATAACCAAAAATCCGTTTTATTCGGGTCATACGTATCATTCTTTACATCATAAATATACTCTTTCGGCGACAAATACTGATGCACCCCATCCGCATTCCCTCTCATCAAACACAACCAAAACGCAATGTTCCCTGACCCAGTTATCACCGTTCTCGCTTTTGACATTACCTTCACTATAGATAAAAAATGCAGTTCCTGGTTTGCACGTATGTCGGGATGCAATGTCCACTCCACATTCGGCGATTTCTTTACATGCTCCTTTGACATGTAACACATCTCATCCAAAATTATTGCATTGCTGAACGCCGGCTTTAGCGCATCAAAAAACTCCGTCTCGTCACTCTGCAACATAATTACCATATCTTTATTTTTTTCATTCTTCTCTTTATCCATTATCTCCCTCGCCTTTCTTATATACTCATCATACGGCGCTAAATTCGTCTCCCAACATTTTGATAACCCCCTATGAAATATTACACACATATTATCATAATCAAAATTATACTTTTTTTCCATCTTCTCCACTATATCCATCACATTCTGCGATAACGCAAAATACTTCCCTGTAAACGGCGCCAACTTTTCATAATTCAATAGTTTGAAATTTGAAAACTGCTGCTCCCAATTCAAATCCGTCGTTCTTACCACAGTCTCATACTTTATGTCCATTCCTTTATCCTCCTCCTTCTCTTTACTAAAAAAGAGGTGCGTAATGTCATTCGCATTATTTAACGGCTTATAATCACGAAACTGCGCGGAACTGTCCACCTTCTCCGGTAACTTTTTATTCTCATTGAAATACTCCAAAATCTTCTCCAACCTAATCGTGCAACACGAAAAAAAACCCGCGTTATGGTATATCTTTAACATTTAATATATTATATATCACTTATTCCTTATATCGTTTTTTATTGTTTATTGTTTATTGTTTATTGTTTATTGTTTATTTTTATTTATACCCATTTACATTTACATTTTATACCTTTGAATAATATATTCGCATATTATAATGAGTGGCATTAATGTTAAACTAAAATATAATGATGCAGAATATACAGGAGAGATTAATCCTGTGAATACTGTTCAGGAAGGCGGTCAGACGATACAGGTTGGCGGGGATGACGCGCTGGATAAGGCGCTTGTGGACAGAGCAATGGCAGAGACGACCTTGCACATCACTAATTATAAATTAATGTTATTTAATGAACAAATTAACCTTCTCAATAAATTAAAAGATTTTTATAATAACAACTCAATTTCACCACCTGAAGACCTAGAAAACAAATTTGTTGGACTGCAACAAACTATTAGTCAACTAAATACAGAGGAAGTTGAACAACGCGAAGACCTCAAACAAAAAAATAAGGAGGCTCTCACGCAAATAGAAAGGGATGATGCTACGGACAAGGAGGAGGCAGCACTAAATGCAGCGAAAGCTGCGAAGGATTTGCTAGAAAATTTTAAAACAGAATTTGATAGTTTTATAGAGAACACAGACAAAGATATGCAAATATTGTTGACCCGCGTTGATGCTGGAACTAAAGCCGATATAGAAAAATATCAATCCAATGTTGCAAAAATGAATTACCAAGTAACAGAACTTTTTCGCCAGTTGCAGGAAAGAAAGGGGGAGGCGCAGACCTCAGTCGACACAAATAAAGAAGCTGGGAAAATTATTTGGAGCATTAAATCAGAAGACACTAATTTGGTAAATGCTATGAAACACGATTTAATTGAAACATTCAATCCATTGCACAATGTTAAGGACGGCATAGATGCGCAGACGGCCGAAGTTAATGCAGCGACGATAACGACACCGGCAAATGCATCTGACCCGGGAACGGGAGGCAAAGATACTATCAATGATGATGTGGTTGAGAAGAGTAAATCATTTTATCAGAAAGTAATGGATAGGATAAATAAATTTAAACCGGTCAAAACCGTCACATTAGATACTGGCTATGGACCTCAGGGAAATAATGATATCACACCTGCTGTAACAGGGGTGACCACTAATAAAAAATCTGCAAACACATTAAAAGTAACTGTAAATATGAAAGACAAAGATGGCAAGCCTAAAGGCATATACTCCGGAAAATTAACGCGCAAAGTAACATTTGCCGACCGAGCATCTAGTGCAAAGTCTTCTATAACAACCGGCGCAAATAAATTATTCGAACGCTCAAAAGGCGCTATGACAACTGCGAAGAATGCTGTTGTAAATGCAGTTAAAACCAAAGAGAACCAAGAGACATTCGGCGGCAAAACCCGTAATAAACGCATGCGCCCACGTAGGCACACCACCTATAAATACAAATCCAAACCCAAACCCAAACACAACCCTAACTCGAAATAATTAATCATTATTTATTTGTAATTTATAATTAATAATTCGCAAATTATTAATTGTCATTATAATATATCACTATGAACCGGAACTGCCCTACAAACACACGAGTGGACACCAGTGCTGGCACGGTCCAAACCGTATTATCCCACGTTTACAGTAAACTCAAACGGCTCAAAACCTCTGGCAAAAACGCCGACTACATCCCCGAACTCAAAAAGGTCAACCCCAACTTGTTCGCCATCTCCATCTACACTGTGGACGGCCGCTCCTATAACATCGGCGACACCTCTCACGAATTCGCCATTGAGTCCGCCTCCAAAGTTTTCACTTTAGCATTGGCATTGCAAGAACGCGGGGTCAAACAACTTTCTCAATTAATCGGCACACAACAAACGTCCACCGCATTTAACAGCATCGCCGCAGTTGAAGAAAGCGCGAACCACACCATCAACTCCTTTGAAAACGGCGGCGCCATGGCCACCACCAGCCTCCTATACGACAAAAACCAAAAGAAATTTGAAAAGAAAATCTTCGATAACATGAGTAGGTTCGCCGGACGCAAATTATCCTTGTCCTACCCCATCTACCACAGCGAAATCACTAACTCCGACCATAATATGGCAATTTGTTACTTGTTGAAGTCCTATGGCCGCTTCTACGGCGACGTCGCGTCGTCCCTTGATGTCTACACCAAACAGTGCTCCATGTTAGTTACCAGTCAGGATTGCGCGATTATGGCCGCCACCCTTGCTAACCGCGGCGTCAACCCCAAAACTGGTGTGGACGTCATTGATAAAAAATTTCTACCATACATCTTAACCCATATGGCGTCCAACGGGCTTTACGAATACTCCGAAACATGGATGACCAACGTCGGCTGCCCCGCAAAGAGCGGCGTCGGCGGCGCTTTAGTCATTGTTGTCCCCGGCGTCATGGGCATTGGAATTATATCTCCCCCCCTTGATAAACACGGCAACAGCGCCAAAGGAATACTTGCCGCGGAACTTCTATCTAAACACTTGCGTTTGGGCGTTTATAAGTCCTAGCTATTACAGTTTTGACCGCGTAAATTAAAAAATTGAAATGTTTTGCACATTCACTGAATGCGCAAACTTAACCATATATAATTCAATTATCTCTTCCTTACAATCTTAAAATGGCCTCTAATCGCATCGATAATCTACCTAAACATCTTCAAAACCTTATCGCGGAATTCAACTCAGACCACCGCGCCGCGCTTGCGCCCTCGTTGGCGTGCATTGAGGAGCACCGCAATTGCGTGTATTGCAATTTCATTGTTCGTGGTGTCAAAACCATCTATCCCGGCGTTCGCTTCTTTTGCGATACCTTCTGCCGCGATGAGTGGCATTACGAGCGCGAGATTGAAGAATACGCTCACCGGAATGTCACGCCGCTTATCGGGACCTGGCATTGATGCGTTTGTTTAACCAGTGAATTCTCATTAATAAAAAATGGGGGCTACGGCCTCTATTTTTTATTTTTTATTTATTTTTATTTATTTTATTTATTTTTATTTATTTTATTTAAACCCCGACAATAAGCCCATCGGTCTTCGACATTGACACTGCGAACAAGGCGTTTGCAAGTCTTAGTTATCATAGTTTTGACTGTGTAAATTAAAAAATTGAAATGCTTTTTTCCATATTCACTGAAATTGCAATCATTATAACCAATATCTAATATTACAAACTACGACCAAACAACTGAGACCAAAACAACGAACTACTTATAACCATGCTCAATAACTCTCTTTTGAACTTGAACTTAGGTCCCCCGCCCGCCCTGGTAAGAGGCGTCTCCAACGCACCCACACGCCCTCGTCACGGCGACGAGAAGCACTACCGAACCCAAGCGGAAGTGGTTGGCGCCACCGGCAATAAATATTTGTCCAAATATATCACCGTCCACAGCTACGACACCGGCGCCACTCTCAAACTATGCGACGCCAACGTTGTTTATCCGCACGCGTTCAAGAAGCTGGTCTACTCCGGAAATAACTACTCGATATCAGACGACGAGTATACCGTAGTTGACCTCGCGACCGGCGCCACTCTGGACGACTGGATTTACGACAAAGCTAATCAACAGCTTACTCAAATCCCGATGCAAGGCGACCTGAAAGGCGCGTGCCGTTATTGCAAGAAGCTGCCATCCACCTATTGCCGGAACATGGACTGCGTAGCGATTTACGCGCCATATGAAGGAGAAGACATAAGCAACCCTTAAAGACGCGTCCTAACCGTTACTTACTCTCGTTACACTTATTCCTTATATAGGTAAGCCATATTCTAATACATGCGTTAACTCATCCACTAACCTGCTCCCTTTTCTTTTTTATTTTATTTTATTTTTTATTTTTTTCTTCCTTCAATAAAAAATAAGGGATATGATATAGGGATATGATATAATGATTACCTGTTAGTTAATAATGCGCGTTGCTTGTTACATTCTAAACGTGACGTATTTGATTGTGATTATCACGGGTTGTGTTATCTCGTTGCTATAGTCCTCGTACACTCTTAAATAACTCACTACGCTCTCGTACTCTTCCGAAGACCACGCATGCCTGGTCTCGCCATTTATTCCCACCGTTATGCCATACCTGCATTCTTTTAGTGTCTTGTGGTTTGATGCAATCTGGTCCCTCAAGAAGTTTATATTCTGGTTCATCCAAGTCGTGTATCTGTGTTTCTTTTTGTCTTTGTCTTCGTTGATTGGCAGATATCTGTAGCAAATGTCGTATTCGCTCGCGGTTTTTATTAACTCCTCCTGGGTCACACGGCGAGGTCCTTCTTTAAACACATATCTGATACGAACTATCTTTTCCTCGTAGTTTGTAAAGTCCGCCGTGTTGTCTCTGAAATATTGGATTGTGGTCCCAGGTTTATCCGCGGTGGTCTCGTGTCGCAATTGCCCGTTGATTATTATTTGCACTGTCACCTTCTGCAGGTCACATGCTGCTGCTAAGCTTTTATTGTATTTATTAAATAAATACTCCATATGGTCGGTGTTCGTTTTCAACCAAGCCATGGCCTCCAGCTCGTCTGCCGGACGATATATATAGACAAACCCCTTGTCTAAGAAGTTTATTAATTTTTGGATTGCATTCGGTTGTTGTGTCATGTTGTTATTGGTATTGGTGTTCTTACGTTATTTTAATTGTTCGTGCTTATTTTAATATTAGTTTTTGAATTCAATTTTTTACTTTATTACAGATGGCGCTGCGCGAATAACCTTTCGGTAGTATCCCCCTTATCGAGACGGTATCGCAGTTACTTCTTCCTTTATCATTTAAAGGAAGAAAAATATTATGTTATGATTATTCATTCTTTATGGTTATTCATGCTATGCTATGCCTTTATTCAATCATTAACTCCTCCTGTTGCAGCTGCTGCCACAATTTGTGTTTCATCAGCTTCTCTAGCGCAATATTACCTGTCTTGACATTTAACATGATTTGGAACAAGCTCAAGCTGCTATAATGATATAGGTAAAACAGTTTCGCGTTGTCCACCTCATATATCTGCTCTGAATACAACCAATCATCTCTCTTATTTATTCCTAGACCGCTTTCATAACATTTATACGTTCCCTTCATGGTTGTTCTTGTAAAGTACGACTTGATACTGGCTTTGCATCCTAGGAAGCCAATGATTTTGTCCGAGTCCCAAATGTCCCCTTTCCGCCTCATACATTGTTTCTTCCTTTTATCCAACTTGCTGTATTCCTCCTTAATTAATTTGGAACTCTCCGTCCCTAGGCCTAGCATGTAGACATATATTAATCGTTTGATTGAACTCGGCAGAGGCTTTAACGCGTAGATGGTGTCCATTGATTATATTTATTGTTTATTGTTTATTGTTTGTTGTTGTCGTTGTCGCTGTTATTTATATTACTTTTATTTTCAATTTTTAATTGCGAGATATTCGCCTTGGGCAGACCCCCCTTTTATATTAGTTATTAGGCCGGTGTTAACGCCTGACATGGCTCATGTTGTTTTATAAGGAAGAAAAAAATTGAACGCACATTTATTCATATAATAACCATTGCAATTATAACAATCATCACTAAAATAACCAACCACATCACAATAAACAACATGTCAACTGATACCCTTAACAACGCATCCGCTAACTCCGCAATTCATACACGAGTTCGCGATTATTTTGATGGATTGCTTCATGATGGCTGCCTTTGGCAAACCCCTTACGGCACGTTCGCCCGGAACGCAGAGGACGTCGGCAACAAACCTTGGCTAAACACTGATTACAAAATATTGTTTAATCGCGTCGACAATTATGTTCTCTTTGCTATCGTCCCTGACCACGTTTGCGATACAAACACGTATGACGGGTTCGCGTGTACTTACGGCGACCTAGACACCGTTCCAAATGAGATTACAGAGAAATACTTAAGCCCCGCGTTTGTCTTTAATAATGCGACCATTAATAATGCCGCAATTGTCATGTATATTGATTAGATTTGTCTAGATTATTAGTTCATAGATTATTAGTTCATAGATTATTAGTTCATAGATTATTAGTTCATAGATTATTAGTAGTTAGTAGATAGTTAATAATGGCATTATTAATTATTTTTTTATTTTTTTATTACTCCTTTAAAATTTAATAATCACAATTCCTGACCCTCCCTTTGCTCCATTGTTACCTGAACCTGAAGTTGCTCCTCCACCACGTGCCCCGTTTCCAGTATTTGCAGCTCCTGCAACCCCTGCATTATTAATTGTGACATTTCCGTCAGCGCCCCTCCCTCCAGCACCATATGTGACTGAAGCTCCACTAATTGAATTGGATACTCCTGCACCTCCATCGCCTCCAATTCCTACAATGCCGCCAGTGCCTCCGGGCACACCATTTGTTCCGTTTGAAGCATTACCTCCACCGCCGCCACCCGCAGCATTTAGGTCCAGTGTATTCCCGCCTCCATTCCCTCCTGTAGAAGCGATACCACCTGAAACCTTAACCCCCCCAGCGCTACCTCCTCCAGGATTAATGGCACTTCTACTACAATATCCTACGCCACCTCCAAGTGCAGAAACACTTCCAAAAACTGAACTATCGCCTCCACTTCCATTTGTCTCGCGTGGAGTAGTGCTAGTGCTCCCAAGACCTCCTATGCCGCCATCTCCCACTATAACATTATACGATGTTCCAGGTGTTACTGAAAGAGTGCCGGTTAGAACCATGCCTCCTCCACCTCCGCCGCCGCCCCCTGTATCATAGCCGCCGCCACTTCCGCCACCGCCTCCCACTACCAAATATTCTACTGTTGTCACTCCCGCCGGCGCGACCCACGTGGTCGTCTGAACTGCGGAATAAGTTGCAATCACCGGATTGGGCGTTCCTGAAAGTGCATTTGACGACGGACCTGTCCCGACCGCATTCTTCGCTCTTACCACGACTTGATAGCTTGTGCCATTGGTTAACCCTATTATAACAACTGGTGAGGTTGTTTTATTTGAACTACTCCATGTTGTGCCGTTGTTTGTTGAATACTCAATATCAGTAATGGGCGACCCGCCATCTGACCCAAGAGTAAAGTTCAAGATTAAATGCGTATCTGTTGGTGTTAACGAGACTAATGTTGGTGCACTTGGAGCTGTAATCGTGGGTCTTGGCGCATAAGGCACATATCCACTCGGATTTCTAGCATATACTCCAAGTCTGTTGTAAAATGCACCGCATGTATTGCTCTGACTGTTGCATACCGTGGCTAAACGATTTTTCGCGCGACGGATGGCGACGCTAGATGCACCTATACCTCCGCCACCTGGCTTATATTTATTGTTGAGAGTGGTTGACCCCGTTCCAGACATTTAATATAATATAATATAATATAGTATTAAAATCCATAAATATTCGCGTTCATATGTGAACCTTATAATGGTTTATATTGTCTTAATCATTTGTTCCCCTCTTCTTCCTTTGTCTTTTATGTTTGAGATAAAGGAAGAAAACTATGGTTACTAAATATATTCATACAACTATTATAATGGTTCTATAAAAGCATTCACACCTTTATTCACGCATTGGCACACCTATTCGTTCACGCATTGGCACACCCATTGGTTCACGCATTGGTTCACCCATTGGTTCACCCATTGGTTCACGCATTGGTTCACCGATTGGTTCACGCATTGGTTCACCCATTGGTTCACGCATTGGTTCACGCATTGGCACACGCATTGGTTCACCCATTGGTTCACCGATTGGTTCACGCATGCCTTCATAAAGCCGCATTAATATGTGGACCCTATAAGGTGTTCCATTGCATTAACCATTTTAGACCTGTTATTCCTTTTACTTTCATATTATTATTAAAGGAAGAAAACTATCATTTGCTCTACTGTGGATTTACTGTGGATTTACTATGTAATGCCCCCTGTTATCCGCTATACTGTGTTAATACAGTAGAACCATTAAATCTCGTTATGGTGCCAACATTAATTATCGCGTGCAAATCCCGCTGCATATATCTAGAGAAATGAGTGATGATTTGAGTTCTGACTGGTGTTCTGATTTGCGAGTAATGTTCCTATGCCGAGGAATGTTCCGGAACGTTCTTAAAGCCGGTCTTCACGCCTGCTTGTGCACATGCGACACCCTATAATGCACCTATTGCATACCTGTTAATCCCCCTTCTTCTTCCTTTTACTTAAATATGAAAATAAAAGGAAGAAAACAATGCCATCTATTATGCAGTGCTGCTTATCTATAGTATTCAAGAAATGAGTGATGATTTGAGATGTGACTGGTGAAATACCCCTTAACACATGTGCACACTTATTGGCACACGAATGCGCACACCAATGGGCACACACATCGCACACGAATGGGCACACACATCGCACACGAATGCGCACACCAATGGGCACACACATCGCACACGAATGCGCACACCAATGGGCACACACATCGCACACGAATGCGCACACACATCGCACACGAA
>Ga0315902_10009588_pt1 | contig 12932 bp, 12 predicted proteins | sample LakEriMetagenome_9_FD_203523 | JGI IMG/M metagenome (GOLD analysis project Ga0315902, IMG submission 203523) | Freshwater fungal communities from buoy surface, Lake Erie, Ohio, United States - Buoy 12 MA117 | ecosystem: Environmental > Aquatic > Freshwater > Lake > Lake biofilm | place: USA... | reverse complement strand
CAACATCCTCGAGGGCTTCGAAGGCAAGATCGACGCCAACGGCCAGCGTGGCCACATCGACGGCTGGCGCCGCGCCGGCCTGCCCTGGAAGCAGGATTGAGCGCCGCGCGGTGCGCGGCCGCCCGCCAGGCTCAGCAGCCCAGCCGGCCCAGTCGGCGCATCGTCGCGAGCCAGCGGATGCGCGCCGCGTCATCCAGGGCCGCCACCTGGCCGATCAGCGTCTCGTCCACCGGCGAGAAGCCGAGATGACCGAGCAGGTTGCGCTCGAGCGCCCGTACACTGTGCGCACGGAAATAGAAGCGGTAGACCAGCCCGGGCATCCCCATCGTCACCACCACCCGCGCCGAACGCCCGGCAAGCAGCTTCTCGCCCAGTCCCCCGGTCGGCGTCGGCCGGAAGGCGAAACCCGGCCGGGCCACCTGTTCCAGGAAAGCCTTGAGCAGCGCCGGCATGTCGCCCAGCCACAGCGGGAAGAAGAACACCACGTGATCGGCCCAGCGGATGCGCTGCTGGGCCTCGACCAGCGACGCCGGCGGGCCGCCGTGCTCCCAGTCGCGGGCGCTGCGCAGCAGCGGAAAGTCGAGCGCGGCGATCTCGATGGGGTGCACCTCGTGGCCGGCATCCTGGGCGGCCTCGGCGTAGTCGGCGGCGAGCGCATGGCCGAAGTGCCGTTCCGTGGCATCGGGATGGCCCTGGATGATCAGAATGCGACGCAACATGACACGGCCTCCCGCTGACTCCCAGACCCTGAGCGTGCCGCAGCCGGCCGCACCGGCAGCTGACCCGGCGCAAGCACCCGGCAGGCGAAGCTCGCCGCTGGTGGGCATCGCGGTGCTGCTGCTGATCGCCACCGCGATGGGCAGCAACCATGTCGCCTCGCGCGTGGCCTTCGATCACGGTGCGAGCGTGCCGACGGCGGTGCTCGCACGGGCCGGCCTGAACGCGCTCTTCGCCTTCCTGCTGATCCGCTCGGCGGGGCTGTCGCTGGCGCTGCCCCGTCTCACGCTCGGGCGCGCGGCGCTGGTCGGTGTGCTGCTCACCGTGCAGAGCCTGTGCATCACGAATGCGGTGGCCCGCATGCCGGTGGCCCTCGCGCTGCTGGTCTTCAACACCTTTCCGATCGCGCTGGCGGTGCTGTCGTGGGCAAGCGGCGGCGATCGGCCGAACCGGCGCGCAATGATCGCGATGCCGGTGGCCTTCGCGGGTCTGGCGCTGGCGCTCGGCGCGCGGCCCGGGACCTTCGCCGGGGGCGATCACGACTACCTTGGCGGCGTGCTGCTGGCGGGCTGCGCCTCGCTCGCCTTCGGCAGCGTGCTGCTGCTCACCACCCGCTGGCTGGGTGCGGTCGACGGCCGGGTGCGCACGCTGCTGATGATGGTCGTGATCGTGATCCTGACGCTCGCGATCGGGCCGGCGGTCGGCGGCTTCCGGGCACCCGCGGATGCCACCGGCTGGGCGGGTCTGGCCCTGCTCGCGCTGCTCTACTCCGGCGGCATCACCACGCTGTTCGTGGTGCTGCCGCGGCTCGGCGTCGTGAACAACGCGGCCGTGCTCAACTTCGAGCCGATCGCGGCGATGGCGATCGCCTGGGTGGTGCTCGACCAGGCGATGGTGCCGCTGCAACTGCTCGGCGCCGCGCTGGTGATCGCGGCGATCATCTCGCTGTCCACGGGCGGCGCGCGCCGCGACGCGCGCTGAACGAACCACGGGCCGGCGCGCCGCCGGCGAGCCTGTGGCACCATGGTTCGATGAAACTCAACCACGACGTCGTCACCACGCCGCCGCGCCACGCGGCCACCGTCATGCTGCTGCGCGATGGCGCCGACGGGCCGGAGGTCTTCATGGTGCGCCGGCACGGGCTGTCCGACGTGCTCGGCGGCGCCTATGTCTTTCCCGGCGGCAAGGTCGATGCCGATGATGCGCAGCCGGCGCTGCTCGGGCGTGCCGACCGGCCGGTCGCCGAGCTGCATGCCGCGCTCGGCGAGCCCGACCTCGATCCGGTGGTCGCCGCCTCGATGTTCGTCGCCGCGCTTCGCGAGACCTTCGAGGAGGCCGGGCTGCTGCTGGCCAGCGGCCCCGCACCCGATGCCGGGCAGGCCACCGCGCTCGCCCGCGAGGGGCTGGGTTTCGCAACGCTGCTCGAGCGCCTCGACGCCAGCCTCGCGGTGGGCCGCCTCGTGCCCTTCACGCGCTGGATCACCCCGGTGATCCCCTCGATCCAGAACAAGCGCTTCGACACCCGCTTCTTCGCGGTGCAGGTGGCCGGCGACACGGTCGCGCGCCACGACGAGCACGAGACCACCGAGAGCGAGTGGCTCGCGCCGCGCGCGGCGCTCGAACGCTACTGGGCGCGCGAAATCGCGCTGGCGCCGCCGCAGATCATGAGCCTGGCGCAGCTGTCGCGGCATCGCGACGTCGCCAGCGCACTGCGCGAGGCCGCCTCGCGCCCCCCGCCCACCATCCAGCCCGAGCCGCTGAAGGTCGAGGGCCAGCGCGTGGTCGCCTACCCCGGCGACCCGGCGCATCCGGTGCGCGCGCGCGCCATGCCCGGCCCCACCCGGCTGGTGTTTCGCGACGACCGCTTCGAGCCTGTCGGGGGCTACGAGGCGCTGTTCGGCTGAGGGACGCGCGCCCGTCAGCCGCCCGCCTGCGGCGTCACGTCCTTGCCCGCCGCGTGGGCCGCCATCACGGCCCGATCGTCGGCCAGCACGATCATCGCGAACAGCCACTCGTCGAGGCGCAGCGCCGCCGCCGTACGGCGCGCCAGCAGCGGCGTGGCCCGGTCGTCGAGGACGATGAAGTCGGCCTCGTGGCCCGGCGCGAGGTTGCCGATGCGATCGCCCAGGCCGAGCGCGCGCGCCGCGCCCAGCGTGTGACGCAGCCACAGCTCGCCCGGCGCCAGCGTGACCCCGCGCAGGCGGGCGATCTCGTAGGCCGCCAGCATCGTGCGGAAGGGCGAGAACGAGGTGCCGCCGCCGACATCGCTCGCCAGCCCCCAGGCGAGGCCGGCGTCGGCGGCCGCCGCGAAGTCGAACAGCCCGCTGCCGAGGAACAGGTTGGAGGTGGGGCAGACCGCGGCCGCCGCGCCGCTGTCGGCCAGACGCGCGCGGTCGGTGGCGTCGAGGTGGATGCAGTGCGCATACATGCTGCGCTCGCGCAGCAATCCGAAGCGGTCGTAGACGTCGAGGTAGCTGCGGGCGTCGGGGTAGAGCTCGCGCACCCACGCGATCTCGTCGAGGTTTTCCGCAACGTGGGTCTGGATCCAGGTGCCCGGGTAGGCGCGCGCGAGCTCGGCCGCCCCGTGCATCTGAGCGTCGGTACAGCTCGGCGCGAAGCGCGGCGTGAGCGCGTAGCCCAGCCGCCCGCGGCCATGCCAGCGCTCGATCAGGGCCTGCGAGTCGGCGAGGCTGCGGGCGGTGTCGTCGCGCACCGGGTCGGGGCTGTGGCGATCCATCAGGCACTTGCCCGCGATCATGCGCAGCCCGCGGGCCTCGCAGGCCGCGAAGAACGCATCGACGCTGACCGGGTGCGAGGTGCAGTAGGTCATCGCGGTGGTGGTGCCGTTGCGCAGCAGCTCGTCGAGGAAGGCCGGCGCCACCCGCGCCGCGTGCTCCGGGTCGGCGAAGCGCGCCTCCTGCGGGAAGGTGTAGCGCTCGAGCCAGGGCAGCAGGCCCTCGGCGGGCGAGGCGATCACATCGAGCTGCGGGAAGTGCACATGCACGTCGACGAAGCCGGGCGCGATCGTGCGCCCGCGCCAGTCGTGCACCGGCACGCCCGGATGCCGCGGTGCGAGCTCGGCGTGATCGCCGACGGCGACGATGCGCCCGGCATCGACAAGCATCAGCCCGTCGTCGAGGCGCTGCACGCGGTCGGCGTCGTCGAAGCGCAGCAGCGCGGCGCGGTATCCCTGCATCAGGCCCCCGGAGGCTTGCCCTGCACGCCCTGGACGTACCAGGTCATGCCCGCGAGCGCCTCGTCGGACGGGCTGCCCGACGACTGACGCTCGCGACCCTCATTGTCGGCCAGACGGCCGCCGAAGGGGTGCATCCTACCGGCCACGATATCGGCCTGCCGGGCGATCACCTGCTGGCGCACAGCGGCCGGCACCGCGGCGCCGAAGGGCGCGAGCCGGATCATGCCCTCGCGCAGGCCGCCCCACAGCGCCGAGTTGCGCCAGCGGCCCTCGAGCACCGAGCGCGCCGACGCGGTGTAGAAGCCGCCCCAGTGATGGGTGACGGCGGTGAGCTGCGCGACCGGCGCGTGGCTGCTCATGTCGCTGTGGTAGCCCACGCACCAGCGGCCCTGCGCCTGCGCGGCCAGCGGCACCGCCGGCGAATCGCTGTGGTTGGTCAGCACCTCGGCGCCCTGCCCCATCAGCGCGACCGCGGCCTCGCGCTCGCGCGCCGGGTCATACCATGACTGCGTCCAGACCACCCGCAGCTGCGCCTGCGGCCGCAGCGCGCGCATGCCCAGCGCGAAGGCGTTGATGCCCTGGATGACCTCGGGGATCGGAAACGCCGCCACGTAGCCGGCGAGGTTGCCGCGCATCGTGCCCCCGGCGACCATGCCGGCGAGGTAGCGCCCCTCGTAAAAACGCGCGTTGGCGAAGCCCACGTTGGGCGCCGACTTGTAGCCCGACACGTGCTCGAAGATCGTGTCCCGGAACTCGGCGGCCACGCGCAGCACCGGCTCCATGAAACCGAAGCTGGTGGCGAAGATCAGGCGGTGGCCTTCGGCGGCGAGATCGCGCAGCACGCGCTCGGCGTCGGGGCCCTCGGCGACCTTGTCGACGTGGCGCGTGCGCACGCGCGCGCCGAGCGCCTGCCCGAGCTGGCGGCGGCCCTCGTCGTGCTGGGCGGTCCAGCCCAGCGGCAGCAGCGGGGTGATGTAGACGAAGCCCACCTTCAGGGGCTCGGTGGTGGCTCGCGCACCGAAAGGCGACAGGGCGAGCGCGGGCAGGGCCGCGGCAAAGCCGCGGCGGCTGAGGTTTTTCGGCATGGTTGTCCTCGACATGGCGCCCGGATTCGGAATTCGCCGCGCGCCGGGTGCGCCGCGCGGGCCGCAGAATTGTGCCCGAAGCCGCCTGCCGCCCCGCCCCGGGGCCGCGCGTGCCGCACGCCGCAGGCGCCCTTCAGGAATCCCCGCCCCATGACCGCCCATCCGCTGCCGGCCAGTCGCATCGCCCGCGGCATCCTGTTCATCATGGTCGCGGTGTTCCTGTTCGCGTGCATGAACACGCTGGTCAAGCTGCTCAGCGCGCGGCTCGAGTCGGTGCAGATCGTCTGGGCGCGCACGCTCGGGCACTTCATCTTCATCCTGCTGCTGTTCATGCCCCGGCATGGCCTGGGGGTGATGCGATCTCGTTCGCCCGGCACGCAGGCGGCGCGCTCGCTGCTGCAGCTCACCTCGACCACGCTCTACTTCATCGCGCTGGTGTCGGTGCCGCTGGCCGAGGCCACCGCGATCAGCTTCCTGTCGCCGCTCTTCGTCACGCTGCTGGCGGTGCCGCTGCTCGGCGAGCCGATCAAGGCCAACCGGATGGCCGTGGTGCTGGTGGGCTTCGTCGGCGTGCTGGTGGTGGTCAGGCCCGGCAGCGACCTGTTCCAGTGGTCCTCGCTGCTGATCCTGGGCAGCTCGCTGTGCTACGCGGTCTACCAGGTGCTCACGCGGCGGGTGTCGGGCGCCGACCGCGCCGAGACCTCGGCGATCTGGAGCGCGATGCTCGGCAGCGGACTGATGTCGCTCGTGGTGCCCTTCTTCTGGCGCATGCCCGATCGCCTGACCGACGTGCTGATGCTGCTCACGCTCGGCGTGTTCGGCGGCCTGGGCCACTACTGCGTGGCCCGCGCGATGATCGACGCGCCGGCGAACATCGTCTCGCCTTTCCAGTACTTCCAGCTGCTGTGCGCCGGCATCTTCGGGTGGCTGGTCTTCGACGCCGTGCCCGGCATGAGCACCTGGCTGGGCGCGGCGCTGATCGTGGGTGCCGGGCTGTACCTGGGCTGGAGCGAGACGCGGCGCGGCCGCGGCTGACGCGGTCGTGGCATCCTCGCGCCTCGCACCATCCTGCCCGCCCCTGCCATGACGCCGTTTTCCGCCTTCGCCGCCGCCCCGATCAGCCCGCTTGCCGACGACCCCGATGGCGGCGTCGTTCTGCCAACGACGATGAGCGCCGACTGGCTGCAGGGGCGGGTGGCTTTCGGCGGCATCCAGGGTGCGCTGGCCGCGCTGGCGATGCGCGAGGCGGTCGGCGCCGAAGCGCCGCCGCTGCGCGCGCTGCAGTTCACCTTCATCGGGCCCATCGAGGCGGGCGCGGTCAGCGCCGAGGCGCGGGTGCTGCGCCGCGGCCGGGGGATCACGCACGCGCAGTGCCGGCTGGCCAGCGCCGGCCGCACCGCGGCGCTCGCGGTCGGTCTCTACGGCGCATCACGCGACACCCTGGCCCGGCAGGCGATGCCGGCACCCGAGGGGGTACGCCCGATCGAGGCACTGCACGACGCCCCCTTCCTGCCCGAGCGCATGCCAGGGTTCCTGCGCCATTACCAGATGCGCTGGGCGACCGGCGCCCTGCCCTTCACCGGCAAGCCGCCCCGGCCGTCGCAGCTCTGGGCACGGTTGCGCGATCAACCGATCGTGGACGCCGACGGCACGGCAGCCGGCGCGCAGCGCGTTGCCGCGCATCCCGGCGATGCGGCCGGCCGCGAAGCGAATCTCGTCGCGCTGGGCGATCTGCCGGCCTCGCCGGTGCTCTCGATGCTCGCAAGACCCGCGCCGGGCGCCTCGCTCACCTGGCTGCTCGAGTGCCTGATCGATCCCCGTGCATGGGATCCCCGGGCCTGGCTGCTGATCGAGACCGTCACCCGCCACGCCGAGGCAGGCTTCACCAGCCAGACGGCGCGGATCTGGGACGCGCAGGGGCTACCGGTGGCGGTCAGCCACCAGACGACGGCGGTGTTCGGCTGACGGTGGCGAAGCGCAGATCGAGTCGTCGCAGATACTCGCGGTAGCCGAGCGACGATCGGTCGGCGGCACACGATAGTTCGGCATCGGCGTCGAGCGGCAGCAGTGCCGGCCGCTGGCCTTCGAGAATCCCGCGATCCTCGCTGAAGATCGCTTCCTGGAAGGCGCGCATGTCGTCGTCGGTCCGATCGCCAGCCGACATCGCCAGGATGAACCAGACCCGCGTGAGGGCGGGCTCCACCGGCTGGGCAAGCATCACCACCATCTCGGCGAAATCCTGCCAGCCTTCGGGGCACTTCTCGAGCAGCGCCACCCACGGCGAAAGCACCTGATAGCGGTAACGCACCTGGGCGCCGTGCTCGGCATGCAGGTTGCTGCGGGGCTGCCAGACGAGCACGTCGGTCGCCTCCAGCCCAGCGCCCGGCGACGGCTCGCTGACCGCGTAGTCGGCGATGACGCCATGCCCGGGATCGCCGAGGGTACCGGGATGCACGAAACCGAAGTGGGCGACATCGAGAAAGTTCTCGATCGCCCGACCGAAGCTCGTGGCGACGGCGTAGGGCCCGCACAGCACGTGGCGGATGCCCGGCCCCTCGGGCAGGCGGATGGCGGGTGGTTGCGCCAGCAACGGTTCAGCGTGCGGTGCCCCGAGGCGCACCCAGATCAGGCCGAGGTGCTCGCGCACGGCGACCACCGACAGCGCCTGGCGATCGCCCAGGGGCGCACGGGCCATCGAGGGAATGCGCGTGCAGCGCCCCCCGGACCCGAAGGCCCAGCCGTGATAAGGACAGACCAGATCCTCGCCGCAGACCCGACCCATCGACAGCGGGGTGCCGCGATGCGGGCAGCGGTCGGGCGCGGCGGCAAGCACGCCGCCGGCCGTGCGCCAGACCACGAGGTCGTGGCCCAGCACCCGAGCCGGCAGCAGGCCGGCCGCGGGCAGATCCGCCGCGCCTGCGACCGGCGACCAGAGTGTGTCTTCGGTCACGGACGCGACGCGATCAGAGACCCACCCCGGTCACTTGCCCGCAGGCACCTTGCCGTCGACGCCCTTGACGTAGAAGTCGATCTTGTCCTTCCACTCCTGCGAGGCCTTCTCGCCCTTGGGCAGACGCTCCTTGCCGCCGTTGTCGACGACCGGGCCGGTGAACGGATCGAGCGAGCCGGACTTGATGGCGTCGAGGGCTTCCTGAGCCTTCTTGCGGGCAGGCTCGGGAATGATCTCGTTCATCTTGATCACGTCGTTCTGACCCTCGGGCTTGCCCCAGATGGTGCGCTGCTCGCCCTTCCAGGCGCCGTCCATGACTTCCTTGACCGACTTCTTGTAGTACGGGCCCCAGTCGACGATGTTGCTCGCCAGGTGCGCCTTGGGCGCGTAGCTGCTCATGTCGCTGTCCCAGCCGAAGGCGAACTTGCCGGCCTTCTCGGCCGTCTGGAGCACCGCGGTCGAGTCGGTGTTCTGCAGCAGCACGTCGGCGCCCTTGTTGATGAGCTCCTGCGCGGCCGCGCCTTCCTTCTCGGGATCGAACCAGGTGTTCACCCAGACCACGCGGGTGCGGATCTTGGGGTTGACGCTCTGGGCGCCGAGCGTGAACGCGTTGATGTTGCGCAGCACCTCGGGAATCGGGAAGCTGCCCACGAAGCCCAGCGTGTTGGACTTGGTCATGCTGCCCGCAAGGATGCCGCTGACGTAGGCGTCGTGGTAGAAGCGGGCATCGTAGACCCGCATGTTCGGCGCGGTCTTGTAGCCGGTGGCATGCTCGAACTTGACGTCCGGGAACTCGCCGGCCACCTTGAGCATGGCATCCATGTAGCCGAAACTGGTCGCGAAGATCAGCTTGTTGCCCTGACTGGCCAGATCGCGGATCACGCGTTCACCGTCGGCGTAGGGCACTTTCTCGACGAAGGTGGTCTTGACCTTGTCGCCGAATTCCGCCTCGACCGCCTTGCGGCCCTGGTCGTGCGCGAAGGTCCAGCCGGCATCGCCCACCGGACCGATGTAGACCCAGGCCACCTGAAGGGCCGGCGGCGGCGGCGGTGCGGCGGGCGCCTCGGCCTTGGCGGGCGCGGGCGGCTCCTCCTTCTTGCCGCAGCCTGCGAGGGCGGCCACGGCGGCGAGACCGGCAACGGCGAGCATGCGGCGCCGCAGGCCGCGGGGGATGCGATCGTTCATGAGCGAAATCTCCTTGTCGAGGATGAGAGGAAAACGAACCATTAGACCACTCGTGCTACGAACCCGGGCGAAAAGGCTTGCCGAGCGAGGCCGGCATGTTCAGCCGGATGAACGCGACATCGCGGCTGATCAGGGCCAGCACCACCACGGTGGCCAGATAGGGCAGCATCGTGAGCAGGTGGCTCGAGATCTCGACGCCCTGGGCCTGAAGGTTGAGCTGCAGCACGGTCACGCCGCCGAACAGATAGGCTCCGAGCATCACCCGGGCGGGGCGCCAGGTGGCGAAGACCGTGAGCGCGAGCGCGATCCAGCCGCGGCCGGCGGTCAGACCCTCGACCCACAGCGGCGCGGTCACCAGCGACACATAGGCGCCCGCCAGCCCGCACAGGGCACCTCCGACGCAGACCGCCGCCAGCCGGATCAGCCGCACCGGGTAGCCCAGCGCGTGCGCCGGCTCGGGATTCTCGCCGATGGCCCGCAGCAGCAGGCCACCGCGGGTGCGGTACAGGAACCAGGCCGTGCCGGCGGCCAGCGCGATGGCCAGGTAGACCATCGGATGATGGCTGAACAACGCCGGCCCCACGAAGGGCAGATCGGACAGCCATGGCACCTGGTGGCTCTCGCGCGCCGACAGGGTGCGCCCGACCATCGAGACGCCCAGAAAGGCCGACAGCCCGTAGCCGAACAGGCTCAGGGCCAGACCGGTGGCGTACTGGTTGGTGTTCAGGAAGATGACGAAGACCCCGAACAGCGTCGCGAGGCTGGCGCCCGCGATCGCCGCCGCCGCGAACCCCAGCGTGTCGCTGCCGGTGAGGAAAGAGACCGAAAAACCGGCGAGCGCCGCGACCAGCATCATGCCCTCGGCGCCGAGGTTGAGCACGCCCGCGCGCTCGTTGACGAGCAGGCCGAGCGCGGCGAGGGCCAGGGTAGTACCGCTGGCCAGCGCGGTGTTGATGAGCAGTGCGACCTCGTTCATGCGGCCGACCTCCGGCGGAAATCCCAGCGCAGCCGCTGGTCGATGAAGGTGTCGCAACCGAGCAGCACCAGCAGCAGCAGCCCTTGCAGCACGCTGGCCATGGCGTTGGGCAGGCCCATGCGCGACTGGGCGAGTTCACCGCCGATCAGCATCAGCGACAGGAGCACGCCGCCGGCAATGATGCCCAGCGGATGCAGCCGCCCGACGAAGCACACGATGATGGCGGTAAAGCCAAGCCCGGTGGACAGGTAGGGGCTGACATGCCGGATCGGACCGGCCACCTCCATGGCGCCAGCCAGGCCAGCCAGCGCGCCCGACAGCAGCAGCGAGGTCCAGAGCGCCGACCGTGCGGAAAACCCGCCATAGCTGGCCGCGGCCGGGGCAAGCCCGCCGACCTGCAGCTGGAAGCCGCGAAAGGTGCGCGACTGGAACAGCAGCAGGACCAGCGCCAGCAGCAGCGCCACCAGAAACCCGACATGCAGCCGCGTGCGTTCCAGCAGCGCTGGCAGGTGCAGGCTCGCATGGAAGCTCGCCGACTGGGGCATGTTGAAACCCTGCGGGTCCTTCCAGGGCCCGAAGACCAGCGTGTTGATGATCTGCTGCGCCACGTAGACCAGCATCAGGCTGACCAGGATCTCGTTGGCGTTGAAGCGGTCGCGCAGCAGCGCCACCAGACCCGCCCAGAGCATGCCCCCGAGCATGCCGGCGACGAGCACCAGGGGGATGCCGATCGCCCTGGGCAGCACCACGCCCTGGGTTGTCAGCCACAGGGCCATGCCGCCGCCGGTGAGGCAGCCGAGCAGGAACTGCCCCTCGGCACCGATGTTCCAGACGTTGGCGCGGTAGCAGACCGCCAGGCCCAGCGCGATGATGATCAGCGGCGTGGCCTTGAGCAGGACTTCGGCGATCTGCCGCCGCGAGCCGACCGGATCGATGAAGATCACGCGAAGGCCGGCCACCGGATCCTTGCCCATGCCGGCGAAGATCACGGCGGCGACCACGGCGGTGATGAACAGCGCGATGAGCGGCGACGCGATGGTCATCGTGCGTGATGGCGCGGCGCGAAGCTCAAGCCGGAACATGACCGCCTTCCGCGATGGCCGCATCGGGCCACAGGCCCGACATCCAGGCGCCGATCTGCTCGACCGAGGCCTGAGCGACCGCCACGGCAGGCGACAGCCGCCCGCCCGCGATCACCTGCAGCCGGTCGCTCAGCTCGAAGAGCTCGTCGAGCTCCTCGGACACCACCAGCAGCGCGCAGCCGGCATCGCGCAGGGCCAGCAGTTCGGCGCGAATGCGCGCGGCGGCACCGACATCGACCCCCCAGGTGGGCTGGGCGACGATCAGGACCCTGGGCCCGGCATCGATCTCGCGCCCGACGATGAACTTCTGCAGATTGCCGCCGGACAGGCTGCGCGCGGCCGCATGCACCCCGGCAGTGCGCACGTCGAAACGCTCGACCACGACCCGGGCCATCTCGGCAATGCGCCCGAGCCGCAGCCAGCCAGCACGACCCACCGCGGCGGGGCCGGCGCGGGTGAGCAGCATGTTCTGCGCCAGCGACAGCGACGGCACCGCGCCGCGACCAAGCCGCTCCTCGGGCACGAAGTGCAGCCCCAGCCGGCGCCGTGCGGCGGGTGGCAGGACGTCGACGGATCGGCCAAAGAGCCGTACCGCCCCGGTATTGGCCCGCCGATCTTCGCCGGAGAGTGCCGCGAGCAGCGGCTGCTGGCCGCTGCCGGAGACCCCGGCGATCCCCAGGATCTCGCCCGCGCGCACCTCGAGGCTGATGCCCCGCAGCGCCACGGCGTGGCGGTCGGCGGCCGGCAGCGTCAGTTCGCGGACTTCGAGGGCGAGTTCGCCGCTGCGGGAAGCGCGCGGCGGCAGCGAGGGCAGTTCGCTGCCGATCATCAGCCGCGACAGGCTCGCGTTGCTCTCGGTAGCGGGTTCGACGACGCCGGTCACGCGACCGCCGCGCAGCACCGTGCAGCGGTGGCACAGCGCACGGATCTCGTCGAGCTTGTGGCTGATGTACAGGATGCTGCAGCCGGTGGCGGCTAGCTGGCGCAGCGTGACGAAGAGCTTCTCGACGGCCTGCGGCATCAGCACCGAGGTGGGCTCGTCGAGGATCAGCAGCCGCGGCTCGGCAAGCAGCGCGCGCACGATCTCCACCCGCTGGCGCTCGCCCACCGACAGCGCGTGCACCGGCCGATCGGGGTCGATCTCCTGGCCGTACTCGGCCGCCTTGTCACGGATGCGCCGGCTGATGTCGGCCAGCGGCTCGCCCGCAGGCAGGCCGAGCGCGACGTTCTCGGCGACGGTCAGGGTATCGAAGAGCGAAAAATGCTGGAACACCATGGCCACGCCAAGCGCGCGGGCCTCGTGCGGGTTGCGCACCCGCACGGCCTGCCCGTCGACGCGCACCTCGCCGCCATCGGGACGCACCGCGCCATAGACGATCTTCATCAGCGTGGACTTGCCGGCGCCGTTCTCGCCGAGCACCGCGTGGATCTCGCCAGGAGCCACGGTCAGGGAGACCCGGTCGTTGGCGAGCACGCCCGGATACTGCTTGGTGATCTCGCGAAGCTCGAGGCGGGGGGCGGTCATGGACGCAGGGCGGAAGGCTCGAAAGCCGGGGGTCGGTTGCCGGCATCCCGGGAAGGGCGGCTCATCGCAGGCCGGCCGCGACACGGCGTACCTGCTCGCGCAGCCAGCGGCAGGCGGCCGAACGCTGAGTGCGATCGTGCCACAACTGGTAGTACCTGAGGCCGGGCATCGGCACCGGACAGGGCACGATGCGCACCGGCAGCGCCGCGGTGAAGC
>Ga0315902_10009587_pt1 | contig 12932 bp, 15 predicted proteins | sample LakEriMetagenome_9_FD_203523 | JGI IMG/M metagenome (GOLD analysis project Ga0315902, IMG submission 203523) | Freshwater fungal communities from buoy surface, Lake Erie, Ohio, United States - Buoy 12 MA117 | ecosystem: Environmental > Aquatic > Freshwater > Lake > Lake biofilm | place: USA... | reverse complement strand
ATGACCGTAGGAACTTACTAACTCGTTGCGTATCTCGTATGGTAGAAACGACAGGTAATGCACGACTATCATCTTTAATTCTACTACGGGAATCATTACTATCTGGAAGGATACTGATATACGGTTGACTAGACGGTTCTTCCCGTGCAGAGAATCTTTTGTAGATATCTTGTGATGATTGATTAAATAGGTCTGCTAATGTTGGCATAGGTTATCTCACTTCGTTGCGGGAATACACACCAACCAATTGCATACGTGGAACCGTTTGAGTTGCGCCGCCTACGTTAATCGTGGTAGTTGCATTAGAGAGTGCGGTAATAAGATTATCCACTTTTCTAACTAAATCTGAGTTGTCACTACCTGCTTTAAGTGACCCCTTTGGAAATAGATTGGTACCCGCGATAATATCGTCTGCATTATTGAGAGCGAATGCGCCCTTTGGTGTGACCAACACTCGACTACCATATCCAGCGGAATACATATCATTAGCCGGAGTCGCAGTTCCTGCGCCGACCAACCCTACACTAGCACCGATAAGAGCTCCAGGCAATGCTCCAATTCCGAACCCAGCCGAACCCCCAAGTACTGCTCCGGCCAAGGCACCACTAGCCACTCCGGCTAATATTCCTGTACCTACTTTTCCTTGTTCTGCTAAAGAACGACCATAGAATATACCAGCAATACCGGCTATTGCAACCGCTAACAATCCAAGCGGTGTAAGCATTGCTGAAAATCCTCCAGCTACACTACTAATCGCAGAAGCTAATCCACTAAATCCTACTTTACTTAATGACGCTGCTGCGAAATATCCAGCTACAGCGACAGCCGCAAATGAACTTATTAGTAGTTCTTTTGCTCTACTACCAATTGTCAGTAATGTTGCCCCAAAGTCATTTGTCTTATTCGCTGCTTGTGTCATTTGTTCTTCAATACTTTCTGCCGCACTCTTCTGTTGACCACCTGCTTTTAGGAAATCTTCTGCGGAAATTCCTAATTGCTTGAATAGAGCACGAGTACTAGTACTTTGCAATAGATTTGCTGGAATGGTAGCACGTGCATACGCCATCAAAGCATCTGGACCTTCTGTTTCTAGAACACGTACTAGTGTACCAAAATCAAGCTGTGCCCCAAGTTGATTAAGTTGAGCAACGGTGTCAATCGTACCGTCTAGATTGGTGACCAAACCTTCTTGTGCTGCTTGAAGTGAAGATAAACTAATTCCTAGTTTTTCTGCATCTACTGCCGCCTTAGCAAACTTTGGTCCATATAATAAAAATGACAGAGTATTTTTATTTACCACATTTGCGAATTGACCAGAAGATAAACTTGCTCGACCACTTGCTTGACGGAAGTTTTCAAATTGTGCTTCCGTTGCCATTCCAGTTGTGACTAAAGCACGAAGTGATTCATTAGTAAGTTGGAATTCTGATTTAAATCCACCCTTAAGATTTTGTGCAAAGGCTTGAGTTCCTTTTGCACTTAATTCAAATCCTTCACGGGTACTGATGAATGAGTCAGTAAGTGCTTGTTGTGCAGCTTGTTGTTGGGCGAGAGACACTATTCTGTCTTGTTCACCTCGTAGTACTTGGCCTAATTGACTAATTAATGCGGTACGATTCCTAAGTTCTAGCTCTACTCCACGGGTTGCACTGGTTCCGATAGCAGAGGCAAACTTGATTCCGGCGTCACTAATCTTTAATAGTTCTGCGCCAAATTTCTTTAAATTTTCATTCGCTTTTTTCGTTTCAGCATTTAATCCTTTATTACTATCCGTATTATCTTTATTGGAATCTGTATTACCTTTCATCGCCGCTGCTGTTTCTTGCGCAGTAGTGGCGAGGTCTTTAAGTTTCGAATTTAATTCTTGTAATGCAGAACTAGTAAGTTGAAGGTCTTCTGCCATCGGTTATCTCTTTGAAGGTTTACTACTCTTTTCTGCTGACTTGTATGCCTCTGCTTCTTTCTTTTTTACTTCTTCTAGTTGCTTCAAATGAAAATTACGGAGGTATATTGGCATATTATAGAGTTGGTCAAAATTAAACGCCCCATTACTATGATACGCCATCGTAAACAACGTTTTGTGAATATCGACCTTATGCTCCGAAGTCAGGCCAAAAAAAGTTCGCCCCAAAGGGCACCCTCGCTTTCATTGTAGTATCACAACTTGGACAGACTACAGTAAAGTCGAAATTCACATCAGGAGAAACTTTTTTATACTCTTCCCGTAACGCACGAACATCACGGATAATCATTGCTTCTGCGAACTCCCGTACAGTCTTACGGTCCCGATTTCCACCGAACGATGTTAAGATGTACTTTAACCGAGTGGTTGCTTCATTATCTACACCAGTACCAATCTTCTTAGTTGCAGCAACTTCATTCATGATTTCCTTCTCATCCGCCCGAGTTAACAATCTGAATGTTACTTGGGTTCCTGTTGGAAGTGTTAATTCGTATTCATTATTAGTTGGTAATTTAGTTGGTTCGATTGTATCCAATGTTGTTAAATCGATATTATGTGGGAATTTCACTCCACAGGTTCCACAACCTAATTCAATTGGATAATCCTTACCATACGCTAAGATACGAGCCGCAACCATTACTGCATTCAAATCTCCAATCAATAAATCATCGGGTTTCACATTAGGTGTGACAATCAAACTTTCCATCAACTTGTCAATAACTGTTCCCTTTTGGATAAGATTAGTTGAGGTCAAGATATCTTCTTCCTTAGCGGTCATATACTTAACGTCAATCTTCCCACTCCGTAACGGACTCCCTTCTGGATAGAACTTTCCACCACTTGGGAGGTCTATCGTTTCTGTAGGGAAATTGTATTCTGCCATAAATAACTCCTTAAACTATTTGGTTTTACCACCTATATACATATCAATCGTCTATATTTTTAGTGGAAATATCTTCCCTATAGACCTGACTAATTTTAGATACAAATTCCTTAAAATACGACTTCGAACGTTCTGGTGTGACCAATGCTCCGTCCACAACCAAATCTGCGACCTTTTGTTTTTCTTTAAGGATATCCCGCATATATTCATCAATCGTATCAGCACATAACATATAATAAACTTGGACTTGACTCTTTTGACCGATACGGTGGGTACGGTCCTCTGCTTGTTCGTGGTTCGCCGGAACCCAATCACAATTCAGGAACACCACGGTATCTATCTGTTTCTGAAGTCCGTCAATACCCATACCTGCCGCTAAAAGACTGAATAATCCTACTTTAGCTTCCCCACTCGTCAAACGGTCAATAGACTTCTGACGTTCTTTACTATTCATTTCACCCGTCAAGATAGCTGATTTCTGTCCATAATGTTCTTCTAGGAACTTTAGTGGAGCGATATAATTACTGAAAATAAGGATGGGTTTATCGTTATCCAAGAATTCATCAATCATTTCCACCAATCGTGGCATCTTCTTTTCAATCAAGAATCCTTGGATTTTTGGCATGTGACCGATGGTGGGTTTCTCAACCTTCCATCGGCCAAACACTTCTCGTAACATTTCTTTATATTGTTTCTGTTCGTCCTTCGTCAATTCCACGTACAGGTCATTTCTCTGCTTTGCGGGAAGTTCGGTCAAGATTTGTTCTTTTTTTCTACGGATGACCAAATCTTTTGTACGGTCGTGAAGGTCTTGAAGATTACGTGGTGCCTCACCCTTCCATCCACCGTAGCGTTGGGTGAAATGGAAGAAGTTATTGAAACGGTCTTTGTCGAGGAAGTTTAACAAAGCAAATGCTTCAATAGGACGAGACATTACGGGCGTACCTGTAAGGAAGAGACAGTATTTGGTCTTGATACCAGGATACTTTCGTCGTTCCTTGTATGACCCTAAAATACTCTTTGCTCGGATAGTTTGTCGGTTTTTAAGATAAGTAGCTTCATCACACACTAATAGGTCGAACTCTTGCTTTCGCAGGTCACCAACCACCTTACCAACGGCATCATAATGAACAATATGGAACTGGTTCTTTAGTTTTCCATCATAACTCTTACTATCCCAAATAGTCGCATCTTTACCAGTGAACTTTTTGATTTCACGTTGCCAGTTAACCACCACAGAGAGTGGACAGACGATGATCGTCTTAAGATTCTTGTGTTGTGCGAATCCAATTGCTTGTGCAGTCTTACCCAATCCGGGCGCATCGGCAATCAAACACCGACCATCTGCGCGTTCCACGAACTTGACACCTACTTTCTGATATGGATAGAGTTGGAGTTGCATCCCATCAATTGAGAAGTCCACATCTTCCTTAATCCGAATCTCATCTAAATCTTCTCTACGGTCACGTAATTTACTCAGTAGACTGAGTACTTTGTCATCACATTTAATATTTTGTTCTCCAAAGACATTAAACGCCTTCGGAAGATGAACCGCAGGAAACTCCCACCACTTCTCATCCCCGTTCCACTTCCGTCCGTCCACTTCGTATTTGAACTTCGCCATCAAGTTGGGATTATACGGCATGACGACAACCGCAGTTTTACTATCCTTTAAGTGAATAGAAACTGTGGTGTCTGTAGAAACTTGTGGTGTGAATTGGGAAGTCGGATTATTCGTCTTTGCGATTTTGAGGTGAGAGATGTCCTCACCCTTAAGTGTCAATGTTGCCGCTTCTTTCCAGACTTCAGGTATACCAACGGTTTGTGTCATCCATTGTAAGTATGACTGATTGTTGTAGTATACGTGAGCGATTGAGTGTCCTTTAAACTTCCCAAATGTCAGTATCGCGTTATTCGCTGACGGGTGTAACATTAGATTGTTCGGTCTTAACGTAAGTGAAATTGTCTAGGTCCAATCTCCATCCATCTTCTGGATTGAGATTTAGCATTCTCATCATTTCCTCATTAGCAACCATTACTTTATTAAGTAATTGTTCTTGATACGTTTTTAATAACTGGTTATTACTTTCAATCAAATGACGTAATGCTAACGGTACAGGAACCAGATGTTTCATAAATTACCTTTGGTTAGTGTTTAATGAAATTTAAAATATAATTTATTATTTGTCAAGGTATAGGTGGTGATGTAATTCGTAAATAGTCTGGACACCCTGCTTGTGCTTGAGCGGAACTACAAGTGGCTGGGACTTGCATACATACAATACTAAATTGTGACCCAGATGGTTGATAGTAATTTACACCATAGGTAACACCATCATTATATTGTGCAGATAATGATACTTCCAATCCCATACAACGAACTGTTCCAGGCGGACAAGTTAATACGTCCGTTCCCTTTGAACCGGTTGGGCCTTGATTACCGGCTGCACCTGATACTAATAAGGAGGGGTTTAAACTTGCAGAAGTTTGGCAATCTGATAGTGTTTGACTTATCCCGGCGGTTCCGGCGGAAGGAGGATTAACGACTGTGGATGCGAAGGAAGCAGTTAACGCAGTTATTGTATTAACAACAGGTACACTAGCAGTAGTAGCAAGTAGTGAATGACTAATACTTTGTATTGTCGTTGCTTGACTACCACCGAATGGAAAATAGTATGACATAATTAATTAAACCCCACTGTAACAGACGGCTGCCAGAGAAGATGAGGAGTTACTTTGTACTGCATAAACTGAGTTTTGTCCGTTTTCTGTGTGCGCCCCGACAGCGGCAGGGAAGGTTACAAGTCCACTAAGTGCTGATGCTAATGTATCAGTACACGTATTATTTGTGTATAACGGGAATCCTGCACCAAAGTTTGCGTCCACTGCGGCTTGTGATGACCCGGAGGTAGTGTAGTATGTTATTGGATTATATGGAGGGTTTGTAGAGAAATCACAAGTATAATTACCAAATACTTGATATGCTGAGTATAGGTTGACTGTCCAACAATTTGTTGGCGCAGGAGTGCTGCATGATGCACCCATTTTGGTTGCATCATGCCATGAACTGGATATAAGATATACACTATCACCCCGAGGACCAGTGACCCCTCGTATTCCTTGTGGTCCCTTCGGTCCAGCTAATGATGCACCAGTTCCGGCTGCTCCAGCTGACCCCGTTTGGTTAAGGGCTAGACTAGCGGTGTTCACTCTTGTAACTAAGATGGCGGAAAAATTAGCAATAAATGAACCAGTTCTTGCTATACTGGCACTTACTGCAAATCCAAGTTCATTTCCTGGAATATTATTAGGGTAAAATTGCATATATTATACCGATTATGGTAGACCAATCACCGTAGAAACACCACCAGCAGAACCACCGAATCCTTGAAGTCCAATATCACCTGTTAATCCTGGTGTAAAACTACACGTACCATTTGTCCCATTTACCCCAGGCACACCATTAAGTGCACGTGATGCACTCACCACTCTTAGTCCATAACTTGCAGATGCAGCGTAACTTGATATGGATGCAGTAGTTGCGGCGGCGGGATTGTATACTTGATTTAGTGAACTAGACCCGAATGGATAAAAACGCATATTAATCTTCTAATGTGTAAATGGTAAGTGAAGAATTTAATGAACCAGAGTATACAGTTGTCACATCAGATAAGTTTTCTAGAATATAACTTGTTCGATTAACGCCTGGAATATAGTTTGGGTCTTCCCATGTGTATGCTTCCAACACAGGTACTAATGGATAGTTGAAACTTGCGGAATCAAACATCATATCTGCAATTAATTTTGAACCAGAATTCGGTTGTGTTCCGAATGAACGTGTTCGTTCTGCTAAAGGTACATCAGACATATCGGTAGAATATATACGTAGTCTACTAGCGAAATCTGTTACATTTTCAACAGTAAATCCAGTAAACCATCCGTATCCTGGACACGTTAACGGGTCTTGATAATACGCACCAGAACATTCAGGTGACAACCCATATCCATTTGGATAAGTTGAATCTATAAATGCTCCAATCAACACAGACGCAGTAGCTGCACTATTGATAGTAAATTCGTGTGACGCGTATTCCCATTGACCCGAGTTTCCACTACTGGTTGCAAACAAATATGGATATATAGGATTACCACCAGAATCGGAAGGTAAAAGGATATATCCGCATCCAGTTACAGGATTTTGTGTAGTATTAGTACACCAATGCCATCCGGATACTCTATATGTTTCACCAGCGTCTACAGGTAAATAATAAAAATTACCATCTTTCCAAAATGTTCCTGTACGTGTTGCTATCTTTGCAGCGTAGAGTGTGGAATCAACGGGAATCTGAGGGAATTGTTGGGTAACATTCGTATCAATTGTATGTAATTCTCCTGTTAATTCTCTACCGTAATAAAATTCCCATCCACTCCCGTCACCGCTACTACCGAGAGCCCATTGTTGGTCTGGATTGAAATTATAGGTACTCTTTGCATTAAGAATTGCAAAGCTCTTTGGGGTATGGAAACTTCCACTTACTCCATAAAAAGACGCTGTGGTAAGGGGGACTTGTGACCCACTAAAGATAATCACTTCTTTATTTTCTTGACTGTCCCCGATGTCACTTAAGGTAAATGATGTCAGTTCAACGGTTTGTTGTAAACCAGACCCACTCATATTATACCATACTAAACCTCCACTTACTGCATGCCCAATGACTGGAGGAGCAAATGTGAGAGTTTCTGCGGTGGTTAAATTTATGTCGGCAATCAATCCAACCGATTGTGAGAGATTGAAATTTCCTGGCGCACGGTTGGCGTCAACAATCATACTATTTTGGTCGGTATATAATCGAATCCGTATCGGTGGGTTTTGGAGTAATTTTGCATCCAATAACACAAACGCTCCACCCATACTCTGGATGGAGGAACTAGCGATATTAACACCGGCGTTCTTGGTGATATCCGTTTTTACTCGTTGATTTATATTACGAGAAAATTGATTTATAAATCCCATACGGTAATTTACTCTTAAAAGGTACGACTATAAATATATAACTGATAATAAATTACCCTATTTCTCCCACTTTTCTTTAGGACATGCGGTTGGTCCTGGTGCAGGGCTATATACTTTTTTTGATATTGGACACCCACAAGCACCACATATATGTGTCATAATAAGCTTTTTAAATTCTTTATATTCACATGTGTCACAAATAGACGCACGATATTCTGCAATTTCTTTTTGTTCTGGGGTTGGGTTAGCTGCTCGGTGCCATGCAACTATAATTTCTTTTATATCAGGTATTTTCATGTTAAATATTGTAACGGATAACCAAACAGTTTATAATCTATATAGTACATGTTTTCTATAGTTTTTACAAAATCTGGATTATTAAAATCTACATTTACCTTACCATCATTAGAACTTGCATTAAGTTTGGGTATTTCGTTTATGTTATATCCTAATGTGGTATCTATCCAATCGATAAATTCTTCTAATCTTTCGTAATGAAATATTTTTAATTTTGGATGATATGCCCAAAATACTTGTGTTTTAAAAAATGCTGAGATAGCACCGTGATAGTTTACACTATCTTGTTTTCTTATATTTGTTTCGGTAAAAATAGTAGGAAGTGATCCGTGTTTAAGATGACAATTTGTATTAAATGTCGAGTTTAAAAAGTTCACACAACTTTCTGTTGATTGCCACAATAGGTTTACATCAGAATCAACATCCATAAACCTATCAGCCAAATAATATATAATAGACTTAAATCTACTTAATGGATGTCGTACTACACTAACAGCAGGTAATACTTTTTTATACATCTCACGCAATTCTACATAAGAATAATGATAGTGCTTACCATCTAGTGTATCAGGTTCTGGTTCATTATATTGTGTAAAAAATTTATTAAATGACTGTGTTGCGGTTCTTGGTACTTTTATCCAAAAATATTCTTGATTGTCAATTAATGATGTCAAAACCATAAATAAAATTTATTAGGATTGCGCACAACCGTAACCTGCACAACTACAAAATTTACCACCGTTATTGTTGCATGTTACATTACCCGTACAGAACCCACCACAGTAACTACGTAAAACTACTACAGTATCATCTTCACTTATTGTGTGATAAATGTATGTTTCATCGTCACTTAATTCTGTTACAGAGGTATTATATACCTTCATTATAATTAACGAATATCCGATGGAAGCCCCACTAGCATTTAGAATATCTATTTCCAAAACATAATTACCAGATTCTACTGATGTAGGTGGAGATATGGTTAATATGTTATCCGCTAAAGTAACCCAGTCCGGTGTGGTTTTTCGTTTTACCCCACGCATAAAATCGTAGATTTTTATAGATGCTGCGGGTGAAGCTAATTGAACTGGGATTGTAAATGTTGTTCCTTTTTGTATCTCAATGATTCTATTTTCTTTTGGAGGTGATATAATTAATTCTGAATATGGAATGTATATCAATACGTTAGGTGTAGTTCCGTAAATAGTTTCATTTCTAAACAACATGTCGTATTTAGCACTTGTTAATATGATATTCTGTATTGTAGAAGCAGAACTTACAAGCGGATTGTCAACTATGAACTGACATACTGCACCAGATACTATAGCCGCTGCTATGGATGTTCCAGATTTAGTTTCAATTTCTCCATTTACTGTTAGAACAGAAACATCTATTCCAGGAGCGGTAATATCTACATCTGGACCCCAATTACTTCCGGCACCAGTACCCCACGAAATAACTCTATCGTATGCGTCTGATGCAGCCACGCCTAACACGGTATTTAATCCTACCGGTGACAAAGTATTTGCGTCTACCATATCGTTACCTGCTGCAGCAACAACCACTAATCCGTGATTTTGTAATTCTTGAATTTTACTATCCAGAATAAGACTTTTTGGTATGTTCCAAGAACAATTTACAACTTTAACTCCCGGAGTTAGTTGATGGTCACTTAATACAGCGTTAAATGCATTCAATAAAACGGAAATGGAAATTGATTGTCCCAAAGGTATCTTAACACTTTTCAATGTAGCGTCCGACGAAACTCCTAATGTTTTACCGACTATAATACTTGCTAAAGCAGTTCCGTGTCCTTCTGTATCAGTAAAAATTCCATCCCAGCTCCAAAGGTGTTGGATATCTGCACTAGATAATTCTTCATGTGTAGTATTTACCCCAGAATCAACTAGATACACTGTACTTCCTACTCCTCTGTTTCTCGTAACATATACTTGTCTCATTGGTAACTGTTGACTACAAATTCTATTTAAATGCCATTGTTCGGCTACAGTTATTTCAGAATCAAGTTCGTAAGCCAGTACACCAGTAACAGAGGAAAATTCTGTGTTTGGGGATTCTAGTAAAATAACACCCAACGCAGTAAGTGTTTCATTAATAGTACATCCTGTAGCTATTAATGAAGATTGTAACGTAGATAAGTCTACATTTTTATCATAAGATATTACATATTTTGCCATAGAGTTTCCTCTGAAAATTTAAGAATCTATACCACAGGCTTCAAGACCCCAACTACGTTCCAAACAAAAGTAACAGTTACCACATGCTTCTTTCATACTATATCCACAGGAATAGGTCATCTTTAATATATCTAATATATTGTATCGGATATAATAAGATATGATTTCACCTTTATCCATATCTATAAACGGCCGTATGTGAAACTCATTAAAGGATTTACCTCTAACCGGTGGTGTATCTCCCTCAATATAATTAGTTGGTTTCAAAAAATCCAAAACTTTGTTACAACCAGAAAAAACACATCCAGGTTCAACCGACAGTATCATTTCTGCAAATTGTCTAAGAATAAATTTCTTATCAAAATTTTGGAACGGAATTTTTACGTCGAATCTTTGTTCTAACACATCTAAAATTTTACGACATCTAATAAAACTTATATTAGATTTACTCATCAGCAAACCATAACACTTTATTTCTAAATCTGGACGTTGTTGTTTTTCTAACAGCAATAGATATAAAAGTAAGGTACTATCTACCCCACCAGAAAAGAGTACATGAATTTTTTTACAATTTTCTGGTATACGTATTTCCATATAAATATCAGTTATAACCCCATTTCCTTCCGAATTTGGGTGGCACTAATGGCTTCAGTTTGGGGGTCTAGGTCAATCTTTTCTACCTTATACCCCACATCCCGACCATAATAGACCCCCGTAATATTAGGGAATGCCATGATTAGGTACTTTCCACTATATTTCGTTTCTAATTTAGCGTGTATTCCCTTTACTACGTCTAGATAATCAAATGGATTCTTTTCATCCAGACCATGCGTATCCCGCACCCCGATAAGTACCTGCCCTTCCTTTTCTAGAATCTTCTCAAACAGTTTGAGATGACCATCGTGGAACGGCTGGAAACGACCAATCATCAACCCAGTCGGTGATTGATATTCAAACTTTACGTTCAACCTTTGAATCAGCTCTACAATAGGTAATATCTGTTCTTCTACATTTCCCCATTGTCTGATAAGGAAATCCACATTATCTAGTTCTGGCCGTTCAAATACCTTATTAGTATCCTCAAATCGTCCAGACTCAATCGTATCCATAAAGATTGTAAGATGCGCATCAAATATCCGTCTAGTATGTTCTGTGGGACACACAAAATCTACGACAGATACCCGTGTGCCACTGATTTCACATAACTTACTCATTCGTTTAGCTTGTCTGGTACGACCGTCTTCGGAAAAGTCCCAATCGTTGAACATTTTTCGAACTTCATCTGCGTTGAAGTAATCGGCACCTAACTTGTCCGCGAGTACTTTCGCTAACGTAGTTTTTCCAGACCCAGGCAATCCCATAACTAAAATTTTCATAACACCGTCCTATTTTTTAATTCCATATGGTATCCATTTATACCAAAGTCGTTCATGAACAAAATATATAACTGGTTTTATTACCAACTCAATAAACCCCATACTACTCGCTATTGTTATATTTTTTGTAAATATATACGATATTATAACTGTTGTCAAGGTTCCTACTATTCTGTATGTTATTGTTTTTGCGATATGTCTTTTTACTTGAATCATAATAACTCGCTTGTAAATTGATTATATAATTGATTAAATTCGTTCACATCTATTAATAGATCTTCATCATTAACTATTGGAGGTATATGTCTATATGTTATTCTGGTAGGTGGTAGTCCTAACGATTTTAGAAATTGTTGAGATTGATTTATAATGTATGTATCATAAAAACTATAATCGCTATACATTTCTAATTTCATATGATTTTTGTACTCTATAAGTTTTTCTTTTATTTGTTCCTCCGTGAATCGTACACTACCTTTTAATTTAATTCTTTCAGTACGATTTCCAAATAAATTTTGGCTTACGTTCATTATTAACGAACGTAATATTTGCTTTCTAACATCGTTTGGTTTTAAAAATATTAACTTATATGTTGAACTTTTAAATAAAGGTATCACATCATAACTATAATTACTTAATATTTTTATTACTGGTAATGGTGTTTCTTGCAATATTGATTTATATATTTCTATATTTTGTTCTACCGTGTGCCCATATTTTAGATTAAATGGTTCACAATGTTCTATAGAAAAATTTGAGTATCTTGTGTCACTCAACAGCAAACTATTATTTATCAGACTCCATGCGAAAGTAGATGCTGTTCTAGGTAAAGAAATAATGCAATACATTTTATTTTTTTCTTAGAAAGTTCTTACCAAAACTTCTTCGTCTTGCAAAAAATATACTTTCCATAAACCACCCCAAATCTTTACTTCTAATTGGATCGTGTGGATATGTTACATTAACTACAACATCTTCTTTTTTTAACTTACTGTCTGTGTGTAGTATATATTCCAATATATTATACTTTGTTTTAATTTCATAATTTATTAAGTTTCCTTGTTTCGCAACCACAGACTCATTTAACAGGATTAAGTCTGTATATATTTCATTCGGTAAATTGAATGTCTTTAAGTACTCGTTTATTAAGCTGTACATTTTGTGGTACGTTCTATTTGAATGAACATTAAATAATGTTCTA
>Ga0315902_10009585_pt1 | contig 12934 bp, 8 predicted proteins | sample LakEriMetagenome_9_FD_203523 | JGI IMG/M metagenome (GOLD analysis project Ga0315902, IMG submission 203523) | Freshwater fungal communities from buoy surface, Lake Erie, Ohio, United States - Buoy 12 MA117 | ecosystem: Environmental > Aquatic > Freshwater > Lake > Lake biofilm | place: USA... | reverse complement strand
CCAAGCCGATTCGCTCAAGGAACGGAAGCATGCGGCAGCAGCCAGAAGTGTGATCAATGAAATCAACAAAGAAAATCCCCGGTGAACCGCGTTGTCAGTTCCCGCAACGTGATAAGCCTGTGCCAGCAACCATTCATAGGCAGGGAACGACATGCCGGTTACTCCCGATTGATCGCCCCGACGATCAACACGCGGCAGAAGGATTCGGTTGTCTTCCTCGAAAAAATTCCGCGATACAGCCAAGGTATTGCATTGCCTCCAAACGTGAATGCTGCAGGGCGGCAGGTTCAGAAAGGGAAGGTGCAGCAGAACATGAAGGGAAAGCAGCACCAGAAGTGCCTTTCCGGGATTTTCCTTGAAAGCAGACCAAAGTCGATTCACGCGCACTTCGGCAATGTTCAATGTATAACGGCTACGCGTTGACGTGATCTGATGCCCGAAGCGTTCAGCTGGAGCGTGTAAACGCCAGCGGGTAAATTCGAAGCATCGAAGAAGAGCTTGTGCTCTCCGGACGCAAGCGCACCCTCGTGGACACGGATTACGTATTTTCCCTGTGCATCAACAAGGTCAACGCTTGCAAAACACGGTTTGGATAGACTGACCGGTACGCAGGTAATGGCGCGACAGGGATTCGGAAAAACCGCATCCATCCGGTCTTGCGCCGATTCTGCTAGTCCTGTAGTACCCGTCACATCAAATTTCCAGTACCCAGCCGGAGCGGGTAAGGGTCTGACCTGGTTTTTTCCACTGCTCGAGCTGGCGGCGATGTAATAATAAATGGTGGTTCCTGCAGGTTGTGCCGGAATGCTCCCGTTCCAGAAATAGGTGGGACCAACCGGATTCATCATGGCCGATTGCCAGGGAAGTAGTGTGTCGGTTCTCCAGTACAGGTCTGCCTGTGTGATTCCGCTGCGGTGTTGTATGCGTGCACTAACCGTATACGAATTGACTGTATCGCTGGTGTTTGGCAGCGGCTGATGGCTGATGAGCAAAGGGTCGGATGTCCCGATGTCTTTGGTGATGCAATGCAGGGCGCCAAGTGCACCAATCATGCCGGCACAGTTGATCGGAACGATGCGGTATCCGGGAAGTTCGTTGCGGTACACCTGCAATCCGATACTATCCTCCGGTATACCGTATACCGGTACAATCAGTGTCTTGTTGATGAATGAACTGTTGGTGTAGGTGAAGTAATCACCTCCGTTGCTCGGGTATAGGTTGTTGTCGTCGGGCATCGGAATGCGTACAACCCGGTAGGGCGTTCCGAACGCGGAGTTGAAGGTGTTGACAACGTAAAGCAGGTTTGCCTCAATTTGTGGTCCATCCGAAATGCCCTGAGGATATTGCCCCACCAATAGAGTCTGCTCATCCAGCAACTTCATGTGCATGTCGATGTGGTGAATGACATCGTACTGAAGCTTATCCATTTTGATATACCTGTCTATGCCCATGAAGGCCTGCATAATGCTGTCAATTTCGGGTTCGGTATGGTTGATGCCGAATCCACCTGCCGGTGAATTTTCCTCCAAAATGAGTTCAGATGAGAATCCGGTTCCGAGGCCGTCGGTCATGAAGTTTCCGCCGGTGTGGACCAAGTTCCAAGGTGCTGTCGTGGTTTGGTACAATGGTGTTGCAATCAGATTGGCCACGGCCACCGGGACTGCATCGTCGGCGGGTCGCGGGCGGTTGTAAATCCAGTCAATGGTCAGCAAACTATCCACATCGTTGGTGTAAACGCTCCAAGGGCCATAGTCACGCGACCACACGGAATTGACAGGTGTGCCCAGGAAATCCACGTTCACGGTATCGACCCCGCCTGCTGCCAGGTAAGCGGTGATCGAGGCTTCGGTATCGGTTCCGGAGTAGGCAATTAAAACCCGGGTTTCAGTCTTTGCGGCCCGCACGATTTCGCGCAGGATGCTGGGGTAGCTTTTCCAGGCAACGAGTAGGGCCTGTAGTTCTTCCCACTCGGCCATGGTTCGAACCGGACTTGCAGGAGGCGTCACCACCGCTGACGATTGACCTGTACGGGAGTTCATGTACTGCGGAATCAGCTGTCGCTCCGAGGGGCTCAGGCGATGGTCTTCCTGCGCAAAGCTGTGCAAGGTCAGGAATATGAATAGGGTGGTGATGGAACGGAAGCCGCGCATAATCGGGTTTTCCGTGAAGGTAATCAGTTTACCTTTTAATGCTTTAGTTCCGCTGGAGGCTTAGCGGCAAATCCACACTTTCAACAGAGCGATGAGCTCTTCGTTCCGAATTGGCTTGGCCAGAAAATCGGAAGCCCCGGAAGCCAGGCATTTATCCCGGTCGCCCTGCATCGCCTTAGCCGTGAGCGCAATCAACGGGAGCTGTTTCCAAGAATCCACCTGGCGGATGGCCTGCATGGCTTCATATCCATTCATTCCGGGCATCATGATGTCCATAAGAACGAGGTCGGTCTGTGGGTTAGCCTGAAGGACATCCAATCCCTCACGTCCATCGCAGGCACTCAACACGTTCAGTCCTTCCGCCTCCAGTACATGGGTCATGGAGTAAATGTTTCGGATGTCATCATCAACCACCAAAACCGTTTTGCCTTTCAGCGATTGCTGGGTGGAGGAGACCGGGTTGGACGCACCGCTAAACCAGGTTTGAAACAACTCTTCCGGTTCGTTTTCAACCGATTCTAGTTGGAGGACGGGAATCTTGTTTAGGCTGCTGTACGATTGAAGTTGCATATCGGAAACAACCGGTGTTGCACTTCCGATAATCACTCCGCAATACAATCCGCTCGATGCTCTATTATCGCATTCCTGCAGATTGCTCACGCAGGTGATTTCTGCATCTGCTTCGCGCTCTTGAAGTCGTTTGGTGATCCGGACGACCTCTTCTTCATATTCACCCAAAAACAGGTATCGCCTTGGTTTTAAACTGCCCGTGCGGATGATACCGAACAAGGTGTCGATTTCATCGCCGTTGGTCGGTTTTTTAAGATAGCTAATCGCGCCCAGGTCAAGGCTGAAGCGGTGTTCCTTCACAGCCGAAATTACGTGTACTGGAATCGCTCGCAGTGTTTCGTGTGATTTGAGGTGGCGTAATACGGTCCAGCCATCCATCACAGGCATGCGTAAGTCCAGAATGATAGCCGTGGGTCGGTATCGGTCTGCGCAAATCAACCCTTCTTCGCCATTCAACGCAATGACAGCCTTGTAGCCGTGTCGATGGCTGTGATGCATTAGCATCGATGCGAATACATAGTCGTCTTCTACAATCAGTACGCAGGCATCTCCTTTCGCAATTTGATCTCGGTCATCTTTTACAACAACTCCGGTCCGAACTGTTGTTTTTTCCGGAGCAGTGGAATCTGCCTGAATGACCGGAATAGCAGTTTGCCTTGTCGCTGGCAGGCATACGCGGAAACAACTTCCTTTCCCTTCTTCGCTCTCGAGACGGATTTCACCGCCCATGATTTGGACAAGTTCGCGGGTAATGGTCAAGCCCAGCCCGGTACCACCGTATTTGCGGCTGGTCGAACCATCAGCCTGTTGAAAGGCCTCGAAGATTTGCTGTTGGTTTTCTTTCGGTATGCCGATGCCGGTATCGTTCACCTCAAGGATCAACACTTCGACTGCATTGATAAGGCTGATTTCATTCCAGGTTGTAGATGCATCAGCTGTCATCAAGCGAAACTGCACTTCTCCACCTGCCGGTGTGAATTTGAAAGCGTTTGATAGCAGATTTTTGATGACCTGCTCAACGCGCAATTTGTCTGTTTCGATGCGGATACCAGCCGACTCATCGTTTACTTCAAAGCGGATGTGTTTTTCGGAAGCGAATTCGCGGAACAACAAACGCATGTCCTGCGCCAGATCTTTCGGATCGATGCTTTCGTTCTGGAAATTGAGTTTTCCAGCCTCGATTTTTGATAGATCCAGGATGTCGTTGATAAGGGTCAATAGGTCGCTGCCCGATTTGTGGATGATTTCGGCATGCTCGACTTGCCTGTCGTCCAGGTTGTGCGCGCGGTTGTCGGCCAGCAGACGGGCCAGAATCAAAATGCTGTTCAGCGGAGTCCGCAGTTCATGACTCATATTGGCCAGAAAGGCCGATTTGTAGACGTTGCTTTGCTCAAGCTGCAGGGCCTTGAGTTCAAGAGCCGATTTGGCTTGTTCTATTGTGTCGTTCTGGTGCTGCAGTTCGATCGTTTTTTCATTCAGCTCGCTAACCATTACCTGCAGGCGCTGCTCCTGGTAGGCCAGGTCTTCGGCTTGCTTTTGGGTTTCTTCAAGGTGCTGCGTACGCAGCAGACTCTCGCGCAGGTTGTATAAACTGGCCGCAATCGGCTCAGCGGTTTTTTCCAGATACTTACGGCAGGTATCCGTTAGCGGATTCTTACTGGCCACCTGCAACACGCCCCGTACTTTGTCACCCGTCATCAACGGTACAATCATGATAGTACAGTGCTCCGTTTCACCCGCTGGGGTTTCGATGGTGAAATAGGGGTCATAACCGTTCTCCACGAGCAGCGTGCGGCGCTGAACGATGGCCTGTCCGATCAAACCGTTTTTCAGTTCGAAGCGTTGGCTGTTCAGAATGCGTTCGTTGAGGTTCCTGTAGGCTCCGAGTTGGATGTGTAAATCGTTTATGTCGTCGTTGTGAAACAGGAAAATCGAAGCCTGTTCGACATGCGTGCGTTCTACGATGTGATCCAGCGTGTTCTCCAAAAAGCTACTGAAGTCTTTCTGATCGGAACGCATGAGCTCGTTCAGGGCAGCGATTCCTTCGGATATCCACTCCCGTGATAGCTCTTCGTGGGAGCTTTTCCGGAGTCGCTCCCGCATGTTCAGCAGTGCTTGTCCCTGTACATCATTTTCACTCAATGGTTCAAAGCGATGATCGAGGTTGCCGTTTCCAATCTCTTCTACGAAGCGTGAGGTGCGGCGGAATCCGTCGATCATAAAGCGTAGCGCTTGGATCATTTCACCCACTGCGTTTCTGGGCACCTCTGTGTTCAGCACCGGTAATTCCCCGCGTCCCATTTTCAGGATGGCTTTTCGCACATGCAGTATCGGTAAGATGACCGACCGGCTAATCATGAATGCTGCAAACAGGATGGAGCAGATGATCAGTAGCGCGATACCAAGCACATGCACTTGCAGTTTGTTGAAGCTATACAGGATGTGATCCTGCTGCGAGGAAGCCAGCGCCATGCGCCCGTCGAGAATTTGCTGCAAGGAGTAGCTGATGGCTTCACTGCGGGGGATTACTTCCAGCTCGAGCAGTGCAACCGCCTGATTGACGCGGGACGGATCCGAATAGTCCTGTGGTGTGGAGAGCAAGCGCATGATGCGTGTTTCCGCCTCCGATAACCTGCGGTAATCGCCTAAGAGGATCTCCACTTTTCCGCGTTGCTGGGTGTCATCCCAATGCGCGGTCAGGCTTCGAAGTCGGCCATCCAATTGAATGAAGTCGATGTTATTAAGTTGCCGCAGTTCTTCTTTGTCCGAATACCGCTGAGGAAAGTACACCCAATTCGTTACTAGCATCCGTGAGCGGTTCACCAGGAGCTGAAAGCGGCTGATACTTTGAACACTCGGATTGGTTGTGCTGACATTATCGCTGATGATGGTGTGGCTGTTCCGGATGGTTATCGTGCTGATGACAGCATTCACCACAGCAATGGCAATCACAACCAGGAAAACCACAAGGATTTTCCGGTCGATTTTCCGGAAGGCGCTAAAATCGTTCATGCGTTTGCTTACCGGCTTTATACGGCGGGTGTCCCCAATAGGTTCGCCTCTGCCGATGCTTTGTGCGGATGAATTACCTTAGGGCCGAATGGAACCGGAAGTACTGATTTTAGGAGCCGGACCCGGCGGAGCAACGGCTGCCCTGGCCCTCTCTGCCCGTGGAATTCCCTGCCGGCTGATTGACCAGGCTGTGTTTCCGCGCGACAAGGTGTGTGGCGATGCACTGAGTGGAAAAGTCGCACTTACCCTTCGGAGGATCGACCCCGCCTTGATCAGCGACCTCGAACTGCAGTCTTTTGCCCTGGGTTCACACGGCGTAAGCTTTATCGCCCCTAACGGGCGCAGGCTCGATATTCCCTTTCGTAAGGCTCCCGATCCATTACATCCCCCCGGCTTTATCGCCGCACGCATGGATTTCGATAACTGGTTGTTCAGAAAAGCATCCGCTGCACCAGGAGTCAGTGTTCATGCCGGAATTCGTATTTCACGGTTCAAACGAACCGCGAACGGTTGGGAGGTTTCCGACAAGGACGGAAAGCAGGTGTTCCATGCACGGGTTGTTATTGCCGCCGATGGCTGCCTGAGCCGATTTGCACGCGAACATGGAGGGATGCAAATGGAAGATGAACACCATTGTGCCGGACTTCGGGCCTATTACGATGGTGTGGCGGATCTTGATCCCAATGGGTTTATCGAATTGCACTTCGTACCCGAATTCCTACCTGGATATTTCTGGATTTTTCCGCTTTCCGGTGGGCGCGCCAATGTCGGCGTTGGAATCCGAAGCGATGTGGCCCGCAAGCGAAAAATCAATCTTCGCGAGGACATGTTGAAGTTGATCAAATCACACCCGGAGTTCAGTCGCCGATTTCGGAATGCAAGCATTTTGGGTCAGATCCAGGGCTGTGGACTGCCTCTGGGAAGTAAGCGCCGGCCCATATCCGGAGACGGATTTATGCTTGTGGGCGATGCCGGCGCGCTCATCGATCCCTTTACGGGCGAGGGAATCGGTAATGCGATGATCAGCGGCTTGAAGGCCGCCGAGACCATTGAGGCTTGCCGAGGTGATTACTCAGCACGAACACTCGTCCAGTACGACGAATCAGTTTACAGGCGTCTTTGGCCCGAGCTCAGCCTGAGCAAGCGGATGCAGGAGCTGGTTCGTTACCCCTGGCTCTTCAATCTGGTTGTAAATAAAGCCACACGTTCGCAAGAGTTGCGCGACACGATTTCCTGCATGTTCGAGGATATCGACTTGCGTGGCAAACTCAGCGACCCCCGGTTTTACCTGAGGGTGCTGCTGGCCTGATCTGGATGACCGAAATCAAAGTAGGGGATATCCTCCGCCTCGCTGTCTTTTTGCTGCCAGTAGGCCAATGTAACAACCTTGCCTTCCCTCGTTCGTAAGAACCGGCCAAAAACAGCATTCACAGCATTGAATGTCATATCGGTTACACCGAGTGTGAAGAGTGCAGGTGCCTCGGTCCCTTCGGCTTCTGGTGTTTTGGGTGCGAGGGTTACAGTCACAACGGTATATCCGTTTCCTTCAAGTAGTGTGCGGAGAAATTGAGCCCTTTCCTGGCCGATGCCGCGTTCAACGATGCAGCATTTTACGCCGTCGAGCTCTTCAAATTCGTGGTTCTTGTTTAGTGCCATCGCGAAAGGTCAGTAGCTTAGGGTGAGCAGGTGGATGTGTTCGTAGAAGGAGCCGCTCAGGCCGGATACCAGTATACCTGCGATACACAAGGCCAGTGCTATGGCGGGAGCTACGCCGGTCGGAATCTTACCGATAGGCTGTGCGGTCGTTTCCATGAACATGGCTTTTACAATTCGTAAGTAGTAGTACATCGAAACAACCATATTAAGTGCTGCGATTCCGATGAATAAATAATTACCCAGACTGGCTCCCGAAGTCAGCAAGAACAGTTTGCCGAAGAACCCTGCAGTGGGCGGTACACCGGCGAGCGAAAACAGCGCGATGGTGAGCGTCCAGGCAAGACGTGGATTCGAAGCGTGCAAGCCACGGTAATCAAGGATGGATTCCTTGCCTGTAGCTGCAGAGATCAAACCGGCAACACCGAAGGCAGCAAGGTTAGAGAACAGGTAGATCAGCAGAAAGTACAGCACGATTCCTTCGCTATCAACATTGGCTCCCAAAATTCCAGTAAGAATGAATCCCACTTGGGCAATCGACGAGAATGCCAGGAAGCGTTTGATGTTATCCTGCCGCATGGCAAACAGGTTTCCGGTGATGATGGTGAGCAAGGCAGTGATCAGGAGGTAGGGTGTCCAGGTTGCCTGTAAAGCACCGAACACGGAATACAGTACGCTGATGAATACAAGTGTCACGGCCGCCTTCGAAATCACACTCAGGTACGCTGCGACCGGGATCGGCGCACCTTGGTAAACGTCGGCAGTCCAGAAGTGAAAGGGTACAATCGAGAGTTTGAATGCGAAGCCCGTAAACACAAGGGTGAATGCCAGCAGTTGAAGCGGATTTCCGCTCACAGTCAGGGCAATCTGTTCGAACTGCAGCGATCCGCAGGTTCCGTATACAAATGAAATACCCAGTAGCAGAAAGGCCGAGCTGAATGCAGAACTGAGGATGAGTTTGGCACCAGCTTCGGAGGATTCTCCTCTGTTAAGGTTGAAAGCAGCAAGGGCAGCAAGGGGAATGGTGGCCAATTCCAGACCAACATAAAACAACAACATATGTCCTGCCGAAAGCATGAAGAACATGCCCAACAGGGTGGATGCAATAAGGATGTGGAATTCGGCGCTGTGCTTGTGGTTACGTAGGTAAGGAGTGGCAAGAAGTCCAACAAGCAAGAGTCCCAGACTCAATACGTTTTTCTCGAAATGAAGTAGGGCATTGCTGCGGAACATCCCGTCAAACAGACTTCCTTCCGCCTCAATCAATAGTCCTCCTGCGAAATTGATCAGCAGCAGGACATTGAGCAGATTGCTCCAGGATGAACCGCTTCTTCCCCGGTCGGCAAGCTTCAGAATCAGCATGCAGACGATTACCAGGCTAAGCAGGAGTTCGTGGTGCAGGAGATGCAGGAAATCGGTCATGATATTGGAATTAATAGGCAAGGTCGCGCCCGATGTTGAACATAATACGTTCAATGTCCGGTTGGATGAGTTGGGTAAGCAGGAAGGGCGTAATGCCGATAATCAGAATGCCGGCCAGCAAAACACCTGCGGCAAGTTTCTCGTTCCAGCAGGCATCCCCTGCTTCTCCGTGGTGCGCATCGGCAACCGGACCGAATATGACCTTACCGGTGGCCCTCAGGATGTAAACGGCAGTCACCACAATCGATGCACAGGAAGCAATAGTAGCTACGCGTGATAGAGTATCGTGCTTTTCCCACGCGCCCATGAATACAGTCATTTCCGCAACGAATCCGCTCAGTCCGGGAAGACCAAGTGAACAAAGGCCTGCAATAACGAACACGGTGCTGATGAAGGGCATGAACCGGAGCAGTCCCCCAAGCTGGGAAACCATTCGTGTGTGAGTGCGCTGATACAACATCCCGATAGCAGCAAAGAACAGGGCAGTCATCAAACCGTGTGAGACCATTTGAAGGATTGCACCCGTGATGGCGGTTTGGTTCAACATGCCGATTCCTAGTAAAACAAATCCGCAGTGACTGACGGACGAGTACGCATTGATGTACTTGAGATCGGTCTGCATGAGGGTGGCGAATGCGCCGTAAAGGACTGCAATCGCTGCAAGGGTAATGATTACGGGAGCATAGTAATTGGCAGCTTCCGGCATGAGATAGGCTGCAACACGCAGGCATCCATATCCACCAAGTTTCATGGAAATACCCGCTAAAAACATGGAGGCGGCAGTTGGTGCAGAACTGTGACCATCAGGAACCCAGGTGTGGAAAGGAAAGAGCGCGCCGAAGATGCCGAAGCCGATGAATAGGAGCGGGAAGAACATCAGCTGCTGGTTCAAACTCATGGCCTGCATCGACAAGGTTTCAAGGTCGAATGTGTGGGCTCCAAAACTGTCGGCTGAATTGAAGTAGAGGCCAAGCATGCCAACAAACACCAATGCCGATCCGGCCATAAGCATCAGCGCAAGTTTGAGGGCACTGGCATCCTTACGCCCACTACCCCAAACACCAATCAGGAGAAATTTCGGAATCACCGCAACTTCAAGAAAGAAGAACATGGTGAACAAATCGAGGGAAATGAAAAATCCGTACGCACCCGCACTGAGCAACATCAACAGGAAGAAGTATTCACGCGGTAGGTGCTCGGTGTTCCAGCTCACCAGCACTCCGGCCAATACAACAAGTGCCGACAACAGAATCATGGCGAGGGAAATGCCATCTACCCCAGTGGTGAAGGAAATGCCCAGGCTGGGAAACCAAGCGGCACTGCTCTTGAACAGAACAGGTTCAGTGATACCGGCCGCACGTACATCCAGGTAAGAGTCAAGCAGCAAGCAACAGGCTCCCAATTGTACAATTGATCCTATCAGGGCAATTAGGCGTATCTGCCTAAGATCCCTGAGCAGAAGCAGGAACAAGGCTGTGACGACAGGAAGCGCGACAAGTAGATGCAGGTTCATGGGGTCGTCGGATCAGTGAAATAAGTAAATGGCGAAAACAGCCAGTGTGATGAGTGATGCGATGAAGAAGAGGGCGTAGTCCTGCACGCGACCGGTTTGCAGAACACGAACTGTTTCGGCAATTCTGTCGGTGGTACGACCGATGGCGATGACCGTTCCATCAATGACGAATTTGTCAAACCAGGCGGCCGGTCTTCCGATCAGGGGGAATACGATGTTCTTGGTGATGAATAGATAAATTTCGTCGATGTAGAATTTGTTGTGGAGCGTCATATAAAAAACCCTCATGGATTGCATGAGTTTTGCAGGTTTTGAGCTCTCGGTTTTGTAGAAATAGGTTGCGATTCCGATACCGGTAAGGGCAATCAGTACAGGTAGCACGGCATCACCGATGTGAAGGTGGATGTGTAAGGGAGTGCCGTCGCTTGACACATAGTTGCCGAAAGGAACAAGACCGGCAATAACGGCTCCGACGCTGAGTAAAAGCAAGGGGAGCTTCATGCTGATGGTGCCTTCGCCGTGGTGTTCATCAACGGGATGGGCATTTGAAACTCCCGATTCGCGCGACCAGAAGATGAGGTAGTAAAGACGGAACATGTAGAATGCCGTTAATCCGGCCGTAATGAGTGCAATCCAATAGATGACGGGATTGGCAGCGTATGCGGCAGTTAAAATTTCCTCCTTGCTGAAAAACCCGGCAAAGGGAGGTATTCCCGCAATGGCCAGGCAGCCGATCAGGAATGCCAGATGGGTAACGGGCATGCGTTTACGCAAACCGCCCATATCCTTGATTTCGTTGCTATGCACCATGTGGATCACAGCCCCGGCACCCAGGAAGAGCAGCGCCTTGAAAAAGGCATGGGTAAACAAATGGAACAGGCTGGCGGTGTAGCCCAGACCCGCTTCGCCACCGTAACCGCTCAGCCCCAATGCAAACATCATGTATCCGATTTGCGACATGGTGGAGTAGGCGAGTACGCGCTTGATATCGGTTTGTGCACAGGCAATGAGTGCCGCAAAGACCGAAGAAATGATTCCGGTCCACAAGACGACATCGAGTGCAACCGGGCAGGCAATCGCAAAAACCGGAAACAAGCGTGCAACCAGGTAAACTCCGGCAACAACCATGGTTGCTGCGTGTATCAGGGCCGAAACAGGCGTCGGACCCTCCATGGCATCCGGCAGCCAGATGTGTAGTGGGAACATGGCACTTTTACCCGCACCGCCCATGAACACCAGCAGCAATCCCCAGGTCAGTGCACTCGCACCCAGAAAGCTTCCCGCACTCAATGCACCCAACCAGGGTGATGACGGATCGGTAAGTCGAGCGATGAGCGTATTGAAGTCAAGGGTTTCTGCTCCGTGTCCAAGAATCAGAATCCCGATCAGGAAGCCGAGGTCGGCAAAGCGCGTAACGATGAATGCTTTCTTGGAGGCCGAAACAGCGCTGGGTTTATCGTAGTAAAAACCAATCAGCAAGAAAGATGAAACACCAACCAGTTCCCAGAACATGTAAATCTGAAAGAGGTTCACCGAAACAACCAAACCCAGCATCGAAAAGGTGAAGAGCGAGAGGTATGCATAATAGGTGGTGAACCGTTCGTCGCCTTTCATATAACCCAGGCTGTACAGATGCACCATGAAGGAAACCACCGTGACCACGACAAGCATCATCATCGAAATCGGGTCGACAAGCACTCCCATGTCGATGGAGAGGCTGTCACTGAACTGTAGCCAGTTCATACTCCAGGAGACTTCGGGTTTATGGGATGAGGTGCTGCTGAAATAGGTCCAGGCCGAGTGAACAGAGAGCAATGCTGAAATAAACAGCGATGTAGTGCCCAGGATTCCGGCTAGCGGCGAGAGGCGCTTGCGACCGGCCAGACCCAGCAGCAGGAAACTGCAAAAGGGCAGCAACAGGATGAGCAGCAGGTTGTTCAGGGATGGCATGTCGGGAATACGTCAGCGTTAGTACTTGAGGGAATCGGCCTGCTCGGCGTCGATGTGGTGTGTGGTACGGAACAGGTTGATGATGATCGCAATCGCAACAGCGGCTTCAGCAGCAGCGATGGCCACTATGAAAATGGTGAAGCCCAAGCCCTCGATTTGCTCAGGATAGAGGTATTTATTGAAGGCGATGAAGTTGATGTTTACACTGTTGAGCATCAGTTCAAGGCCCATCAACATCGCAATCAGGTTGCGCCTGGTCAGGAAACCGAATACGCCGATGAAAAACAGCAGCGTACTCAGGACAAGAATGTGGGTCAAAGGAATCGCAGTCATTTTTCTTCGTGTCTGGATTTCATGGCAATAACAATGCAACCGATCATGGCGGCTAGGAGCAACACACTGACCAGCTCGAACGGCAGTACAAGGCTTCCTTCACCGGTTCCGACCAGCATATGGCCAATGCGGCTCATGCTGGTATCGAAGGTGATAGGGAATGGATGCCATTCGTATGCCGCGGCTAAAGTGCCAACCACGGCAGCACCCGCCATCGCCGCCGCCGCACCCACATTTCTGCGGATTAGGTGAGGGAACGGCATGGAAGCTCCACCCTGGTTGGTTAGGAATATGGAGAAGATGATCAGTACCACAATGCCGCCAACGTACA
>Ga0315902_10009584_pt1 | contig 12934 bp, 8 predicted proteins | sample LakEriMetagenome_9_FD_203523 | JGI IMG/M metagenome (GOLD analysis project Ga0315902, IMG submission 203523) | Freshwater fungal communities from buoy surface, Lake Erie, Ohio, United States - Buoy 12 MA117 | ecosystem: Environmental > Aquatic > Freshwater > Lake > Lake biofilm | place: USA... | reverse complement strand
TTTACTGCCATGCGTATAGCTTTGGCAAATGCTTTGAAGATGGCTTCGATTTTATGATGTTCATTATCACCGGTACTTTCGATGTGCAGATTGCATTTGGCTCCGTCGCTGAATGATTTGAAGAAATGGAAGAACATTTCAGTGGGCATTTCACCAATTTTTTCCCGCCGGAAATGTGCATTCCAGATGATCCAGTTTCTGCCGCCGAAATCAATCAGCACCTTGGCAGACGCTTCATCCATCGGCAAGGCAAAACCATAGCGTTCAATTCCTTTTTTATCTGCCAGTGCTTTTGCCATCGCTTCACCAAGCGTGATTCCGACATCTTCAATAGTGTGGTGCTCATCGATTTCCAGATCGCCTTTTGCGTGAATGGTTAAATCCATTTTACCGTGTCGTGCAATCTGATCCAGCATGTGATCAAAGAATCCGATTCCTGTAGTTATGGAGGATTGTCCGTTTCCATCGAGATTGATCTCGATTTCAATATTTGTTTCGTTCGTTTTTCTGGTATGCCGGATTTTGCGAAGTCCGTTTTTGAGAAATGAATATATATCTTTCCAATGGGGTGATTCCAGTACAATTACGTTTTTCAATGCATGCAGCTTATCCTGTATTTCTCCAACACCCAGCGCTGCATCCTGTTTCATCCAGATAGCTTTTGCTCCAAGATTTTTTGCCAGCTGTACATCTGTGAGCCGGTCGCCGATTACAAAAGAATTTGCAAGATCATATTCAGGATTGTTAAGATAAGAGTTCAGTAGAGCGGTTCCTGGTTTTCGGGTAGGAGCATTATCTGCAGGGAAACTCCGGTCAATCAGAACTTCTTTAAAATGTATGCCTTCATTAGCAAGAGAGCGAACAATATGTTGCTGAATCGGCCAGAAAGAGGATTCAGGAAAACTATCCGTGCCCAGTCCATCCTGATTAGTTATCATAATCAGTTCATAATCCAGTTCTGAAGCAATGCGTCCTAGATAACGAAATACTTCCGGATAAAATTCAAGTTTTTCCCAGCTGTCGATCTGATAGGTCGGTGGTGCTTCAAGATTAACGGTGCCGTCTCTGTCAATAAAAAGAATGCGTTTCATGCCTGATTGATTTAGGAATATCTTTCTGTTGAGTGTTTTATATAAGTTTAGTTTTCCGGGAACGCACGAAGTGCTTCGATCAGTTTTTTGTTTTCCTGTTCTGTTCCAACCGTAATACGTAAGCATTCTTCACAGCCCGTCACCTTACTCCGGTCACGAACTACGATCTGTTGATTGAGAAGGAAATCGTAGATCGCTTTTGCAGCCGTTACTTTCACCAGAAGAAAATTTGCATCAGATGGATAGATATGTTTTACACAGGGTATTGATGATAGCTCTGTCTCCAGCCACTGACGCTCACGTACCAGTTCCTTGATCATTTCGTTTACATCGTTCACGTGATCCAGTGCCTTTAAAATCAGCTCCTGTACCGCCTCGCTGATATTGTACGGCGGTTTGATCTTATTATAAATGCGGATGATTTCTTCAGATGCAAATGATAGACCTAGCCGCAGGCCTGCCAGTCCCCATGCCTTACTCAATGTCTGAAGTATTACTAGGTTTGGATAATCGGGCAGCAACTGCGTAAATGATTTTTGCCGGGCAAAATTGATATACGCTTCATCCACAACTACCAGTCCGTCGAAATTATTAAGAATTGTTTCCACAGATTCAAAGTGAATACTGTTGCCAGTTGGATTATTAGGGGAACAGATCCAGATAATCTTTGTGTTTTGATCGATATGACCGGCAATGGATTCCAGATCGAGCTGAAAGTTGGAAAGGAGTGGAGCTTTTCTGATTTCTATATTATTGATATTGGCGCTGACCTCATACATGCCATAGGTAGGCGGACAAATAATTACATTATCGATTCCGGGTTCGCAAAAAGCACGGTATAGTAAATCAATGCATTCATCGCTTCCGTTTCCAATAAACTGCCGGTTTGGATCGATGCCTTTAATGGATGCAATCTTTTCCTTGATCTTGGATTGATAAGGATCGGGGTAGCGGTTGTACCATTTCAATAAAGGAGAACCGATGCTGTTTTCATTGGCGTCCAAAAAAATATTCGCCTGGCCGTGAAATTCATCACGGGCAGATGAATACGGGGTCAGGTTGTTGATATTGCGTCGTATAAGACGTTCTAATTGAAAGCTCATAAGTCATTGCTTTGAAGTACTTCGAATTCGGACAGCCCGGGCATGAGCAGTAAGGCCTTCGGCTTCTGCCATAATTTCAACAGCTTCCGCAACATTTGCAAGTCCCTGTGGTGTCAGCTGCTGAAAACTAATTTTTTTAACAAAGCTATCAACGCTTACTCCGCTGTAGGCTTTGGCAAAACCATTGGTTGGAAGTGTATGATTGGTGCCGCTCGCATAATCGCCGGCGCTTTCCGGTGAAAAATGTCCGATAAAAACAGAACCGGCTTGATGAATTTTTTCAGAAATCGACTCAGCCTGATCCATTGCTATAATCAGATGTTCAGCAGCATATTCATTCACCAATTCGAGTGCATCCTCCATGGATTTTGCGATGATTGCTTTGCTGTGTGTTAATGCTTTTTCGGCCAGTGTTTTTCTTGGTAGTTCCTGCAACTGATCCTGAACACACTGTACCGTTTCTTCCGCAATTCTTTTTGATGTAGTAATTAAAACAGCCTGACTATCGGCGCCATGTTCGGCCTGAGAAAGCAAATCAGCTGCAATAAAAGAAGGGTTCGCCGTTTCGTCAGCGAGAATACATACTTCACTCGGACCTGCCGGCATATCAATAGCTATACCATCTTTCTGAATCAGTTGTTTGGCGCAGGTAACGAATTGATTTCCCGGCCCGAAAATTTTATATACTTTGGGTACGGATCGGGTGCCGTATGCCATGGCAGCAATGGCCTGAGCACCTCCCGATTTTACAATCGTTTGAATGCCGAGCAGATGTGCTGTATACAGAATAGCTGGGTGAATTTTCCCGTTTTTACCCGGAGGGGTACATAAAACAATCTGTTTGCAACCCGCAATTGTGGCAGGAATGCCCAGCATCAACAAGGTAGAAAACAGCGGAGCTGTTCCGCCGGGAATATAAAGACCAACGCGTTCAACAGGAACGGATTTGCGCCAGCACCGGATACCGGGCATGGTTTCGACTACGGCCTCCTGAATCAGTTGCCGGCTGTGAAATAATTCAATATTTTTTTTAGCAGTTAGAATCGCTTGTTTAAGAGGGACATCCAGAAGATGTTCGGCTTCCTGCAATTCTTCCGGAGATGCAAGCAAATTTTTAAGAATGATTTTATCAAAAATCAGCGAGAAGCGAATCAAAGCTTCATCACCTCCCGTTTTTACTTCCTTTAAAATATTCGAAACGGTTGCTTCGAGTGAGGATGAATCCATCGCCGGTCGCTCCAGGAGTCGGTCCCATTCTCTTTTAGGAGGGTGAACAATTACTTGCATGGTCTGATTATTTCAAAATTGTATGATTCATTTGAACGATGTAACGTTCCTGCTGTAAGTATAAGTTTCTGCTCAGTCAGAAATATTATGAGCGTTCAAAGTTTTATTCGTTCAGTTATAAAATCATTTTTTCAATTGGTATTACCAGTATTCCTTCTGCGCCTACTTTTTTCAACGCTTCAATTTTATCCCAGAATTCATCCTCCCGAAGAACGGTGTGTACGCTGCTCCATCCGCTTTCTGCAAGGGGCAGAACTGTTGGGCTTCTCATACCCGGTAATAATTCAATGATTTCTTTGAGTCTCTCATTCGGAGCATTCAGCAGGATATATTTATTGCGTCTGGATTTTTTTACAGCGCTGATGCGAAACAGGAGTTTTTCAAGAAGCGCTTCTTTTTCTTTTTTAAGATTCTGATTGCGAATGAGTACAGCCTGAGACTTTAAAATGCTTTCGACTTCTTTTAACCCGTTCATAAAAAGTGTAGAGCCGCTGCTTACAAGATCAACCACTACATCTGCTAGACCAATACCCGGGGCAATTTCAACAGAGCCACTGATTTCATGAATTTCTGCCTGAATTTTGTTTGTATCCAGAAACTGCTGAACCAGAAATGGGTAGGAGGTTGCAATTCGTTTTTCTTGTAGAAAAGCAGGTCCTTCATATGTTTCATTGCGTGGAATGGCAATAGATAAACGGCATTTGCCAAAACCAAGCTCTTCAATTGTATTTACTTTTTTGTTTTTCTCCAGCAACACATTCTGTCCCACAATACCAATGTCGGCAACGCCGTCTTCCACGTATTGCGGGATATCGTCATCCCGAAGAAAAAATACTTCCATGGGAAAGGTGTCTGACTCGGTTCGGAGGCGGTCTTTGACATTTCTGAGTTCGATTCCGCATTCTCCTAATAAACGGACGGAGTCATCGTACAGACGACCCGATTTTTGAATAGCGATTTTTAAAACTTCTCGGCTCATAACAGATAATTAATAAAAAGGGCTCACCGACTGGTAAGCCCTTTTAAGTATATGGATACACATAGCTCCAACGGCTTACCCAATCAGGCAAGAGTGGTGATGGTGCTGATGTGTATTAAATTTCATCGCTGCAAAAATAAGGATGCTAGTTTAAATAGCAAAGATTTGTTCACTGCTGAACGGATTCGGCTAATTGGGATTAAAAATCCCGGTCGCTGTTGAAATTTTCCAGTTCACGGGCAACGGCGGTCAGGAAGGTGGCACCAAGACTGCCGTCTACAATCCGGTGATCGTAGCTCATGCTGAGATACATCATATGCCGTATTGCAATGCTGTCGCCATGCGGTGTTTCCACTACCACCGGCCGTTTCTTGATTGCGCCAACTGCTAGAATGGCAACCTGTGGCTGATTGATGATTGGGGTGCCCATCAAACTGCCGAATGTGCCAACATTAGTGAGGGTGAAGGTTCCGCCCTGCGTATCGTCAGCCTTCAGTTTGTTATTGCGGGCGTTCTCTGCCAGAAGATTTACCTGTTTCGTCAAGCCAACCAGGTTGAGCTGATCTGCATTTTTAATGACAGGTACAATCAGGTTGCCGCTGGGCAAAGCAGTGGCCATACCGATATTGATATCTTTTTTGACAATGATTTTATCACCATCAATACTGCTGTTGATCAGCGGATATTTTTTTATACATCGAACAATGGCCTCAATGAAAAGTGGAGTAAAAGTTATTTTTGTATTTTCTCTTTTTTCAAATTCTTTCTTCACCTTCCCGCGCCATAAAACCAGATTCGTAACATCTGCTTCAGTAAAGCTTGTTACATGAGGACTGGTATGCTTGCTTTTTACCATATGATCGGCAATCAGCTTGCGCATGCGGTCCATCTCGATTATCTCCACGTTACCGCCGTAAGTTACAGGAGCCGAGGTTTCTACCCGGGCAGTCGGAATTACCATAACTTCTTCTTTCCTGGCAGGTGTGACGGAATTTCCTCCATGTTTTCTGGAAGAAACGTACTGGAGAATATCTTTTTTAGTAACCCTTCCATCATTGCCGGTGCCGGGTATTGATTCGAGTTCACTCATGGCAATTCCTTCCTGGGCTGCGATATTAAGTACGAGCGGTGAATAGAAACGGATTCCGGAGGAGTTTGAATTGGTTTTGCTGCCGGCCGGCTGATAGGGGATATCAACTGTAACCTCGGCAGGTGGTGTGTTTTGTTTGAAGGCGGGAGTCGGCGTAGCAGGGGCAGCATTGCCGGATACGCCAGCTGCAGTCTGCACTCGGGCAATAACAGCACCAACGGCTACAACATCATTTTCCTTGTACAATACCTCAGCAAGTGTTCCTTCTGCGGTGCTCGGAACTTCACTGTCTACCTTGTCGGTAGCAATATCCAATACGGTTTCATCCATCCGGATGTTGTCACCTGGTTTTTTATGCCAGCGAAGGATGGTTGCTTCCATTATACTTTCGCCCATTTTAGGCATGATAATATCAACTAAAGCCATATCTGTAAAATCGTTTTAGAGAAGCATACTTTGCTGAATACAGATTGCATTAAATCAGCCTAAAGGAGGCGATGTAATTCTTTGATTTCGGCAAGTCGCTAATGCGGCAAATATAGAAGATTTAAAACAGATTATATCTCCTCTTGCTGTAAAAATCGCATCAGAAAAAGAAGTGCATGAGCGGCAGTTAGCTGTATATTTTTCAGGCGGTCAAAGCGAAAGTGAAAACAAGTGGTAATGGTATTTTTTAAGGTGCCAACGGCAACCCAGGCGGTACCCACAGGCTTATCCGGCGTTCCGCCTTCCGGCCCCATAATACCGGATGTGGCAATTCCTACATCTGCGCCCGTATTTTTTAATAAACCGTGCAGCATTTCCTCTACGGTTTCTTTGCTGACTGCGCCTTTCGATAATAGGGTTTGCGGTGCAACCCCTAAAAGCTTTTCTTTAGCGTCGTAGGAATAGGCTACTACAGAGCCTTTGTAGTATGCAGAGGAGCCGGGTACGGAAGTTAACAAATGCGCGATATAACCTCCGCTGCAGCTTTCTGCGGTTGCAATGGTTTTCCCAGAGGCTATTAACAATTGCCCCATTTTTTCTTCCAGTCGTATATCCTGATCAACAACAAGGATATCCTGCACCTTTTCTTTTAATTCCTCAAAAAGGCGATCAATCGGAAATTCTTTTAGATTTTCTATGGTAACAGTACCGGTTAAACGAAGCCGCACCATTCCGAAAGAGGGAAGATAGGCCAGTTTAACGGAAGGTGGAAGTTCGGCTTCCCAGTTCTGAATCCGTTCGGCAATAAAGGATTCGCCGGCGCCTGCAGTGAGTAAGGTGCGATGAAGAATGATGGGTAGCTGAAAAGATGTTTTTAGTTTTTCCAACACGAGATCGGTCATGAGTCCCTTCATTTCATGAGGTACGCCGGGCAAAGAAATAATGATTCGTTTTCCGCGATGATTGTTGGCTTCCTGTAAAAACCACATTCCAGGGGCTGTCCCTCTTTTATTCAGCAATACCTCACAGTTATCGGGTACTTCAGCCTGTTTCAGATTTCTTTCAAGCAGGGGGCGCTTGAGAATTTCTTCAAAGACCCGGCGTACATGTTCGAGTGCCTGCTGATTTACAACCATTTTTCCTCCGAAATAATCACAAAGCAGAGGTTTGGTAATATCGTCTGCCGTGGGACCCAGCCCGCCTGTGATCAATAAAATATCAGCATCTTTCAGTTCCTGATCCAGGGCTTCCCAAATCGCACTTCGCTCATCGCCCACAGCTACTCTTCTTCGAACCCAGATGCCAATACGGTTGAGCTCCTGCGCCATCCAAGCACTGTTGGTGTCGATGGTTTGTCCGATCAGCAATTCATCCCCGATGGTAAGAATGGAGGCAGTAATTTGTGTTGAAGACATGAAGGATTATTGTTCGTCTGTCAGTTATAAGGAATTAGCTGCTTCTTTGTTCAGGAGCCGATAAAAAAGGCCGATAGTTTGTCTCTCAACTCGGCCGGTATATTTTTTCGCTGACGGGTGTTGGTGTCTAAAAAATAGAGCAATACTCGTCCGCTGGTAAGCAGTTTTGCGTCTTCATTGTAAACTTCCTGATAAAAGGTAATCCGGTGATCCGAGGGGAGTTCCCGAATCTGAGAGCGTATCGTGAGCAGGTCGTCATAATGCGCAGGCCTCAAATAACGGATTTCCAATTCAACAACGGGAAGCATATAACCCTGTTCTTCCAGTTTTTTATAAGATAAACCAAGACTGCGGATCGATTCAACTCTTCCAACTTCAAAATACTGAGCATAATTTCCGTAATAAACGACGTTCATCTGGTCGGTTTCGGCATAGCGGACTCTGAGATTGGTTTGATATTCAAACATAAATAACGGCGTTTCTTTACATTAAATCTTATGGTTATTATTTGGCGATCATACCATCGACACTCCATTTACCCGGACCGCACAGTAAAAGAAGAAGAAATACAGTCAGGAAATGACCGGCAGATTCACCATCGCCGAAAATATCGCCTCCGTTGGATATAAATAAGGCGTAGCCCATTGCAATGCAGAGTGGAATGGCAGCCAGGCGAGTAAATAAGCCAAGTACTATAAAAACAGAACAGAAGCATTCGGCAAATATTACCAGTAAAAGCGTAGTTGTGCTACCCAGCCCAAGGAAATCTACAAAGTGTTCTTTCCGTTCGCTGAAATGTACCAATTTCCCGTATCCATGTCCGATAAACATCGTTGCGCCAAAAACAAAGCGGAGCAGAAAAAAAGCAATGTTAAAAGCAGCCGGGGAATATTTGATCGACAATAATTTCTTCATGCGTTCGTATTTAAAGTTGGGGTTGTTGGGGTTGTGAATTATGAGTTAAGGGTGTGTCTTAGAATTCATGAAATTTCTTTTATCACACAAAATTTGTTGCGTATAGTGCTATAAATTTGATCGCATAAAGATAACTTTCTTTCCCTAATTCTTTCTCATTTACCTTTACACGGCTAACAAGTTACGCATGTTTATTTTTAAATATATTTTGACTGCCATAAACGGATTTTATGCATTGTTAATTCTGCTATCTGGCTTTTTGTTTTACCCTGGTATCATCACTACTGCGCAGATATCGGCAAACAGGTCTGCTTCATTAGATCCTCTGGTAAAAGCCCGTGATTTTGTTGCGCATCGGCAGTGGGAACAGGCGAAGCCGATTCTGCAGGATTTATTTTCCCGGAGCTCAGGTGGTTCATCCAATCGTGAAGAGATTCTATACCTGCTTGCTCATGTAAAGCTGATGCAGCAAGATCCGGAGGGTGTCGAGCATGCTAGGCAGCTTTCAGGTGAATTTGCCGCTTCATTGCGTACAGTTCGGATTGCCTATGAACTTGGGAATTATTATTTCTATCAGCAGGATTATAATCTTGCCCTGGAGGCTTATGAGCAAACCAATGCAACGTTGCTTACCAATGAGGAAATTGCGTTTTTAAAATTCCGGCAAGCATATTCCTATTTTGATCAGCGAATGTATGTACAGGCTAAACCCCTTTTCAATACCATCCGTCAGCTGTCTGAAGATCCGAACCAGTCAGCCGCACATTATTATTATGCCTATATCTGTTATTCTGAAAAAAATTATCCAGCGGCACTAGAAAGTTTCGAAAAGGTGCAGTCGGATCCCTACTACGGAAAAAAAGTACCATATTATCTGGCCTCTATTTATTACATGCGTGGAGAAAAGGAAAAAGCAATTCGAATCGGAGAGAAGTCCTTGGGGAAGGGTCAGACGGCGGAAGAGCTGGAATTAAAACAGCTGATGGGGCATGCCTATTTTGAACAGAAAGAATTTAAAAAAGCTGAACCCCTTCTGGAAGCCTATTATAAACAAGCCTCCCGTGTATCGAGAGAGCAATTGTATGAGCTGAGTTATTGTTACTACAGCAATGCTAAACTGACAAACGCGGCGGATGGTTTAAAGCAACTGAGCGAAGGCGCTGATTCGCTGAGTCAGAATGCTATGTATCTGCTTGGAGATATATACCTGCAGACGGGTCAGAAAGAATCTGCACGCAGTGCGTTCGCTTTTTGTGCGGGCAACAGCAGCAATCCCGAGCAGAAAGAAGTGTCTGCATTTTTCTATTCCAAATTATCCTTTGATTTAGGTTTTCAGGGAATTGCGATTCAGGAATTAAAAAAGTTTATTCAGGATTATCCGGATAGCCGTTATCAGTCTGAAGGAAAAGAATTGCTGGCGGCCCTGCTAGGGAATACTAATAATTATAAGGATGCACTGCATCTGATTGAATCGCTGGATGAGCTATCAGAAGACACCAAAAAACTATATCCCCGTCTTCTGTTTGGCAGAGCAGTTGAGCTGATGAATGATCAGCAGTATCTGAAAGCGGATATTCTCATTGATCAGATTCTTTCTGATCCTTACGGTACAGCAGTTTATCCCTACGCACATTTCTGGAAAGGGGAACTGTTGTACCGGGGTGGTGAATTGAGTAAAGCAGCATTCCATTTTCAGCAATTTATTCAAGCGGGTACACCTGCGCAGGGGCAGGTAACCATACAGGATGCCAGTTATCAGCTCGGTTATTGTTATTACCGAACACAGCAATTTGATAAGGCTTTAACTGCTTTTCAAAAGGTTACAGGGAAGCCCGGAGTAAATGCGACACTTGTACAGCAGGATGCCTATTTACGCCAGGGTGATTGTCATTATATGCTGCGACAATTTTCTACTGCTCAAACTATTTATCAAGCAATTCTTGATGCAGGCTGGTCGTCTTCCGATTATGCACTTTATCAAAAAGCTCTGATTACCGGTATTACAAAGAGTTCCGGGAAAATTCGTTTACTGGAAAATTTACAACAGCAGTTTCCGAAAAGCGGTTTGGTGATGGATGCCAATATGGAAATCGCATCTACCTATCTGTCAGATGAACAGTTTCAATCGGCTATTCCTTTTCTTCAAAAAGTGATTGCCGTTTCCGGCAATTCGTTTCGTCCGTCAGCATTGTTTCAGCTGGGCACTGTCCATTATAACCTAAATAACAACAATGAGGCTTTAAATGTATTTCAGCAGTTGATAAAAGAATATCCGGCTTCATCGCAGTCGGCGGATGCGTTTACAACAATCCGCGCAATCTATGTGGAATTGGGAAAACCAATGGAGTATGAGGCTTTTCTAAAAAAGAACGGACGAACCGTGAATGAGTTGGAAGCAGATTCGCTTGCCTACGAATCTTTTTTGATACAGGTTGAGAAGGATGATTGTTCTTCAATTATCAAACAGGGCAATGCTTATATAGAGCGTTTCTCCGCTGGAGTGCATAAACAGGAAATCTATTATCGCAGAAGTATTTGCTATCAGAAAGATAAATCCTGGAAAAATGCATTGGATGGATTTGAACTGGTTGCAGGAGGGGCAAATACAAAAGAAGCGGAACAGTCGGCTCTTTACGGAGCGCGGATTGCCTATTTCGAATTACAGGATCTCAAGCGGGCACAGGTTTTGTATACAAGACTTTATCAGTTAACATCGGATCTTTCTAATAAGACAGAAGCTTTACGAGGCCAGCTGCGTTGTTTATATAAACTGAAAACGTTTTCGGAAGCCCAACCCGTGGCTGTTGAATTGATCAATATAAAATCGATCGGCAATGATGACAAGTCTTTATGTAATCTGGTGATGGGCTATGCTCAACAGCAAAAGGGCGCTCAGGATGCAGCGATTCAGTCTTTCCGTCAAACAATCCAGCTGAATCAGGGTGAATGGGCAGCAGAGGCTCGTTATCAGACAGCTAAAATCTATTTTGATAAGCGTCAGCTGGAGCAATCGGAGAAAGCCGCTTTTGAAGTTGTGAATAAAAGCGGTTCTTATGAATACTGGGTTGCCCGTGCCTATCTCCTACTTGGAGATATTTATTTTCAGCAAAAAGACTACTTCAACGCCAAGGCGACGTTTCAGAGTGTCAGTGAGAATACCAGTATTGAGGAGTTGAAAAATGAGGCTCAAACAAAGTTGCAGCAGACTCAGGAGGAGGAAAAAAAGAATTCAAAACTTGAGCAATAGTTAATACGAACGACATGAATCGATTTTTTGTTTATGGATCCTGGCTTTTTCTTTATTTATTTGGTTGGCTCATTCAGGGAGTAGCGCAGGATACCTCCGGCAAGCAGACGATTGAAATTGTGTCTGCTTATAAACCTGTATTCAGGGATGCCCAGAAGTTGAATTATTCTGCTGTTCCGTTACCGCCTTCCAGCGAAAAGATTACATTCAATTATCAGCTGCCAGTAAAGCCTTTGTACCTGCGTCTGGTACCCGCTAACCTGCAGGCATCGAAAAGACAACCGGACAGTATTCTTATAAACAGTAAAGAGAATTATTTGAAAATCGGTTATGGAAATCTACGTTCACCGGTTATCGGTGCGGGGCTGGCATTTGGTTCGGGCAAGGATTTTGCTTTTCAGGTTACCGCTGATCATTTTTCACAACGCGGATCTCTGCGGGTACAACGATTTACTAAAACCGATTTAAAAGGGAACTTCTCGATTAACGGGCAAAAACATAGCTTGTCGGGTTCGCTCCTGTATCAGCATCAGGCATCCTGGTTGTATGCGCGGGATTCGTCATTGTTGCTTTCAAAAGAGGATTCCCTGCGAAAACCTTATACTACCTCCGGCATTCAAATGAGCTGGAGAAACCGTCAGGTTACCGACTTTGGCTTGGGTTATAATCCATCAGTCCGGTTTGTCTTTTTTAATGATGGGAGAAGCATTGAAAAAAATATGCGCTTCCAGATACCGCTAGAATTTCATGCCGGGAAAGATTACCTATTGCTTATGCAAACCAATCTGGATTTTACGTTTTTCAATCCCCGCAACAACGCAGCGTATACCAATCATATTTATGATATAAAAGCTGGTTTGTTGGTGCGGAAACAAAACTGGAGTATGCAGGCATCGGTCATGCCGGTTTGGAGCGGGCAGCAATTATTTGTAATGCCGGATATCACTGCAACAATAAGAATCAAAGAGGAAGCTCTGAAATTCATAGCTGGCTGGAAAGGTTCTGTTCAAAAAAATAATTATGAGGCTTTAGCCTCTATTAATCCATGGATTAACCAGCCTTTAATACAGTTCAATACCAGAGTTAAGCAGTTATACGGGGGATTGAAGGGGCTCATTAACAATCAGCTTCAGTATCAGGTACAATTTGGATTTCAGCAATTGCTGGATCAGCCGTTATTTGAAAACAGCCTGCGTCCTTCCGTATTTCAAATTCGCAGAGAAGCGCGTTTGAATTCGATGCAGGCGAAGGGGGAATTGACCTATCGTTGGGATCAGCGTCTGGAGTTGAATGCTTCCACTGAAATCAATAATTATTTTGGTCAGAAAACAGAGCAGGCACCCTGGCATTTGATTCCTCTTCGGCTGAATACATCGGTTTC
>Ga0315902_10009582_pt1 | contig 12936 bp, 13 predicted proteins | sample LakEriMetagenome_9_FD_203523 | JGI IMG/M metagenome (GOLD analysis project Ga0315902, IMG submission 203523) | Freshwater fungal communities from buoy surface, Lake Erie, Ohio, United States - Buoy 12 MA117 | ecosystem: Environmental > Aquatic > Freshwater > Lake > Lake biofilm | place: USA... | reverse complement strand
CAGAGCATAAAGAGGTTCAAAGGCTAGGCAGAGAGCTCTTCTATAGCTGGTATGAGATACAGGTAGTCAAAGTTGATAGGCAATATGAGTGGCGTTTGGGGGAGTAAGTAGGGGCATAGGGAAATACTCTTTTGTATGTCGTACGGTGTAGTTAAGATATTGAAATGACGAAGTTTGGTGCTGGTCCTAAATACAAGGATCCTGTATCGGGTACCGAATGGGCGAATGAGCATACCTTTCATATTGCATACTGGATGTTGAATGATGCGCAGATCTATCAAGAAATGAAAAAGTTCATGCAAAACTCCAAGGATGCAATTCCTTATAGAGCTTGGATTAAGCAAATGGGGCTAGTCGATAAATACACTACAAGCGGATGGAAGTTGATGGCAGACGGCGTACATTACGGCGACCTAAGCGAAATTATGAGAGCGAGTGCGCACTAGTTCTGGTCTTTGGAATCCAGGCACCCTGGAACCAGGTCAGAAGGCTTCCGGTACGTGTTCAAGGCTAGCCCTGTCAAAAATGTCAGTGGTCATTGGTATTTTTCGAATATGGAAAACTTACAAGGCTTTGAGGGCTTGTCAGCCTTAGAGGAGTCCGCTGTACGTCTACACGAGATCTATAAATCTCTAATGACTGGTGGATTCACCGAAGATGAGGCACTCTCGCTTATAGCCAAAATGACCAAATCGGGACCTAACCCGTAAATCTATCCGTCGAAGTGGGCACAAAGTAGGCTAACCAAGTGAAAACTGACACGCACACGCCAGAACATATATTCAGGGTTCAGCAGCGTTTGCTCGTTCCGCTGTTTCAGCGTCCATATGTCTGGAATCAAGAGCTGCAGTGGGAACCAATATGGCGGGATTTGAAGCGGGTCCTATCAAGATACTTAGCTCAACCAGAGGCGGAACATCAGCCTCACTTCCTTGGAGCCGTTGTAGTTCAGCAAGTTCAGAGTCCCATTGGTGAGATTCAACAGAGAACCATTATTGATGGGCAGCAAAGACTGACAACTCTTCAACTGATGTTCGATGCAATTCATGCACAGCTTGAATCTGTTGGCGCGAAACGCCCTGCAGGAAGAATCAAGAAGTTAATAGAGAATGATGAAGATTCTTGCAACAAACCTGAGGACAAGTTCAAAGTTTGGCCAACCAATAAAGATCGACCTGCCTTCAACGAGGTCTTAGCAGCACCCTTTCCAGTGGATTATGACAATCTGGAGCACTCAAAATCGAAAATGGCACTTGCCCATCGATTCTTTTCTGAAAGTGCACGCGAATGGTTATTGGAAAATGGTGAAGATGAAGCTCAGCAACGTGCAGAGGTCCTAGACCTTTGCTGCAGAGAGCTCCTACAAATCGTTGTAATTGATTTAGCCGTCAATGAAAATGCACAAGAAATTTTCGAAACTCTCAACGCTCGCGGTGCAGTTCTCACAGCCGCAGACTTAATCAAGAACTTTGTATTTCAGCGGCTAAGCGAGAAGAAGGTCGATGTCGAAGACGCATATTTCAAGTTCTGGAAGGATTTCGAGACACCATTCTGGGAAAAAGAGATCAACTACGGCCGCGTAAAATTCCAGCGCTCATCCCTTTTCATAAATCACTGGCTAATTGCAAAGATTGGTGAAGAGGTTCTGAACCGGGAGATATTTTCAACATTTAAGAACTATGCGGATCACGAGTCAAGAATTTCGATGTTGGAACTCTTAGAGCAAATACATGCAGCAGCCGCGAAGTATAAGGAAGTATTTGATGGTTCAGAGAATAAAGAAGGTGAAATCAACCGAGTTGAATTATTTGCCTACCGTCTAAATTCTATGGAACTTGATGTACTTCGGCCTATTCTCATCACTTTGATAGACCCAACTGAGGTGGCAGTCCCGAAGGATGAGCTTGATAAGGCAGTCTCTGTAATCGAAAGCTGGATGGTGCGTCGTCTACTCGTTCGAGCTACTAATAAAAACTACAACAAGCTGGTTGTCGAAATGGTTCAGGTTGTCAACAAGGATCGCGAACATGCTGGGACTCGATTAGAGAAGTATTTCTCAGAGCAGAGCAGCGTTAGTTCATATTGGCCTGATGACGTCGAGCTCTCTGGATTTGTATCCCAGATGCAGATTTACAGAAATCTATACAGATCTCGTATTCGCATGATCTTGGAAGCTGTCGAAGATCATTCTCGTGGCTGGATAGGCGAGGAAACTTCTAAATCAGGCAGTCGTATGAAACGTGGAACTTTTGCAATCGAACACATCATGCCGCAAAGATGGCAAACCAATTGGCCAATAGGAAGTCATTCGGAAGAAGAGCGGGAAGCTCTGCTTCAGACAATCGGAAACCTAACTTTGTTAACAACAAAACTAAATAGCTCGGTATCCAATGGCCCTTGGACTTCCAAGAGTGGCGAGCTGACCAAGCACGATGTTCTCCTGATCAATAAACAGGTACAAGAACTGGGGAGTAGCGGTTGGAACGAAGACCTAATCAAGTCTCGCACCACATCGATTGTTCAATCCTTGATCAATATTTGGCCTGTTCCAGCAGATCACAAATCTAGAATCCTCTCAGAGAAACCTGAGAAGCAGGTAAAAGTTGGCGTCATTGATCTGATTAGCGCTGGGTTAGTATCTTCAGGGCAAACTTTATATCCCAAGCAAAACAAACACGCAGGCAAAGTGGCGCAAATTCTTGATGATGGCCGAATCCAGTGTGAGGACATTATTTTTGATTCACTTTCCCTGGCGGGAATTCAAATTCGTAAACGAAATACCAACGGATGGACTTTTTGGCTAGTTGATGAAAAGACTAGGAAGTCAATGGCAGATCTTCGTGAGGAGTATCGTGAATTGATTGGTTTAGAAGATGGTGAAGACGAGATTGAAGATAATGACGGTTCAGAAGAGTAAAGATGTCGAAAGCGAGTTTGAGTTGAAGACTCGGATTCCTAACTCAGGCGAGAATTATTGCCAAGTAACTTGTCAGTGGTCAGATATATATTGGGGATATGAGGCTGAATTCAGTGAATCAAGTGGGAACTACGCCATTATTTATTGAGGTACCTAAGCCAGTTAATTTTATGACCTCATCTGAAAAGGACGATTTTATTGAAGAGATTCTAAAAGCTTTGGAGGGCAAATAAGATGAAACCTTGCCCTACCTGTAAATCATCGAGTGGATTAAGAAAAATCATTTATGGCATGCCCGATGGTCCTGTCGATGAAGAGATTTACACAATAGGTGGTTGCTGCGTATCTGATAACGACCCAACATTAAAGTGTGTTGATTGTGGTTGGAAAGGTGAGAATGTAAACAACGCACCAGGCTTGGGCAAAGAGATTCGAATGGTCGAGCTGAAAGATATTTCAATAATGAACGATGCTGAAATTGATTCTTATGCAAAACAAATTTGGCAAAAGTTGGCTAATCCTAAAATGGGGGAAATTGATGACAATTCCAAGAGATGAGAAATTAAGGATTACCCAAAGAGTTCACGCAAAGTGGTCTGAAATCTTTGGTGACAGAGACGATGCCGAAGCAAACGATGCCTATTTTAAGATGTATGAGGAAGCCATGGCTGAGGCTGAGAAGAAGTACAAAGATAGGCCCGCGAACAGTTAATAGGCAAAGGTCACCACAATTTGTATTGCAAGATGATAAAACATGGCGCGAGTTTGCTAAATTAAGCGGATTTGTCGCTCCCAACAGGTAAGTTTGGGTCATTAAGTGATTTGGCTGAAAGCTCTATTTAGTGGTGAGATTTTTCAACTTAAGGTCACATCAAAAAATGGTGCGCAGCGCCCCTAAAAATGGAGTTGTAATTGACTAGTAAGAAATACTCCAAGAGTTATCTTTCTGCCCTCCCCGGGAATGGCACAGGGGTTGCAGTGATTGCGGGATCTAAAATGCTCAAGGAACACAGGGAATTCCTGAAGCGATCCGAACTTTCAGGATTGGCTGAAAATTTCTCTTGGACTGTAGAGGGTAGTAATGCCGCTATTAATTATTCAACTCATGGAATTTATAGATATTTTGGTAAGTTTCCAGCTCCGATTGGGCGTCAATTAATGTTGGACTACTCCAAACCTGGGGGAGTAGTAGTTGATCCAGCGTGCGGCAGTGGAACCACTGGTGTTGAAGCACTCTGGATGCAGAACGACGCCTATCTATTTGACCTCAATCCACTTTCTGTCCTTGTTTCAAAAGTAAAAACAACACCTATTTCGGCTAAGCGCATGGAAAACGCCTCAGAAAAATTCCAACAAAGATACAAAAGCTTACGAAAAGGCAGTTTCGAACCCGCTGGCATAGACCTTGAGCATTGGTTTCTACCCGAAACTGCACGTTCTCTGAGTCGTATGAGAAATGCTATCGATGAAGAGACGAATCGGGACCTTCGAAACTTCTTAGAGATGAACTTTGCAGCGATCGTTAGAAAAGTTTCAAAAGCAACAACACAACAAGGCAGACTTTTTCTTGATGTGGATACCGCCGTCCCAGATCCACTACCTGTCTTGTTGAAGTCTATTGGTAAGTCAATCCAAAATATTTCGAAACTACCGAAGACAAGTACGGTCCATATACAAAAAGCAGATATATTGAATAATGAATCGTTAGACAAAATAAATGCAGATCTGGTTATTTATCATCCTCCATATTTCAATGCGTATAAGTATTCGTCCATTAATAGCTTAGAACTAGCATGGATCCAACAAGATAGAAAAGGTTTTAGTAAGAAAGAAATTCGAGAATTTTTCAAAGTAGGTAAACCCGAGAATTCTAAATTCTATGTTGAAGATATGGCAAAATCTATTTTGAATTTACAAAAATTTATGGGAAAGAATACTCGTCTTGCAATTATGATTGGTGATGCACTTATGAAGGAACAGCACCTGACGGTTACTCGAGAAATTATTGATTTGGTCAGCGAACACTTTGAAGTTGAACGTACTGTTCTTCGTGTTCCTAAATACACAGAGGCATCATGGGCAACGAGCCAACGTAGGATCTCTGGAAGCCTTGGAATTACCATGTTTGATTTCATTCTCACTCTTAGGAAAAGAAAGTGAACCTAGGCTATATAAAAGCACAAACTCATGGACCAGAGTATTCCTGGCACAAGTATTGGTCTAGGAAACCTGCAAATGTCATTTCTGCATACCTCAAAAATTTAGTACCCGAACATGGGATCGTAATTGATCCATTTTGCGGTTCGGGGGTCGTTTTATACGAGGCCCAGAAACTCGGGTTTGATGCAATAGGCATGGATGTTAATCCGACCGCAAGAGCAATCTCTGGTTTTCTGACCCACCCCGTAAAGGCGGAAGAGTTTAAGAATCTTGCGCTGAATATTATTGAAGAATTGGAATCAAAATTTGGCGCCAAATATATGACACAGAATGGTCAGAAAATACGTTACCTGATTCATCACGTACAAGTCAGGTGCGGTGCGTGTTCTTCTGTGAACACATTCGATCCTGAAACGCACGGAAAAAATGGTAAGAAATGTGAAGAATGTGGAAAGAAACTTTCATTTGGAATAACAAATCTCATAGGAACTCAAATTGTAGATTTAGTGTGTGTTGATTCTTTGGAAACAATTTCATCGGAGGAAATTGCCAGACAGACTGAAATTTCATCGGAAAAGTTCTCTTCGATAATTAGATTCGATAAAAAATTGGTAAATAACAAACGAACTCTTACTAGCGATAAATATGGAGTCGCTTCATACTTCACATCTCGTAATTTCAGCATACTTTCAGAATTTGCAGAAAAAGCGCATGCAATCAATAACGAATCTATGAAGAAAGCATTGTTGCTTGTGTTAACGGCAAGTTCAGCACAAGCTAGTCGTCTGATTGCCTCACGAGACGGCCTAAAGACTGGGGGACAAGCTTGGACCATCCCTGGTTTCTGGATACCCCCTATTCACCTCGAATCCAACCCATTTATTCATCTTCGGGCTCGCATCGAAAAGTTGCACTCAGCCTTAGTACATTCTGAAAGAGAGTTGGAAAGAGATGCCAGTGTAAAAATCATGGCAAAGTCAGCGAAGGATGGTCTTGAAGAGTTATATAAAACTGGAGTAAAAGCTGATCTTGTTTTTCTTGATCCACCTTATGGGGATAGTGTCGCTTTCTTAGAATTTTCAGCAATCTGGAATGCTTTTATGGACGAAGATGTGACTTACGGGGATGACATAAGTGTGTCAGATCGTACAAATGATCCCATGACTGGTGAAAAGTATTTGGAGGAACTTACCACTGTTTTTGGATTAGTCCGAAAGATTTTAAAGACAGATGGAAAAGCTCTTCTAACCTTCAATAACATTTCGTTTGATTCCTGGAAGGGAATTATTGAATCTTTTCAAAGTGCAGGATTAGTCCCACTAGAAGTCAACTATCAAGATCCAGCTGTCATATCAAGTAAATCGCAGAAGGCTCTTGGTGGCAGCTATATTGGAGACTTCTATGTGGTGTACGGAAAAGATGATAGAAAGCCCACTAGATACGAAGATTTTGCAGATGCATTGAAATTGTATTTACATAAAGTTGCAGGCTCTAGGGGCGGAAAAGTTCTTTATCCACTCTTGCAAAGATACGCCCTTGAATTTTGGATAGAGAATAACTTGTGGGCCCAAGACCTTCAAGAGATAGACAAGGTTATAGAGTCAACGTTTACTAAAGATGGATCATACTTTGTTTCTAACTCGGATATAGATTACCCAACACTTTCCCAAATACTTTTGGAGCAAATTCAAAATTGTGGTGTTAGTCAAATATCTATTGATGATGATTTTCTTATTAAGACAAAGGAAATGATGAGAGAATTTGGCACCCCTTCATTTTATGAAATTAAAGCGCTTCTAGATTCAGTTATTGATAAAACAGTCAAAGATAAAGCACCTGAACTACAGTTAACTTTTGATTTTAATTAGGAAGCTTCAGGATTTCACCGCTTATTGCCTTGTAAACCTTTGATTTAAGCAATTCATTTTCGACATAACCTTGAATGCAAATTATGTCCTTGGTAAGAGCAGCGATGTTTTTCAAGTAGTCCTGACACGTTTTCGAAATTTGCGATTTGGACTCATCGCCTGATGACCATAGCAACGCTAATGAATACTCGTATTTAGACCTTGATCCCCAAAATTTGTTATCTGACATATTTCGTAATTTATTGGTCAGGCTTTCAAACAATTGAGAAGTTTTTTCAAGCTGGGCTGGTTTTTGGAGGTCTTTAAAGGCAGTTTTAGCTTCAATAATCAATACATGTTTCGTCTTGTCGTTTACAATAATCAAGTCTGGTCTTGTTTCATCAATTTCGAATCGATGAATTTCGCCTTCTTTTCCTTCGCGGTCTGGAGCAGTTATTCTCTTCCAAGGCCCAGCCGTAGGATTTGTGAATGCTATAAACCAATCATCACTTCGATTAACAGAAATTTCAAAACTCCACCTAACGATCTCCTCGCTTATGCTCACTAATTTTGGTTTCATAAGACTTCACCCGTTTTCATATCTAGAGTTATTCCACCTCCAAAAACTAAATAGTCTGTGAGTTCTTTCATAACTCGAAGACCTTTATTGCTTGGATTGTCAAAATTGTTAACAGCCTGTGCGACGCTTTGATGAGGAAAATAGGCAATAACTTTACGACCTTTGGATAGCGCTCCAAAACTTGTTGCGTAGGCAGCAATCTGTCCTGTGTAAGGATCTCCAAATATTCTCCCGGGCTTGACTGAATTACTAATATAGACGAGGGAAGGTGAATCTATGTTCAAAAGAGATTTGTAATTCAGATTAGGAAAGGAACGAGACAAGCAATTAATTACTTTACTGAAGTCATCAAAAAGATAGAGAATTCTTGGTGCGGTTATTACGTGATAACCAGTAGGGGACTTTGGAAAGTCTTTCAAGTGGAGTCGAAAAGCTTCCTCATATTTCGAATCCACCTCCTTTTCCCACGTCATTTGGATGGAGTTCTGCTGGGTAATCCAGGTTTTCATTTGGTCTTCTTTTTGAGGTTTTGAACCGCTGCCCCTTATTATTCCGTAGGATTGCCCTTTGTCGATTGATTTCTCAAGTTCTCTCGCAAAGGGATCTTGCTTCTTAAGATCTCGCGAACTTTGCTCTCCCTGTTGGAGTGCAGTCAATTCACAAGCAAGTGGCCAGTTTAAATAGTTCTCTCGATCTTTACGATGCGAACTTCGTAAGTCCCCTGTTGAGCATAATTTCTTAGTTAAATCTTCCTTTTTCGTTGATTCAGATTCTGGTAAAAAATATAATGAATTTGTGGCAGTTAAATCTATAAATTTTGCCATCTCTTCGATTTGTGATTGTAATTCTTCTTCTAAACCCCTCATCGGCTCGACACCATTTGTAGAATTAATAAGAACGCCCATCATTATTCTGAAGAGTGATTTCATACCTTTTCCGCTCTCGTAATCTTCGGGATTCTCGAGATCTGAATAGTGGAGGACTATGGATGGTATTTCTAAGGAAGTCATAATTTCTAATCCCATAAGCGAAGGCCAAACAGAGTCTCTTCGTACACCGCCGTCCGAGTGAAGTCCAAATTCAGAAATCAAATACCAGAATGGGAAACCTTCTATCGCGGACCCAAATTGTCTTTCACACCGTTGAAGAGCTTGGTTCCCCGTAGGGGTAGCAGCGGTTTCTTCGACGGCTATAAGAATTTCATCACTTCTGTCGTTGATCAATACAAGGTCTGGCTTACCCCAGGCTAAAAGCGCTTCTAATGCTTTGGGCTTAGGACTCCATGAGCCATAGTTCCCATAAACATGAACTCTTATTTCCAAGTCATTGATTTTGAAGCTAAAGGCGGGGATAAAACCCTGATCGTATTGAACTTGAAATGAACCGCCTTGATTCTCAATTTCGCGAGCTATATTTCTGCATGCCCATTCACCTTCATGGAAGCTATCCGCCCAAAGATTGAATTCGGCAACTCGCTGAAAACTGGACATACCCAGATTCTCCAGTATTGGAACCCTTATTCCAAGCCCCTCCTGGCCAGCAAGAGAGTGTGGCAAAACATTAAAATAGTTTTAAATTGCACTTATCTTGAATTAGTTCTAAAGCAAACCTCAATGCTCGAGGGTGGACCCCAACTTTTTCACCAAGCTCTTTATAAGCAATTTTCTTTCTCATCGTTGCACTTTGCACCAATATTGGCCAGAGAGTACTAGAACGGCTAAATTACAAGAGTCTTGTCATGTTTAGAATATAGCTTGAACAAACTCAAATGTCAGTGGTCATAGCTGTCTACAAGAATTAATGACACTATTGAGGGAGGGTAGCATTAGCTTAGGTCGTCTGGAGGAAGGCATTTAAATGCAGATGCGGCAGGACTTGAGAAAACTGTGACCACAACAGCAGAAGGTCGAGTCTTCGCTCTAATTAGAGCATTAGAAGTAGACGGAAGAACACTTATCGAACGTTTTCTTGAACCAACTTTGGGATTAACAGAAATCCTCTCACCATTTGCAAGTAAAATAAACAAACGTCTAGGTGATCAAGAAGCTTCTGCCAAACTACTCGATTATCTTGATTTCGGAGACATTTTTGAGATCTTCAACGCAAATAGATCTTCTTTCCCAAGTGATATTTCGGCAGATCTAGAAACTATTCGCGCCAGCACAACAAGAGTTGTCAGAATTCGAAACACAGTCATGCATGGCAGATCATTAAAGGAGGATGATGAGGAGAGTCTGCAAAATATCGCAAGAGGACTTCAATCACCCTTTTGGCAAAATCTACAAAACACTTTGAAGTCACTTCAATCGAACGAAAGCGATCAAGTTTTTGAGGTACAACCAGACAATTCAAGTGTGCTTCATAATCTGCCTAGACCAGATCACAACGACACGAGCTTAATAGGGCGTCGATCAGAAGTAGAAGAAGTATCAAAGCTCTTACTTCAAAATCGAAGTAGTGTAATAACAATCACTGGGCCAGGAGGTATTGGCAAGACTGCTTTGGCACTTGAAGTGGCTTATGGATTTGTGGAGAAAGAGAATCCCTTCGAATTGATTCTCTGGGCTACCTTTAAGAATGAGAAGTTAACCGTTGATGGTATTCAAGAAATTGCTGATGCAACGAAAACGTTTCCTGAACTGACGCATTTATTTGCGGATGTTATTGGTGCCACATTAGATGACACATCATCCTCTTTAGGCAAGGCTCTTGACGGTATAAATACTCTTATTTGTTTAGACAATTTAGAAACCATTACGGGAACCGATTTTATTGACTTTTACAACTCTATGCCAGACTCATGCAAGTTTTTAATTACATCTAGACGCGGAATAGGTCAGATTGAAAGAAGATTTGATCTTCAACCAATTAAGAAGCGAGACGCTGTTCACTTTATTCATCAGCTGATTCGGAATTTGAGAGTCCTGGAGCTACAGAGAGCATCGACTGAATCGATTGAAGCGATTGTTGATCGCTACGGTAATAATCCACTGGCTATCAAGTGGTTCGTTCAATCAGTGAGTTCGGGCATATCCATTCTTGAGATATTCAAATACAGAGAAAAAGAATTCTTTGAGTTTTGCGTTGGAAGTGTTGTCCAACGTTTGTCCAGCTCAACCAAAAATGTGCTTTTTGCTCTTAAACATCTAAATCGCTTTGTATCTATCGAAGAACTTCTATTGCTTACAGACTTTGAAGAGCAAGAGTTAGCCGAAGCTATACGCGATTTACAGATGGCTTCTTTAATTCAAAGCCGTATTGTGGGCACCGAGATTAGGCAGCAAGTGCAACTCACGGAGTCAGCTCAAAAGTATATTCGTGAGTTTGAAGTAAGAGATGAAGCATTCCTTGAAACTTTACGAAAGCAAGAATCTCGAATTCGACAAGATGAGACTGATCGCCAAAAGGATTTACAGTCTCCTTATTCTCCTTATGCAATCGCTATCCGAAATGAAGAGGATATTCCTATCGCGACAATGTTGCGAAAGGCTATTCGTGAAAGTCGAAGTGAGAACGCTAAGGCACTAGAACTAATTAATTCAGCTAGAAGGCTTGCTCCAGATTATTGGGAAGTCGATAAAACTGAAGCCATGATTAGATATTGGATGAAAGATACGAACCCAATTGTGGATCTTTATAGCAGCGCCTTAGAGAAAGCTCCAAACATTGAGAAGAAAAGCATAATCTACTTTCTTTATGCAGGCTTTTTTGCTCGCCAAGGATTGGGAAAACAGGCACTAGAGCTGTTGGAAAACATCCCAGAAGAATTGGTTCAAGAAAATGTCCTAGCACTTCGTGGCGATTGTAGATTGAGAATTGGCCAAATCGATTTAGGGCTTGAGGATCTTCGCAGCTCCATAATTAGTACTGATCCCAAAACGGTAATTGTGAACAAGACTCGACTCATTAAGGGTTACGAGAGAATTGCAGAGCAAATATTAGACAGAGAAAAGAACTTCTCAAAAGCGTTCGATAATCTACAACTTGGTTTTGAAATCTTTAGTGAAATTTATGAGTCTAAGATCAGAGATTTCAAGTTGCTTGAGGGATATGCGGGATTGCTTTATGTTGGCATTAAGATTCTAGACAAGTCAATCAATATGGGTGAAACCCAGTACAAGGAGTCTCTTGACCGTTTTGAAAACTTGCTGCGTTATTCATCTGCTTTGATGACAAATAATCGGCATGGGACAGCTATAAGAGCAGCATTTCGACGACAGTCTTCTTTGAGCGAAGAGTTTCGGATTAGGATTGAAAAGCTTGGAATAGATTTAAGTGCTGAGGTATCAGAAGAAGGAAACTCGTCTGTGGTTTACACTGGCGAAGTTCTAAGTTGGAATGAACAAAAGAAGTTTGGGTTTATATCCAGTAATCTATATCCAGTAAATGTGTATTTTAATGAAAATAGTCTTTTCCCTGGGCAAGATATAGATGATTACAAAAATGGAACACAGGTGAGTTTTGAAATTGACCTAAAGTTCATTCCGAGAACTGGCGGCTCTCCCAGAGCACAATTTGTGCAAAGAAGCTTTAATTAATTTCTCTTTAAAAGTATTAATTCGGGACATTGGACAACGATTGGAATTTGAGTTGACAGCCAAAGAGTTAATAGTTGAGGATCATTATCAAAAATAGCAATAATTTTGTATCTAGTAGTCAGACTCCTATATGCCTCAGTCTTAAATTCTATTCGATTTCCTTGATATTCGTTTGGTCTCAGGACTAACTCGTGCAAAGGTAGAGAGTTCATTGCAAGCCAATAGTCAGTCAGACCTCTGTATTTCTCTTGCCTTCCAGAAATTGCCATAACTTTTAGGGAGTTCTGAATCAAACCCTTAGCGATTTCGAGGATTTGAAGATACGGTGGACAATTAATTGATTGCCGATGAAAAGTATCAAAATCGCGATTATTCTCGCTGACAAAATGCTGAATCGTAGAAACATCAACTAGAGTTCCGTCAATATCGAATATAACTAAAGGGGTTCTATCCTTCGGTGTTGCATTTGAAAGGTTGACAATCTCACTAATTAAGTCATTTGTTGCAGAACTTGATTGCGTCACTTGCAGAAGTTTAGGGTATTACTCTTAAGACTTATTTTATCTATAGCTAGACCGTTGGAGTTAAAACAGTCCTCACCCCCCTTCGGGGGGTTGAGTCCTGGCAAGTACTTATCCGCCCCCTGTGGGGTCGGGTGCTTGCAAAAAGAAAAAGAAAAAGAAAAGCAAAATAGAAAATGCAACTCTCCAGAGGTCCTAGCGACAGTCTGGAGAGTTGCATTTAAGTAACTACCAAACCACCGCTATAGCTATGTTGCTCACCGATAGAGCCACCATTGCTAGCCAGGATCTCTTTGGAAAGACTTGCTTCTTTGCATTTAAGTAGCCTAAAGCCAAGATAAAGATAAGTATTACTAGTTTTATCCCTACTACG
>Ga0315902_10009581_pt1 | contig 12937 bp, 14 predicted proteins | sample LakEriMetagenome_9_FD_203523 | JGI IMG/M metagenome (GOLD analysis project Ga0315902, IMG submission 203523) | Freshwater fungal communities from buoy surface, Lake Erie, Ohio, United States - Buoy 12 MA117 | ecosystem: Environmental > Aquatic > Freshwater > Lake > Lake biofilm | place: USA... | reverse complement strand
TTTGTATGCCATAGGCATGAGAAGATACCGCTATGGGACTAAAAGAAAAACTACAGTCAGATTTAACCGATGCGATTCGCTCAAAAGATGGGGTTAAAAGCGGAACTATCAGAATGCTCCTTGCTGCAATCACCAATGAAGAGGTGGCAGGCAAGAGCGCAAAGGTATTAAGTGATGCTGAGGTTATTACAGTTTTATCTCGGGAGGCTAAAAAGCGCCGTGAAGCGGTTGAGGCTTATACAAATGCAAAACGTGATGATTTAGCTAATAAGGAAAAAGAGGAGGCAGCAGTTATTGCCCTCTACCTACCTGAGCAATTAAGTGAGGCAGATATAAAGAAATTGATAACGGATGCAATTGCTGAAACAAACGCGGCAGGGCCTGCTGGAATGGGCTTGGTAATGAAAGTTTTGCAACCTAAGATTGCCGGCAAAGCAGATGGTGGTCTAGTTTCAACATTGGTTAAAGCAGCACTTTCTCAATAACATAAAAAGGAATACAAAATGAAGTATGAATATGTAACTGTGCCATTACTAACACATGCAACAAAACAGATCCTAGATACCTGGGGCTCTGAAGGTTGGGAGTTAGTTCAGGTAGTTCCTGCACCTGGTGGTGGAGATCAATTAGTTGCTTACATGAAGCGAGTAATTGCGTGAGCATCAAAGAAAAGCTTTCCGCGCTCGGGCTTTCTCTGCCAACCGCTGCAGCTCCAGTTGCTGCATATGTACCAGCGGTTAAAAGTGGGAACCTAGTGTTTACTGCAGGACAACTGCCTGTAGTTGATGGCAAGTTAGTTAAAGTGGGCAAGGTTGGCAGTGATGTAAGCGCAGAAGATGCGAAAGAGATGGCCCAGATTTGTGCGTTAAACGCACTCGCTGCAATCTCATTAGTTGCAGATCTTGATGAGATTGAAAGAGTTGTCAGGGTTGGAGGCTTTGTTAATTGCGCACCAGGCTTTACAGCAATTCCTGGCGTCATAAATGGTGCTAGTGAATTCCTAATTAAGATTTTCGGAGATGTGAACGGCAAGCATGCAAGAACTGCAGTTGGAGTGGCAGAACTACCTTTAAATGCACCTGTTGAAATTGAACTGATCATTCAACTTAGTAGTCGCTAATACCAAAAGAACCTAAAAATATGTGTGGAATTGCAGGCTATATAGGTAGTAAACAACTAGAACAAGTAACTATTGAAAATACACTTAACAAACTGAATTGTCGTGGCCCAGAAGGCAATTCAGAAGTAAAGCTGTTTTTGTCAAAAAACAATGTGAATTTAATGTTTACCCGTCTAGCAATAATCGATGTTAATGAAAGATCCATGCAACCAATGAAGTTTAGAGATTTTACAATTGTTTTAAATGGAGAAATATACAACTACAAAGAATTGAAGAAATCAATAGAAATTAACCACGGGCCCCAAGATTGGAGCACGGAGGGTGACATAGAAGTTGCGTTGAGATATTTAGTTCTTAATGGAGTCGAGGGAGCAAAAGATTTTGATGGAATGTTTGCCTTTGTGTTAATTGATATGAACAACGAAATCGCTTATTTTGGGCGAGATTTTTTTGGGGAAAAACCTTTGTATTTGTTGAAACAGAATAACGATATCTATTTTGGAAGTGAACCAAAAGCAATTTTCTCATTAATAAAGCAAAAGCCTAGAATTAATGATAACCATGTTATGAACTTTGTGGTTAATGGCTATAAATATCTTTTTAAATCAAGCGAAGATTTTTTTCATGACTTAAGTCGAGTAGAACCTGGAACAATTAAAAAATTTGAGTTAGGGCAAAATTTAATTAACCAAACAATCAATTTATTGCCTTTAGATCAGATTAATCTTAAGAGCAATACAGATAAATCAAGAAGCGATATTCTTTTGAAAATCAGAAAATTAGTTGTTGAGTCGGTCGGCAGAAAACTTGAGTCAGACGTACCACTGGCCATATGTTTATCAGGAGGGGTCGACTCTGCATTAATAGCAGCAATAGCAAAAAATGATTTTGGTGTATCACTTAACGCCTATACTTTAGTGAGCACAGATACGAGATATTCTGAAGAAGAGAGCTCAACTCTCGTCGCTAAATACCTAGGATTGAATCATACGTTAGTCAAAATCGATAAAAACAATTTCTTAACCCGCATGCATAAAATTATTTCTTATCATGAATCACCAATTTCTACGAGTAGCTACTATGTTCAAAACTTTCTAATGAATAAAATAAAATCAGATGGATTTAAAGTATCTCTTATGGGTACTGGAGCAGATGAGATTTTTACCGGGTACTATGATCATCACCTACTCTATCTAGCAACGGTAAAGAAAGTAGCTCCTGAAGTTTTCACGGATTCTTTAAGCAATTGGAACAGCAAAATAAAGCATTTGATTAGGAACTCCACGTATAGAAACCCTAATTTGTATATCTCAAATCCTGACTATAGAGACCACATTTTTGAAGGCTCAAAAATAATGAGCAAACTCCTGATAAGTCATCAACCAAAAAATTTTTCAGAGGAGTTTTACTCAAAAAGTTTAATGAAGAATAGAATGCTGAACGAATTATTTCATGAGGTTATTCCAGTAATTCTTCACGAAGACGACCGAAATTCTATGATGTTTTCAATTGAGAATAGATCTCCATATCTATCTTTTGATTTATTCTCAGAAGTTTTGTCTATTGAGGATAAACATTTTATTAATAATGGATTAACAAAATCTTTGTTAAGAGAATCATTTGACGGGTATTTACCCAGAGAAATATTGTATTCCGCCAAAAAAATTGGATTTAATGCAAGTGTTTCGGAAATATGCAATCTTGAATCAAGTGAATTTAAGCAATTTTTAGATGAGAAGTCCGTGTTTTGGAATTTATTTCATAAGGATAAAGTCCTAGAATTTTTCAACAATATGGGTTCTGAAGATTTATTCAATAAGGCAGCATTTAATTTGATATCCTCAAAAATATTTTGTGATATCTTTGGGTGAAAATAGATTACTAAAAATTGCTTCGTAAACTTTCAAAAAATTCCGATGCGACTGCCCATTGCTTCATAAAATCAACAACTTGCTTTTGATCATCAAAGAACTTCGGCTCAACTTTGTGGTGAACTTTTTTGCCCATTACTAACAGTACATCTGAATCAAAATATCTATTGACAAAAACTACTTCTAATCCAGATAGTTGCATTAAAAGTTTTAAAGTGTTCGTACTAAAATTACTTGGATGCAAATCTGCAGGAAAAGTCTTTGAAAAGTAGTCGCTCAGGGATTTTCGAAAAGGAACCAGAATTCTAGATGATTCTGCCACGCACACGTAACCACCAGTTTTTGTGGCTTGTACAACATCTCGTAAGCAGGCAAGTGGATCGATTGCATTAGCCAAAGTCCAGGTAAGTGTTGAAACATCAAACTGCTCATTATTGAATATGGATGACTGGATCCCTAACGTTTTAATGAATACATCGAATCCATTATTTTTTAGTGACTGGACTAATTCTGAGGAGTGTTCAGTACCACTAACTTTTATTTTAGGATAGTTGTTACGAAGAAGATTAAGTAGCACTCCTTCACCAGTTGCAAAGTCGCATATATGCAAATTTGTTTCATGATTGAAATTCAAAAATTTAGCGATGCTTTGCATAACATAGAATAATCTAGATTGAGCAAAAGGATTATATGCAGAATAACTTTCTTCAGATTTGTTCGGAAATATAATGTCCGACCAATACTTAGCTACGTTCTCAGCTGACATGCTACGAGATGAAGTTACAAATCCAGTAACAGGATTTACGTAAATGGAGTCACCGGCTGGCAAGTATTTTTCAAGAAAATCTAGATGAATTGCTTTATCACTAACTGATGAGAACTCAGTTTCATAACTGTATTTCATAAATGCAAGTGTATACCTTGTACTAGAAATTTTTGGTTAAATCTGTCAATGAATAATTGAATTCTTTGGAAGAGCTATTCACTTATATCGTGACTCACATGCAAAATGTTTTGCAAAACAAAGCCATTTTTTCTATATATTCGATTTGCCGGATTTGATTGTTGTGTTCCAACTTCAAGCGGCTGTGACATGCTGTGAGCGAATTTCTGACTTATGCGCACAAGTGAACTGGCAATTCCCTTGTTTCGAAATTCTGGATCAACTGCGATCAAATCAATTGCCACGGAGTTTTTTGACAACAATAAGCTACTGAATCCGTGAATTTTTCCGTCCACTGATCTTGATACGAAGGTTTTAGTGTTGCGTTCTTGACTTAGATTTGCCGCTATCCAACTTACTTTAACTTTACCTTTAAGTAGTTGAGGCAAGCGATTATCTAATGAAAATCTATCTAGTTCAAATGATTTTTCCGTTATCCTTACGACTTCGTCATGGTCCTTAGTCTGAAAATCATCAATGTATTGAGAAGTTTCAAATAATGTCGATGAGCTAGGATCCCACTTTAAATTATTCATACTTGTTATGAATCTTATTGAGCTAGGTAGTTCATATACATAATCTTCAGGACTTTCAAATGTTTTGATTGATACAAAATAAGGATAGTCAAGTTTAAACTTAGATTTCAACTTTATATAATCAGATACGTTATGTAATTTACAGTTGTAGCAATTTGTATTGAGTTTTTCTGACAACCACTTGTCATATAAAATTTCGTTGCTTACTTCAAACATATTTATTTAAAAAGAATCATGTTGCAATAAAATCATCTTTAATAACTGAATAACCAGACCTGACAGCCCTTTTAAGTTTTTTACCCTCTAAACTTGCAACAGTTGGGAATTCGGGATTAAATGGACGGGCGTATTCAAAATCTGAAAATGTTAATTCATGCCCCATAGGTAAATCTGATTTATACACGAGACCTTTTCGCATGGTATTTATGTTCATTTCTTCAGAAAGTTGGATTTTCTTTTCTCCAGAGAGTAATGACACATTTAGTACAGCAAGAGTATTGACAATATCTTGCAATTCAACTGGAGTTCTAGATAAAGCATGGTCCCTTATGTCTTTTCTAGCCCTATCATCGGTGACATGAATTTCAAAAATTCTTGCACCCAAGGCAACTGCGGCGTACAACGGTGAATCTCGCATGAAATGTGAAGAAAAGCCAATAGTCAATCCAGTCAGAGATGCTAGGTCTGCAATTGCTGATAAGTTACTTTCATTTTCTGGGGCAGGATAACTTGATATGCAATGGAGCATCGCTATAGTCTCAATGTATTTACTTCCAGATCTTAACGATTTAGCCAAATCTACAAATGTCTTGACTTCATCTCTTGTTGTACCGCCGGTTGAGATTAACACTTTAGCCGATGTTCGTAGGGCTGCTTCAACGGTCGGCATAAATGTAAAATCTCCACTTGCTATCTTCAAAACCCCACAGGTATCAGCTATGAAAGAAACCCAGTCATGTGAAACTGGAGTTGCGAACACAGGCAAACCAAGATCATCACCTTCTTTTTTTATTTTTAAAAAGTCTGATTTGGAAAGTGTCAATTTACTTATTTGCTGATACCTTTCAATATTGCTTTTAGAAGCGTACAAATCAGGTGTAAAAAGCTGAAATTTAATCGCATCAGCACCGGCAGACTTTACTTTAGGCAACATGTCAAGGATCCAGTTAAGTGAACCCATGTGATTTACACCAATTTCAGCAATTACAACAATTTCATTTTTGGAATCTTTGTTAAACAATTTCACTAATTATTCATTTCTCTCTGCAGTAAAAATCTTGCTCTCATCTATTTCCCAGCATGATTTGTACCAATCAATATATTTCGTTAAACCCGACATAAGATCATGTGAAGGTGCATATCCCAACACAGATTTAGCTTTGGAGATATCTAAAGTTCCTCGCTCAGGATTTAGTGCATCACGTAACTCAAATTGTATTGAAACATCAGGAAATTTGCTTTTCACAATCTCTGCAGCATCAATTAACTTCTGTGCCTGCCCAGTTGTTAAATTGAATATCTGACCGTAGCTTTTTTCATTTAGAGTTAAACGCATCAATCCTGAAACTAGATCATCAATATAAGTGAAGTCTAAAGACTCTTGCCCATCTCCATTAATAATCAAATTTTGTCCACGGAGTGCGTTTTCTATGAAAACTTGTAAAACCCTTCTGCTAATACACCTAGGGCCGTACAAGGCCGAAGGTCTTACTATGGTTACTGGAAATCCGAAAACATTACTGTATGCACGGGCTAGCTTTTCACCACCAAATTTAAGTGATCCGTAAATATTTTTTGGGTCACAATTTGCATTTTCATTTGGAGACTGGGACATAAAATCACCATAAACCATACTAGAAGAAAAGAAAACTAATTGTGGTTTATTTGTAAGCGACCTTGTAATATCTAACGTATTCTCAAGAGTTCTAAATGAATGATCAAATGTTGAGTATGGATCTTTATTGGCACGACTTGCGTGCGCAACAGCTGCAAGTAAATAGATTACGTCGGGTTGGTATTCGGTAACTATTCTATTCAATCTGATATAATCTCTAGCATCTTCCACAAAAACTGGAATACTGGCTTTTCTAAGCAGGGATAATCTCTCTTCTAAAACCTTGATATAGAAAGTTCTATTCACAAAATTTGACCTAGAATCTTGAAGGGATATCAAATTATTGACTTCAAGTCCATCTACTACTGCAACTTCAAATCCATTGGTTTTCAACGTTAGTGCTAAATGGTGACCAATAAAACCAGCACCACCAATTAATAAGGCTTTTTTCATGTTACAGGACCTCCTCTAACACCGAAATTAGACTTTCGCCCACAAAACACATTTCTTCATTGCCAATGTGAGGTCCAACACCTAGCGCAATATTGGAGTTTGCAATGGTATCAGCATTTTTATATGAAATTGTTTTAGAAAGTTCTTTACTAGATCTATAAAATGTCGAAAGCGGCAGTGCAACTGGGTAGTAAATGCTTGTTCCAATACCTCGTTTATTCATTTCCAACGCAAGTGCATTTCTTTTTTCTGAGAATTCCGGCTTAAGCACAAAGGCGGCGCAGTAATATGCTGATTCGGACGCAGCCCTATTCCCTGGCAATAAAGCTCCATAAGAACTTTGACCAATAGTTTTTGCGAGCACTTCAAAATTGTTTTTGCGGGTTTTTAGAAAATCAGAGATTTTTGTTAACTGCACAATTCCTAAAGTGGCTGCGATTTCACTCATTCTTAAATTAAGTCCAAAACCAACAATGTCATATAAGCCTGGTATCTTTCTGTCCCCAACACCCTTATCATAATAAAATGCTTTGATTTTTCTAGATTCATCAATTAAGTTTTTATCTTTACTCACAAGCATGCCTCCCTCACCAGTCGTTATATGTTTTGCTGGGTAGAAGGAAAATGCTCCAAAATCGCCTAACAATCCGACATGTGTGCCGTCGACACCTGCTCCAAGTGCCAAAGCACAATCTTCGACTACAAATAAATTGTTATCTTTGGCAATCTGCATAACCATATCCATGGCCACAGGTACGCCTAGATAGTGCACCACACATATTGCTTTCGTATTTACCGAAATTGCTTTTTGGATTTCCTCTGTAGAAATATTTCCGTCATGCAAATTAATATCAGCAAAAACTGGCTTTGCTCCCACCGAAAGCACGGCATTTGCCGTTGCAACATGAGTGAGTGATGGAACAATTACTTCGTCACCCGGACCAATACCTAGAGTTAAATATGCTAGTTGTAATGCTGTCGTTGCAGATGAGGTTGAAGTTGAAAAACCACCACCCATGAATTGGGTGAAGTTTTCCTCAAACTCAATTGACCGGGGCCCATGCACGAGTTGTGGAGAATCCAGGCAAGCTAAAACAGCCTGCTTTTCTTCATCGCCAATGATTGGCCGAGCAAAATCAATCATATGCATTTAACACCACCCTTCCAGGCCTAGTGATTTATCTGTAAAGTCTATTACTTCAGGCATTGTTATTACTAAGGCAAATCCGAACAACTTCAAGCATCTCTTTCCTTGTTGGATATGAACTGGCGCCCTGTCCGCCGTTAACAATGTCACCAATAAATGCCTGTAAAAGCTCTCCTTTCGCATTTGCTTTAGCGCTCAAATTGTTTATATTGTAATCAAGTAACTTGCCACCGACTAAGACTTCACTACCCCGAATCTCAACCCAACCTTGATCTCCATAGATCGAAAAATCTCGTCTGTGCTCTAGTGGTGTTGAAAAGTTAGTAGATAAACTAGCAATTCCGATTTTTTCATTTGAAAGGCTAACTGAACCAAAGTCTTTAACGCCAAATGGCTCCTGTTTAGTCAACCTTTTGTACTCTACGTGACTCTCATGCTCATAGTTGTTAGTAATAAAGCAGAACAGATCAACAAGGTGGATGAGACCTCCAAGAATTACTGAATAGTTTGAGTTGCCCCGCCATCCGTTTACTAACTTTTCCCACCGGCCGTATAGATATTTCCCCTCAACAGAAATCTTGTCTCCAAAAAATCCAGAAGCATAAGCTAATTTTAAATCCTTAAATAAAGGGGCAGCCCGCAAAATGAAGTTTGAGGTTATTCTCAAGTCAGGATGTTTACTCAATGCAACCTCAATGGCATATAAATCATCCCAATTAGTCACTAATGGTTTTTCTACAAAACAATCGACTCCATTATTTATTGCGGCTAGCAGATACGCTGTGTGTAAATGATCAGGCGTAGCTATGACAACTAAGTCACACTCTGGTTTAAATTTATTAGGCTCAGAAGAAAATAAAATATCTTTGTCCCGTGTTTTATACAAATCACTCACTTTAGTGATGTCAGGATCAAAGACTTCAATTTTACTAATATTGTTATTGGCAACTAATTCTTCAAGTAGTGACTGCCCAGCTTTTCCGCACCCTATCAAAGCTGCCTTCATTGAAAAATCCCACTCTCAACTATGGCATTTGAAAATTTTTCCCAACTAGGAGCGGGTGATGAATAATTAAGTGATGCAAGTGTAATAAATTGATTGACTCTTAAGAGATCCTCTTTAGTATCAACTGATAAATTAATGGATGACAAATCCTTGGTATTAAGTAAATTATTAATTTTAAATTCTTTGTAATTAGTATATAAGTAATGAGTAACATGCTCAATATCTAATTCACTTAAGCTACGATTCCTAAGCAATTCAAGTGATTTTCTTGGTATTACCTCCACTGATTGCCCTTTTGGAAATGAACGTGGGAAAACATTAGTAGTTAAATCGGCGTCAGCTAATTCCTGATCCTTCGCTATGACCTTTAATATAACATCAGGATTAATTAAGGGTGAGTCACCAGAGATTCGAACAACTTTTTTTACCTGATTCTCTCTCATGAAACTCAAATATCTACTTACGACATTTTCTAAACTTCCTCGATAGTAACTTACATCGTTTTTTTCTAACATACCTATCAATTGATCATCACTTTCGTCAGTTGATGTTAATACAAATAGTGGTAAATTAACCTTACGACAATAATTAATGGTCCACAGCAGCATTGGAGTACCACATAATGGGCTTAAAACCTTTTCCGGAAATCTTGATGATGACATTCTCGCTTGAATTACAAGTGCTATGTCTATTCCCATAATTTTAGTTTAATTCTTTTTTAAGATAAGCCTTAAAGTCCAAAGCATAATAATTAAACATCAGTTAGTTTTAGCGGGAATCTAAGTTTCCATTCAGAATTTTCTAAATTCCAAATATCTTTTCGCCTGTGTAAATTGATAACTTCCGTTAATCTCGTTTTCTCCATTTCTAAGAAATCAGCTATCACAGGTATGCTTGTTTCTGGGTACTCACCATCAAATTTAGAAATTAATTCGTAAGCTTCTTTTTTACTCATGCGATTCCGTTGAATCTGTCTAGCGCAGTCCCTCAAACACCTGCCAAAGCCAAACTTTATATACTGCATATAGTAATAAAGGTCATCCATTACATCATCCAGACTGTCAAAATCGGTAAAAGTTCCATAGGTTCTGCCACGCTTGTTTCGGGAGAAACTGATTTCTTTTTCTACAATTTCAAGATTTTTCACAATATCCCAAGGAAAATAATGGGCGTAATATAAAATCTTGATTTTAGAAATGCGCTCCTCATCAATCAAATAAGGGTCTAAATCATTGATCCCAACAAAATTGTCTACCCAGTTTATTGGATCATCTCCAATTTGATTTTCTAAAATTTCTTCAATAGTTCTTTCTTTGATACTTTTTTCACTCAATACCCGACCACCATATTCAGATTCACCGTGTTCAGAGTAAAAAACTATTGGAATCCTAAGTGCATCAGCGATATTAATAGTGGCAGCATTTATGCCTGCATTCCAATGAATTTTTGGGTCACCTCTTTCCGTGAGAAATCTTCGACTTAAGTAGCGAGATATTTTTAAATTCGGTGATATTAAGATTGAGTCAAATCCATAAAATTGCAAACTTCGACGGTTAAATTCCCCTTCAACTGTTGGAATCAAAGGAGCGAAAGTTACTAATAATGGGTTTAGCCCCAGTTCTTTTTTTAGCATTAAAGCTACGGCGCTAGAATCTTTCCCGCCACTCCATCCTATAACACAGTCATAAACCTTATTCGAATTCTTATCTTTGCTCTTATCCAAAATATGCTTTAGCTCTTTTTTTCTTGTATCCCAATCAATATTTTCTCGTTTATTTATATTGTAAGTGCAACCATTACAGTAGCCATCATCTGTAATAAATATTCTTGGTCTAGTACTGGGCATAAAACAGCCCTTGCAATAAATAATTTTGTTCATACTGTCCTTACATTACCACCTTTTGCCTTAATTTCATTGCGCCAAGTTGAAATTGTCTTCGTTGTTAAATGATAGATATTGCTGGTGCATACAGCTGCAACATTTACAATTTGTAATGTGTCATGAACGTGAGACCATCGTCCAACTCCACCGGAAATGATTAAAGGTATGTCATAAAAATTGGCTATGTTTGCAGCGACTGTATTATCAAGGCCCAGTAGGGTTCCATCTCTTTCTACAGAATTCAACAATAACTCGCTACCCCTATTATTGAATATCTCAGAAACTCTTTGTTGCAATGGCTTTTTTGAGATAACACCATTTGAGTATGTGAATTCTCCCCAATGATTAATGCTGGATATGATGCTCGACTGACCAAACTCTTTAATTGCTTCTGTCACGAAAGCATCACTAGTACTTTCAGTTTGATTTATAACATACCGATCTGCACCAAAATTTCTATACGTTCGTATATCTTCTAAAGATTTTATTCCTCCTCCAATGGTCAGAGGTAATTGCGAATGATTCATGATTTTTTCTATTCCTAGAAGAAATAAATCATGGGATTCATCAGATCTTTCTCGTGAAACATCAATACAGATTATTTCATCAAAGTATTTACTATCAATGAATTCATCGGTGTAAAGGTAGTCTGATTGAAAATTCCTAGTACGACAAACAATTCCAACATCAATTAGAACTAATCCAGCAATTCTTTTATACATGAAACAAACCCAAGAAACTTCGTAAAATCCTTAAACCCGATTCTTGACTCTTTTCAGGATGGAATTGAACAGCGTAACAATTATCTTTGTGTAATGCCACAGCGAATTCACCGCCATAGTCACACACTGCAGATATATCTTCGTCATTGTCGGGAATCATTATGTAATCATGATTAAAGAAAAGATCTACATTTGCTTTTTCATTCATTCCCAAAAAGTTTTGTCTAAACGTGACTTTATCCCAACCAGTGTGACTTTTCCGCATTGTTAACTTGCTATTAAGGTTTTCTACAGTACCGTTAAAGATTGAAAGGCCCTTCGTAGTTGTTCCTTCATAACCTATGTTGAACATAATCTGGGCACCAAGACATATTCCAAGGGTTGGAAGTTTCAATTCTAGAGTTCTTTCTCTTAAGACATTGCAATAATTTTTTTCATTTAGAAAATTCATTGCTGTTTCAAAGGAGCCCACGCCAGGAATAATCAGATACTCTGCTTCTAGGATATTTTTAGCCGCTTCAGCAATTTTCGTGTCAATACCTAATTGATTGATCACTCTGCTTAAGGAAGGAAGATTTCCAAACCCAACCTCAAGAAGCGTGACAATTTTTCGCTCTACTAAACTCACAGTCCTAGATTAGTCATAAAACTAGAATAAGTAAGAACTTAAGTACATATGTTTTGTATAGTACAGAAGTGGCTAAAAACTAAGGGAATAAATCTTATTTTAGGCTCTAGCAAATACTAAAGCGACCGATAGAAGTTAAGTTTAGCGAAACTATAGTTTTAATGTAAAGTGATTACCGTGAAATTAATTGAAGTACAAAACCTAGTTAAGAAATTTGGTGATTTCACTGCTGTTAACGGGATTAATTTTTCAGTTAAACAGGGTGAATCCTTTGGATTGCTTGGCCCAAATGGTGCCGGAAAATCCTCCACGATGCGCATCATTGGTGCCACCTCAGAGAGGACATCAGGGGAGGTAATAATATTGGGTAAGGATCCACAGAAATTTGGTCCACAAATTAGAGCACACCTTGGCGTTGTCCCTCAGCAGGATAACTTAGATGAGGAGTTAACTTGCGCAGAAAACCTTTATATCTATGGCCGCTACTTTGGGTTACCAAAAGCAACAGTTAGAAACAAACTAGATGAGTTACTTGAGTTTGCTCAATTATTAGACAAAAAGAATTCAAAGGTTAAATCTCTAAGTGGTGGCATGAAGAGACGATTAACAATTGCTAGAGCCTTAGTTTCTGATCCAGATATCTTGATGTTAGATGAACCAACTACCGGTCTTGATCCACAAGCAAGACATATTTTGTGGGATAGATTATTTAGATTAAAGGAAAAAGGCGTTACTTTACTTATCACTACTCACCATATGGATGAAGCAGAACAGTTATGTGATCGATTAATGGTG
>Ga0315902_10009580_pt1 | contig 12938 bp, 10 predicted proteins | sample LakEriMetagenome_9_FD_203523 | JGI IMG/M metagenome (GOLD analysis project Ga0315902, IMG submission 203523) | Freshwater fungal communities from buoy surface, Lake Erie, Ohio, United States - Buoy 12 MA117 | ecosystem: Environmental > Aquatic > Freshwater > Lake > Lake biofilm | place: USA... | reverse complement strand
GGCGCGTCTCCGGCGGAGGCAACCCGCACGCGCTCCATCCTCCAGCCGGCGCTGAGGTGGCCCGACTCGCCCCACGACCAACGCTCCAGCAGGAACACGCTGGCTTGGCGGGTGCGGGTGGTGGGCACGAAGGCCTCCTCGCCCAGGGCCGAGAAACTCGACGACTCGAATTGCAGGCCCACGGTACCGTCGAGCCGGCCTGCGCCAAGAGCCACTGGCCGGTGGACGACTTCCACGCGGCCATCGGTGCCGCTGACATCAAAGGTGGTGCCCACCTCGGTGGCACTTTCCACCTCCTGGTGCGTGTAGTCGGTGCGGGCGAGCCGGGCGCGGACGGCGGACAGCCAGCCCCCGCGTGGCCGCCACTCCCCTGCAGCCGTCAGGCGATCGCGGCGCATGCGGAGGGTGACGTCGTCCTCGACCACGATGCCGTAGTCGCTGCGGTAGCGGTCAGCCGCCACGCCGACATAGCCCTGGGTACCGGCCAGCGAGGCTCCGACAGCGCCGCCGTCGGACTGGCCTGCGGAGTTGAGGACACGCTCGCGACGTTGCGAGCCTCCGCCCTGAAGGGGCCGGTCGAATGCCGGCACCCGAAGATCGGTGGTGTGGCGCGTGAAGGCATCCGCGTGGAGGGCCAGGGGGCCTCCACCGGCCTCCACCAAGGCGGAGGCCGAGCGCTCGCCGGCCGCGCCACCGCCGAGCAGTTGCACGGTCCCGGACACGCCGCTCAAGGGGCTGCGCGGGATGCGGTTGTCCAGCACATTGATCACGCCGCCCACGGCACTGCCGCCGTAGAGCAGCGCCGCCGGGCCGCGCAGGACCTCAATGCGCTCGGCGACGAGCGGATCGATGGGAAGTGCGTGGTCGAAGCTCAGGCTCGAGGCGTCAAGCGAGGCGCCGCCGTTGTCCAGCACGCGGATGCGGTCGCCATCCAGGCCGCGGATGATGGGGCGGCTGGCGTTGGGGGCGAAGCCTGTAGTGGCCACGCCGGTGAGTCCGGATAGCGTGTCGCCCAGCGTCGAGCCGCGGCGAAGCGTCAAGCCGTCACCGGCCAGAACGTTGGACGGGCTGGCGATGTCGCCGCTGCCCATGGGGTTGCCGGTCACCACGACCTGCTGCGGGGCCGTCTGCGACCACGCCGGCAACGAAGCGGCCACGAGGGCCGCGATCAGGGTTCTATTCACAAGGGTCTCCAAGCCCGACTCGCTCAGGCGCCGGGCACACAGGGCTGGGCCAGCGCGCGAAGGCGCTGTGCGCAATGGTGGGGTGGGGGCCGAGCCCCCAAGGCGCTGTCTTCAGGCTCCGGGGGGAGCCCGGGCCTGGTAGGGCTCGCGAACGCAGGCGGCCGCCAGGCGCACCCCCTCACCCGGGCAAGGCCGGTTGGGGGTGAGTGCATGGGACAGGTCAGGCGCGTCGGCCGCGCAGCCGAGCACCGAGACCACCTGATCGAACAGGTGGCAGTCCGCCGAGCCGGCGGAGTGACCCCAAGGGTCGAGGTCGTCGTGCTCGCCATCGCCCCGGGCGGATTCGCCGCCGTCCGGCTCGCCGCCGTCCGGCGTGTGATCGAGCCCGGCCTGCCCGTGGATGGCCGCAGGCGCCAGGCCGTGCTCCACCGCGTGCACCAGGGCCACGCCCTGCGCGTACAGCACCAAAGCCAGAACCGGCCACCAGAGGCGGCGCCAGCGATGTGAGCGAAGCAACTGCAGCATGACGCCTTCAAGCTTAGCCGAGTTGTCAAGTGGGCTGGGGCTTGTGCAGGATTGCTGCGCTGCCGAACTGACAGGCCGTGACACGCCAGAATCGGCGCATGACAGACCCCGTAGCGCCCGAAGACCACCACCACTCACCCGTCATGGGCTGTCGCCGCGAAGCCCTGCGCTGCGCCGCCGCCCTGGCCGGCGCGCTGGCCCTGCCGCCGCTTGGTCACGCCGCAGCCCCCGCGGGCGATGGCAGCACCGCGGTGGAACGGTGGCTGCGCGAAGGCGGTGTGGTGATCGCCTTTCGCCACGCCCTGGCCCCGGGCACCTTCGACCCGCCAGAGTTCCGCCTGGGTGACTGCGGCACCCAGCGCAACCTGAACGACGAGGGCCGGGCCCAGGCGCGGCGCATCGGGCAGTGGTTCAGCTCGCGGGGCCTCAAGCCGGCGCGCGTGCGCTCCAGCCCCTGGTGCCGCTGCGTGGACACGGCCCGCCTCGCCTTCGGCGACCCCGAGGTCTGGCCTGCGCTCGGGTCCCCTCGGGGCACGCCTGCGCAGGAAGTGGCGCAGTCCTTGCCGGCCCTGCGTCAGGCCCTGGCCGCGGCCCGCTCGCGGCGCGGCAGCTTCGAGGCCTGGGTGACGCACATGTTCGTGCTGTCCGACCTGACAGGCGAGGGTTCTTCCTCGGGCGAAGGGCTGGTGCTGCGGGCCGAGGCCGGCGGCGCCATCAAGGTGCTGGCGCGGCTGGCCATCACCTGAGACCAGCAGCCGGCTTACTCGGTGAGCAGCCTGAGCACCATGCGCGGGTAGGCGTTGGCCTGCGCCAGCATGGCGGTGCTGAACTCCTGCAGGATCAGCGCGCGCGAGCGGTTGGCGGTCTCGGCGGCGAAGTCGGCGTCGATGATGCGCCCGCGGGCGGCGGTCAGCGCGGTGGAGGTGCCCTGCTGCACCGAAACGATGCTCTCGAAACGGTTGATCGACGCACCCCACTGCGCCCGCGCTGCCGACACCGTGTCGATGGCCGCATCCAGCCGGGTGATGGCGGCGCTGGCGTTGGTGGCGTCCGAGCCCGTCACCGACACCGTGGTGACCGAGCTGCCCCCCGCGCCCACCAGAGTCGACAGGTTGGTATTGGTCTGCGTCACCGTGTCGCCCGGGTTGGGGCCGATCTGGTAGGTCGAGGCGGTGGCGTTGTTCAGCAGGTCCACGCCGTTGAACGAGCTGTCGCCCACCAGGCGCGTGACCTCGCTTTGGAGCTCGGCGAACTCCACCTGCAGCAGGCTGCGGTCAGCGCTGGTGAGGGTGCCGTTGGAGGCCTGCACCGCCAGCTCGCGCATGCGCTGCAGCGCGTCGCCCACCGCGGCAGAGGCGCTCTCGCCCACCTGGGCCATGGAGATGGCGTCGTTGGCGTTGCGCACGCCCACATCCAGCCCGCGGATCTGCGCGTACAGCCGCTCCGATATCGCCAGCCCCGCCGCGTCGTCGCGCGCGCTGTTGATGCGCAGGCCCGAGGACAGCCGCTGCGTGGCCGTGGCCAGCGCCATGCCGATACCCGACAGGTTGCGCTGGACGTTCAGCGACAGGGCGTTGGTGGTGATTCCGAACATGGCGCGAGCGGCTCTTTCAGGTGTGGGGCAGGTATCGGTGTGGAAGGACGCCCCGCTCTGCCCAACCAGTATCCGTTTGGCAATGCGGCAGTGTCAACGCGGCGAAGGCCACCATGACACCCCCGGATCAGGGGGATAACAGCGTAGCGCATCCGCCTCTATACACTCGCGACGCGTGGATCCCAGCCCATGAGCGAGTTCAAGGCCCTGCTGCTGACCGACGTGGTGGACAGCACCAAGCTGTCCGAAGCGCTCGGCGACGACGCCATGGCCGAGGTCTGGACCTCGCACGACCGCGCCGCACGCGACCTGCTGCCGGCCTGGCGCGGGCGCGAGATCGACAAGACCGACGGCATGCTGATGCTGTTCGACACCGCGGCCGACGCCGTGGGCTACGCCATGGCCTACCACCAGGCGCTGGCCGCGCTGCCGGTGCCGCTGAAGGCCCGCGCCGGCCTGCACGTGGGGCCGGTGATCCTGCGCGAGAACAGCGCCGAGGACGTGGCCCGCGGCGCCAAGCCGCTGGAGGTGGACGGCCTGGCCAAGCCCACCGCGGCGCGGGTGATGTCGGTGGCGGCAGGCGCGCAGACCCTGCTGACGCCCGAGGCGCGGGAGGACCTGGGCAAGACCGCGCTGAAGGTGCAGTCGCACGGCCACTGGCTGATGAAGGGCGTCTCCGACCCGATCGAGCTGTTCGAGGTGGGCGAGCCCGAGGCCCGCTTCAAGGCGCCGCCTGACAGCGACAAGGTCTACCGCGTCGTCAAGGTGGACGACTGGTGGATGCCGGCCAAGGACATTCCCAACAACCTGCCGCTGCAGCCCTCGGCCTTCATCGGCCGCGAGACGGAGATCGACGACCTGAAGGAGGCGCTTAACGGGTCGCGCCTGATCACCCTGCTGGGCATGGGCGGCCTGGGCAAGACGCGGCTGTCGCTGCAGGTGGCCGCCGAGACGATCCACAAGTTTCCCGACGGCGCCTGGTTCATCGACCTGTCGCCCATTCGCGATGCCGAACTGGTGGTCAGCGAAGCGGCGCAGGTGCTGGGCGTGCAGGAGGAACCCGGCCGCCCGCTGCTGCAGACCTTTTGCGCCCACCTGAAGACACGCCGGGTATTGCTGATCATCGACAACTGCGAGCATCTGATCAAGCCTGCGGCAGACCTGGTGCACGCCATCGTGCGCGCGGCGCCGAATGTCCGGCTGATGTCGTCCAGCCGAGAGCCGCTGCGCGTGCCGGGCGAGAAGACCTACCCCATCCTGCCGCTGCCGGTGCCAGGCAAGGACGCAGGGGTGGGCGCCCTGCTGCAGTCCACCGCTGTGCGCCTGTTCATCGACCGCGTGCAGGCCCAGAAGCCCTCTTTCGAGCTGACTGAGCGCGAGGCGCCGGCGGTGGCCGAACTGGTGGCGCGGCTGGAGGGCATTCCGCTGGCGCTGGAGTTGGCTGCGGCGCGCGTGCGGGCGATGTCGATCACCGACATCAACGCCCGCCTGAAGGACCGCTACCGCATCCTCACCGGCGGCTCGCGCGTGCTGCAGGAGCGCCAGCAGACCCTGCGCGCGCTGGTGGACTGGTCATACGACCTTCTGGAGGACAACGAGCGCACCGTCTTCATGCGCCTGGCCGTCTTCCGCGGCGGCTTCGACCTGACCGCCGCCGAGGCCGTGGCTGGCGCGAACCCGCTGTTCCCGGAGGACGTGCTGGACCTGCTGGAGTCGCTGGTGCAGAAGTCCCTGGTGATGGCGGAGGACCGCGACGAAGGCATGCGTTACAGGATGCTGGAGACGCTGCGGGAGTATGCGAAGGAGAAGCTGGACGGCGCCTTCGAGACCGAGGCCGCGGGCGGGCGGCACTGCGAGCACTACTTTGCGATGGTGAAGGAGGCCAACCGCGCGAGGGTGGGTCCCGAGCAAGCGCAGGCCGTGCAGCAGATGGAAACTGAACTCGACAACGTTCGGGGCGCCATGTCCACCGCGCTGGAGGGCGCCGGGGTGGACCAGGTCATCGCGGTGAAGCTGGCCGTGGCACTTCAGGGTTTCTGGATCCTTCGCGGATACGGTACAGAGGGGCGGGCCTACGTCAATTCGACGCTGGCGCTCGACAGCGTCCGTGCGATGGACATGGCCAATGCCCACGCGCTGTACGTAGGCGCCACGCTGGCCAGTGCGCAAGGAGACTACGCCGAGGCGCAGCGCATGCTGCTCGTGTGCCTGGAACTGCGGCGGTATCTGGGCCAGCCCGTGGAGATTGCGGGTACGCTGTCATCCCTGGGCTGGGCACGACTGCACGCGGGCGACCCCCAAGGCGCCGAAGAGCCAGAGCGCGAAGCCCTCGGCCTGTTTCGCGGCAGCAAGCAGCAGGTCGGAGAGGCCATCACGCTGCTACACCTTGGGCTGATCGGGTTCCTCAAGGGCGACGTGGAATCGGCGCGCCAGGAACTGGGGCGGTCACTGGCGCTGGCACGAAAGATCGGCCACCGCGAGGTGGAAGGGGAGTGCGAGCTGGTGCTGGGCCAGATCGCGCTGGACCTTGGCGAAGTCGACATCGCAACCCAACACCTGGAGAAGTCTCTGGCGGTTTGCAGCAGCGCGGGCGATCGGCAGGGGAAGGCCAATGCCCGGCACGCTCTGGGAGTGGTCGCCTTGGCGCACGGCGACCTCGGTCTGGCACGGCAGCGGCTTGCCGCCGCGGTGCAGACGCTGCGCCGCTGCGATATGCGTCAGCAGGCGATTGCCTGCCTAGAAGACTTGGCCAGGCTGCTTCGTCTGGAAGGTCGTGGTCACGATGCCTTCAAGCTGCGCAACTCGATGGTTGACTTGCGCCATAAGCTCAACCTTCCTCGCCCTCCCGACGCTCAGCGCCGCTGGACGGCAGAAATCGAGGTCTTGGGCACTGAGGGGCACAACAACGCAGCGGGCGAAGAGCTTTCTTTGGATGAGGCTATTCGGGTTGCGCTGGCGAGCTCCGATAGCACTCTGAGCGCCGCCTGAATTGAATGAGCCCGCTCGGGGCGGGCTCAGTGGACCCGTTCGGTCGGGGGAAGTCTCAGGCCTGAGTTACCTTTCGCGTAGCTCGCCTACGCATCACAGCAACAGCGGCAAGACCCAATCCCATCAACGCGTAGGTGCTCGGTTCGGGGATGGCTGGAGTGAAGGTCACCACAGCATCTTCTGCACCACACTGACCTGCTCGAACACTTGTCGGAGACGATGTGCACGCACCGTCGAACTGGTCAGATAGCTTGAATCCGAGCGTTGCGTAGCTGTAGTAACCGCCGACTGTCGAGGTGCTCGAAAGCGACGTAGTCGAAGACGCCGAGAAAGTACCCGTGGAGATGGAGTTAAACGAAACACTGAAATAGGGCTGCGCATCTCCGAACGCCTGCAGTGCCGTACCGTCGATAGTGCCCTGTACCCAGGGCGTGATGTACCCAGCGTTGACCGCGACCAGTTGGCCACCGCTGACGATCATCGAAGTGATCGACACTGGCACACCGGTGAAATTGATCGTCTGCGTAGGGTCGGCGGTTGACGCAGCGGTGGCGGTGGTGGAGGTGGCCGAGCCCAAGGTCATCTTGACATTCGTAATCGACATGCCGGGGCACAACGCCGGGGTCAAGATCCCGTCGCCGCTGCAGCTTCCTGTGTCAAAGAGCCCGCTACCGCTGAAATACAGATACGTTGTGTCCCCGTTCGCTGGGTCATAGAACGGAAATCCGGCGGGGCTGACTAGCCCGAGATAGACAGGATCCCAAGTCCCGGTCCATTGCGCCGCTGACGCCTGGCCCACGACACCTGCAATCGCTGAGGCCGCAATCGCCGCGCAGATCAAGTTCTTGCGAATCGAGGACTTGCCCACTTGGATCTCCCGAACTGCCTTCATAGTTACCTCTCCCAGATCGACTACCGGATTGGGTAACGGCAATGTAGGCGTGAGCATGCTCAGACTCCAGCGCATGCACCCCCTTGCTCAGGGGGGGTGCCCCCTGAATGAGGGGTTTTGGATGTGAATTCCTTCACGGTTGAAAGGCAGCCCGGGCACGGGAGCTCCATTGATGGCCAGGCAGCCCCCCTCACCACTGCCCGTAAAACACCCCCGCCCGCTTGTGCGCCCCCGTGCCGCGCTCGATGGTCTCGTCACCGAGGGAGGTGCGGTGCTTGCGGCGGGCCAGGAAGTCGAGCAGTTGCTCGCGCATCGCGCTACGTTGCGACTCGCTTGAGGCCTCACGGCCCAGGTCTTCGAACTGGTCGGGGTCTGCGCGCAGGTCCCAGAGCTGCTCGGGCAGGTCCAGCCAGTTCACGTAGCGGTGCGTGGCCGTGCGGATGGAGAAGGCCCGGCACTGCTGGGGCGTGCGGCCCAGGGTCAGGCGTGCTTCCTTGAAGGCGTAGTCGAGCTCGCTGTAGACGAAGTCGCGCCATGCCGGGGTCTCGCCGTGCAGCAGCGGCAGCAGGCTGCGGCCTTCCACGCGGTGGCCGGGCACGGGGATGCCGAGCGTGTCCAGGATGGTGGGCACCACATCCACGCACTCCACGAAACGATCGTCCACCCGGCCGCGGGTGGCATCGGCCTCTCGCCGCGGGTCGGCCACGATGAAGGGCACGCGCTGCACGGTGTCGAAGAACTGCTCCTTCTCGCCCAGCCAGTGGTCACCCAGGAAGTCGCCGTGATCGGCGCAGAAGATCACCAGGGTGTCGTCCAGGCGGCCCAGGTCCGACATCTCGTTAAACAGGCGCCCGAGATGGTCATCGAGCTGCTTCACCAGCCCCTGGTAAGCCGGGCGCACATGGCGTACCACCTCGTCGCGCGCGAAGTTCACGCTCTCCTCGTGCTGGCGGTAGGCGGCCAGCACCGGGTGGGCGTTGTCCAGCTCTGACGCACGCTTGACGGTGGGCAGGCACTGCCCGTAGCCGTACATCGCGTGGTACGGCGCCGGCGCCATGTAGGGCCAGTGCGGCTTCACGTAGCTCAGGTGCAGCACCCACGGCCGGCTGCCCTGCTCGCGCATGAAGGCGATGGCCTGGTCGGTCATGTAGGCGGTCTCGGAATGGCGCTCCTGCACCCGCGCGGGCAGGTGGACGTTGCGCATGTGCCAGCCGCTGACCACCTGGCCGCCTTCGTCGATAGCCGAGATGACGTAGTCGCTCCAGGGATTCGCGCTGTCGTAGCCCTGGGTGCGCAGCCAGGCGCCGTAGCCGTCGGCATCGCCCGTCTCGTGGTGGCCGTCGTGGCGGTCGATCTCGCGAAAGCCCCCGCGCGCCAGCAGCCGGCCCAGCTCGCTGCGCCCCTCGATGGACAGGCGCTTCAGCCCTTCCACGTCGGGCATCACGTGGGTCTTGCCGGCCAGCCACAGGTCCGGGGCCTCGACGCCCTGCTCAGCGGCATCGGCGCGGATCATCTCGCCCAGCGTCACTTCCCCCAGCGGCAGCGGCACGCGGTTCCAGGTGGCGCCGTGGCTTATGGGGTAGCGGCCGGTGTAGTAGCTCATGCGGCTGGGGCCGCAGACGCCACTGGTGACATAGGCCTGCGAGAAGCGCACCCCGCGCGCGGCCAGGGCGTCGAGGTTGGGCGTGTGCAGGTGCGGGTGGCCGGCGCAGGACAGGTGGTCCCAGCGCAGCTGGTCGGCCATGATGAAGAGGACGTTCATCTGCGTACCCGGCGAAAGATGGCCGCCAGCCCCATGCCAGCGGCTTGGGGCTGGCTCAGTCTGCCTTGAAGCCCGAGGCCTTCACCACCGGCCCCCAGCGCTCGGTGTCGCGCTTCATCAGCGCTGCCAGATCGGCCGGGGCGCCGCCCACGGGCTCCAGGCCGAGCTTGCCGAAGCGCTCGCGCACCTCCGGCGCGGCCAGTGCCTTGTTGATGGCGGCGTTGTGCTGCCGCACGGTGGCCTCGGGCGTCTTGGCCGGGGCATACACGCCGAACCAGCTGGCCCCCTCCACCCCGCGCAGGCCCGCCTCGGCAAAGGTGGGCACGTCCGGCAGCAAGGGGCTGCGCGCCGCGCCCGAGGTGGCCAGGATGCGGGTCTTGCCCGCGCGGTGCATCTCGATCTGGTCCACCAGGGTGTCGATGGCCGAGCTCACCTGGTTGCCGGCCAGGGCGTTCATCAGTGGGCCGCCTCCGTTGAAGGGCACGTGGATCATGTCCAGCCCCGCGCCGCGCGCCACCATCACGCCAAAGAAGTGCGGCAGGCTGCCTGGCGCGGGCGAGCCGAAATTGGTCTTGTCCGGGTTGGCGCGGAACCACTGCAGCAACTCGGCCACGGTCTTGGCCGGATGGCTGGCATTCACCGAAAAGCCGAACTGGAAGTTGGCCAGGTGCGCCACGGGCGCGAAATCCGCCACCGGGTCATAGGGCAGCTTGCTGAACACCAGCGGCGCCAGCACCGGCACGACGATGGGCGCCAGCATCAGGGTGCCGCCATCCGGCGCCGCGTTCTTCAGCTGCTCGGCGGCAATGCGCCCGCCGGCACCCGGCCGGTTCTCGACCACCACCGTCTGCTTCAACTCGGCCGACATCCGCTCGGCGATCAGCCGCGCCGCGATGTCGGCTGACCCGCCCGGCGCAAAACCCACCATCAGCTTGACGGGCCGGTCGCTTTGGGCGTGGGCCAGGGGCAGCAGGCTGGCGGCGGCCAGGGCGGTGAATTCGCGGCGTTTCATGGGCGTTTCTCCTGTGGTCGATGGCGCACGGTCGATTGAATCGGCTGGCCGGCCCCCTCGCAAGCAGGGTTTTCGTCAATCCAGAGGCAACAGACTCGGTGGTGAAACGACTGCGCACCACCATGCAAGAGAAGCTGCCGTGCAGCCAGGTGCGTGACGCTGAGCTTCAGCGCCCCAGCGCGCTCAACCCAGGGTGCGGCCCACCCCGCTGAGCGCGCGCTCGAGCTGCACCTGCTTGACGCTCATGTCATCGCTGGAGTCGGCAAAGCGCCCGGCGATCTCTCGGAACTGCTCGTGCAGCGCCAGGAAGGCGTCCAGGATGTCGGGGTCGAAGTGCGAGCCGCGGCCGTCGCGCATGATCACCAGCGCCTGATCGTGGCTCATGCCCTTCTTGTAGACGCGCTCGCTGATGAGCGCGTCGTACACGTCGGCCACCGCCATCAGCCGTGCGGACAGCGGGATCTCCTCGCCGCTCAGCCCCAGCGGGTAGCCCGAGCCGTCCCACTTCTCCTGGTGGCTGTAGGCAATCTGCTTGGCGATGGTCAGGAATTTCACGCGGATACCCAGCTGCTCCTCGGCGTGCTGGATGGCGTCTCGACCCAACGTGGTGTGGGTCTTCATGATCTCGAACTCTTCGGGCGTGAGCTTGCCCGGCTTGAGCAGGATGCGGTCGGGGATGCCCACCTTGCCGATGTCGTGCAGCGGCGCGGACTTGAACAGCCCGGTGATGAAGGTGGGCGTCAGCTCCGAGGCGAACCGCGGGTGGCTGCGCAGGTGCTGCGCCAGGGCTCGCACATAGTGCTGAGTGCGGCGGATGTGGTTGCCGGTCTCGTTGTCGCGCGTCTCGGCCATCGAGGCCATGGCCAGGATGGTCACGTCCTGGATGGCCGTCACCTCCATCGTGCGCCGCTCCACCTCGGCGGAGAGGAACTCGTTCTTGCTGCGCATGAAGTCGGCCTGGTGCTTCAGCGCCAGGTGGTTGCGCACGCGGGCCCTGACGATGGGCGGGCTGATGGGCTTGGCGATGTAGTCCACCGCCCCCAGGTCCAGCCCCCGGCCCTCGTTCTCGACATTGGACAGCGAGGTCAGGAAGACCACCGGGATGTGCTGCGTGGCCTCCTCGAGCTTCAGGCGGCGACAGACCTCGAATCCGTCCAGCCCCGGCATCTCGACGTCCAGCAGGATGAGATCCGGCGCGGGCAGCATGCGTGCGCGCTCCAGCCCCGACGGGCCGTCGCTGGCCATGAACACCTCGTGATCAGGGCTGAGCAGGCTCCACAGCATCGCCCGGATGGTGGGCGAGTCGTCCACCAGCAGCAGACGGGGCCGAACGATTGAGCCGGCATCGGGGTCGAGGCGGGCTTCGGATTCGCTCATGCGAGGCGCAGGGTTCGTTGGAACCGCTGGATGCTACACCGGTCACACGGCCTGGGTCACCTGCTGAGCCTGCTCGATTCCGGCCTTGCAGCAGATTTCGCCGCTGCGCGCATGGGGCTACAGTTCCTTGGCCAGGAGCCTTGCATGACCCAGTTGACCGCCGACCAGCAGCGAACCTTCCATGCCCATGGACACGTGGTGCTGCGCTCGCTCTTCTCACAGGCCGAGGTAGCCGAGGTGCGCGCCGCCTTCGAGCGCCTTCACGCCGCCGCCCAGCGCGTTCGCACCACCGGCGACCACGACGGTGCCTGGTTCGTGCTGGACGCGCCGCCTGGCCAGGATGTGGTCGTCAAGCGCATCGTGTGGGCCGGCGGCGCCGAGCCTGCGCTGCTGGCCCTGTCGGCCGACCGGCGGCTGCTCGATCCGGTGCTGCAGTTGCTGGGCACGCAGCGGTGCGAACAGCTGCTGTGCCAGGCCCACTTCAAGATGCCGCACGACGGCGTCTCCTTCGACTGGCACCAGGACATCCAGCACCGCGACAAGGGCGGCGGCACCTGGCGCGACGTCAACGGCCGCGGCTCCTTCGTGCAGACCCTCCTGCTGGTGGACGACATGCGTGAGGACAACGGCCCGCTGCTGTTCCTCCCCGATGACGCGGTGCGCCTGGACGCGCGCGGCTGGCTGGCCGTCGACTCCGCGGGCCACGCAGCGGTCGACGGCACCCGTGCGGTCACGGTCACCGGTGGCGCAGGCGACGTGCTGCTGTTCGGCCCCTACGCCGTGCACGGCAGCCTGCCCAATGAGTCCGACTCGAGCCGGCGCGTGCTGATCAACGGCTACGCGGCGCCGGGCGCCAACTCGCGCGTGTATCCCGGGCGCGGTGCCTGCCGCGTGCTGCCGGCCTGACCGGGCCGGATCAGCCTGGGTTCCAGGGCGGGAGCCGCCAATCCCGCAGCAGCGCCGCTGCGCGCAGCGCGATGGCCACCACAGCCCCGGCAGCCAGTGCGGCCGTGTCCCCGGCGCCCGAGGCCTGCACGGACACCTGGCACCAGCCACCGACGAAAGCGCACAGCGCGTAGGGGCGGTGGTCGCGGAAGGCCTGCGGAATCTCGTTGCAGACGATGTCTCGCAGCACCCCGCCGAACACCGCCGTGATCATGCCCATCAGCACGGCCACGATGCCGGACATGCCATCGGCCAGGGCGATCTGCGTGCCGCCTGCGGTGAACAGGCCCAGGCCCACGGCATCAGGCCACTGCATGGCGCGCTCGGTGGGGGCGAAGTGGCGCGCGCGCAGGAAGAACATCGCCCCCACGCACAGGGCCAGCAGGGCCCACAGCCAGTGCGCATGCTGCACCCAGAAGAAGGGCCGCCGGTCCAGCAGCACATCGCGCAGCGTGCCGCCGCCGAAAGCGGCCAGTCCCGCCACCACCACCACGCCCACGGCATCCAGCCGCTTGCGTGCCGCCTCCAGCAAGCCCGACAACGCGAAGGCCAGCGTGGCCACCGCCTCCACGGCGGTGACGAGCGTCTGCGTGGACACGGCGGTCATGGCCGCACGCTCAATGCCCGTCGCTGGTGTACGCCGGCGTGGGCTGCGTGAA
>Ga0315902_10009578_pt1 | contig 12939 bp, 9 predicted proteins | sample LakEriMetagenome_9_FD_203523 | JGI IMG/M metagenome (GOLD analysis project Ga0315902, IMG submission 203523) | Freshwater fungal communities from buoy surface, Lake Erie, Ohio, United States - Buoy 12 MA117 | ecosystem: Environmental > Aquatic > Freshwater > Lake > Lake biofilm | place: USA... | reverse complement strand
GTGGACCTATCGCAGATCGCTCTGCAGATGGCGGATTGCTGGTCGTCGAGAATAGTCTCATTACATCCCAGCCCAGTACCTTTGTCCCTTATTGCAACGTTTTCCTGGGCAATGGAAGACCTCAGAGTGTGGCGAGAGCAGGAAACTCAGGTGATATTCTTCGCAATACGGGGATCAACTACGAGGCAGATGGACTGACGGGGTACCCAACCCTGGCTGCAACTGGAGCCAACTCGTACGGCGGAGCTGTTGGGATCAATAGGCTGGGGGCCGATTTCAGAAGCCAGTTTATCGCGGAATTTGCTGCGCTAGATACGTACGGCGACCCTGCGATCAGCGGAATTGCTGGCCCGCAATATGCGATTGGGTCGCGATATCAGCGCGCGATCAATAACCGAAGCCTGTGGCGAGTCGACTTTATCAATGGTTGGTTGGATGATGCTCCGGACATTTACGGTACGAGAGCCGAATTCCGCTGGAAGTTCTAGCTGTTGTCATCTACTTTAGAGTCGTTCTGTTCCAGTATCCCCGGGATCGTTCTATCGAAATCATGACTCAACTAGTTCACGAGTGTTCCAAGAAGATCATTGCGAACGTAGAAAAAGCAATCGTTGGCAAACGAAAACAGCTTGTTCTTTCGCTTGTATCTTGGTTTTCGGGAGGCCACATTCTTTTGGAAGATGTGCCTGGGGTTGCAAAAACGATGCTTGCTCGCGCTTTGGCCGCAAGCGTGGGATGTCGATTTAAGCGAGTGCAATGCACACCCGATCTGCTACCCAGTGACATTACAGGCGCATCCATCTTCAATCAGAAGACCGGTGACTTTGAGTTTCGGGAAGGGCCGCTTTTCACCAACATACTGTTGGCAGATGAGATCAATCGAACGACACCTCGCGCGCAATCTTCGTTGTTAGAAGCGATGGCAGAGGCGAATGCAAGCATCGACGGAGTCACTCACAAACTACCAATGCCATTCTTGGTGATCGCAACCCAAAACCCGATCGATCATGAGGGAACATTTCCATTACCGGAGGCCCAGTTGGACCGATTCTTCATGAAGTTCTCTCTTGGTTACCCGTCGATGGAAGATGAAATGCGAATGCTGCAACTGCTGGAACGAGAACACCCTATTCATTCGTTGACGCCAGTGGTTAGCACGGAAGAGATCGTTGTCGCGCAACAACAGGTTCGAGCTGTGTATGTCGACGTCAAAGTCAAGCAGTATATGTTGCAGATTGTTCATGAGACACGGTCCCATTCGGATTTGGCACTCGGGGGTGGGCCGCGGGCGACGATTGCATTGTTCCGGGCCTCCCAAGCGATGGCAGCTATTCGAGGACGAAGCTATGTCCAACCGGACGATGTAAAAAAGATCATTGCCCCTGTGATGGCGCATCGATTGATTCTACGTCCTGAAAGTCGATTGAGAAAACTTACGAGTGACACGGTGTTGGATGGTATCGTCGCAGAGATCGCGGTTCCGACCCTCGAAGAAGGGCAGTCAGGTTGATTCATGGATACCGTTCATCACCGAACTTGGATCGGAAAGCCTGAATGCGATGTTAGTCGTGTTTCTTTAGGATGCTGGCCGATAGCAGGTATAACTTCCCTGAATGTAACGGACGAGAATTCGGTGGCGACGATACAGGAAGCGATCGACTGTGGCATTGATTTCTTTGATACCGCTTACTCCTATGGTTACGACGGACGAAGCGACCGAGTTATCGCAAAGGCGTTGCGAGGAAGAAGATCGACCGTAAAGATCGCTCACAAAGTAGGCCAATCCTGGAACGAACGCAGAGAGCGAGTTGTGGACGGACGCCCCGCAACTCTTTTCAAGCATGCGCAGGAATGTTTGCGTCGATTAGATACGGATTATGTCGATCTCATGTATCTACACTCTCCCGACCCTCAGATATCTCTATCAGAATCGGCAAGTGCCATCCAAGAAATTGTCAATCGGGGTTGGGCTAGATTCGCAGGGGTGTGTAACGTCAATGGTCCACAATCAATCGAGTTCATGGCACATTGTCAAACCTCGGCTATTCAAATTCCGTTCAACATGCTTCAGCAACATGCGTTCCGGGAGTTGCTGCCGATTGTTGAGAATCGCAACATAAGATTGGTATGCTATTGGGTTTACATGAAAGGGCTATTGGCGGGTCATTTCGAACGGAACCATCAGTTCAACCCCAATGACAAAAGGCTCACGTACGACATTTATCGCGGGGATGCTTGGGAGCGTGCTCAGAATTTGTTAGATGTCTTGCGGGCTATAGCTTTCTCGAAGAATTGCACCGTTAGTCATGTTGTGATGGCATGGACACTTTTGCAACCTCAGATGGATGTGGCCCTCGTAGGCGCCAAGACTCCGATGCAGATTTCGGAAACAGCGGGCGTCATGCGTGTCCAACTCAGTACCGAGGAAATGGCTCGGATCGATGATGGCATAAAAGCGCACGGGTAATACCAATAAAAAAAGGCACATCAAATGTGCCTTTTAAGTCTTTAGTCGGATCGATTGTATTGAATCAGCAAAAGGTTTTTGGCTGATTCATTTCGAACCTTATTGCCAAATTCGGCTCTCTTCGGACCATTGTTTACCTTGTAGCGAGACACTCAACTCGTCGCTTGTTTTGGCTGTTGCAGCCACTTGCCACGAGTCGACCATGACACCACCACTTGCGGAGACAACGAACCCTTGAGCGGCTCGGACGAAGCTGCATTGAGGATCCAGCGACGTCGGAAATGCGACTTGACTTAGAGTCGGTTGAGCATTGTCTCCTATGCATGCGGATAGGTCGCAGCCAGCCAACTCTTGGAGGCCGTTGGATTGGATGATCGCCGCCACGACGCACAGGTCCATGATATTGCGAAGTTCACCGAACACAGGATCCTTCACGGACAGCTCCTCGAGTTTCGAAGTAAAGGTGTCGGCCCATTTCTTCGCGATAGGATCGGCTTTCCCTTTTTGCGAGACGGATCCATCGGCTGCAATTTGCTCTTCTTCAGTCAACGTTTTGATTCCGCGTCCAGTAATCTTCCACGCGAGTCGATCGGCACTATGCTCGATCGAGGAGTAGTCGCAAGTCATCCACCAACGCGATTGGACATTGCGACCTTTGGATTGAACCATCATGTCGAGGTAGCTAGGGAGTCCGTCCACGGGGGCCTTTTCCAAGTTCATGCCGTACAACTTCATTTTGTAATCTGCAGTTAAGATGACGCGAGCCATGCGAGTGTTGGCCGAGACTCCTTGCAGTTTCACCTGTTGAGGTCCGAATGCATCGCGCATCGCGGTTTCCAACGATTGCCAATTGGATTGGTTGGCAGTTATCTTGACCTGGGACAGGAGCTTTCGCAGCCGAACAGTTCCTTCTTCGGTAGGGTCGATAGATACCGAGATACCTGTCTTTCGAGCCGAATCTACAGTCCGCATCGCATTCAATAAGTCATCGAGCGTAACGATAGGGCGTCCTGACTTGATACCAACAATCGTTCCGTTCGGACCGACGGTCCAAGGCTCTGCGGGACCGGCAATCACGATGTCGTTTCGTTCGGGATAGACGAACACATTCGAGACACGTGTGAGTCCGCCCAGGTAGGAAACTTCCTCGGGCAATGGTTTCTGTGTTTTCTGGCTCTCCAAAACGATTTGTTGGATCTTTTTCAGAGAAACAAGTCTTTGGTTTGCAGGGGTCTTCAGTTCCCCTTGAGGCCCGACAATCGACCTTCTGGCCTCTTCGAGAGCTTCGTCCTGTTCCTGGACTGACAATGCACGAAGGACACCGTTTGCGTCAACTTTGACACCACCAACGCGGTTTCCTAGATTAAAACCGTTGTTGTTGAAGTTTCCATTATTATTGTTGTTATTGTTGTTCCCGCCGCCACCGCCACCGCCCTGCCCCAGCGCGATCCCTCCGACGAAAAGAGTTGTTGCGAAAACGGATGCAATTCCAAACTTTCGAAGTAAACATGCATCCGACGCTTCTCGACGAAACGAGAAAAAACTTCGAAACAACATAGTCGAAACTCCAATGATAGGTGCAAAATTCGAACGAGAACCGATGAAGTGGAAAGCCAATTAGTACGAAGATCCAAATGCGATTAGGAGCTAACTGGATCCAAAGGTACACTAAGTCCTTAGGACACAGAAGCTCGCCGTGGCTCTTCGACCTCGAAATAACTACCTCTAGATTAGTTTCTGGCACAACCAGATGCAACAAGACAATAGTTCGGCATACCTCATTATTCGACAAGGAACCCGTTGGACAGACGTTTTTCGTCTCGAAGCAGGCCGTCCATTGATTATCGGGCGGGCTTCCTCGAACGAGATTCCAATCGCCGATGAACGATCCAGTCGCCGACACGCCGAGGTCTATTTTGAGGAAGGATGGAAGGTTCGAGACCTCGGCTCTCGCAATGGCACAATCGTCGACGGAACCCGAATTTCCGAGCCAACCGCACTTTTTTCAGGAAATGTAGTCACCGTCGCCTCCTGTCGGATGACTTTTACACACTCTTTAGACGAAGTATCACCGCCCCTCGAAATAGAGGATTCGGGACATGAAACCACCAGAGCGAACGATGTCGATTCAGCATCGATAGTCCACCGCCAGTCGAAATCGGCCATCCTCTCCCCCGAAAAGTTTCAGGTTTCGGAAAAATCGGCAAAATCTGGAAAACCCATGGCAGGCGGGCTGGAATCCAAGCGAGCACCGGCACTTGAATTGTTGCAACTGGCATTCGAGCTTGCTGGAGAAACAAACTTGAATCGTGGGTGCGAGCTTGCGATTATGCGATTATTGGATGCGACGGGCACTCAAACGGCTGGAGTGCTCCGCATCGAAACCAGTCAAAACGGCATCAAAACCCGTCATGTTCTCGCCGCGATACAAAAAGCAGGCAAAGCTTATCATCCGGTTTCGGACACGTTGGCAGCGAATGTACTCAAGGACAATTCAGCTTTGCTGGCCCGCAACATCCACGACACGACTCTTGCTGGAAACAGTACCACTCTCGCTGGGAACAGTACTACTCTCGCTGGAAACAGTACTACGTCCACCAGTGTGCAATCGAGTCAGATGCACTCCACGTCGAGTGTCATTCTCGCGCCCATCCTTCGCGAACACAAATGCCTTGGAATGGTTCATTTGTACAGCCGGGTTGGAGAACCCGATTTGACTCCAGACAATTTGGAGGTCGCGTTGGCCGTGTCGGAGGTGCTTTCGACCTTCTTTATCAATTGCGAACGACAACAAGCCCTGGAAAGCAAACTCAAGAATTCACGTAGTCGCATTTCAGAACTGGAACAACAGTTGGGGCAAGCTGACGATTGGATTGGCTTGTCCGCGACGATGCAGCGCGTGCGCGATCAAGTCCAACGCATTGGTCCTACCCAAGCGACCGTTTTGCTGCGAGGCGAAAGCGGGGCCGGCAAAGAAGTGGTTGCGAGGGCCATCCATCAATGTAGTGCACGTGCCAACGGTCCGTTCGTTCCACTCAATTGCGCAGCCTTGACGGCTACGTTGCTGGAGAGCGAACTCTTTGGTCACGAAAAGGGAGCCTTTACTGGCGCAACCGAACGCAAGATCGGAAAGTTTGAGCAATCCCACACAGGCACGATCATGCTCGATGAGCTGGGAGAAATGAGCATGGAGATCCAGGCAAAATTTCTTCGCGTGCTCGAGGGAAAACCGTTTGAGCGAGTTGGGGGAAGCAAACCCATTCAAGTGGACGTGCGAGTTATCGCTGCCACGAACAAAGATCTTGAACAAGCGGTCAAGGAAGGACAATTCCGGAGCGACCTTTACTTTCGGCTTCGGGTCATCGAACTTCGTGTCCCCTCCCTGCGGGAAAGGACAGAGGACATCATGCAGATTGCTACGCATTTCCTCGATCAATTTCGTGCCAGGTCCGGTCATGGCCCGACAGGGTTCAGCCAAAGGGCTCAAGCGGCCATGTTGGCGTATCATTGGCCAGGCAATGTTCGCGAGCTTCGTAATTCTGTAGAACGAGCTTATGTTTTGGCAACAGGTGCATTAGCGGAGCCTGAGGACCTAGCTCTTTCTCATCTGGAAATCCCTGGTATCTCTTTTCCCCAAACCCAGTCGCCCCCCCTGTCGTCGGTCTATCGGGAAAGGACGCTCGAGGATGTAGAACAAGAGCATATTGCCGCCACGTTAGAATTCACGGGTGGACAAAAGAACCGAGCTGCGGCTATCCTCGGCATCGAACGTTCTACTTTGGATAGAAAACTCAAACGAAACAAGAACGAACCTGGATGACAACGCCGGATACTATCCCATCGCATTTCCAAACATGGATTCAAACCGCAAAGGGACTCATTTTTGACTGCGATGGTACGCTGGTTGATTCGATGCCAGTTCATTTTTTGGCGTGGCACCAAACGATGACTCGCTACGGATTGCGACTGCCAGAGGATCGTTTCTATGCGCTCGGCGGTATGCCAAGCCATAAAATCATTGAGATGTTGGCTCAGGAACAGTCGGTGACAATCGATATCGAATTGGCGGCGAAACAAAAGGAACAGGCGTTTTTGGACCGAATTCATCTGCTGGAACCAATTCAAATCGTTCTCGATGTTGCGATGATGCACCGAATGGTGAAGCCGATGGCAGTCGCGAGCGGTGGCTTTCGCGACATCATCCATAGACAGCTGCACGCTCTAGATTGTTTCGATTGGTTCGACGCGATCGTTACGGCGGAAGATACCGAACGACACAAACCTGATCCCGATGTGTTTTTGGAAGCGGCACGTCGATTGGATATCCCTGCGAGTGAGTGTGTCGTATTCGAAGATGCGGATTTGGGTGTAGAAGCGGCACGGCGCGCGGGCATGCGTTGCGTAGATATCAGGCAGTTCTTTCAGGCCAAACGAATTCCTTTGGATACCGAAGTGTCATGATTCGCTTGCGGTGGCTAGGCTTGTCGCTAGCAACAATTCTTTTCTTTGTTGCTCTTCCTGCCTCCTTCCATCTTCGATTGGATCGTTCCATCGAAGCGATGTTCGCTAAAGAAGATAGAATCCGAACAGACTTTGAAAGGTTGGAGTCGATCTTCGGAGTCTCAGAGTTGATCGTTTTTGCCTATCGAGATGAAATGCTTTGGAGTGTCGATGGCCAAGGGCTCGAACGACTTCAACGAATTCGCAAACGGATCGAAGCATTGCCAGGCATCGATTCTGCCATGGATTTGACGAAGATCAACGGAATGCTCCGCCAATGGAATGCGACGATAGGATTGTTGAGCGCGAGCAAAAACAACTCCAAAAGCCAGTATCCATTGTTGGATGCGAACGATCCGATGGCCTCAAAGCTGAAGAAGTTGTTTGAAGGTCAAACACATGCGAGTAGTTCTGACTTAGTGGCCATTGCCTGCATCTTGAAGAGAAATGGGGAGTCTGCGGATGTTCCGTTACCATCCCATGCAATGACGATTGACCAGCTAAGAAAGTTAGATCTCGAATCCAACCAACCGGTCTTATTAGCGGGGCAGTCGGTTTTGGTGGAAGAAGGGTTTGAGGCGATTGAGGCCGATGGTCGGAGGCTTGGATTGTTCTCCGCGTTCAGTTTAGCCGGGTTACTTTGGATTGGATTTCGGTCTCTGCGTTGGGCATTGATCGTCATTGCCGTCGTGCAATGGTCGTTGGTGGTGACGCGTGCAATCTTGGTCGTCCTGGATTGGGAGTTGACGATGGTATCCTCGATGCTCGCCTCGATCGTGACGGTGATCGGGGTCGCCACGACGATGCACTGGATGCTCGGGTATCAACGATTGAGTTCCCAAGGGGCTGATCCCGAGTCGGCACTTCAGGATTCGATGAGGCAGCTTCGGCGTCCGATCATTTGGGCGTGTATAACGGACGCCATCGGTTTCCTATCGTTGACTTTTGCCAAAGTCGGCCCGGTACAGGACTACGGTTGGATGATGGCGCTAGCTTCGTTGATTGTACTCTTCGCCATTTTTTTGATCGTTCCTGGATTAGCGCTGATGCCGCTGTTGAGGTCACCGTGGGATCAAAGGACAGGAATGCAGATTCCACTGCGCGAGGTGCCATGGCTATCGAGGGATATGTTTGCAGGTTCGATAGAGCGATGCAAAGGCCTGGCGCATCGGTATCCTGGCTGGATTATGGCAACATCGATCGCTTTAGGTGGGATTGCAGTTCTTGGTAGTTTGCGGATCGAACTAGAGACAGACTTTGTCAAGAATTTCAAACAAAACTCTCCACTCGTAGTCGCGTATGGGATCATCGAACACGAATTGGGTGGAGCGGGAGTATGGGATATTGCGGTTCCGGTACCGAATTCGATCCAATCTTCGGTGCAACGAGAAGTTGCGGAACTAGAAGAGCGACTTCGTGCGATCCGAGTTGGGGAGGAAACGGCTTCTGTCTCACTGAGTCATGTCATGAGTGTTTTGGATGCGGATGGCGTGGTGGGTGAGAGCTTCTTCATGAAGCGACTTGGACTGGAGGGTCGACTGCTCGCAATGAAGCCACTGATGGGTAGCTTTCTAGGGTCCTTAGTTGGATCGGAGAAGGATATGGATGGTAAGGCTCAAAGGTATCTTCGCATCATGCTGCGCTCCCGTGAACAAGTGGAAGCGAAGGATAAACGATTGCTGATCAACGCGGTTCGCAGGGAGGTGCAAACCTATACCGAGAACATTAAGGACATAGAAAGCGAAGGCAATCGCGAACTCGCTTTTGTGTCAGGCTACTATGTCCTGTTAGCAGAACTTGTCTCCAGCATCGTTGCAGATCAATGGCGATGTTTTGCGATTGCAGGGTTCGGAATTCTGGTTGCGACAGCGTTTGCGTTGCGAGACATTCGACTGGCATGCATGGCATTGTTGCCAAATGTACTCCCCAGTCTTTGCATTCTCGGTTGGTTTGGTTGGTCAGGGATACCCATGAACCTGGGGGCCGCGATGATTGCGGCAGTCTCCATGGGGTTGAGCATAGACTCTTCGATTCATTATCTCAGTCGATACCAACAGGAAATTCGCAGGGGAACGAATAGTGTACAGGCGGTAGATAACGCTCAATCCGAAATAGGGCTAGCGATCGTATTGTCGACTCTGGCATTGGTGCTGGGGTTTGGAGCGTTGGCAACCAGCGACTTTTTTCCGACCGTTATCTTTGGAGTCTCGGCTGCTTTATCGATGGTCGGGGGTCTAATCGGCAACTTAATCCTATTGCCTGCTTTATTGCATTACTTTCCAGGCGACGGTCAAGTTTGAAATCGCATCGACTTCTTAGGCTGAGAGACCACGATGCTAGACATTGCCTCCCAGCGACCATTCTCAAGCTTTCGTACCGTTTCGCTCGCGTGTTCGAGTCCTCGCTCGATGCGTTGAACTAAATGGGATCGCATAAATCCCATCGAGTCGAACAAATCGGGGTGAATCATACCGAGGGCTGCTTCGCTGATCTGCTGATTGAGACGAGGTGAAACAGGATTATGCTCGACATGCTTGTTGAGCCAAGCTCGACAACTGGCAATCAAGAGTGACCAAATCATTTTCGATTGATCACCGAGGCTGCGTTCGCTGTACTCTTCCGAGAACTCAGCCACACGTTCGATAGAGTGAGCGTACTGTTCTGCCTCATTCATTCCTGAAAAATAGCCGAGCAACATGTCTGTCCAGTGCTCAAGATAGTGCCTCAAGGAGTTTAGCTGGTCAGCTTCTTGATTTCCTGCTTGGATACCTTCAACGATGATCCTTAAACAACGATTTCTTACTTCCTGATGGGTTGTAAAGACGTTGTGCAAAATGGAACGAGCATCGTGATCGATCTGCCGCTCTTCGAGACGAGTAGCGACAGCAACGCAAACCCGGGTCAGCGGCTCCGCCAGCATGACCTCTTCGATCGCATGACGCAGTTTCTGCCATCCACGAACTCGGATGGCCATACTTTCGGATTGGATCTGTCGCTTACCGGTTGAGATGAGTGAATTCCATCCATCGAAACGAATACGATTCTTCAGCCAGTATTCTTGGACTGCTTCTGGTGGAAAACCGCAGTTTTCCTCGATACGGGTCGATGCATGATACGCCCACACACTTGCGATCTCGACCAGCCAGCTTGAATGCATAAAGAAGATCCGGAGTGGAATGTTTAGAGTACCAGCACTTAAGCAGGATCCTCACAGCGACGGGATTTCTCAAGCGTTCTCTGGCAGAAGATCAGAAATCTAACGGAGCACCTGTATAAAAGACTGTACATTCGGCAAAATCGGACAACTTTTTTGAAGGAAAGAGATGCCCTAGACTTTCGAGACTTTGCCGATAAGCTTCATGTCTATACTTGCCATAGTGGAGTTCGTGGGATGATTTTCCACGAGGCTTTTTGTGTCATAGTAGTTTATTCAACTTGGGTGATTTATGAATCGCAGCGTGAGGACGTTGGGGCTGGCAATGATAGTGTTCACAGGGGTTGTTTCTACTGTTGATGTCGAGGCGAAGCAGTACGAAAAGATCGTGGGCGGGAGAGAGGTGGTCGTGCATACCAATCCAGTGCCTGTTCTAATGCACCGAATGGTTCCGCCTCAATTGGGACGACACATCACAGAAAAAGAACTTCACCATGGTTCTATTCCATCTGAGGGAAGACTCTTTAAGTTACGCGGAAAGTAAAAACATAGTGGAGATTTGGCCTGCAATTGACTTGTTGGGTGGCAATTGTGTTCGTTTGCAACAAGGGGACTACAATCGGGACACCGTGTTTTCCGATAACCCTGGAGCTATGGCTTCGAGGTGGTTTTCTGAAGGCGCCGGACTACTTCACTGTGTCGATCTAGACGGTGCGAAATCAGGCAGTATTGTGAACGAACCGGCGATTAGGGAAATCGTTCGTGCAGCGAACGGGCGGCCCATTCAATTGGGTGGAGGCGTTCGCACGGAGTCGACGATTGAGCGTTTGCTAAATCTCGGATTGAGTCGATTGGTCGTCGGTACTGCTGCGCTGAAAGAGCCAGTGTGGTTTGCTTCCATGTGCGACAAATATCCTGGCTGTCTCGTTCTTGGACTGGATGCGTGGGGGGGAAAAGTCGCAACGGAGGGTTGGCTAAAGACGTCAGAAACTTCGGCTAGCGAACTCGTGGATCGAGTCGCCCAGAAGACCAACCAATGTGTGGCAGTCGTTTATACGGACATATCCAAAGACGGAATGCTCGAAGGCCCAAACTTTGATGCCCTCAAAGAGCTCGAATCAGCCAGCCCATTTCCCGTGATCTGCTCGGGGGGTGTTACAACGCTCGATGACGTTCGACGCCTCATTCAACAAGGAACGCATGGTGCAATCATTGGACGTGCCCTATATGACGGGCACATGAAACTCAGTGAAGTTCTTACGATTGCTGATCCTACAGCCTGAGATGGATGCCGTCCGTTTGAATCCAGGGTATAATACGGCCTGTTCAACCGGCATTGCATTTGGACTTCACTCTCCGTCGGATCCACTATGAAACGCGTAGCAATCGTCACTTTCTCCATTGCGCTGGTTTACCATGCGATTTTGCAAGCGACCGCTTGGGCTCAGTCCGAACAGCACGATAGCTTCTTCAAGCTTGGTCCAGACTCACTTCCTCAAGAGAATGTACCGCATGGCGAGATCGATGGTCCGCATGTTTTGCCTAGTAAGGTGTTTGAGGGAACGCAACATACGTATTGGGTCTATGTACCAACGCAGTACGATTCCTCGAAGAGTTGTAGCTTGATGATTTTCCAAGATGGGCACGCCTTTATGAATGATAAGGGTAGTGCCCGAACTACGAATGTGATCGACAATCTCATTTATCGTCGAGAGATCCCTGTGATGATCACTGTCTTCATCAATCCAGGTCGCCGACCAGACCAAGAAGAGCCGAATGCAAAACAATGGGGAGATGGTACAACCAACCGAGGAGAAGAATACAACTCACTGGATGATCGGTATGCTCGAGTGATCATCGACGAAGTAATGCCTGCTCTCTACGCGAAGTACAACATTTCCAAAGAAGCGAAAGATCATGGTATTGGTGGTTGCAGTTCCGGAGCCATCGCCGCTTTTACCGTTGCTTGGGAACGACCTGACCAGTTTAGTAAGGTACTGAGTACAGTTGGGAGTTTTACCAATATTCGTGGTGGGCACCGCTACCCAGATATCATTCGCGATAGTCCAAAGAAGCCGATTCGAGTCTTTTTTCAAGATGGACGAAACGACAATCGCGGGCAGCGACGTGGTGGAACCTATGACCCGGAATGGGACTGGTTCCAACAAAACGTTCGAATGGTCGAAGCGATGACGGCCAAAGGATACGATGTCAATTATACGTGGAGCATCGGCAAACACAGCTTAACCCACGGCGGGGTCATACTACCCGAGATGATGCGATGGCTATGGAGAGACCATCCAGTTTCCACAGACGTGAACGATACGGTAGAACGTGCATTTCACAAGCCAGCAATCAAGTAGAAATACAAAACTTTAAGAATCCTCGGCGATTCAGACAGTGAGGCCCTTAGGTATCTTGAAGACATAGGAATGAAGACTCGTCTCAAATCTCCTTCATTCCCTGGATGTCCTGAGGAATCGATGCATGAATACATAGGACATTAAACGACCTTAGCTCACCGAATAAATTGTCATTCAACCCAAGAAAGTTGTCGGGACTGAACAAAGATGGGGTGTGCCAATATAATCGGTACCCCATGGTTCGAATCAGCTCAAAGAGAGTTGACCGTTTATCTTCTCGATCTGATTCCAAATAAAGGACCGGTCGAAAGCGTTCGATGGTTCTCGTTGCACCTCGCAGGACTTCTTCTTCCATCCCTTCCACATCCGCCTTAATCAGATCGCATCGCGTCAGCTGCAGCTCATCGATCATTAAGATAGGAATACGATCCCCAGAGGTGTGCCCGTACAAACTC
>Ga0315902_10009577_pt1 | contig 12939 bp, 7 predicted proteins | sample LakEriMetagenome_9_FD_203523 | JGI IMG/M metagenome (GOLD analysis project Ga0315902, IMG submission 203523) | Freshwater fungal communities from buoy surface, Lake Erie, Ohio, United States - Buoy 12 MA117 | ecosystem: Environmental > Aquatic > Freshwater > Lake > Lake biofilm | place: USA... | reverse complement strand
GGCGCCGGTTGCAGGCCCGCCTCGCCCAGGCGCTGGAGCACGAAGGCATCGATGGCGTTCCTCGGCCAGCTTGAGTGGGTCGTTGCCGGCGGCATCGGGCGGGTCGGCGGCACGAAGGCCCAATGCGGCGGAGTGGAGTCACCGGTTGCCGCCAGCGTGACCACGAGCCACCCCGACAGCATGCGCGCCGCCGCCTTCTGGAGCGATGGGAACGGCCTGCGGGGAAACATCCGACGACGCTACGGACCAACACCGAGCCCGACAAGTGGGGCGAGCAAGGACGCCGGAGTTGAGGTCGGAGACACCGTCGGGGGATTCGGGTCCAAGGCCTGGCAGGGATCGGTTGCCGGTGCCTCCGACTCCCCAAATCCAGATGTCAGGACGCCTCGCGCCGAGCAGGAGGTTTCCCGTTGGGGCCGTTGGACATGGAAGGTGTGCGAGCCGCGGGCCACCGGACGCCGCCGCCGCCGCACGACCGGTGGAGCGTCCTTCGGGCGCGGTTCCGAGGTTCATTCCATCCCTCGAACCATGGCATGCATCCAAAAGGAGGAACCCGACGGATTCCATGGGTGAAGCGGGCACCGAGGAACCTGGACGGGTTGCCACCTCGGGCGCAGACCTGCTGGATTTTGATGATGAATTGCATGAGTCCATGGATTTGCCGGGTGCTTTGGAAGACCTGCTGGATCGGATTGCTGGGCGCGTTCTCCGGGCTTCGCTCGGAGGAGGCGACGGTTCGCGCGGTGTGGAACGACTCGGCCGTGCGCATCTCGCTCGTGGGTTCGGCCCAGGAGGATTGGTTCCTGGAGTCGGCCACCCGACTCACGAACTGGGTCCGTGAACCCGGGGCGCCGCCCCTCGTGGCGGGCCCGGCAGGCGGGCCCGAACGCTCCATTCCGCTCGCGGACGACCGAACCGATCGCTTTTTCCGCGCGGTGCGCACGGACGGCCTCTTCGACCAGACATTCCTCCGAACCTTCCACCTTCGATTCCAACAGGCGGATTGGAATGAATCGCTCGTCGAGGCACATGGCACGGACTCCAACGTCGTGTGCCGCCTCGAATCGGACCATGGGCAGGTCCTGGAAGGGGTGGGCGCCCGGTACAAGGGGTACAGCTCCTTCGCGCAGGACCGGACCAAGAATTCGCTCAACCTCACCTTGGATTTTCTCAATCCAACCAACCGGCTGCTGGGGTACGAGACCGTGAACCTCAACAACGCATGGGGGGATCCGACCCTGCTGCGGGAGGCCGTTTATTTCGGGGTCTTCACCCGCTACGCCCCCGGGCCGCGGGCAGGTATCGCCCGGTTGTTCATCAACGGGAAGAACCGGGGCGTCTATTCCCTGGCCCAGCAGGAAGACAGCGACCTGATCCGTGAATGGTTCCCCAGCGCCTCGGGGGATCGGTGGAGAACCCCCAACAAGGGGGCGTCCTCACTCCAATGGATCAGCACCAACCTCGTCGACTATCAGGAATGGTACGAACTGAAGACCTCTGCCAACGCGACGAACGCGTGGAGGCGCCTGATGCAGGCGATCGAGGTCCTCAACCACACGCCTCCGTCGCAGCGGCTGGGGGTGCTGGACGGCTACTTTGCGGTGGATTCCTGGCTGTGGTTTCTGGTCCTGGAAAACCTGTTCGTCGAGGACGACAGCTACTGGCACAAGGGGGCGGATTACAGCTTCTATTTTGAGCCCGAGAGCGGGCGCATCCATCCGCTCCAGCACGATGGCAACGAGGCGTTCGTGAGTTCGTTCGCGGAACTGTCACCGGTCTACGGGGAGGCGGATCCCGAGCGGCCCTTGTTGAGCCAATTGCTTTCGGTGCCGGAATGGCGACAGCGCTATCTGGCCCACATGCGGACCGTCCTCGACGAATCGTTCAACCCCGGGGTGCTCACCCCGTGGATCGACCGGCTGGCGGCGATGAGCGAAGCGGCCATCCTGGCCGATCCCATCCGCCCGATGAGCGACCTGGAGTACCGGGATGGGCTCAAGGAACTGAAGCAATTCGTCACCAATCGATATTCCTTCCTCAGGCAACATGCCGAGTTGAACGCGGTTCCCCTGGTGATCCAGTCGGTGTCGTCGCCGCCACCGCCCACGCCAAGCACCGGCGCGGTGATCACCGCAACGGTTCGGGTCGCCATGCCGGGTCAACGTGTCGGCTCGGTGTGGTTGCATTACCGCCAGGGGGTTGCCGGGCGGTTTGAATCGGCCCGCATGTCGGACAACGGGACCGGCGACGATGCCGTGGCGAACGATGGCACCTACACCGCCAGGACCCCTGCCTACCCGGCAGGGACGAAGGTCCGGTATTACGTGGAGGCCCGGGCTGCCAATTCGGTGGGGACGGCCCGGTTTTTTCCGGCTCGGACGGAGCGGGCCGCGCTGGGGTATTCGGTGGCCACCGGTGGGGGCGGATCGTTGCCGGTGAGGATCAACGAGCTGGTGGCCGACAATGGTGCCGTCCTGCGCGACCCTCAGGGTGATTTCGACGACTACGTCGAGCTGCGAAACCTGTCGCAGGAGCGGGTGTCCCTGGCGGGTTGTCACCTAAGCGATGATCCTGCCCGGCCTCGGAAATGGGTGTTCCCGTCGGATGCCGTTCTGGAGCCCGAGGGTTACCTGCTGGTCTGGTTGGATGAGGACACGGCGGATTCACCCGGGTTGCATGCCAACTTCAAACTGAACCGGGAGGGTGAAACCCTCTGGTTGGTGGACCGGGATGACCGATCCAACGGGTTGATCGATTCCGTGACCTTCGGTCCCTTGGCCCGGGATCAGGCGTGGGGACGATCCGCGTCGCCGGGCGAGGCCTTCCGGGTGATGGTCCCCAGTCCGGGACGAGCCAACCCGTGAGTCGTGGCGGATGCCGGTCCCGACCCCATGCCGGGGGCGCCGTGAATCCCGCGTTGGTCGAACGCGGAAGGGCGCTGTGAGGCGGTGAACCAGATCAATGGTTCCAGCAGGGAACGATCCGCCGAGATCCAAGCGCGAGCGGAATTAGCCTGGTCCTTCGGATACACCGCGGCCGTCAGGCGGCCGGCAACTTGCATCCCGGTCGGATTTCCACGTTGTTGCCGGGGCTCCCGCCAGGTCTCGAGTTCCGCCTCGCCGGGTTCCCTTCGCCAGCGGGGGTCGCTTCGCAGCCTGCAGACTTTCAAGGCACCGGGATCCGTCGAGGGGGGGGACAACACCCGTCGTGGCTGGGCCATCGCTTCGGTCGCACGCCATTGATTTGCGGGTGACTTCCGCCCGGGGTTCTTCCTGACGTTGGGCCATGCGAGCCTTGGTGACGTCCGGAAGGTGTGCGGTGCCTTGGCGCCCGTCCTTTGGACGCATGGCGGCCGTGCTCGTGGGCTGGGGGCTGGTGCTCGGGGTCTGGGCCCAGCCGGTGATTCCGGGGCTGGCCACGGAGAGGGCGGTGTGGGTCATCACCGCACCAGCAGGTGTTGTAGCGCGTCGAGTTTCTGGGTCACCTCTCCGTTCAACTCGGTCGGGTCACAGACGGCCACCAACTCGTGGAATCCGCCTTTGCGGATCAGCACGCGGGAGCCGGTGGCCTCGGCCAACCGCTCAAAAAACGCCTCGGCGAAGCTGCTCAACTTGCGGCCCTGCGTTTGCGCACGCCAGAGGGTCTTGCGGGTGGAGGCATCACTCTTTCGATAAATCTCAAAGTCAGCCTGCTCGTTGTCGAACACTCGATCCAGAATCAGGGCCTCCATGATTTCCTGGCGCTGCCGGGCGAACAGGTCTTGATCCGGCGACTTGCTGAGAACGAAGCCCAGCAGCAGTTCTGGAGTGATGAAGTAATTCTCAGGTTCGTATCGTTTCCACACGAGCCGCTGTAGGCCGTTTCGGCCACCGTCGGAGCGATGCTTTCCGTCGTTGTCTCTGATCTCGAGGCCACGCAGGTCGGGAAGGATGCTTTTCAGCCCCAGGAAGTGTTTTTCTGCGCTTAGGCCGAAGCCGCCCTCCACTCGCTCAAGTTCTCGGTCGTTGGTCGTTTCAGACTCGGGGTAGTTGTCTTGCAGATAATAGACGTTCAACCGCGCTCCATTGTCCAGCGCCGCAGCCACGGGATGGTCCAACCGGTCGGCGAAGGCGCGCAACATGTCCACATCCGTGCTCCCCTCGACATACAGCACATGCCCGGTCTCCCGGGCTTTCACGTAGTGCTCCGTGCCAAAGTGTTTCAAGGCGTTGGTGATGTCGGTCTTCTTGGCCAGGTTTTCTGCCTCGCCACCAAGGATCAGCGTCAGATTGGTGTCCAACGCCTCGCGAAGGACGACTTCCGAATGCGTCACCATCACCACCTGGCACTTGTTCCGGTGCGCGATGTCGCGCAGCAACACATACACCTGTTGCTGCCGCAGGATTTCCAGGTGCGCGTCCGGCTCGTCGATCAACAGCACGCTGCCCTTGTGGGAGTACAGGTGGGCGAAGATGAGCAGCATTTGCTGAAATCCGCGCCCGGCCAGTGATAGATCCAAGGCCCCGCCCACGCCTTCTTGTTCATAAGCCAGATCCACCGAGCCGATTTCGTTCTCCACCGGTGCCGTGAGGCGCACCCGGAACAGCCGCTCCATCAACCCCGTGATCTCCTCCCAGTCTTGGACGCTCTGCCGGTGCACCAAGAGACACAGGTTGCGTACCACCTCCGCTGTCCGGCCCAGTCCGAGGTTGTAGTTGATCCGGTTGGGCTGGATCACCGGTTCATCCGCCGCGGTTCCCGACATCGGATACAGGAGCGAAACATCCAGCTTGGCCGCCTCGTCCACCGCCCGTTCATGGGTCAGCGTCTCCGCCGAAGGCTGGCAATAGACGATCTCATCGCTTGAGTGGTACCTGAACGTCATCGTCACCGGCACCGGCTGCCCTCCGACATCCACCGCCACAGTGATGCTCAGGTGATTCCCTGACTTCAAGTCGTGCCAGAAATGCCGGGTCGTCGGCACGGGCACCGCCACGATTCCCAGCCGGTTCAGCGCCTTGCCCTTCCGCTTCTCTGCTGTCGAGTTCTCGGACTCCGCGCGCCACGTCCGCAATCCGATGCTCCACAGCGCAATGGCCTGCAGCGTGCTGGTCTTTCCGCAATTGTTCGGGCCGATGAGTACCGCGGGATGATCCAACTCAATGCGCTGGGTATTTCCAAAGCGCTTGAAGTTCGTGATCTCGACGTAGTGGAGGAGCTTCATGGGATGGATGTGGAACCTTGGGCCGGAGATGGGCGGCGGTGTTTCACCCGAAGACCGTCTCCTAAGCCTTTCTGTTCACGGCGATGGGAGCAAGGGAAGCCCGAGCTCCCTCAGAAAGGCGTTGTGCGTTTCCCGGGCCTTCTGGATGTCGTTCTCGATGGCCACCAAGGTCTGGTGGGTGGCTGCCAGGTCGATCTCCTCCTCCGCCACGGCGGTGCTGATGTAGCGGGAGATGTTCAGGTTGAAGTCGTTCTTCTCGATCTCGGCCATCTCCACACGACGGGAGTAGCGCGCCTCTTCGTGCCGGTGCTGGTAGGTGTCGATGATCTTCTGGATGTGCTCCGGCGCGAGTTGGTTCTGCTTCTTGCCCTTCACGAAGTGCTCGGCGGCGTTGATGAAGAGGACGTCGTCGGGTTTCTTGCACTTCTTGAGCACCAGGATGCAGACGGGGATGCCGGTGGAGTAGAAGAGGTTGGCGGGCAGGCCGATGACGGTGTCGATGTGCCCATCCTTGAGTAGCTTGGTGCGGATGCGTTCCTCGGCACCGCCCCGGAAGAGCACGCCGTGAGGCAGGATGATCGCCATGACGCCCTCGTCTTTCAGGTAGTGGAAGCCGTGCAGCAGGAAGGCGAAGTCGGCGGCGGACTTCGGCGCAAGGCCGTGGCTCTTGAAGCGCACGTCATCGGCCATCGCGTCGGAGGGCTCCCAGCGGTAGCTGAAGGGCGGGTTGGCGACAATCGCGTCGAAGCTCGGTTTCTTGGCCGGGTTCTGCTCGCGCATCCGGTCCCACTCGTTGAGCAGGGTATCGCCGTGGAAGATTTCGAACTCCGTGTCCTTCAGCCCGTGCAGCAGCATGTTCATGCGGGCCAGGTTGTAGGTGGTGATGTTCTTCTCTTGGCCGAAGATCTTGCCGATGGTGCCGCCGGCCTGGGCCACCTTCTTGCGCACGTTGAGCAACAGGGATCCGGAACCGCAGGCGAAGTCCATCACGCTCTCCAGCCGCTTCTTGGCTCCGGTCTTCGGCTCCTGACTGTCCAGCGTGACGATGGCGGAGAGGATGTCGGAAATCTGCTGCGGGGTGTAGAACTCGCCGGCCTTCTTGCCAGACCCAGCGGCGAACTGACCGATCAGGTACTCATAGGCATCGCCCAGCGCATCGACGTCGGTGGAGAACTCCGCCAGCCCATCCGCGATCTTTTGGATGATGGCGCACAGCTTGGCGTTCCGTTCCGAGTAGGTCTTGCCCAACTTGGGGGAACTCAGGTCGATCTCCGAGAACAGGCCCTGGAAGGTGCTCTCAAAGGACTCCGTCTCGATGTATCGGAAGCCGGCTTGCAGCGTGTTCAGCAGCTCCCCTTTCTGGGTGCGGGCCAGGTGGGCGATGCTGTTCCAGAGGTGCGGCGGCTGGATGACGTAGTGCACCTTGCGGCGCATTTGCTTCTCGAACTCGGGAATGTCGCCCGCGTTGTTGGCATACCACAGCGCCAGCGGCACCTGGCCGGCGTCTCCACCCACTTCAGGGTAATCCCGGCCCAGCTCCTTCTTCGCCGCCGTCTCGTAGTTGTCAGAGAGGTAGCGCAGGAAGAGGAACGACAGCATGTAGTCCCGGAAATCGTCCGCATCCATCGACCCGCGGAGTTGGTCGGCGATGCTCCAGAGGGTGGTGCCCAGTTGCTGCATAGAAATCAGAAGTTTGAATTGAGAAGTTAGAAAACTATCGGGCTTTTGTGTTCTTCACGATGGTTGTGAGGATGGCCACGATTTGATTGGCCTCGTCGAGAAGAGGGGGGCTTGCCGTCGGCGGCAGTTGTAAAGTGCTGCTTTACAACTGAAGCCTCCATCAGTTCGCCCTCCTCGAAGATGCTCTTCAAGTGCTGGCCGATGTTCTGTTTGGAGGAGGCAAACAGTTCCGCCATCTCCAACTGGGTCAGCCAGACGGTTTCGTATTTCGCCCGGAGCTTGATCTGACTACGGCCGTCTTCGGTGGTGGAGAGAATGATCACTGAATTGAGAATTGAGAAATTAGAAGTGAGAAACGGGAGCCGGTGGGATGTGAATTTGCCGTGTGGAGTGGTCTCATTTCTCACTTCTCACTTCTAAATTCTCACTTCCTGTTTCCTGCGGATACAACTGCTGCATCAGACCGCGCTTGTGGGTCTTGAGGGTTTCGAGCTTTTGGTTTTCGCCTGTGATCAAGGCATCGAGCGAGGAGAGGCACGTGGCGATGCGGCGTTGTTCGTCTTTGGCCGGAACACGAATCTTAAACTTGGAAACAGCTTCTTGCGAAAGAGTGGGGATAGCGCCACCAACTACAATTGCGCGAATCTTCGTTTGGATTACCTCGCTGAAAACCAGTAGGAAGAGGAAATACGGGTGAATTGAGTGAGGCTTCAATACCACAATCTGTGGGTTGACGGTGCATTCCTGAGGTAAATCCGAGACGTAGGCCACTTTACCGAATGTTGAGCCCGTCTTGACGAGTAGCGTCTGCTCTCTTTCCACTATAATTTCAGGAGACTCATGATACTTGGCCCAGGTTATGTAAGTCGCCTTATGAAAGCTCAACACGCCGGACTCGGTGATGTTTGATGGGCTTAGCGAGATTGCTCCTTCTCCGGCATTCACGATGTCCGCGACCGTGTATCCACGATAGCCAATCCTGCCTTTGATGGAAATCAGTCGTCCTAGTTCTGTCTCCTCCCACGCCCCGGCGTTTTGAAATTCGGGGAAGCGGAGGCGGGGTTGGGTTTCGCCTTCGCGGGGGAAAAGCTGCTGCATCAGCCCTTTTTTATGGGTCTTGAGCGCGTCCACTTTCCTTGCTTGCGCGGCCATCAGCTCGTCCACCGAACTCAGGCACTCGGCGATTTTTTGTTGTTCGGCGGGGCTTGGCGTTGGGATTTCGACACCGAAGAATGTTTCCTTGCTGATGTTCAGCAAACCGTTGCTCCGAGCACCGCTTGTGATGTGTCGCTTTAGCTCCCTGCCATGCTGGTTCTGCTCAAAGCACTGTTGAAAGAATCCGTCTGAGTATCCCTTCTTGAGCCGGAAGCAGATGAAGACATTTGGTGCCGCGACTTCTCCCCATCCTTTCAATTGATAGACGCAGCCCTGCGGAAACTTGAGCGAGTTGCCTTTGTTGAAAACAAAGTCGCCATCTCTGACCAGCGTGTAGAGCTGGTACTGGTTCCCGGAGATGTCCCGCCCAAACTTTTCGGCCTGTGGGACAAAGCCGATCCCAGCGGAGATGCTCACGGGTGTGAGTTTTCTTTCGCCGACACGCTCCGTGACCGGTGTGGATGCTTCATCGAGGGTGACAGGCTTCCACGCCTCCTTTCCCCTAAACTCCGGAAACCTCACCTTCGGCACCAGCGCGGGCGGGTGAAGTGAGAAGTGAGAATTGGAAATTGAGAAATAAGAGTCTTGATCCCTTTTCTCACTTCTCACTTCTAAATTCTCACTGTTGGGTGCGTTGGTTTTCATGGCAGCAGGCTCCTGCCTTTTTCGGTGAGCCGGTATTTTTGCAGGCGGCTGTTGGGTTTGTCGGGGAGGGTGCGCTCGATGAGACCGGCGGCCATTGCGACTTGTTGGTAATGCTCCCTGAAGTGCTTTTCGTCCCTGAGGCCCAGCTGGACCATGATTTCCGTTCGCGCCATCTCGCAAATCAACAGCCCAAGCATCCGCCTGACTTCGGGGGTGACTTCGGGGGTGACTTCGGGGGTGACTTCGGGGGTGACTTCGGGGGTGACTGGGGCCGCCGCGTCATCCTCGGCGTGGACGGGTTCGATGGCGGGGAAGGTGGAACGGAGGAAATTCTCGGTGAAGCGGAAGCAGCTCTCCGGGAAAAATTGGGTGATGCGGGGGATGCCAGAGCCGAGGTGCTCGACCAGTTCCAGATCTTTGAAGATGCGCATCAACTCCTTGTTGCGGGGAATGGAGTAGCCCTCGAAGAACTCGGCTTGGGTGAGGCCCTCGGGCAGGGAGCCGGCGGAGGTGATCTCGATGCGGTCGGAAAAGATTTCGAACTTGGGTGGCACCTCACGGGTGTAGTCGTTGTGCACGATGGCGTTGATGACGGCCTCGCGCAGGGCGATGGGACTCCAGAGGCGGACATCGGTGCGGCCTTTGGCGGTGATGGTGGAGGAGGTTCTGTTTTCCAGATCGAGCTTATCGAGCACGCTTTTGGTGGCCTTGATGAGGGAGCAGTGGCCGTATTCGTTGCTCTCGATCAGATGGACGCGGTCTTTGCCCCGGTATTTGGCCACCTGGATGGAGAGGCCATTTTCATCGGCGAGGAGATAGGCCGCGTAGTTGAGGGCGCCGTCTTCGGTGGTGAGTTCCAGGTTGGTGCGAAACTGGCGGTTGAGGGGCTTGCGCTTTTCTTCGTAGTAGATGCGGAGCTGCTCGAAGCTGAGTTCTTGGCGGTGGGATTTGATTTTGCCGATGGAGTTGCGCGTACGGGAGGCGAAGAGCCGCTCGATCATGGCCGCAGGCATGGGCTCGGCGGCGGTGCCGATACGGAGGAAACAGCCGCGCTCCGTCATGCCGTATTTCTTTTTGAAATAGGGTTTCTCGCTGCCACCGGCGACGATGATTTTGATACAGGTCGTGCCTCCCTGCGCTTCATCCACCACATCGAACAAGCCCATGGCGGAGGGGGTGATGTTGTTTTTGATGCGGTCTTTGATTTTGAGCATATCGCCGTCCAAGTCAGCGACTCCGACGGGATGGCCGGACTTATCAATACCAATAAAAATCAGCCCGCCCTCGGGGGTGTTCAGAAAGGCGATGACTTCTTTCTCCAGGTCGAGCTCGGGCGTGAGTTCACGCTTGTGTTCGATGCGGTGGGTTTCGGGCTTACTGCTCATGGGCGCCGGGAATGGGGAGCCCCCTTGGGGCTTGCTGATGTAGGGGCGGGACATTGTCCCTGGGCGTTGCCCTGGGCTGGTATATGGCGCCCCGTTGGGGCTGGAGAGGATGCGGGGGATTTGGCGTCTCGTAACTTCGCCTCTTGGTCGTTCGCCAGGTGTTCGGTCTCATGGGTTTCTCGTTCATCGGAATCCCATATCTCGCGGTAGACGTTGATGTAGCTGGCGGTGGCTTGGGGATTGATTTCCCAGTAATGGCGGCAGAGCGATCTAAAGAGGGCGAGCCCCTGCGGAATGCAGGCGTGGTCCAGAAGGTGATCGAGCGTGCGCTCGATCAAATGGGCATCGCGGCTACGGCTGCGGAGAATTTCCCGGACGGAGGGCGCGTGAGCCTCGACCGCTTGCCGGTGGAGTGCGTGGAGCGGGGCGATGATCGCAGAGAGATCATCGAGCAAGCACCGGTAGGTGTTGGAAGCGGGAGCAGCGGTTTTCCTTTTGCTCATGAGTGAGGGTGAAGGGATCGCCCCTTCAGGGCTTGCTGATTGGGGGGCGGACGAACCCAAGCGCGTTGCCCTCGGCTGGTGCTTGGCGCCCTGATGGGGCTGAGGAGAATATTGTCTCGCGGGAGCCCGCGACCTCCGCATCGGGTGCAGGGCACGCGGTTGGGGCTGGGGACCAGATTTAATCCTCTCGAATTCGAGACCTCTAAATGTGGCGAATTCGTCGTCATTGAAATCGGGCGCGTCATGATTCGTATGCTGAAAGTCCTGAGATGTCGCGGCCAGCTGCCCGTTGGGTGAGGTAGGGGTGGATGTCCTCCATGAGGGCGAGTTCGGCCTGGGTGCGGGCTTTCCACCCAAGGTCGAGCGGGGCCATGAGGTCGCTCAAGCGTTCGCCATCGAAGATCATGCGGTCGAGGATGCCGTCGACGAAGGTTTGCAGGGCTTCGGTGGCCAGGCCATGCCGTGCGGCGATGGCGGCGAGTTGCCGGGCGTGCTTCTCGGCCTGGAAGCGGGTGTAGCCTTCGCGGATGGCGGTCTCGCTCAGGCCCTCGCCCGCTTGGAGCGTGCCGATGTATTCGGCGATGTCGTCGCGCTCGTGGATGAACTTGGCGTCGGCGCTGATGAGGCCGATGAGTTCCTCGCGGGTCATCTTCGCCTTGCCCGGCCCCTTGGCCGAATAGCGGGCGATGAGGCCCATGATGTAGTCGTAATCGATGACGGCGGAGGCGAAGAGGACGAACTCGAAGTCGATCTGGTCCACGGGGTTGTCCGGGGCGTCTCCGTTGCCGCCGGTCTTGCCCTGCTGCTCCTTGAGCTTCTTGGCCGTCTCGAGGTATTGGCCCCGGAAGCCGCGCAGGGTGTCTTCCGGCAGCACCTGATGGATGGTGGCCTTGTTCTCCTCGGTGAGGTCGGTGTATTGGTCGAGCTGCGTCTTGAGGCGTTGGACTTCCTTGAAGTGGGTGATGAAGGCGGCCTTGGCGGCATCGCCCTTCAGGTTCGCCACGTCGGAAGGCGTGCAGTCGAGGCCTTGCGACTTCATGAAGCTGTCGAGCCTCTGCACGGCGGTCTCCAGCTTCTCGATGACCACCGGGGCCTTGTCCACGAGCCAGATTTCCCGGGCCTGTTCGGCGGTCTTCTCGCCGCTGAAGAGGGCGATGGCGGCATCCACCGCGTCCTGCTGCTGACGGAAGTCGAGGATGTTGCCGTAAGGCTTGGTGCCGTTGAGCACGCGGTTGGTGCGCGAGAAGGCCTGGATCAAGCCGTGGTGCTTGAGGTTCTTGTCGACGTAGAGCGTGTTCAGGAACTTGGAATCAAAGCCGGTGAGCAACATGTCCACCACGATGGTGATGTCGATCTTCTGCGCCGAGGGGTGGTCGGCGTTCGGCCACTGCTGGTTTTTGATGCGTGTCTGAACGTCCTGGTAGTAGAGGTCGAACTCGCTGAGCCGGTGATTGGTGCCGTAGCGGGCGTTGTAGTCGGCGAGGATGCCCTTGAGTGCGGCCTTCTTGCCCTCGGGGTCTTCCTGGTTGTCGGCCTGCTCCTGGGGCAGGTCTTCCTGGATTTGCTTCACATCCGGATCTCCCTCGGCCGGTGGTGAGAATACGCAGGCGATGTTCAGCGGCTGGAAGGCGGGATCGGCGGCCTGTTTCTCCGCCTGCATCGTCTTGAACAGTGTGTGGTATTCGATGGCGTCATTGATGGACGCGGTGGCGAGGATGGCGTTGAAGCGGCGTCCGCCGGTGGCCGCATCGTGCTTGGAGAGGATGGCCTCGATGACGGCACGCTTGGCGATGGGCTCGCCGGGCTTCGGCGGGTTCTTCCCCTCGGGTTTGAAGTAGTCGATGTGGAAGCGCAGGACGTTCCCGTCCTCGATGGCGTGCGTGATGGTGTAGGCGTGGAGCTGCTTCTGGAACAGATCCGACGTGGTGCGCATCGAGGCGGTGGTGTCCTCGATTTTCTGGAGGGAGGCGTTGGCCTCGAAGATGGGCGTTCCGGTGAACCCGAAAAGCTGGGCCCGAGGGAAGAACTCCTTGATGGCCTTGTGGTTCTCCCCGAACTGCGAGCGGTGGCATTCGTCGAAGATGAGGACCATGCGCTTGTCGCTCAGCGGGGCCAGCATCTCCTTGTAGGTGGGCTGGTCGTTCTTCTTGCGCTGCTGGTTGCGCTTGCTGGTTTCATCCAGTGCGAGGCCGAGCTTCTGGATGGTGGTGACGATGACCTTGTCGGCGTAGTCCTCGGACAGCAGGCGGCGGACGAGGGCGGCCGTGTTGGTGTTTTCCTCGACACAGCCTTCCTGGAACTTGTTGAACTCCTCGCGGGTCTGGCGGTCGAGGTCCTTGCGGTCCACCACGAAGACGCACTTGTGGAT
>Ga0315902_10009576_pt1 | contig 12939 bp, 10 predicted proteins | sample LakEriMetagenome_9_FD_203523 | JGI IMG/M metagenome (GOLD analysis project Ga0315902, IMG submission 203523) | Freshwater fungal communities from buoy surface, Lake Erie, Ohio, United States - Buoy 12 MA117 | ecosystem: Environmental > Aquatic > Freshwater > Lake > Lake biofilm | place: USA... | reverse complement strand
CCCACGACCGGCGCCAGCGCAAAGGCCATGTACGCGCCGATCATGTAGAAGCTGCCGTGCGCCAGGTTGATGACGCCCATGATCCCGAAGATCAGCGTCAGCCCCGAGGCCACCAGGAACAGCAGCAACCCGTACTGCAGGGAGTTCAGGCACTGGATCAGGAAGATGGCAAGGTCCATGGGGCTGGTTCTCGTCAGGTTTGGCGTCGTCGTGACGCCTCATTGGGCTGCCGGTTCATCGTGTGGCGGCGGCAGGTGCGCATGGTGCATCAGGAATGGGCGGACCTTGGCGATCAGCGCTTCAGGCTGGTCCCGGTGCGGTGAATGCCCACAGTCGGGCAGTTCCAGCAGCTCGGTCTGGGGCAGGCGCTGGGCGATGCCGCGGATCTGCTCCAGCGTGCCGTACTCGTCGTCCAGGCCTTGCACGGCGAGCACGGGGCAGGTGATGGTCGAGAGCTCGGCCTCGATGGACCAGGCGCGGAAGTCGGGGTGCAGCCAGATGTCGTTCCAGCCCCAGAAGGCGGAATCGGGGTCGTCGTGGTAACGGGCCAGGCGCCGGGGCAGGTCGGTGCTGCGGTAGGCCTCGCGCGCCTGGGCGATGCTGGTCACCGACAGCTCTTCCACCAGGATGTGCGGCGCCAGCACGATGACCCCAGCCCACCAGGCCGTGTGGCGGGCCGCGGCGATCAGGCTGATGGAGCCGCCGTCGCTGTGGCCGAAGAGCCAGGGGCGGTCTTGGGTCGGGTCCACGCCCACCGCCTGCAGGAAGGCCGGCAGCACCTCCAGCGCCTGACGGTGCATGAAGTCCGGCTTCCAGGCCTCATCCTTGGCGCGTGGCGTGGAGCGCCCGTAGGCCGGGCGGGAGTACACCAGACCGCGGCAGCCCGCCGCCTCGCACAGCCGCTGTGGAAAGTCTTTCCACATCGAAAGCGACCCCAGACCCTCGTGCAGGAACACCACCAGCGGCGCAGGGGTGCGCTCTGGCGCAATCCACGCGTGCTCGATGCGCACGGTGCGGCCGGCCCAGTCGATGTCGACGAAAGCGGGTTCCATGGAGGTGCGAGGCTTGGGGGCCGCAGGGCTGGAGGTCGGGCAGGGTGACGGGGCGCTCAGATCAGCGCCCAGCTTCCAGTTCGCGCAGCTTGAAGCGCTGGATCTTGCCCGTGGCCGTCTTGGGCAGGTCGGCCACGAACTCGATGAAGCGCGGGTACTTGTAGGGCGCCAGGCGGTCCTTGACGAAGGCCTTGAGCGTGGGCTCGTCGGTGGTTTCCCCACTCTTGAGCACCACGAAGGCCTTGGTCTTGGTCAGGCCGTCGGCGTCTTCCTTGCCGATCACGGCCGCTTCCAGCACGGCGGGGTGTTGCACCAGCGTGGCCTCCACCTCGAAGGGGCTCACGTAGATGCCGCTGACCTTGAGCATGTCGTCGCTGCGGCCGCTGTAGGTGTAGCTGCCGTCCTCGTTGCGCACGTACTTGTCTCCGCTCTTGGTCCAACCGCCCTGGAAGGTCTCCCGCGTCTTCGCGCGGTTGCCCCAGTACATCATCGCGGCCGAGGGGCCGTGGATGTAGAGGTCGCCCGGTTCTCCATCCGGCACCGGGCCGCCGGTCTCTCCTCGTAGTTCGATCTCGTAGCCTGGCACCGGCCAGCCCGTGGTGCCGTAGCGCACGCGTTCGGGGCGGTTGCTCAGGAAGATGTGCAGCATCTCGGTGGAGCCGATGCCGTCCACGATGTCCACGCCGAAGTGGCGCTTGAAGCGCTCACCCAGCTCTGCCGGCAGCGCCTCGCCCGCGGAAGACACCAGGCGCAGGGCCACAGCCTCACGCGCGGGCAGTTGCGGGTGCGCCAGCATGCCGGCAAAGCCCGTGGGCGCGCCGAAGAAGACGGTGGGCTTCACGCCGCCCACCCCGCCCAGCCAGCGCTTGAAGGTGGCCTCGGGCGTGGGGCGCTCGGGCATCAGCACGGTGGTGGCGCCCACGCTCATGGGAAAGCTCAGGCCGTTGCCGAGGCCATAGGCGAAGAACAGCTTGGCCGCCGAGAAGCACACGTCGGCCTCGGTCAGTTGCAGCACTCGTTTGCCGTAGAGCTCGGCCGTCCAGTAGGGGTTGGCGTGGGAGTGCACCGTGCCCTTGGGGCGGCCGGTGGAGCCGGAGGAGTACAGCCAGAAGCCGGGGTCGTCCGCGCCCGTGGCGGCCGGGCGGGGGGCGGGCTCGTGGGCGTTGATGAACGCCTCGAGCTCCACCTCGGACGGGTGCAGCGGCGCCACCGGGCGCGAGACGATCACCTTCTGCACTTCATGGTCGCTGCGCGTCATGGCGGCTGTCACGGCCGGCAGCAGCGCACCAGAGACCAGCACGGCTTGGGCGCGCGAGTTCTCAAGCATGTAGGCGTAGTCGTCGGCGGTGAGCAGGGTGTTCACTGCCACGGGCACCAGGCCGGCGTACATGGCGCCCAGGAAGCTCACGGGCCAGTCGGTGCAGTCCTGCATCAGCAGCAGCACGCGCTCTTCGCGCCGGATGCCCAGGCTGCGCAGGCCGGCAGCCACGCGGCGCACGCGATGCGCCAGGTCGCCATAGCTGAGCGACCCCTGGTCGTCCACGAAGGCGGTCTTGTCGGCCCGGCCGGCGTTCACCTCCAGCAGATGCTGCGCGAAGTTGAAGCGCGCGGGCAGTGCGGGGACGTCAGAAAGCGGGGATTCGGCGGTCATGGGTTTGTCTCCTGTGGTGTGGGTTGGCGGTGCCTGTCTTGCGCCCGGTGTGCACGGCACCCGGGTCGCGTGCGGCCCGCTCACTTCGTGAATTCGATCTGTCCTTGCGGCAGCAGGTACAGCACCAGCGCGCGGCCGCTGCTCACCGTAGGACGGTGGGCGCTGCCCGGCGCGTACACACACCAGCCGGCCGGCCGGCCATCAAAAGTGGCCTCGCCCTCGATGGGCATGATGAGATCGATCTCACCTTGCGGATGCACGTGGTGCGGGCCGGCGATGTCGGCCATGTCGACCACGTCCACCGAGAAGCCGTTCAGATCCTCAGCCGGCTTGAAGATGCGCCCGTAGCGGATGCCGCCGCCCTCCCGGGTGCACAGCCAGCCTTCCTTCACGCCCGCCTCGCATGAGGCCTTCAGGGCGGCGTAGGTGGCAGACCCAGCGCCGTGTTCGGCGTTCAACCAGGCGTCCAACGAGGCGTCCAGAGGGCGGCCGGCGAGAACGGTGCTGAGCTCGGCGATCTGGGTGCGGAACTGTTCAACGGACATGGGTGTCTCCAGAGGCTTTGATCTGCATCAGGCTCGCACCCTCAGGTAAGATGCAGTATTGTGCTTGCATAAACTTTAGGGCCGGTCTTCGAGTGTGTCAAGCAATATAATGCCTGTATCCGTGAAAACACCCAGTCCTGGACGTTCTGCCCTGGTGCCGGGGGCGCCGGAGAGCCACCACGTCCCTGACGGTGGGGAAAGCCATTTGGCCGCCGCCCCAGGGGAAGATCGTGGCAAGAACCCGTTCCTGGTGGCCCTGGGAGAGCGCGTGCGCCAACTGCGAGCGCGGCGCGGCATGACCCGCAAGGCCACGGCACTGGCCGCAGAGGTGTCCGAGCGCCACCTGGCCAATCTTGAATACGGGGTGGGCAATGCGTCCGTCCTGGTACTGCTTCAAGTGGCGCAAGCGCTGCAGTGCTCATTGGCGGAGTTGACCGGAGACATCACCACCTCTTCGCCCGAGTGGCTGATGCTGCGCGAGTTGCTTTCTGGGCGGGATGAGGCCAGCTTGCGCCGTGTGCGTGTGGCCGTGGGTGAGCTGTTGCACGGCACGGGTGCGACCACCGGCCCCGCAGCTCGCAGCTCGCGCATCGCCCTGGTGGGGCTGCGCGGCGCCGGCAAGTCCACCCTTGGGCGGATGCTGGCGGAGGACCTGGGCTTTCCCTTCGTGGAGCTCAGCGGGGAGATCGAGAAGTTTGCCGGCTGCCGCGCCTCGGAGATTCAGGCCCTGTACGGCCAGAACGCCTACCGCCGCTACGAGCGCCGCGCCCTGGAAGAGGCCATCCAGATCTACCCCGAGGCGGTGATCGCCACGCCCGGCGGCCTGGTGTCGGACCCGGCCACTTTCAACGAACTGCTCACGCACTGCACCTCGGTGTGGCTGCATGCTGCGCCCGAGGACCACATGCGGCGCGTGATCGCCCAAGGGGACATGCGCCCCATGGCCGCCAGCAAAGAGGCCATGGAAGACCTCAAGGGCATCCTGACCGGCCGCGCCGCCTTCTATTCGAAGGCAGATTTCCATCTCGACACCAGCGCCCAGCCGCTGCAAGAGACCTTCCAGCTCCTGCGCCGCACCCTCCGCCAAGCCTTGTCGATGTCGGGCTAACAGGCGAGAACAAAAGATGCATGATAGTGCTTGACGGTAATCCAAAACACGCAATATGATGCGCCATCTCGAATCGCTCGACATGCATTCGAATTCGTCAATCGACTGACCAGGCACTGGAGACAACCATGAGCACTTCCCCCCGCGTCGACTACCAGACCAACCCGTCCCAGTACCGCCACTGGAAGCTGTCGTTCGACGGCGCTGTGGCTACCTTGAAGGCCGACTTCGACGAGAACGCCGGCCTGCGTCCGGGCTACAAGCTCAAGCTCAACAGCTACGACCTGGGTGTGGACATCGAGCTCAACGACGCCATCAACCGCATCCGCTTCGAGCACCCTGAAGTGCGCACCGTGGTGCTGACCAGCGCCAAGGAAAAGGTGTTCTGCTCGGGCGCCAACATCTTCATGCTGGGCGTGTCCAGCCATGCCTGGAAGGTGAACTTCTGCAAGTTCACCAATGAGACGCGCAACGGCCTGGAAGATTCCTCCAAGTACAACGGCCTGAAGTTCCTGGCGGCGGTGAATGGCGCCTGCGCCGGTGGCGGCTACGAAGTGGCCCTGGCCTGCGACGAGATCCTCTTGGTGGACGACCGCTCCAGTGCCGTGAGCTTGCCTGAAGTGCCGCTGCTGGGCGTGTTGCCGGGCACGGGCGGCCTGACCCGCGTGACCGACAAGCGTAAGGTGCGCCACGACCTGGCCGACCTGTTCTGCACCAGCGTGGAAGGCGTGCGCGGCCAGAAGGCCAAGGACTGGCGCCTGGTGGACGACATCGCCAAGCCGGCGGTGTTTGCCCAGAAGGTGCAAGAGCGCGCCCTGGCCCTGGCCGCTGGCAGCAACCGCCCCGAAGGTGCCAAGGGCATCAGCCTGACCCCCCTGGTGCGCACCCTCGAAGCCGACCGTCTCAGCTACACCCACCTCACCGTCGAGATCGACCGCGCCAAGCGCACCGCCACCTTCGTGGCCAAGGCCCCGGCCGGTGCCATCGAGTCCGATGCTGCCGCCATCGAGGCTGCGGGCGTGAATTGGTACCCGCTGGCTTTCGCCCGTGACCTGGAAGACGCCATCCTGCACCTGCGCACCAACGAGCTCGATATCGGCCTGTGGCTGATCCGCTCGCAGGGCGATGCGAAGAACGTGCTGGCCATGGACGCCGTGCTGCAAGCCAACGCCGGCCACTGGCTGGTGCGCGAAACGGTGGGCTACCTGCGCCGCACCTTCAGCCGCCTGGATGTTTCCAGCCGCAGCCTGTTCGCCCTGGTGGACGAAGGCTCTTGCTTCGCCGGCACCTTCCTGGAAATGGCCCTGGCCTGCGACCGCATCTACCACCTGGCCCTGCCCGACAGCGACACGCCGCCGACCATCACCGTGGGCGAGGTTAACTTCGGCCTGTACCCCATGGCCACCGAGCAGAGCCGCCTGCAGCGCCGCTTCTACGAAGAAGCGCCGGCCCTCGAGGCGGTGCGCGCCAAGGCTGGCCAGGCGCTGGACGCCGACGCTGCCTTCGCCCTGGGCCTGAACACCAGCAACCCGGACGACATCGACTGGGCTGACGAGACCCGCATCGCCATCGAAGAGCGCGTGGCCATGAGCCCCGACGCCCTGACCGGCATGGAAGCCAACTTGCGCTTCAACGGCAAGGAGAACATGGTTACCCGCGTCTTCGGCCGCCTCACCGCCTGGCAAAACTGGATCTTCCAGCGCCCCAACGCGGTGGGCGACAAGGGCGCTCTCAAGGTCTACGGCAAGGGCGACAAGGCTGCCTTTGACTGGAATCGCGTTTGATTTGATGGCCCATCCGCCTGCTGTGCGACCCGATCTGACGCCTGCGCTCCTCGCCGTACGGGTGTACGGCTCCGGTGCTCGACGCCACCTCGGGCCGCTCGCGACGGCGGCTGGACCATCAAATAACCTTCTCAAGAACTGATAGACGACTCACAACACCTTTACCGGAGCACCTCATGTCCAGCATCAACTACAGCGAGAAGATTCCCAACAACGTCAACCTGAGCGAAGACCGCACGCTGCAGCGTGCGCTCGAGAGCTGGCAGCCCGACTTCATCAACTGGTGGGACGACATGGGCCCCGAGGGCACCACGGACGCCAGCGTCTACCTGCGCACCGCCGTGAGCGTGGACCCGCAAGGCTGGGCCCAGTTTGGCCACGTGAAGATGCGTGACTACCGCTGGGGCATCTTCCTGAACCCCGGCGAAGCCGACCGCAAGATCCACTTCGGTGACCACATGGGCGAGAAGGCCTGGAACGACGTGCCTGGCGAGTACCGCGCCAACCTCCGCCGCATCATCGTGACGCAAGGCGACACCGAGCCGGCATCGGTGGAGCAGCAGCGCCACCTGGGTCTGACCGCGCCCAGCATGTACGACCTGCGCAACCTCTTCCAGATCAACGTGGAAGAAGGCCGCCACCTGTGGGCCATGGTGTACCTGCTGCACAAGCACTTCGGCCGTGACGGCCGCGAAGAAGCCGACGCGCTGCTGCAGCGCCGCTCGGGCCAGGAGGACAACCCCCGTATCCTGCAGGCCTTCAACGAGCAGACGCCCGACTGGCTGAGCTTCTTCATGTTCACGTACTTCACGGACCGTGACGGCAAGTTCCAGTTGTGCGCCCTGGCCGAATCGGCGTTTGACCCGCTGGCCCGCACCACCAAGTTCATGCTGACGGAAGAAGCGCACCACATGTTCGTGGGCGAGTCCGGCATCAGCCGCGTCATCCAGCGCACCTGCCAGAAGATGAACGAGCTGAAGACCGACGACGTCAAGAAGCTGCGCGAGGCCGGCGTGATCGACCTGCCCACCATCCAGCGCTACCTGAACTTCCACTTCAGCGTCACCATCGACCTGTTCGGTGCCGACGAGTCCAGCAACGCCGCCACCTTCTACTCCACCGGCTTGAAGGGCCGCTACGAGGAAGGCAAGCGCACGGATGACCATCAGCTGCGCGGCCAGACCTACAAGGTCTTGACGGTGCAGAACGGCCAGATCGTGGAGAAGGAAGTGCCGATGCTCAACGCGCTGAACGAAGTGCTGCGCGACGACTACATCAAGGACAGCATCGCCGGTGTGGAGCGCTGGAACAAGGTCATCGAGAAGGCCGGCATCCCTTTCCGTCTGAAGGCACCGCACAAGGCCTTCCACCGCAACATCGGCGCGTTGGCCGGCGTGAAGGTCTCGCCTGAGGGCCGCGTGGTGTCAGAAGCCGAGTGGAACGCCAAGGTCGACGAGTGGTTGCCCAGCGGCAATGACCGCGCCTTCGTGGCCAGCCTGATGGGCCGCGTGGTGGAGCCTGGCAAGTTCGCCAACTGGATCGCCCCCCCGGCCATGGGCATCAACCGCCAGCCGGTGGACTTCGAGTACGTGCGCTTCAACTGAACAAGTCGCGCATCCGTCGTGACAAGATCGGGGCCCCTCGCGGGCCCCTTCTTCCAAGGACTCAAGGACTCAAGGACTCAAGGAGACAACGCACATGGACATGGCAGAAGGCGCCGTCATCCGCCAGCACCTGATCGACCCCGAGATCTGCATCCGCTGCAACACCTGCGAGGCCACCTGCCCCGTGGGCGCGATCACCCATGACTCGCGCAACTACGTGGTGGACGCCGACAAGTGCAACTTCTGCATGGCCTGTGTGCCGCCGTGCCCCACGGGCTCCATCGACAACTGGCGCAACATGCCCAAGGTGGTGGCCTACAGCGTGGCTGATCAGCTGACCTGGGACGAGTTGCCCGCTGAGCTGAGCCCCGAACAGCTGGCCGAGGCCGGTGTGGCCGCCGATGCTGCCCCGGCTACCGAGCCGGTGCAGCCCGTGTTGCCTGCCGCCGCCGACGGCCAGACGGCCTTCAACAGCGCGCAGTACGGCGCGACCGTGCCGCCCTGGTCGGCCGCACACGCATACACCAACCTGTACGGCCCCAAAGCCGCGCAGAAGACGATTACCGCCACCTGCACCGGCAACGTGCGCGTGACCGAGGTGGGCAAGGAGTACGACACCCACCACATCGTGCTGGACTTCGGCAGCATGCCGTTCCCGGTGCTGGAAGGCCAGTCCATCGCCATCGTGCCGACGGGTGTGGACGCCAACGGCCGGGCCCACCACCCGCGCCAGTATTCGATTGCCAGCCCGCGCAATGGCGAGCGCCCCGGCTACAACAACCTGTCGCTGACCATCAAGCGCGTGCTGGAAGACCACCAGGGCAACCCCGTGCGCGGAGTGGGCAGCAACTACATGTGCGATCTGCAGGTGGGCGACAAGGTCGAGGTCATCGGGCCCTTTGGCACGAGCTTCCTCATGCCCAACCACCCGCGCTCCAACATCGTGATGATTTGCACCGGCACCGGCTCGGCGCCCATGCGTGCCATGACCGAGTGGCGCCGGCGCTTGAGGAGCTCGGGCAAGTTCGAGGGCGGCAAGCTCATGCTCTTCTTCGGCGCCCGCACCAAGGAGGAGCTGCCTTACTTCGGCCCGCTGCAGACGCTGCCCAAGGACTTTATCGATACCCACTTCGCCTTCTCACGCGCACCCGGCCAGCCCAAGACCTATGTGCAGGACCTGCTGCGCCAACGCGCCGCCGACCTGGCCCCGCTGCTGGCCGATGCCAACACCTTCTTCTATGTCTGCGGCCTGAAGGCCATGGAAGAAGGCGTGGTGCTGGCCCTGCGTGACGTGGCCACGCAGGCCGGTCTGGACTGGGACACGGTGGGCGCTGCGCTCAAGCGCGAAGGGCGCCTGCACCTGGAAACCTACTGAGGAACATCGCGGGATGAGCGCCTACCAGACCCTGAACATCACCTCCCGCGCTGCGGGCGTGGCGCAGATCACCATGTCGCGCCCGGCCGTCTTCAATGCCTTTGATGAGGCCATGATCGGCGAGCTGGACGCGGCCTTTGCGGAGTTGATCGCTGACAAGGGCGTGCGGGTGATCGTGCTGGCTGGCGAAGGCCGGCACTTCAGCGCCGGCGCCGACCTGCAATGGATGCAGCGCGCCAGCCAAGCCTCGCAGGAATGGAATCTGCAGGACGCGCGGCGCTTTGCCGGCATGCTGTGGCGCATCACCTCCAGCCCCAAGCCGGTGGTGGCGCGCATCCAAGGCGCGGCGCTGGGCGGTGGCGTGGGCCTGGCCTGCACCTGCGATGTGGCCGTGGCGGCCGACAACGCCAGCTTCTCGGTCAGCGAGGCCAAGTTCGGCATCCTGCCCGCCGTCATCGGCCCGTATGTGACCAACGCCGTGGGCAAGCGTCAGGCCCTTCGTCTGGCGCTGACGACTGCCCGCATCGGTGCGGCCGAGGCCCTGGCCATGGGCCTGGTGCAGCAGGTGACGACCCTCGACGGTCTGGACGCTGCCATCGACGCCGTGGTGAAGGACCTGCTGGCCGGCGGCCCGCAGGCCCAGCGCGAGATCAAGACCCTGTTCGCACAGTTGGAGGTGGGCCCCATCACCGAGCAGGTGCGCGAACTCACGGCGCAGACCATCAGCCGCGTGCGCGGCACCGACGAGGCGCGTGAAGGCTTCGATGCCTTCCTCTCCAAGCGCCCTGCGAACTGGATTCCCCAATGACGACATTGCAGCTTCAAGGCGCCCCGTTGCTGGTGGTGGGCGCCGGCATCATGGGCGCCGGCATCGCGCAGGTGGCGGCGCAGGCCGGCCACCCGGTGCAACTCTTCGACACCCGCGAGGGCGCGGCCGAGCAGGCCAAGGCCAAGCTCGCCGCCACCCTGGACGGTCTGGTGGCCAAGGGCCGGCTCACGCCCGAGGCGGCATCGGCCACGCTGGCGCGCATCACCCCCATTTCGGCGCTGGAGCAGGGGCGTGAGGCGGCCTTGGTGATCGAGGCCATCGTCGAGAACCTCGGTATCAAGCGCGGCCTGCTGCAGCAACTGGAAGGGCTGGTCAGTGAGCGCTGCGTGCTGGCCTCCAACACCTCGTCCATCTCCGTCACGGCGCTGTCCAACGGCCTGCAGCACCCGCAGCGTCTGGTGGGCATGCACTTCTTCAACCCCGTGCCGCTGATGAAGCTGGTGGAGGTGGTGTCGGGGCTGCATACCGAGCCCGAAGTAGCGCAGGCCATCTTCGAGCTGTCCAAGGCCTGGGGCAAGGTGCCGGTGCACGCGCGCTCCACGCCCGGCTTCATCGTCAACCGCATTGCGCGCCCCTATTACGCCGAGACGCTGGCGCTGCTGCTGGAGCAGGCGGCGCAGCCGCAGGTGCTGGACGCCTGCCTGCGCGCTGCCGGCTTCCGCATGGGCCCCTGCGAGCTGATGGACCTCATCGGCCACGACACCAATTTCGCCGTCACGCAATCGGTCTACGAGGCCAACTTCTTCGACAAGCGTTTCATCCCCTCGCTGGTGCAGCGCGAGATGGTGGACGGTGGCCTGTTCGGTCGCAAGAGCGGCCGCGGCTTCTACCGCTACCCTGAAGGCGCACCTGCGCTGCCCGTGGCCGTGCACGAGGCACCGGCCACTGCTCGTGTGGTCACGGTGCATGGCGACGACGCCATTGCCGACGCGCTGGAAGCCGCCGTCACCCAGGCCTTGGCCGCCCAGGGTTGGGGGCCGGCGCGCGAGAAGGGCAGCGGATGGACGGGCGTGGAGATCGACGGCGCCCGCCTGGCGCTCACCGACGGCCGCACCGCGGCGCAGGTGGCCGTCGACAGCGGCTGCGCCGACGTGGCCGTGTTCGACCGCTTGGTGCAGCTGCCGGCCGCACCGGGCACGGCGCTGGCCTATGCCCTGGCACCGCAGGCCGGCGCGGCGTGGCGCGTGCAGGCCCCTGCCTGGCTGGCAGCCCTGGGCCTGTCGCCCCTGCCAGTGGCCGACACCCCGGGCGTGGTGGTGGCGCGCACGGTGGCCATGCTCATCAACGAGGCGGCGGACGCCGTGTTACAGGGCGTGTGCACGCCCGAGGGCGCGGATGCGGCGATGAAGCTGGGCGTCAACTACCCCGCCGGCCCCTTCGAGTGGCTGCAAGGCTGGTCCCGCGCTGGCGTGATTGCGGTGCTGGAGGCGCTGGATGCCCAGCACCGCGGCGAGCGCTTCCGCGTGAGCCCCTGGTTGCGGCGCGGAGCCTGAGCGGCCCACCGGGCTTTTCGCTGCCTGCTGCATAGACCTCCGCACCCACCCCCACAAAGCCGATGCGATTTGCTGATTTCCAAGCCGGCCAGGTGATCGAAGGCGGGCCCTTCCACCTGACCGAGGACGAGGTGCTGCGCTTTGCCACCACCTACGATCCGCAGTGGTTCCACACCAACCCCGAGGCTGCCGCCCAGGGCCCCTTTGGCGGGCTGATTGCCAGTGGCTGGCAGTCCTGCGGCATCGCCATGCGCCTGGCCGCGCTGGCGGCGCTTGACGGCTCTGAATCCTTCGCCTCGCCCGGCATCGCCTGGATCAAGTTCCCCCACCCGGTGCGGCCCGGTGATGACCTTCGGCTGCGTGCCACCGTCATCGAAACCCGGCGCTCGGCCAGCAAGCCCGAGCTGGGCATCCTGCGCTGGCGCTGGCAGCTGTTCAATCAGAATGACATCGAAGTGCTGGACCTGGAAGTGACCAGCCTCTTTGACTTGAAGTTGACCTGAAGTCCCCCACGGAGACACCATGACCCAAGCCTTCATCTGCGACGCGGTTCGCACGCCCTTTGGCCGCTACGGCGGCGCGCTGTCCTCGGTGCGCACCGACGACCTGGGCGCCGTGCCGATTCAGGCGCTGATGGCGCGCAACGCGAAGGTGGACTGGGCCGAGGTGGCCGACGTGCTGTACGGATGTGCCAACCAGGCCGGTGAAGACAACCGCAACGTGGCGCGCATGAGCGCCTTGCTGGCGGGCCTGCCCATCGAAGTGCCCGGCGCCACCATCAACCGCCTGTGCGGCTCGGGCCTGGACGCCGTGGGCAGCGCCGCGCGCGCCATCCGCTCGGGCGAGGCCGGCCTGATGATCGCCGGCGGCGTGGAGAGCATGAGCCGCGCGCCCTTCGTCATGCCCAAGGCCGACACGGCGTTCAGCCGCAACAACGCGGTCTATGACACCACCATCGGCTGGCGCTTCATCAACAAGCTGATGAAGGAGCGTTACGGCGTGGACTCCATGCCCGAGACGGCCGAGAACGTGGCGGTGGACTTCAAGATCGAGCGCGAAGCGCAAGACCGCATGGCGCTGGCCTCCCAGATGAAGGCCGTGGCCGCGCAGAAGGCCGGCTTCTTCGACGCCGAGATCGTGCCCGTGACCATACCGCAGAAGAAGGGTGAGGCCTTCATCGTCAGCAAGGACGAGCATCCCCGCGAGACCTCGCTCGAAGCCCTGGCCAAGTTGAAGGGTGTGGTGCGGCCGGACGGCACGGTGACCGCGGGCAACGCCAGCGGCGTGAACGACGGCGCCTGCGCGCTGCTGCTGGCCAGCGAGGCCGCGGCCGGGCGCCACGGCCTGACCCCGCGCGCCCGCGTGGTGGGCATGGCCACGGCTGGCGTGGCCCCGCGCATCATGGGCTTCGGCCCCGCGCCGGCAGTGCGCAAGGTGCTGGCCCTGACAGGCCTGAGCCTGTCGCAGATGGACGTCATCGAACTCAACGAAGCCTTCG
>Ga0315902_10009572_pt1 | contig 12942 bp, 13 predicted proteins | sample LakEriMetagenome_9_FD_203523 | JGI IMG/M metagenome (GOLD analysis project Ga0315902, IMG submission 203523) | Freshwater fungal communities from buoy surface, Lake Erie, Ohio, United States - Buoy 12 MA117 | ecosystem: Environmental > Aquatic > Freshwater > Lake > Lake biofilm | place: USA... | reverse complement strand
CCTATCACCTATCCCCTATCACCTATCCCCTATCACCTATCACCTATTACCTATTACCTATCCCCTGTAACATCTCCCCCCTACCTTCGTCATACCATCACTTCGCATGACAACGCAAGAATACAACAGCACCGTAGACCAGTTCGCCAACCGCGTGTTCGCTTTTGTTTTCAAGCAGTTAAAAGACCGCGAGCAGGCGCAAGACATCGTGCAAACGGTATTCAGTAAGATGTGGGAGAAGGTGGACACGATCGATGCGTCGAAAGCCAAGTCGTATCTTTTTACAGCAGCCTATCATGCTATTGTCGATTGGTCGCGCCGACAGAAGTCGAAGCAGAAAGCAATGATGCATGTGGAAGGCGGAGTGGAGATTCAAGACCACAGCGACGAACTGCGTGTGTTGCTCAATCAAGCAGTTGACACATTGCCCACGGTTCAAAAGCAGCTCATCCTCCTGCGCGATTATGAAGACTACGACTATGCGCAGATAGCAGAGATAACAGGCCTCAGCGATACACAAGTGCGCGTTTACATATTCCGCGCCCGTCAAACCTTGAAATCATTCATCACCCAACACTGGCCCTCATGAACATCGGTCCCGGAAATATCGAAGCCCTGCTGCTCGAAGCGCTCGAAGGAAGACTCTCTGCCGCAGATGCCGAGTTGGTGTGGGCTGCACTCGAGGCTCATCCCGAATGGGGCGTAAGCTGGGATTTTGAGGACAGCGAATTACCGCGACTGCAAGCCGAAGATGTGCCCGCCATAGACTGGACGGGCCTGAAAAAAGAAGTGGTGACCGACCAGCAGATTCGCCAGGCATTGCGCCAAGATCGCGAACGTCATACGCTCGACGTGCACGCGAAGCAATCGCTCTACCGCGCGGTTGGTGAGCGCAGTCGAACCGGAGAAGAACGCAGGCTATGGCGCTACTGGGCCGCAGCCGCAAGCGTGGCGTTACTGGTGTGGTTGGCTTGGCCGACCAGCGACCGCAGCGATGTGCCTGCGATTGCAGGAAACGTAACAGTTTCGACAGACACGAGCTCAACCATTGCACCTACTCCTATCGCACCTATTCAGCCGATGGCCGCTGACCATCCCTCGACTGCGCTCGGGAACCATCCCTCGACTGCGCTCGAGAACCATCCCTCGACTGCGCTCGGGAACCATCCCTCGGCTGCGCTCGGGAACCGACCCTCGGCTGCGCTAGAAGACCGCATCATCATCGAGCGGTATAATGGCAAACCGGAACAAACCCAAGATGAAGTACTCCCGAAAACACTTCCGCTTTCAGAGGAAGAATGGAACATAGCTCAAGGCAATGACACCACTTCGCTCGAAGCACCGCTCGAATTACTATTTGACTTGCCACCAACCCAAAATATAGCTGTGGTTGAAGAGGCCCCTCGACTTCGCTCGGGGACCGAAGCACGAACCTACTCCCCACTCGCATGGCTAAAAATGAAGGCCGGTCAAATCGCAGCGCGCAAAGAAGCAGATGGTACCCTGCCCACCGTGCGCCGCGATGAGGATTCCTTCAGCCTGCAATGGGGCTCACTTTCAATAAACGCACACTAAAAACGTAAAGACATGAAAAAGATAACATGCATCCTAATGGCCTCCATGTTCACACTACTGAGTGTTAGAACCATGGCGCAAAAAGTAGAAGAAAAGGTTGACACGGTCAAAATCGAAATGGGCGAAACGACTGTATTCATTATCAAAAATGCAGACTTGAAAGATTCTACCTTCATCGAAACGACTGGTGACTTAGACAAGTCAAACAAAACCGCGCAAGATTATGCATGGTCAGGCATAGATGGGTTCCAAATCGGCGCAATCGGATTATTCACTTCAGATGGCAAGCGCGCCTTTGCAGACCGTCCTGATCTCGCGCTAAACTCTGCCCGCTGTTCAATGCTCGGATTCACGCCAATTGGAAAAGAGGCGGAAATTATCAAAGACCGTTTGCGCCTGGCCGCCGCTCTTGGCTTTCAGTTCGAGTCGTATGCATTCGATAAGAACATTCGTCTCAGCGAAGCCCCCTATTTGCAAGGCATCGAAGACACCATACGCGATTACCGTAAAAACACCCTCAACTCCAATTATGTGACCCTTCCCGTTGTAATCCAATTCAACACGAAGCGCAATCTCGAAAAACCCTTACACATTGCTGTGGGTGTCATTGCTGGCTATCGCATCGGTTCCAACATGACCTACAAATGGTCGGAAGACGGCCGACGTCAGCGAGAGCGCCTGCGGAATGACTATCTACTTGAGCCCTACCGACTCAGTGCCGTTGCGCAAGTAGGTATAGGCAACAGCATGATTTGGGCACAATATGATTTGACTATGAAGTTCACGGCAACCGATACTGCAATCGCATTGGTTGGCGTGAAAGGTACCCCGGAAGTCTATGCATGGTCAGCTGGTATTAATATTCCATTTGGCGAATACTAAGTGTCAGCTCAAAAAAGCAATATCAGACAAAATGTCCATTCCTGTTGAACCCTACCTTTCGGCATTATTTAACATCAAACACTCCCAAGAGTTGTAGACTTTTGCGCAAACAAAAAACAATGAAAAAAATCCTCTTCACCCTGGCGCTTGCTATCTGCGCGAGTTTTTCTCAAGCTCAAACAGCCAATGAAATCATCACCGTGTGCAAAGAAGCCATGGGCGGCGCTGCATGGGAAAAAATTGATGGTCTGAAATACATCGCCACAGTAGAGCAAGGTGGAATGAAGATCCCACTCGAAATCGTTGCCATGCGCGACGGCCGCATGTACACCAAGATTTCATTCCAGGGTATGGAAATCATGCAAGGAGCCTACGATGGCACAACGGTGTGGAGCACCAACTTCATGACACAAAAAGCAGAGAAGGCCGACGATGAAACGACCGAGAATACCAAGCGCACGTGCAAGGATTTCCCATTGGGTCTTTTCCAGTGCAAAGAGCTGGGTTACACAGCATCAATTGAAGATGATGAAATGGTAGATGGTGTAAACTGCTACAAGATTCGCCTCGACAAGAAAACTGCTCTATCAGAAGGAAAAGAAGTACCCAATGTGGAATACTACTACATCGACAAAGATTCGAAAGCTGTAATCATGACCGAAGCCGAAATTACCAGCGGTGAAATGAAAGGAAAATTCTCGCAAATAAAATACAGCGACTATCAGGACGTAGCGGGAGCTTATGTTGCCTTCTCGCAAACCATCGGTGTTAAAGGCGGCGACTCGCAAACTCTTTCGTTCGAAAAAATCGAAGCCAATCCTACCGTACCTGCCGAGAAATTCAAATTTCCGGGCGAATAACTGAACTCCCACCCTACGTATGAAACACTTTTTCCTTAGCGCTGCCCTCGCGGCATCGTCGATGTTCACTGTAGCACAAACTCCGGCATTGGTTGCCGGCGATTACTTCGGCGACATGAAAGCGCGCCATATCGGTCCGGCACTCATGAGCGGTCGCGTGGGAGACATCGAAGGCCACCCTACCAACTCCGAAATCATTTACATCGGCGCTGCAGGCGGTGGTGTTTGGAAGTCTCAAGATGCCGGCGTCACCTTCAACCCCATCTTCGACGAGTATTGCCAGTCCATTGGCGCCATTGCTGTTTCACCTTCCGACCCCGACAATTCCTTGTGGGTAGGCACAGGCGAAACCTGGACGCGCAACAGCGTGACCATCGGCGACGGTATCTACAAATCTTCCGACTCGGGTAAGAGCTGGAAGAAAATGGGACTCGAAAAAAGCGAACGCATCAGCGCCATTGAGATTCACCCGAAAAACAACGAGGTGGTGTATGCGGGAGTGTTGGGTGCACTCTGGAGCAACAGCGCCGAGCGTGGTGTATTCAAAACAACCGACGGCGGCAAGACCTGGAACAAGATTCTATTTGTAAACGAAACAACAGGCTGCTCTGAACTCATCATGGATCCCACTAATCCGGAAATCCTATATGCTGCATTCTGGGAGTTTCGCCGCACTGCCTATTCATTCAACTCAGGTGGATTGAATAGTGCTCTGTACAAGACAACCGACGGAGGTAAGACATGGAACAAAATCCACTCTGGATTTCCGGCCGGAAAGCTCGGTCGCATTGCAGTAGCTATTGCTCCTTCCAACAACAACATTCTCTACGCCGTTGTCGAAGCAGAAAAAGACAAAGGCTTGTATCGTTCAGATGATGCGGGTGCTTCGTGGAAGTTCCTCAATGGCGATTTCGCATTGGTAGTTCGTCCGTTCTATTTCTCGCGCATTACCATCGATCCTAAAAACCCGGAAATCGTATACAAGGCCGGTCTCTATGGTTCCATCAGCCGCGACGGCGGTAAGACCTTCAAAGGAATGGGAGCGATGCACTCCGACATTCACGACATGTGGGTAGACCCCAACCATTCTGAACGCGTGTTGGTTGCCACCGACGGTGGCGTGTACCGCAGCATGAATTATGGTACAACGCTTCAGCGCATCGAAGACCTACCGCTGAGCCAGTTCTATCATGTAAGCATCGACAACCGCGAACCGTATTTTGTGTATGGTGGTTTGCAAGACAACAACTCGTGGTTTGGCCCGAGCGACAGTCCTGGTGGCATCGAAGCCCGCGACTGGGAAGTAGTTGGTCAAGGCGACGGCTTCCGTGTCTATCCGCATCCTACCGAACCTCACGTGGTGTATTCCGAAATGCAAGGCGCAGAGCAAGTGTGGCGTTATGACACGAAGAGTCAGCAGGTGAAAAACGTCAAGCCGTATGCAGGCCAAGGCGACCCGAAACTGCGCTTCAACTGGAATACTCCTATTACGACCAGTGTGCACAAAGCCGACCGATTGTTCATCGGAAGTCAGTTCCTGCACCTTTCGAACGACCGAGGCGACACATGGAAAAAGATTTCCCCCGATTTAACCACCAACAACCCGGCGAAGCAAATGCAGGAAGCATCGGGCGGGCTTTCGGCCGACAACTCCGGCGCAGAAAATCACTGCACCATATTCACCATCGCCGAGTCACCGAAAAATGATAAAGTGATTTGGGTTGGAACAGACGACGGACAGATTCAAGTAACACGCGATGGCGGCACAACCTGGACCAATGTGACAGTAAACGTTATCGGATTGCCCGCCAACACCTGGTGCTACCACATCGAAGCCAGTGTGTTTGGAGAAGGCATTGCATACGCAGTATTTGAAGGACACACCACGGGCGATTTCACACCTTATCTCTTCAAAACAACCGACTATGGCGTAACCTGGAAATCGATTACGACAAGTGAGATTACGACCTTCATCCGCAACGTGCAGGAAGATTTCTCGAATCAGAACCTGTTGTATGTAGGCGCTGAAAACGGATTGTACATCACGCTCGACGGCGGTGCACACTGGTCGAAGTTCACCAACAACATGCCCGCTGTAGCTGTGCATTACCTCGAGCTCGACGCCAAGAGCAAAAGCTTGGTGATGGCTACCCATGGCCGTGGCATTATTATACTCGATCATACCGAATTATTGAGTGAGCTCACGCCCAAGGTCCTTGAAGCGAATGTGCACTTCTTCCCTACCCGACCGTTTGTTATGAGCGAGAAGTCGTCGTTTGGCGGCACCGGCACAGAACATCAGTTTGTAGGCAACAATCCATCGGAAAACGCACGCATCAGTTATCTGTTGCCAAAGCGTCACACCTTTGGAAAGATGACCATGGAGGTTGTGGATGAAAACGGCAAGCGCATAGCCAAGCTCGAGCCCGGCAAGCAAAAAGGAATTAACACGGTTGAGTGGGGCTTCAGCAGTCCGGCACCCAAGTCGGCCAAAGGCAAGACGCTCGCAGGAGGCGCTTTGTTTGCTCCGCGTGTGAAAGCCGGAACCTACACCGTGAAGCTCACGAAAGGCAATGAAACCTTTGAGACAAAGATTACGACTATCTACGATCCACAATCGCCATTCACCTTGAAGGAGCGTCAGTCGCAGCAACAAGTGACACAAGAATTGTTCAACTTCACCGAAGACCTGGCTTATCTCGTTTATCAAATCGATACGTGGGATGCAGCCATAGAGGAACACACCAAGGGTCAATCGAAACCTGCGAAATACCTCGTGAGCCTCAACACCGGGCTGGATGCCATCCGTGAAGTGTGTGTGGTGACTAAAGGTGATAACTACGTAGGCACGGGAGAACCTCAACTCCGCGAGAAACTGGGTGACATCTATAGCACGATTGGATCATACTATGGCGCGCCTTCCTCATCGCAGCTAGAGAATATCGCAGCCTTGAAAACAGAGTATGCAAAGCAACTTGCCGCATTGGATAAATTGAAAAGTGGTGAATTGAAAAAGTTTGAAGCGGAACGAGCGAAAGCAGGTAAAACAGCGATTATCATCCAATCGAAGGAAGAGTTTTTGAAGGAGGAGTAATATTGACAGCTCGTAATACCTTATGCAGGATTCGATTTTCGCTGAAACCATTCTCATGTTGGAGAATCATCAATTCTTAGCATGTATACCGCTAAGACTTCGAAGAATTTTTCATTATTATCGAACCGTATTCGCCTAAAATCCATATCATTGTTAACGTAATCTAGGGACGGTTGCCTGTCAAAGGGCAAAAACCGACGAAGATTACCACTAAACAATGCACCCCATGAAAAAAGTATTTTTCCTTCTGACAATCACCCTTGGTTGTCTAGTAGCTGCGAACGCTCAAAAAATCTACTCCGTTGATGCCGACTACAAAGCCGATGTAAAAGTATATGTGGTCGACGCCGACTATAAGGCTGATTTGCTGGTTTACAAAGTGAAATCGGATTATCAAGCGGGCAATAACGATGGCAAATGGTTCTTTGTTGACGCCGACTACAAAGCGAAAAAGAAAATCTATTTCGTGAATGCCGACTACAAGGCCGATCTAAAAGTATATTTCGTCGATGCCGATTACAAAGCAGGCTGGAAAAACAAGTCAAAGATGTCGCTGCTCTATTGAACCATAATGCCCATAAAATTAGCACCCAAGCATCTCCTCATTACAAATCCCAAATTAATCAAACCACTACAGTCATGACCAATAAAGAATTTTTCAAGCAGTGTCTCCAGAATGAAATGGAGGCCACCATCAACACTATAAAAGCTCTCAATAACGATAAACTCGACTATCGCCCGCACCCCACGAACCGAAGCGCCTTTGAAATAGCCGAACATATCATTGCGCATGCCTATGACTTCAATGTTATACTCACAGAAACATCGTGTGATGAGTGTCTGGTAATGCCATTCAACACGGTTGCTGAAGGTGCGCAAATACTCGAACAGCACTGGAAAAAAGCGATTGCTACGGTCGATACACTGGATGAAAACAGCTTCAATACTGTGAACGTAGAATTATTGGTTGCAGGCAAGCCACTGCTCACGATTCCGCGCAATGCCATGCTCTGGTTCTTCCTGTTCGATGTAGTTCATCATCGCGGTCAACTGAGCACGTATATACGTCCAATGGGCGGCAAAAATCCCGCTGTATACGGCTACAGCTACGATTCATTGCAGGTGAGTTCGAATTAAAGAGCATTCATTCCGGATTGATAAGGTGATTCGTTTCGCTCCAAAAGGGGATGATACCCCAATTCGAATCCTGTGAGTTTACTTCCATAGCCTCCCAAAAAGTATGTGGACGCCAGGCGTAAAACCGTCTCGTTGCAGTATTCCAGGACATCTGAAGAGCTAAACTCAGACTATCAAACAATTCAATAAATTCGGGGCTTTTAGAAGTAAGGTAAATTCAGCACAATGAAATTCGATAAAGAGGTCGCGGTCATAACGGGAGGAACGACCGGTATAGGAAGTGCAACCTGCACAAAACTCAAACAGGAAGGAGCAATTGTCTATAACCTAGACATACATGATATCAGCGCAGAAGGCGTTCATTTTATTCAATGCGATGTCCGCAAGTATGAGGAGGTAAAAAACGCTATTCAACACATCCTTCACCAAGAGGGAAAAATCGATTTACTATTTGCAAACGCAGGCGTTCACATGTCCGGAAATATCGAGGAAACCGGCGTCGACGATTTTGAAAATGTATTATCCATCAATTTAAAGGGCATGTTTTATACTGTCAAAGAAGTGATTCCCATTATGCGCCAACAACAAAAGGGATCGATTGTACTTACAGGATCTGACCAGTCGTTCATCGGCAAAGGAAACAGCTCCGCGTATGGACTTACAAAAGGCGCAATCGGACAGTTTACCAAAAGCACGGCAATAGACTACGCCCCATATAATATCCGAGTAAATTGTATCTGCCCCGGCACTATTGAAACTCCCCTCTTAACAAAAGCGGTTGCCGGATTTGATACCCTCACTAAAATCGGTAAGGATGCAATCTATAAAATGCTGGAAGAGGCTCAGCCTATTAAAAGAATCGCAAAACCGGAAGAAATTGCGCAGGTAGTTTCATTTTTATTATCCAATGAAAGTAGTTTCATCACGGGTGCTTTAATTGCAGCTGATGGCGGATATACTTGCCAATAATCTGTGATAACGTATTGGTGTTGCCAATTCCTTTCTCACCGCAAAAATTGCGGTGACAGCGAAGAATACCGGGGAACTCAAGAACACAGGTAATTACCGCACGAGATACTTTCACAGGAAGCGTAATGCTTGCGCATTTAGTATTTCCTTAAAATACACTTACCAATACTTGACCTCCAAACATGCGCATGCGTGCATCATACTCCAGTGCGAAAAATCCCCGCAAGTGTTTCTCTACGCTATCGAAGTAACTGCGGGCGCCGAATTTGAGGACTTCATTTTTTTCTGAACTCACCCGGTAGTTACCATCGCAGTAAAGTGTATAACGCTTGGTGATATTAATAAATGCTGAGCTTGCGGCCTCCTCCTGCTCAGACGAATAATTGGCGCACAGATCGAATCGATCGTTGATATACTTGACCGCTGCAAAATACTGACCATCCAGCCGCATATACCCTGCTGCACGAAGCTTCTTGTAATCGATGCGAAGATGATTCGCCCATTCGCCCGCATGATTATGAATGGCATAGGCCAGAAACAAATCCTTTGTAGGAGTATAGCGCAACATGGCCCCGGGCTTACTACCGATGATGCGCGACTGAGCATAGGTTTCACTTTGCTGCTGCCACGTCACCGGGTTGGGGCGCACGGTGGTGGTAGGCGTCACCAGCACACCTGCACGCAACTGCAGCTTCTCGCTAAACTTGGTAATGAATTCAAAGGCAGGTAAGGCATTAATCGTTTTATCGCTGTTGAATTGTACGACCGCCTGTGTTTCCAGCAAAAAAACATTGGTAAACCGCTGTGTAATGAGCGCGCCCAGACGAACCGAAGCCAATGCACCTGTGCGCAAACTATCGACAGGTACCTGGAGCTTAGAGTAAAATCCCGCATACAGTTTATTGGCTGTCGTATAGTCGTTGAGTTCGATGTTCTCCATTTGCGCAATTCCAACAAGCGAACGGAGCATCCATACAAGGATGATAAGGATGGTTTTCTTCATACCGTTAGAATTTTCGTATAATGATGGCGCCGACAATTACCAGCAGCACTCCTATCATTCGCGGCAAACTCAACGGAAGGGGTTGGGCAACGAGAATGTTGAAATGTTCGAGTACTACTGTGAAGAGCATCTGACCGGCTACAATAAGCGCAAACGTGAGACCGGGTCCAAGCTGTGGTAACGCCAGTATAACGACCGTTACATAGAACGCCCCAAGCAATCCGCCTACCCAAGCATAGGGAGGAGCGGCCTTCAGTCCTTGCCACGAAATAGATTGCTTGCTGACCAGCACATAAATAACAAGGGCGACAGCTCCAACGACAAATGAAATCAGCGCAGCAGCAGCCGGACTTTCGGCAGCCTTTCCCAGCTTGGCATTCATACCGGCCTGCATCGGCAAAAAAGATCCGGCAATAAACGCGAGTACAATCCAAATTAGCTTATCCATTCAAACGTGTTTGAGACAAATATGATGGCTTTTAGTGAACGTGTGATAACAAAAAGTTGCGAGTTATCAGTCCATCAAAGCGACTTGAATTTGAAGCTTCCGCTAGATCACAGGGTACGCTCTGCTCTAGGAATGGTAGAAGTTTGAGCGAATGAAGTAAAATATGGTAATGCGATTGCAAATGTTCGACCTATCGTGAAATAGAAAATAGTCCTCGTAATTCTCAACGTCCAAGACTATACGTAGATTTTCACGCAGCGAAGCAACATGCGTTGCGTTCAATTTGCCCAACCGTTGCACGAGCCTGCGGTTATCGATGGCGCGCAACGGCTCAACCGGCACATCACTTTCCTCTTCAAAATAACGTTTTCCGATGCGCACGCGCAGAATTTTCAGTTCACGATTTACCTGACTTGTAACGGGACATATGATGGTCGACCCATGCAAATTGTTAAGCAAATCAATTTGCACTATGACGATGGGTCGCATGATTCAAATCATGCGCGATTGCGCAGACGATCCCATCCGAAAACTTCGGCGTCATATACTTTTCGACTACAACAAATACGTGATTTATGACTGTGCTTCGGAATCTATTTATCGCTGCTCTCTACTTCTTAACTCAGACTTCGGTAGCTCAGGTAAAAAAATATACTCCGGGTCCGGCGAATTTGGACACCTCTCAATTTTCACACGTGTACCTCCTGCGCGACAAGCCGGACGAGTTCCCCGACAGCTGGATGGGGGTAATCATCAACAATGACCAAGGCATGTGTGTAAAGGCCAAGATGAATAGTATTACTGCCGTTCATACAGCGCTACAAGGCATAACACACTTCCATGCGAAAGCGGGAGAGTCGCTTGTTGACATTGAGCTCAATCTATCAGGCGGCAGCAACCATTACATCGAACTCTATCCCTATCGCAAAGCGGACGAGCAGCTTGCAATTCACATGAACGTGTTGCGCGAAGATGAGGCTTTGAATCGCATCGGAGCCTTTTCGAAGCCAATCGAGGAGCGCTATTGTATACTTCCTTTTGATGGCGATAACGATTATCTGCGAAATGTTTACCCAGATTCGGTTAACTGGTATGCGGGAGAATCATATGAATATCGGTTTAAACCGTTGGATTCATGGGAAGTCATCAGGCGCTCGAAACTGCGCACCGTCTTCTCTTTTCGAAACAGTACAATATCAACCACCTACTCAGAAATTGGCGGCATAAACTATCTGCCTCTAACGAAATGTAAATCGAAGGAAGCGTTCGAAACCTACTGCCGAGAAAAATTCGCACCGTCAACTATCGTTAATCGAAGGGATAAAGTGATAGCATCCGAGTTTAAGCCTGTTCAATTGCCCGAAGGGATAATGTTCGCTCAAGTCGTTACGATTGAAAACAGTTCCATAACAAAGAAGCGGCAGCAAGATCTTTTACGAATGCGCACGGTCTATATTGTCTTTTTTTGGAAAGATGAAAAGGGCAAAGGGAATTCAGCATATTTGTACACTTCTGAACGAGGAAACACAAACGAGTTGCATGCGATGGCAACACTCGAAGAACGGCTTCTGGAATCGTGGCAAAGCTTCAGGCTCGCTCGCAAATAGGCGAATAGTTAACCTCATCACATTCATTAGGACGAGCAGCGCGTTTGAAGCAAATTGCAACTGAAGATCATTATTCTAAATTAATCGTTAACTATGCCGAAGCATACATTCAACTTGTGAAGGCTCATTACAATTCAACCCGTCCGAATAGAAAAGCAACAAGACCTTGGTTTTGCATTTCCTGCCTAGTCCTTTTATCGGCTTGCTTTAACAGCTTAACGGCTCAAGCATTTCATCCCGGCAGCTGGAATATCCTGAACATCAAATACACTCAAAGCGAGAAGTGGAGCCTTTTCGGCGAAGCGCAATTGCGCTCACTGCGTTTCTATGATGACTTTCACTACTACGAATACAAGGGAGGAATCAACTATAAAGCGGGGAAAAACATCGCGCTAACCATTGGCGCAGGCAGCTATCAAACCTATGCTGAGGGCGGAAACTTTGTAGTACCCAAAAACAACGACGAGTTTAGACTCTGGCCGCAAATCACCTTGTTTCAGTCTATCGGAAAAATCAAAATCGAACAGCGTTATCGCGCTGAACAACGATTCACAAGCAACGGCTACCGCAATCGATTTCGTTACCGCCTAGGAGCTTCGTACTCATTCGGAAAAGAAAAAAGCGGCTTTAAACCCTATCAAATCAGTGCCAGTAATGAAATCTTCTTCACGGATAAAGAACCCTATTTCGAACGAAACCGTGCGCTGGTGGTCTTCAATTGGAAAACATCCAGGTCTTCATCCATACAAGTAGGCTATTTAAAACAATTCGACTACAAAATCAATGATGAAACCGGGCGCGATTTTCTGGTCGTAGGTCTTTACTTTGAACTGTTCGGAAAAACCGCTCTGCAAACGGAGCAACCGGAGGTATTGAAAGAAAACTAACCATTCTAGATGCATCGCTCTCTCTTAAAAAACATTATTTTACTGATCGCCACCATCGGGGTTTTCTCCTCTTGCTCTACCCTTGAACGAGCTTCCTTGCATGGATTGAATGATGGCTTCTATCATCTAAAATCGGATAGCTCGGAAAAGCAAGCCGTCTATCTCGACGTTTCGGAAGACGACATTCAAGTTTATACAACAAAAAACAAACAACCGGAGAGCAAACCAACGTTGACCATTCCGCATGCCGCGACCGACAGCATTCCGTTTCAACGAATCACATTCAAAAAGCAAGGGCTCGATATCGATATCAGCACCGTTCTGATGAAATACAGACCTGCTATCGGAGAGTTGCCTGCGCAATTGACAACAGACCTCAATCTTGCGCTATACGCAGGATGGCGCTATGATTATTTTTTGGTCAAACCACGAAAAAACCCATTGGGAAAAACAACCGTTAGTGTCGAAAATCACGGCTTC
>Ga0315902_10009571_pt1 | contig 12943 bp, 9 predicted proteins | sample LakEriMetagenome_9_FD_203523 | JGI IMG/M metagenome (GOLD analysis project Ga0315902, IMG submission 203523) | Freshwater fungal communities from buoy surface, Lake Erie, Ohio, United States - Buoy 12 MA117 | ecosystem: Environmental > Aquatic > Freshwater > Lake > Lake biofilm | place: USA... | reverse complement strand
AGCACCGCGATCCCCATCGCCACCCAGGGGCCGGTGCCCGAAAGCGGCGCGTGGCCGAGGTGGTAGTTGCCCGTGGAAATCTCCCCAAGCCATTGCTGCAGGAGGGCGGGGTGGGTGACGAGATAGAACACGCTCGCCAGCACCACGATCAGCGAGAGCCCGAGGAAAGCCGAACAGATCACCGCGGCCAGGCCGACCACCTCGCCGTAGCCCTTGAGAAACATCGCCCCGAGGAGCACGAGCAGAAACATCGTGGTGGGCATCTGGCCCTGGAGCCACGCAGGCACGTGGGTTTCGTAGAGCGGATTGGAGATGAGATGGGCCGCGGCATCGGCGGCCGAGAGGGTCTTCGTGATCACGAAGTCGGTGGCCGCGAACCCGATCAGCACGAGGACGACGAGCTTCGCACCCCAGCCCGCGAACATCCGTTCGATCATGCCGATCGAGCCCACGCCGTCGGGCGTCTCGCCGGCCACGTGGCTGTAGATCGGCAGGGCCCCGAAGAGCGTGACGAGCACGAGCACCAGCGTCGCCAGCGGGGCGAGTGTGCCGGCCCCCTCGAAGGCGATCGAGGGCTGGTAGCCGAGGGTGCTGAAGTAGTCGACGCCGCACAGGCACATGATCAGCAGCCACGGGTAGTGGCGGTGATCATGGTGAGACTGGCTCAAGGACGGCTCCTGAGGGGAAGGGAGGCAGAAGTATCCGCCACGCCGGAAAACCCTGCAACCGGCGGTCGACGGGCGTCGGTTTCCGGGCCGTGGCGAGGCTGACGCATAATAATGGAGGAAGGTTCGCCCATTCGCGTTGTCCGCCGAGGCTCGTCGCATGCCCGACTCCGTCGTCCGCCTCGTTCGCGAGCTGCTCGGGTCCTTTCTAACGCTGCTGCTCGCGGCATCGTCCGTGGACGCGGCGGCACCGGCGGCGATCCTCGACCTGCCGGGGGGCGGTGTGCTGCCCGGCGAGTTGCTGCCCGCGGTTGCAGGCGATGATCGCGAGACCATCGCCTGGCGGTCGCCCGCGTTCGCGACCCCACTGGAGTTTCACCTCGATGAGATCGCCGGCGTGCGGTTCCCGGCAGCGCAGGCCGAACCTTCACCCGTGGCCTTTCGCTTCATTCTCCGTGGCGGCGACCTGCTCGACGGCAGCATCGACGCGATCGATGAAAGCCACGTGAGCGTGACGCCCCGCGGCGCGGATCGTCCGGTGCGGGTGCGGCGCGACGTCATCGAGGGCGTGTCGCGGATCGGCAGTCGGATCGCCGGCAGCTACATCGGGCCGGGTGGCCTGGCGGGCTGGCGGCACGAACCCGACGGCGCGTGGCGGTCGGAGGCGGGGCACATCACCGCCGCGCGGCCGGGGACGGCGATGATCGACGTGGCCGCGCCGACGAGGGCGATCTACGACATCACCGTGTCGTGGCGGCGTCGCCCCGACCTGCGACTCACCGCGGCGGCCAGCGACCGCCCAGGCGACGAGGGCTCCTGGGTCGAACTGCTCCGCCTGCAGGACGGGACGCCCGAGGCCGCGGTCATCCGTCGCGAGCAGGAGCTGGCCGCGGTCGAGCCACTCGTGGCGGGTGACGCGGCGACCAGATCACTCCGCGTGGTGATGTTCGTCGATCAGGAGAAGGGGCGACTGGCCGCCTACACGGTCGACCGCGGGGTTGCGGGAGCCATCTCCGAGGTCGTGGTGCCGCCCTCCGCGCGCGCGCCGTCGGGCCGCTTTCGCATCTCGCTCGGAACGGGCGACGTGTCGCTCGAGAGCCTGCGAGTTGGGCCGTGGACGACCGATGCGCCCGTGCTCGACGTTCGTAGGTCCATGAGCGTGGTGGGCCGTGATGGCCGCAGGGTCGAAGGTGACATCCTGACGTACGAGAAGGAGTCCGGTGAGGTGCTCATCCGCGCCGACGCGGGGACCGAGCGGGTGCGGCTCGACGAGATCGAGGAGATCGTGCTGCCCCGCGGGGCCGCCGACGACCCGGTCACCGACGTGGTGCCCGCCACGATTCGCGCGGTGCAGGCCAGTGGTGGCACGATCGCGGGCCGCCTGGCCTCCGTGGACGGTAGGTTTCTACGGCTGCGAGTCGCCGGCATCGACGACGAGGTCGTGATTCCGCTCGCCGACCTGCTCTCGCTCACGTCGCTCGTCGCCCGGCCAACACCGCGCGACCTTCCCGGGCGCAGCGGCACGCTGATGGTCGGCGAGGGGAGCGTGAAGGGTTGCCTGGTGGACGGCCGCGATCTCGGAGCGGCGGTGGCCTGGCTGCCGCAGGGCGCGGTGGCGGCTGCGGCGATCGCGGTCCCCGCCAGCGGTGTCGATGCTGTGGTCGAGTACGTTCCCCGGCCGGGCCGCGAGCCCGTGGGCGACGCGCAGGTCGAGATCGGCGGCATCGGCGGCATGGTCAACCAGGATGCCCAGGGCTTCTTCGTCGTGACGATGCTGAGCGAAGACGGCGCGGCGGCTCAGGACGGGCGGCTGCAGCCTGGCGACCGGTTGCTCGCGATCAAGCCGCGGCCCGAGGGGGGCTTCGTGCCCACGAAGGGCCACGATGTCCAGACGGTAATGAACCTGATGCGGGGTCGCGTTGGATCGCAGGTGGTGCTGCGGGTGGCGGCAGCGGGCGGCGAGCCTCGCGAGATCGACCTTCGGCGGGGCCTGATCTACGTCGCAGGCCGCGAGATCCTGGACCAGGCGCTGGCGACGCACACACGGCTCGCCGCCCCGCCGGCGGTGAAGCCGGAAGACTCCGGCACGTATCCGTCGCTGGCGGTTCTGCGCAGCGGCGACATCGTGCCCTGTGCGGTGGATGTCGTGGATGCGAATACGATGCGGATTCGTACGCCTGTGGCCGATGGTGGCGACTCCGACCAGGTGGTCGTTCCGGAGTCGCTCGTGCAGGCGGTCGAGCTCGACCCGAGCGTGCCGGCACGCGGCATCGAGAAGCCGCGGCTCGACCGGCTGCTGATGCTGCCGCGGAGTCAGCGGGTGGCTCCGCCGACACACATGGTCAGGCTCCGCGACGGCGACTACCTTCGCGGCAGGCTCGAGTCGCTCGACGGCGCGTCGCTCGTGCTCGACGTCCGCGGCGAGATCAAGCGGCTGCCACGAAGCGAGGTGGCACGGGTCATCTGGCTCCATCCGGAGGAGGGGTCGGGGGACGTGCCCGAGGCCGACGCCCCGCCCGCTCCTGCCGGTCTCCTCGTTCAGGGGGTGGCCGAAGGGCGTCGGGTGACGCTCGTCGCCGACGGACTGGCCGACGGGGCGATCCGCGGCACGAGCCCCGCACTTGGTCCGGGCAGGATCGACCTGAAAGGCATCGACCGGCTGCTGCTCGGCCGTGCCATCGACGGGGAGGCCGACCAACTGCCGTATCGGCAGTGGAAACTGCGGCCCGCCCCTGAGCCAAAAGCCCTGCGCGAGGCTGCGGCGGGCCCGTAATACGGTTCGCACGTGATCCTCGCGCTCGACTGCGCGGCGAGTGAAAGCCGACCGGCCGTGAGGCCGCAGGCACACCACGCTGGACGTTGAGCCTGGTGGCGGGTCGCCCCACGCCGCACGGCGTTGGGCTCGTACAAACGGACGCGCGAGAGTCAAGTTTGACCCGTATAAACGGACGGTTGCTGATCCTTTTGCCCCTGGCGAACGTAGACTGAATCGAGCGGCGGTGAACGGCCTTGCCGACGCGCGAGGGTCATGGACATGCCCGTGGCGGATGCGAAAAGCCCGAGTTTCCCGGGGTCGGCCTCCGGCCGCATGGGGCGGGTGCGCAGCTCCTCGCCCGGGGTGGGACTGGCCTGCGTGGCGGTCGCGGCCCTGCTGGCCACGGGGACGGCCGCGGCCTACGACGTCGTCGGCTATTCGGCGGCCGCCAATAATCGGTTTTCGAGCGGTTTTCCGTCGGCTCCGGTGACCAACACGAGCGGCTCGTTCGTCGGCCTTCCGTATTCGTGGCTCGGTGTGGGCTGGGCGACCAGCGATCCGACGAAGGGGTTTGGCTTCCTCACGCCGAAGCACTATCTCGTAGCCAGGCACTACGGTGGCGCGACGACGATCAACCTCCTCTCCGCCGGCGGCCAGGTCGTGACGGGCACGCAGGCGTCGGTCACCGACACCGGCTACGGATTCACCAACAACGCCACGCAGGCTCCCGACATCGCGATCGGCGAGCTCACGGCGTCGCTGCCAGCGGCCTACGGACTGCCGCGGTACGGCGTGCTCGACGCCAACACCTCGTCCACGACGAACTCCAGCTACAGCGGCCAGCCACTGATGGTCTACGGCCGCGGGCCCGACGGCACACAGAGTCCGCGGATGGGGACGGCGACCGTGAACGGCTGGACGGTTTCGGGCAGCAACTCCTCCATCACGTCGAACGTCACCACCGGGACGCTGCAGGTCGGCGATTCGGGAAGCCCCGACTTCATCCGCTGGACGAACCCGAACGGCGCGGCCGAGATCACGATCATCGGCAACAACGCGGCCACCGACTTCGCCACCATCAACGTCTACAACTTTTTGGGCGCCGCGGCGGTGATGAACGCAGTGAGCGCCCTCACCACGCCTGACGGGTACGCGCTGAAGATCGTCGGCACGCCGTCGAACACGTGGGTGGGCAGTTCCAGCACGCTGATCGGCAGCCGCGGCGCCTGGGGGCTTTCGCCGCCGAACCCGGTGCCCTCCGACAAGTACGTGCTGTTCAGCGGCACGTCGGCCGGCAACGGCCGGGCGGTGACGGTCGACACCGGTGCGAACCTCCGCGGCCTCTTTTTCAAGTCCACCGGCAGCGGCACGCTCGGCTTTACGTTCAGTGGCGCGGGCACGCTCACGGTGGGCCGCGGCGGGATCACCAACTACGACACGTCCCGGCAGACGATCTCCTCGACGATCGCCCTGGGCGCCTCGCAGTATTGGAACGTCGGCCCGGGTGGCGTGACGGCCTCGGCCGTCAACACGGGCACCGCCGGCTATCTCCTCGAAATCGACGGCAGCGGCACCGCCCGTTTCACCGGCACGATTTCAGGCGCTGGCGGCATCGCGCTGACCGGCCAACGGCTGGAACTCACCGGGTCGAACAGCTTCACGGGCGGCACCTGGGTGCACGGCGGCACGCTCTCGATGGGTCATGCATCGGCGCTTCATGCCAGCAGCGTGAGCGTGGCGACGGGCGGCACGCTGGCCGTCGCGAACTATCTCGAGACCACCGTCGCCGGCCTCGATCTCACCGCGGGCGGCCTCGTGGATGTCGGCCACGGCGGGATGACGGTGACGGCAGGGATGGCGGTCCCGAGCCTCGTCGCGGCGCTCGTCGCCGGCCGCGACGACGGCTTCTGGAACGGCACGAGCGGGATCACGTCGTCGGCGGTCGCGGCCGACGTGGCGCTCGGCGAGGAGCGGGCGGTCGGCTGGCTCGACAACGGCGACGGCTCGGTGACATTTTCGTATGCCGCGCCCGGTGACACCAACCTCGATGAACTCGTCGACTCACTCGATGCCGCCAACTTCCTTGCAGGCGGCAAGTTCGACACGCTTGAGCCGGCGAGCTGGATCGATGGCGACTTCAACTACGACGGGTTCGTGGACATCCTCGACGCGGCGAGCTTCGCATCGACGGGGCTGTTCGACGAGGGCTACTACAACCAGCCGCCGCTTGCGTTCGCGGCCGGGCTCGGCGGGCTGACCGCCCCCGTGGCGGCGGTGCCCGAGCCGACCGCCCTCGCGGCGGCTGGCCTCGCAGGGATCCTGGTGGCGGCTGCGGCCCGTCGGCGGCGGTGAGCCCCGCGACCGCGCCGCCGATTTGCCCGCCGTCGGCGAGCCGGCGTATTCTCCCGGCACGTTGCCACATTTCGCCTCCGGGGAATGCCATGCTTCGCCTGCTCGTCGTGTTGATGATCGCGCTGCTGGCATGGGCCGCGCCGGTCGAGGCTGCGAAGCCGCGGATCGCGATGATTCCCAAGGGCACCACGCACATCTTCTGGAAGACGGTCGAGGCCGGGGCCCGCGAAGCGGCGACCGATCTCGACGTGGAACTGGCCTGGAAGGGGCCGCTCAAGGAAAACGACCGCGGCCAGCAGATCGCGATCGTCGAGCAGTTCGTCACCGAGGGCGTGTCGGCGATCATCCTCGCTCCGCTCGACGCCGTCGCCCTCCGCCGGCCGGTGGCGATGGCAGCGCAGCGGAAGATCCCGGTCGTGATCTTCGACTCGGCGCTCCAGGGGGAGGCCGGCCAGGACTACGTGAGCCTCGTGGCCACCGACAACCGCCGCGGCGGCGAACTCGGCGGCGGCAAGCTCGGCGACCTTCTCGACGGCCAAGGCAAAGTCGTGCTCCTCCGGTATCAGGTGGGCTCGGCGAGCACCGACGATCGTGAGGCGGGGTTCTCGGCGGCGGTCACCTCGCGACCAGGGCTGGAGGTGATTTCCGACAACCGCTACTCCGGCGTTACCGCGGGCGAAGCCAAGACCGCCGCACTCAACATGCTCGACACGCTCAAGCGGGCCGACGGGATCTTCTGCCCGAACGAGTCGTCCACGTTCGGCATGCTGCTGGCCCTGCGGCAGAGCAACCTCGCCGGGAAGGTGAAGTTCGTCGGTTTCGACACGTCGCCGGCCCTGATCGAGGCGCTCAGAAAGGGTGAGTTGGACGCGCTCGTCGCGCAGGACCCCCGCACCATGGGCCGCCTCGCGGTGACGGCGGCGGTGAACCACCTGCAGGGCAAACAGATCGAGCCGGTGATCGACACCGGTGCCGCCGTCGTGACCCGCGACAATGTCGACAGCCCCGAGATCCAGAAGATCCTCCAGCTCCCCTGACCGCTTCCTCGCCACCACCGGATCGCCTCGTGATGCGGGGCGTGCGCAAGTCGTTCGGCGCGACGGCCGCGCTGGCGGGCGTCGACCTGCGCGTGGCCGGTGGCGAAGTGCTCGCGCTCGTGGGCGAGAACGGCGCCGGCAAGAGCACGCTCATGAAGGTGCTCGCCGGCGTGGTCCGACCCGATGCCGGGGCGATGCTGCTCGACGGCCGACCCTACGGGCCCCGCTCGCCTCGCGACGCGCGGGCCGCGGGTGTGGCGATGATCCATCAGGAACTCGCACTTGCCCCGCACCTCACCGTCGCCGACAACATCCTGCTCGGCGTCGAGCCGACGCGGGCCGGGTTTGTCCACCGTGCCGCGAGCCGAGAGGCGGCGCGGGCGGCGCTCGGCGAGTTGGGCCGGGCCGACATTGCCCCCGATGAGGTCGTGTCCGGCTTGTCGATCGCCGATCGGCAGGTTGTGGAGATCGCCCGCGCGGTGGCGGTCGGCTGCCGCGTGCTCGTGCTCGACGAGCCGACGAGCAGCCTGACGCGCGCCGATGTCCGGCACCTGGAAACGCTCGTGAAGCGACTGCGCGGCCAGGGGCATGCGATCGTGTTCATCTCGCACGTGCTCGAAGAGGTGCGAGCCTTCGCCGATCGCGTGACGGTGATCCGCGACGGCGCCACGGTTGGCGGCGGGGTGGTCGACGCGCTCGCCGACGCCCAGATCGTGGAGTGGATGGTGGGTCGCGCCGTCACGGAGCTCTATCCGCGGTCGCCGCGAACGCCCGGCGCGGCCGTACTCGAACTCTCGCAGGTCGCCGGTCGGCGCTTGCCCGAGTCGGCGTCGCTCGTGCTGCATCGCGGCGAGGTGCTCGGCATCGCCGGCCTGGTGGGTGCCGGTCGAACGGAACTGGTGCGGGCGGTGTTCGGGCTCGATCCGGTCCGTCGTGGCACGGTGCGGGTGGCGGCGGAAACCGGAGCAGCCGCTCCTGGACGGCGGTGGGCGCAGGGCGTGGGGATGGTGAGCGAGGACCGAAAGGCCGAAGGGCTCGCGGTCAACCTCTCGATCGCCGACAACCTCACGCTGTCGCGGCTTGGCGGTCTCGGACCCGCGGGACTCGTGCTCTTCGGCCGGCAGGCGGCCGCAGCGCGGCGCTGGATCGAACCCTTGCAGATCAAGTGCCGCGACGTCGCCCAACCGGTGGCGGCGCTCTCGGGGGGCAACCAACAGAAAGTCGCCGTGGCCAGGCTTCTTCACCACGACGTGGACGTGCTCCTGCTCGACGAGCCGACCCGCGGCATCGACGTCGGCGCGAAGGCCCGGATTTACGCGATGATCGACGAACTCGCCGCGCAGGGCAGGGCGATCCTGCTCGTCAGCAGCCATGTCCCCGAACTGCTGGGGGTGTGCGACCGCGTGGCGGTGATGTGCCGGGGCCGGCTGGGGCCGGCGCGGCCGGTCGGCGAGATCGACGAACATTCGCTCATGCAGGAGGCGATCGGACACGGATGACACCCTGGCTGCGGAGACTCGGGCCCCTCGCGGGCCTCGGGCTGGTCGTGCTGCTCTTCGCCGCGCTGCGGCCAGGGCAGTTCGCCACGTCGGGCAACCTCGAGATCATGCTGCTCCAGACGGCGGTGGTGGCCACGGCGGCGCTGGGCATGACGCTCGTGATCGCCAGCGGCGGCATCGACCTCTCGGTGGGCGCGCAGATCGCGCTGGCCACCGTCACGCTCGCCTCGCTCCTCGCCCGGGGTTGGTCGCCCGCCGCGGCCCTGCTGGTGACGGTCGCCTGCGGCGCGGCCTGCGGCTGCCTGATCGGCGGGCTCGTCACCGGCCTGCGATTGCCCCCATTCATCGTCACGCTCGGGATGTGGGGCGGCCTCCGCGGCCTCGCCAAGGGGCTCGCGGGCGAGACGATGGTGGTGGCGCCCACCACGTGGCTCAACGACCTGCTGACTGCGCTGCCCCCGGACCGGCGCTGGTTGCTCGTGCCGTCGGGCGTGTGGCTGACGATCCTGCTCGCGGTGACGGTGGCCGTGCTGCTCCAGGCCACGCGGCTCGGCCGCCACATCCTCGCAACCGGATCGAACGAGCCGACTGCCCGGCTCTGCGGTGTGGCGGTCGATCGGACAAAGCTCATGGTCTACGCGCTGGCCTCAGCGCTTGCGGCCGTGGCCGGCGTCCTGCAATACGCCTATCTCACGGTAGGCGACCCCACGACGGCCCTTGGCATGGAGCTCGACATCATCGCCGCGGTGGTGATTGGCGGGGCGAGCCTGGCCGGCGGCCGGGGCTCGGTCGCCGGCACCCTCGTGGGGGCGATGATCATGACGGCCGTGGCCAACGGCTGCACGAAGCTCGACCTGCCCAACTGGGTGCAGGAGATCGTCACCGGCGTGATCATCGTGTCGGCGGTCGCCTTGGACCGGTTTCGTCGCGACGATGAGTGACCGTGGATTTCAGGAAGCCCAATCGCGTGAGCGATGGGGACCAGACGCATTCCCACCCCTTGGAGACCGTTCATGCGGATCGTGATCCTCGACGGACTGACCACCAACCCCGGCGACGTGTCGTGGGAGCCGGTCGAGCGGCTCGGCTCGCTCACCGTCTTCGACCGCACCGCCCCAGGCGATGTGGCGGCCCGCGCGGCCGACGCCGACGTCGTCCTCACCAACAAGGCGATCGTGGGCCGCGAGCAGATCGCCGCGCTCCCGCGGCTGAAGTATGTCGGCGTGCTGGCGACGGGCTTCAACATCGTGGACGTGGCTGCGGCCCGCGAGCGGGGCATCCCCGTGTGCAACGTGCCGGAATACAGCACGCCCAACGTGGTGCAGGCGACCTGGGCGCTGATCCTCGAACTCGCCAATCGGGTGGGCCACCACGACCGCACCGTGCACGAGGGCCACTGGGCCGCCTGCCACGACTTCTGTTACTGGCACGGCGACCTCGTGGAACTCGCCGGCCTTACGCTGGGCATCGTGGGGCATGGGCGAATCGGTCGCGGGGTGGCCGTGGTGGGCCGGGCCTTCGGCATGCGGGTGATCCATCACCGGCGGCAGGGCGGCGGCGACCCGGCCTGCGTCGACCTCGATACGCTCTTTCGCGAGAGCGACGTCCTCAGCCTGCACTGTCCGCTCACGCCGGAGACAAAGGGGCTCGTCGATGCGCGACGGCTGGCCCTGATGAAGCCGACGGCGTTCCTGGTGAACACGGCCCGCGGCCCGCTCGTGGACGAGGCGGCGCTGGCCGCGGCTTTGAATGTGGGTCAGATCGCCGGCGCCGCCGTCGACGTGCTGTCGGTGGAGCCGCCGCCGGCGTCGAACCCGCTGCTTGCGGCGAAGAACTGCGTCATCACGCCGCACGTGGCGTGGGCGACCCGCGACGCCCGCCGGCGGCTGATCGACGTGACGGCGGCCAACCTCGCGGCGTTCGCCGCGGGACGTCCGCAGAACGTGGTGAACTGAGCGATCGGCTCAGGGAGCGCAACCCTGTAAGCGGTACGATCGCGGCCCGCGTGGAGCTCAGGAAGCGTAACCGCGTAAGCGGTACGATTGCGTGCCGGGTGGCGCGGTCCCCATCGCTTACGCGATTGGGCTTCCTGGCGACCGGGGATTCAGGGGGTATGACCGCGTAATACGGGTCAAACTCGACTCGCGCGCGTTCGTTTGTACAAGCCCAACGCCGTGAGGCGTGGGGCGAACCGCCACCAGACGCAACGTCCAGCGTGGTGTGCCCGCGGCCTCACGGCCGGTCGGTTTTCACTCGCCGCGCAGTCGAGTGCGAGGATCAAGTGCGACCCGCGTAAGCGGTACGATCGCGCCCCGGTTGGCATTCAGGAAGCGTAACCGCGTAAGCGGTACGATCGAGCCCCGGTTGGCATTCAGGAAGCGTAACCGCGTAAGCGGTACGATCGAGCCCCGGTTGGTGTGGTCCCCATCGCTCACGCGATTGGGCTTCCTGATTGATTGTCGCGATCACGGGGTGGCGTCCGCCGCCGGCTCGGTCGTCGTCTTGCCGCGACGCGTGGCTTGCACTGCCATCTCGCCGCCGATGGGCACCTCGTGCTCGCCCGACACGAGCGCGGCGGTCATGGCGAGCGGCACGGCATCGCCGTCGTCGGCGAGGTCGCCCTGGAGTAGCAGACTGTCGAGGTAGGGCTTCACGGCGCCGCGGAGCGTCTTGTCGGTGGCGGGCCGCGAGGTGTCGCCGATGAAGTTTCGCATCTGCGCCCCCGCGATCACGTAGCGCGACCGCCGGGCATCGAAGAACGGATCGTCGAAGGAGAAGGTCGCGGCCGTCGCTCCGCTGGAGGTGTCGCGCAGCAGGAGCCGGAGCGCGGTCTTCGGAGGCGGAATGAAGGCATCGGGCACGGCGATCTCGACCGCGTCGCACGTGGAGGAGAAGAACTCGTCCACCTTCGCAGAATCCGTCTTCGAGCCGGTCGCTTTGCTGATCGTGAACGTCAGGCTGATCGCGCACGACGAGGTGAACGCGAGACTGCACGCGTCGACGTCGGTCCTGTGTGTCACCGGCACGAGCAGGCTGCCCGTGACGCCGTAGGGCGTCGCCAGGTGCACCTCCACCGCCTCGCGGCGGTTGCAGTCGATGCTGGAGGGGTCGAGGCCGGAGTCGCCGCAGGTGGCGCACGCGCCGGGGGCCATCTGCGGCGGCGCCGGCAGTGGCTCGGCGGCCGAGGCGAGCAGGAGGCCGGTCTCGCCTCCGGCAGTCCGTGACCTGCCCCCATGAATGGAACCAGTGTCTATCACCAGGGTAGCCCTGCCAAGGGATCGCCCCTGTCCGCTTGGTGAGGCGTAGCCGAACCGAGCGGACAGGGGCGGCGCGACTCCGGGGCCGGGGGTCGGTACCCCAACGAGCTGTGCGGGCGGACGGTGTTGTAGGCCTTCCGCCAGCGACCGATGAGCACCTTCGCCTCCAGGAGGGTGTCGAAGACTTCGCGGTCCAGCAGCTCGTCTCGCAGTTTGCCGTTGAAGCTCTCCACGTAGCCGTTCTCCCATGGCGATCCCGGCTCGATGTAGAGCGTCTTCACCCCGACCCGCTCGAGCCATTCGCGAACCCGCTTGGCGGTGAACTCGCTGCCGTTGTCGCTGCGGATGTGGTCCGGCACACCCCGGCGCACGAACAGATCGCTCAGCCGTTCCAGCACGTCCTCGCTCGTCAACTTGCGAGCCACGTCGATCGCAAGGCACTCCCGCGTGAACTCGTCCACGATCGTCAGCATCCGGAACGCCCGACCTTCCGACGTCCGATCCAAGACGAAGTCGTAGCTCCAGACGTGGTTGCGGTGCGTCGGCCGCAGCCGAATGCACGACCCATCTCCAAGCCAGAGCCTTCGCCGCTTCGGCTGTTTCGCAGGCACTTTCAGCCCCTCCTGTCGCCAGATCCGTTCCACTCGCTTGTGGTTCACCCACCAGCCTTCAGCCCGCAGAAGAGCCGTAATACGGCGGTAGCCGTAACGCCCATATTCGCTGGCCATCCAGACGATCCGCTTCACGAGCCGTGGCTCGTCGTCGGCAACACTCGCCGTCCGGCGATGCGTATTCCTCGCCTGCCCCAGCACCCGGCATGCCCGGCGTTCGGTCACCTCATCGCGGCCGAGCATGTCACGCACATGCTCGACCGCCTGACGCCGCTTCGCCGGGCTCAGAAGTTTCCCGATGCGGCCTCACGAAGGATCGCCTTATCCAACTCAGCGTCCGCCAGGAGCCGCTTCAGCCGAGCGTTCTCCTTCTCAAGATCCTTCAACCGCTTCGCCTGATCCGTCCGCAGGCCGCCGTACTCCCGCTTCCATCGGTAGTACGTCTGCTCGGTCACGCCAAGCTTCCGGACCACCTCGGGCACCGTCTTCCCCTGAGCCAACCCAACCTCAGCCTCGCGGAGCTTCCCAATGATCTGCTCCGCAGTGAACTTCTTTCCTCGTGGCATCTCTTGCCCTCCCTTGGTTTCCGCCACCAGAGATTCTCTCTCTGAAAGTGGCGACGTTTAAGGGGGGCAGGTCACAGCCGATCGGTCAGATCGTCTGGGATCAGATCGTGGTCGATTCCCTCCGTAACGCCCAACTCAAGGACTATGACCTCGTGCCCGATGGCCTTTGGTCGATTGCCGCCCTGTCGGTGACGCAGAGTT
>Ga0315902_10009568_pt1 | contig 12944 bp, 9 predicted proteins | sample LakEriMetagenome_9_FD_203523 | JGI IMG/M metagenome (GOLD analysis project Ga0315902, IMG submission 203523) | Freshwater fungal communities from buoy surface, Lake Erie, Ohio, United States - Buoy 12 MA117 | ecosystem: Environmental > Aquatic > Freshwater > Lake > Lake biofilm | place: USA... | reverse complement strand
AGACGCCCATTTCCCCCGCAGCATGCCGCCACCCGGCGGGCCGCCTTGCGACGGGAAAAATCCCAATCACCCTAGCCGGGTGGCTAGTACCGGTCGGCAGAGCACGCCCGTAAAGTTCTATCCAGCGAGGCGGGGATTGTTCCGTAGGCACGTGATGGTCGAGGTCAGTCGTGACTGGGAGGGAAAAAACATGATCCAGCGGTTCCATTCCCTTGGATGCGGGCTTTCCACCCGTGCCGCGACAGCCCTCGTTGCCATGGCGTCGGTGATCGCGGGCAGCACGCCGGCCCATGCCGCCACCTACTGGTGGAACGCGGGCAACGCCCTGTGGACGGCGAACGGGAGCTGGGCCGCCAATGCCGACGGCAGCGGGGCAGGCTCCGTGCCCACTTCCGCCGACACGGCCGTCTTCAGCGTCACTGGTTCGACCGCCGCGGTCACGGGCACGCTCGGTGCCGATGCGGCGGTGTTTGGCATTCGCACCGTGCCGGGCCAACTGGGCCTGACGCTCACGGCCGCTTCGGTCAGAACGCTCACGATCGGCGCCGGCGGCATCGAGTCGCAGGGATCGTCCTTCGTCACCGCGGCCAACGGCCGCATCGCCCTCGCCGACTCGCAGGTGTGGAGCGGAACCTTCGGGAATCTCGCAGGCAGAGTCACCCTGGCGAGCTCCTCGAACGAGACGTTGCTCATGAACTCGCTCGGCAGCAGCACGTTTGCAGCAGGCATTTTCGACGGCGCGGGGGGAGCGAAATTGAGTTTCTGGAAGGTTGGAAGCGGCACCGTCGTTTACAACACTACTGCTCCGACATACACGGGCGTCCTCACCCTCCAGGACGGCCTGTTTTACAGCGGTGTCAGTACGGCCCTCTCTACTGCCAGCAAGATTCAACTCGCCGGAGGCAGACTGCACATTCAAAATAATTCAACGAATGCCAATGGCGTCGAAGTGATCGGCGGCAGTTCGACGCTCGAAAATCTATGGTTCGGCAACTCCCAAACTTTTACCCGTACCAAGGGCGGCGGCGTCGTGTCTCGGGCAAGTAACACGGCTGGCTTGGGCTCGGCAGACATGGTGAATGGGATCATTCCCTGGATGTCTTTGACACAAAGCAGCAACACCCTGCTTGGGTTTGGTCAGGTCGTCGGTGGAACGATTTCTCGACTGGACAGCACCGCTCTGGGAGGAGCTGGGCAGCTCTTCAACCTGAACAATGTGACCGGGACCACCGGGAATTACGTGTTCGGCACCAGCAGCGGGACCGGCAGCGTCACGCTGTCTGCGAATCGGATTGTCAACTCTCTGAACTACCAGGGCAGCGGCACGGTCGATCTTGCCGGCTTCGACCTCACGCTGAACGCCGCCTTGGTTCGGGATTCATCGACGTCCTTCACGGCGCAGGGGTCCGGCCGGATCGTGATCGGCTCCTCGGGTGAACTTGTCTTTCGGGGATGGAACAACTCGGTCGTGATTTCGTCTACGATCGGTGAATCTGCGGCGGGCGGTCATCTCGCGATCGGCTCCGCGGTAACCAGCGGCACATCCACGCCGACCGGCTCGTTCACGCTCTCCGGCAACAACGCCCACAGCGGTGGCACGTCGCTCCACGGGCTGCGGCTGAACATCAACAATGTCGGGGCCCTGGGTACGGGCACCTTCACGCTCTCCGGCGGGTCGCTCGACAACACCTCGGGGACGGCGATCGTCAACGCCAACGACAATGCCCAGGTCTGGAACGTGGACCTCGCCTTCGCCGGCTCGAACCCGCTCAACCTGGGCACGGGAGCCGTGTCGCTCGGCGGCTGGGCCGGCCGCACCCGCACGGTCACCGTCACCAGCAGCACGCTCACCGTGGGCGGCGGTATCGCCGGTGGCACCCATGCGGATCTGCCGACCACCGGGCTCGACAAGGCTGGAGCCGGCACGCTCGTGCTCGGCGGCGTGAACACCTACACCGGACCGACGGCCGTCTCCGCCGGACGCCTGCTCTTCAACGGCCGCGACACCGGCGGCGGGGCGTTCAGTGTGGCCGCGGCGGCCCTGCTCGGCGGCTCCGGCACGATCGCCGGGCCGGTGAGCGTGTCGGGCACCCTCGCGCCGGGCGACGGCACGGGCGTGCTCACGGTCGGCTCGGTCAACCTGGGCAGCACGAGCACCACGCTGCTGCAAATCAGCGGCACCTCGCGTGGGTCGCTCTACGATGCCATCACGGCGACCGGCGGGGCCGGCATCGGCTACGGCGGCGCGCTGGCGCTGGTGCTCACGGGCACCAACTACAGCGGCACGTTCGACCTGTTCAACTTCGCCTCCTTGGCCTCGACGGGCTCGTTCTCCTCGATCTCCGCCACGGGCGATTTCGGCTCGTTCTCGTTCACGCCGAACGCCTCGGGAACCTGGACGTCGGCGGCCTCGGGCAGCCGGCCGGAGATGACGTTCTCCCAGACCACCGGCGATCTCGTGATCGTGCCGGAGCCGGCGGCGCTGGTGATCGCGGGCGTCGGCGGCCTGCTCCTCGCCTGGCGGCTGCGACGGCGGCGGGCGGCTGACTGACCTTTCGGTCGGAGATTCACATCATGAGCGGTAGCATGTTGCATCGCGGGGACCGCGGGCAGCAGGTCGCTGGTCGTTCACGTCTCGGCTTCACGCTCGTGGAGCTGCTGGTCGTGATCGCGATCATCGCGTTGCTGGCTGCGCTCCTGCTGCCGGCCGTGCAAGCAGCCCGCGAGGCGGCCCGGCGGTCGCAATGCAGCAACCAGCTCAAACAGATGGCTCTCGGGTTTCAGTCCTGCCAGCATTCGATGGGCGTGTTTCCCCATGCAGGCTGCGGTGGCATTCCTCCGTCTTACACCGACGGGGCCCCAAATCCCGTTCCCACCCAACGGGCTTCCTGGGCCTTCCAACTGCTGCCCTACATCGATCAACAAATCGTGTCCTTGAGCGGCCCGACCAAGTCGATCAAAACCGCTATTCCGACGTTCTATTGTCCGTCGCGGCGCAGTCCGGTGCTGGTCGGTGGCTACGGGATGATCGACTACCGCGGCAACTGGGACGCGGAGGGCAGCGGTCAAAACGGGGCGATGCGGAGGTGCGATGCCGGCGACGGCTTCTTGCTTACCCCAGCGCACTTCAGGGACGGTCTGACGAACACATTTCTGATTGGTGAAAAGTGGTTCGACAAGGCGCGGCTGCCCGCCCTCGGCTGGGATTGCGACGACGGCGGTTTTGCCGACACGACCTGCGATACCTTTGGAAGTACCAAGATAACCCCGCGGCCCGACGCCTTCACGAATGATGGCTGGGAAAATAAGTCTGGCCTTCCCTTCGGCTCTCCCCATCCCGTGGGCTGCGGGATGGCGATGGCCGACGGGTCGGTGCACTTCGTGTCGTACGAAGTGGATCTCCCCGTCTTCCGCTCGCTCGGCACCCGCGTGGCCGTGACCACTGGGCCGAGGGCTGACATCCCGGTATCGCCGGGGGACCTCTGACATGCGGGACCGTGGCACCTGGGCCGCGGCGGTCGGCGCGGCGTGCGGACTGCTGGTCGCCGGTTGCGGGCCGGTGGGCGCGAAGACGGTCGTCTCCGGGCAGATCACGCGGGCCGGCAAGCCGCTCACGCTCCCGGGCAGGGCGGAGGCGACGCCGAAACAGGCCGCGGCCGACGCGTTCGTGCCGGATCCGCCGCAGGTGATGGTGACGCTGCTCGCGATGCGGGCCGACGGCAAGGCCGGCGCGGGCTACTCGAGCCCGATGGACGCCGACACCGGGCACTTCCGGATCCAGGGCCATCCGTCGAAGCCGATCCGGCCGGGCCGCTACCGGCTCGGCCTCGGCCTTTCGGAAGGCGGACCGGGGTGGGCGTGGCTCGACGACTTCGATCCGGTGGCGTCGCCGCTCATCGTCGAAGTCCCCGCCCGGGACGTCGAATTGGCCGTCGATCTCGACGCCAAGACCGTCACCGTCCGCTGACGCCGTTTCGTCAGCCCGCGCCGCGGAAGTTGGGCCGTAGCCGCCAGCGGCCCGAGTCGTGCCGCCGGAGGATGCCCACGAGGTCGCCGGCCGCATCCACGGCGGCGATCGCCTCGGCCGCAGCATCGCCGAGATCGACGAGGCCGCCACTGACCGCGTGGGCCAGGCCGGCGGCGTCGAGCACGTGCCGCGGCAGGTGCGGCACGGCCGCCGCGGGAGACAGGAGGCCGTGCCGAACGGTGTCGGCGGTGACGGCGGCCAAGGGCAGCGCAGAGGCCTGCGTGAACGGCCCTACGGCGGTACGGACCAGCGACTCCATCACCGCCCGCGTGCCGAGCGCGGCCGCCAGGTCACGGCCGATGGCCCGCACGAACGTGCCCGACGAGCAGACGATGTCGAGCCCGAGCCGGGGCCAGTCGTAGGCCGTCACCTCCAGCCGATCGATCCGCACCTCCTTCGCGGCCAACTCCACCGGCCGGCCCTTGCGGGCGAGCCGGTAGGCCCGCTTCCCATCGACGTGCACGGCCGAATAGTCGCAAGGCCGCTGGAGGATCGGCCCGCGGAAGGCGGGCAGGGCGGCGTCGAGCGCCGCCCGCGACGGTCGCACCGGGACCGGCTCCTCCACCACCTCGGTCTCCAGGTCGTCGGACGGGCTCGAGCGACCGAGCAGAAACGAGCCACGGTAGTGCTTGGGCAGGTCGTGGACGAAGTCCACGAGTTTCGTGGCATGGCCCACGCACACCACCACCACGCCCGCGGCGAGCGGGTCGAGCGTGCCCGCGTGACCGACGGTCTTCATGCCCAGCGCCTGGGCCACGGCATCCACGACGCGGCGCGACGACACGCCCGCCGGCTTGTCGATCGCGATCACGCCGGAGACGGGCTGGTGCATGCAAGCCGGCCGGTCACAGGCCGCGGATCGGAAAGGCGTAGAGGTCGGCAATCTCGGCCGCGGACCGGCCCGCGAGACGCATCCGCGCGCGAAGGGCGTTGGGATCGTCCACGGCGCCGGTCACGAGCCGGTCGAACTTGAGATCGACGAGCGCCGCCGTGCGGGCGGCGTCGGACCGGGCATGGCCTTGGGGAAAGAGCACGAACCCGCCGTCGAGCGGTCCGAGCGATGCATGGTCGATCTCGACCCGCGTGGGGATGCCCTCGGGGTAGCGGGTGTCGTAGTCGGCCCCGCCGTGGGCGATCGCGATCTTCGCGATCAGGGCCGCGACGGCCGGATCGGCGATCGCGGCGTCGGCGTAGTCTTCCGGCAGGAGCATGAGCGACTCCCAGCCGCACGGCTTTCCAGTCGCCGCGGCCGCCCGGGCCTTGAGGAGCGTCTTCGCGAGGATGAACGGCAGCGAGTGGTCGGCCGACTGCCGCGTCGTAGGCGTACGCTTGGCGGGGTCGGCGATGATGGAAAACGCGGGCTCGTAGATCGTGACCCGGATCGTGCGGATCCCGTCGAGGTCGGCCGCGAGGGCGGGGTGCCGCGTGCACAGGTCCACGAGCGACTGGAGCGCGCCGGCCGACTGGTGCTCGTAGAGGCCGAGCTTGAAGTGCATGGCGTGGATCGCGAAGGCGTCGCCCGCCACGCCGAGCTCGAGGTCGAACGGGCTCGTGCCGTCGGGGCAGGGTTCGTGGCGCCGGTAGATCGCCAGCTGATTGCGAAACACGTCGCGCGGGCCGAGGAAGCCGGCGAGCGCCCGGCGGGCGCACATCACGCCCGCTTCCGCGGCCAGCGCTGCCGAGGCGCCCTTGGAGTCGGAAAGCTGATGGCCCGCGCGGATCGCCCGGAAGGGTACATAGTGGGCCACCGCCATTCCGATCGCCGACTCGATCTGGTCCTCGGTGCCGCCGAGGGCGGCGGCGAACGCTGCGGCGCTGGCGACCGTGCCATGGTGCACGTGGTCGATCGCGTACTTCCGCAGCGCGAACACCTCGGCCAGTCGGCCGCGGATCTCGTCCACGAGGAGCATGAGTCGGAGCGTGGCGTCGCCGTCGAGGCCGGCCTCGCGGGCCGCGGCGACGGCCACGGGATAGAAGTCGTTGTGGCCGAACTCGCCGGCCGTCCGTCCCTTGGCGGCGTCGTAGCCGAAGTTCGTGCCGTTGGAGTCCCATTCACGGACGGCCGACGCGTTGGCGGCCACGGCCTTCTCCACGGCGCAGGGCTGTGCGGAGCCGAAACAGATGCCGCCCCGAGAGCCGCCGGCGGGCGGGGTGGCCAGAGCCTCGGTTCGCAGGACGGTAGGGGCATTGGCCCGCAGGGCGAGGGCCGAAACGCCGCAGCCCACGCTGTCGAGGTGGAATCGCTCCAGGAGATCGAGCGTGTGCCGGCCGATGGGACGCGGCGCGACGAGGAAGTCGCGGGCGTAGCCGGCCAGGCCGCGGGCCTGGTTCGTCGTGCGGGGCAGGAGCAGGGTGTCGGAGGCCGGAGGTGCGAGCGGCTGAATCATGGGAATCGATTACACTTCACGCCATGCAACCGACGCAATTGGGCCCCTATAAGATCCGCTCGCGGCTGGGACGGGGCGGCATGGGGGCCGTCTACGAGGCGGAGGAGTCGGGCACCGGTCGCCTGGTGGCGGTGAAGACGCTCGCCGCGCACCTCGGCGACGACACGGGGCTGCGGCGGCGGTTCACCGCCGAGATCGAAACGCTCAAAGCGCTACGGCATCCGGGCATCGTGCAGCTCCTCGCGTTCGGCGAGGAGGACGGGGTTCCGTATTTCGCCATGGAACTGGTGCCGGGCAAGAGCCTGGAGCAGGAACTTCGAAGCGGCCGCCTCTTCAACTGGCGGGAGACGGTGGCTCTGGCCCTGGAGGTCGTCCGGGCGCTGAAAAGCGCGCACGACCACGGCGTGGTGCATCGCGACCTCAAACCGGCGAACCTGCTGCTGGTGGACACTCCCACCGACGGCATCACGGTCAAACTCGCCGACTTCGGCATCGCACGGCTCTTCGGCGACGCCAGCCAGACGCTGGCCGGTACCGTCGTGGGAACCGCCGAGTTCATGGCGCCGGAGCAAGCCGCCGGGAAGGCGGTGGATCACCGGGCGGATCTGTATGCGTTGGGGCTGGTGATGTTCGCCATGCTCACCGGCCGGCCGCCGTTTCACGGGCCCGACGTCACGGCGGTGCTCGAGCGGCAACGTCGCGAGTCGCCGCCGCGGGTGGCGACCCGCGTGCCCACCGTGCCGCCGGACCTCGACCAGTTGATCGCCCGCCTGCTCGCCAAGGATCCAGCCCACCGCCCGGCCAACGCGCTGGCCGTGGGACGCGTGCTGGCGGCGATCGCCGCCGCGCCGGACGCAGGGCTGACCGCCCCCGGTGACGAGGGCAAAGGCACCGTCCATGACAACGCGGCACGGCCGACCACGCCGCTTCCGTCCGCCGCGCCCGTCATCGATCACTTCGGCGCCACGCGGGCGATGCCTGCCGCCGAAACCAGCGACGGGCCGCTCCTCGGCACGGGCCCTGCTGCCGCCGCCGACGCAGCCACGCGACCGCACACCTACGGGGCCCGCGGGTCGGAGCTCGCCCACGCGTGTACCGTGCCGGCGGAGACCGCCGAGACGACCGCGCCGATCGCCCGCAACCGTTTCACCACGGTGGAGGAACTGCATCGCCTGACCCGGCAACGGGCTGCCGCGGAGCGTCGGCGGCAGCATGTGTGGCAGGCACTGGCGGCGGTGGTGACGGCTGCCGTGATCCTCGGCGGCGGCTATCTGATCATGCGGCCCCGGTCTGCCGACGAGTTGTATGCGCGCATCGACACCATCGCCGCCGACGAGGCGTCCGACCTGCGCGACGCGCGGCCGCTGATCGAGGAGTTTCTGTCGCGTCATGGAACCGATCCGCGGGCCGCGGCCGTGCGCGACATCGATCGTCGCCTCGAGGTGGACGTGCTGGAGCGGAAAACCCGGCGCCGACCCCGCAGCGACCGGGCGCTGCCGCTGATCGAGCGCGACTACCGGGCCGCCATGGCCCGCGAGGCCGACAGTCCCGCCGGATGCGTCGCCGCCCTGGAAGCGATTCTCGCGGTGTCGCATGCCGACGCGAATGGCGGAGAGACGGCCTCCGTTCCCGACACCGAGTCCACCGCCCTCTGGCTGGCGCTCGTCCGCCGCCAGATCGACCGGCTCGCGCCGCTGGCCACGCGCGAACGCGAGGAAGACACGAACCGGGCCCAGGCCGTGCTGGCGGAGGCCGCCGAACTCGCCGGAGCGTCCGCCGCGGCCTCCGCCACCGAGCGGGCCGACCTCGCCGCCCGCCGCCGCAACCTGCTGGAAGGGCTCGTGGAACTCAACGCCTCGCGCCCGCACATGGCGACGTTCGTCGCCGAGGCCCGGCGGCTGCTCGGTGACCAGGCGACCGAGCCCACCTCGCCCGCACCCCCGGAGCCACAGCCATGACCAGTCCCGGAGTCGGCCCGGCAGCCGCCACCGCCGGCCGCCGCACCGCCAGCCACAGAGCCTTTGCCCGCGCCCGCACGCTCATTCCCGGCGGTGTGAACTCGCCCGCCCGGGCGTTCGGCGGCGTCGGTGGCGAGCCGATCTTCTTCGCTTCGGCGCAGGGGCAACGGCTCACCGACATCGACGGCAACACCTACCTCGACTATATCGGCTCCTGGGGACCGATGATCCTCGGCCACCGCCACCCGCGGGTCGTGGCGGCGATCGAGCGGGCGCTCGCCACGGGCACGAGCTACGGGGCGCCGACGGAGGCGGAGAGCCGGCTGGCGGAGTTGATCATCGCGGCGGTGCCGTCGATCGAGAAGGTGCGGCTCGTGAGCAGCGGCACCGAGGCGGCGATGACCGCCGTGCGGCTGGCCCGCGGGTTCACCGGCCGCGACAAGATCGTGAAGTTCGCCGGCAACTACCACGGCCACGCCGACAGCCTGCTCGTGGCCGCCGGTTCTTCGGCCGCCACGCTCGGCGCCCCGGACTCTCCCGGCGTCACCGCCGGCACCGCCCGTGACACGCTGGTGCTCGAATACAACGACGTCGCCGGGCTCGAGGCGGCATTCGCGGCCCACGGAGGGGATCTCGCGGCCGTGCTCATGGAGCCGGTCGTGGGCAACATGGGGCTCGTTGTGCCGTCGCGGGTGTTTCTGGCCGCGGCCCGCGACCTGTGCACGCGGCACGGGGCGATGCTGGTCTGCGACGAGGTGATGACGGGCTTTCGGCTCTCCCTCGGCGGCGCCCAACAGGTACTCGGCATCACGCCTGACCTGACCACGCTCGGCAAGATCGTGGGGGGCGGCCTGCCGCTGGCGGCCTACGGCGGCCGGGCCGACGTCATGGACCACATGCTGCCGGCCGGCAAGGTGTTTCAGGCGGGCACCCTCTCCGGCAACCCGCTCGCCGTCGCCGCCGGCACGGCGACCCTCGAAGAGTTGCGGGAGCATCCTCCCTACGAGCATCTGGAGCGGCTCGGTGCCCGCCTGGAGGCCGGCTTCCGCGCGGCGGCGGCCGCCGCCGGGATCACCGCCTGGACGGCCCGCGTCGGCAGCATGATGACGACGTTCTTCCAGCGCGGCGATCAGCCCGTGCCCGTCACCGGTTGGAAGACGGCGTCACAATCCGACACCGCCCGCTACGCCGCCTTCTTCTGGGGCATGATCGACCGCGGCGTCTATCTTCCCTGCAGCCAGTACGAGGCCCTCTTCATTTCAGCCGCCCACACCGAAGCCGACATCGACGCCACCATCGCGGCGGCGACCGAGACGCTCGCCGCGATGTCCCGCACCTGACTGGAACCCGCCATGGACGCCATCAAACAATTCATCGACCTGTTCCTGCACGTCAACGAGCACCTGGAGGCCCTCATCCAGTCCTGGGGCCCGTGGACCTACGTCGTGCTGTTCGCGATCATCTTTTGCGAGACCGGCCTCGTGGTCACGCCCTTCCTCCCGGGCGACTCGCTGCTCTTCGCGGCCGGGGCGATGGCGGCCCTCTATCCGCAACACATCGCCATTTGGACGTTGCTCGTGATCCTCACGATCGCGGCCATACTCGGCGATACGCTCAACTACGCCATCGGCCGCTGGCTCGGGCCGCGGGCCTTCAAGATCGACAAGTGGTTTCTGAAGCACGAGCACCTGGAGCGGACGCAGGGCTTCTACGAGCGGCACGGCGGCAAGACGATCGTGCTCGCCCGGTTCGTGCCCATCGTCCGCACGTTCGCCCCGTTCGTGGCCGGCGTGGGCAAGATGCACTACCCGACGTTCCTGTTCTACAACGTCGTGGGCGGGATCGCCTGGGTGCTCATCTGCACGCTGGCGGGATACTTCTTCGGCAACATCGAGGCCGTGAAGAAGCACTTCGAGCTGGTGGTGGTCGGCATCGTGGTGGTGTCGGTGCTGCCGCTGGCGTGGGAGTGGTGGCGGGCCCGGGCGGCGGCCCGGGCCACAAAAAACTAAATATAGGAGCGTGACGATGAGCACCTTCGGGATGGGTCCACTCGAACTGCTGCTGGTGCTGGTGGGCCTCGGCGGCCTGCCGAGCCTTCCGGTGTCCATGCCGCCGCTGCCGCCCGATCCGGTGATCGAGCGGGCGACTCCCGACGAGTGCCTGTTGCACGTCGTCCTGGCAGGCAGAGCGGAGCCCGTGGCCGGCTCGGCCAATCATGCCGAGGCGTTGCTGGCCGAAAAGGAAGTGCGGCGATTTGTCGATGAGATGGCCGGCGTCGTGGAGAAGATGCTCGCGCGGCAGGAGGCCCAGGGCAGCGTCCCGCTGCTCTCCAGACCCGAGATGCGGTCGCTTCTGTCCACGCTCCTCACGCGGCCGGCGGCGGTGACGGTCGAATCCGTCTCGATCGACGGACCAAATCCGCAGCTGGCCGGCAGCCTGGTGGTCAACTGCGGGGCGGACGCGGAGCACGTGCGGCGAGATGTCGAAAAAGTGATCGCGGATTTCCGGGCCATCGAGGTGTGGCTGCAGGTCAGCGAGTTTGAACGCGAGGGCCAGTCATGGTGGCGTTTCGATGGACTGCCGCCCGGGGCTCCCGATGTCGCCTGGGGGTTCAAGGACGGCCTGTTCCTCGCCGCCGTTGGCCCCGATGGGCTGCAACAACTGCTCGCGCGGCTTGCCGACAAGGATCGCCAGCCGCCGGCCTGGAAGACAACTCTGGAAAAGCGGCTGCCCCTCGAGCGGCGGTCCATGCTCGCCCACCTCGACGTCACGAAGGTCCTCGAAATCGCCAAGACGATGATCCGCGACCGGGACTTTGCCCCGGGCGTCGCCGCCAGCGGCCTCGATGGCCTGCGGGCCATGCAGGCCGTCGCCGGCCTGACCAAGACCGAGATGGCCTCGGCCACGATCCTCGACTTCGACGGCGAGCCGACCGGCTTCTTCGCGCCGGGGCAGGGTGCCGTCACCGCGGCCGACCTGAAGGCCATTCCGGCCGACGCCACGATGGCCCAGATCGTGAAGCTCGACCTCGCGGCGACGCTGGCGACGGGGATCGCCTGGATGGAGGCCGTCCAGGTCGGATCGTCTGCCCAAGTCACGCAGATGCTGGAGCAGGTGCGGGCCGTCGCGGGGATCGATGTGGTCAAGCATGTGCTCGAGCCACTCGGCGACACGTGGACTACCTGCACGCTGCCGGGTGAGGGGTCGCTCGGTCTGCCCCGAATGGCGGTGAGCGTCGGCCTCGATGACGCCAAGACCTTCACGAAGACCCTCGCTGCGGTCACGACGCTCTTCACCAAGGGGCTCGCCCAGCCCGGGATGCCGCCGCTGAAGCTCGGGAGCGAGAAGTCGGCGACCGGCGACCGCCAGTTGTTCACCGCTCGTCTCGGCAACTCGCCGCTGCAGCCGGCGTGGTGCGTGGACGGCGATCGGCTCGTGGTCGGCGTGTCGGCGGAGGCGGTTGAGAGCATGCTCGCCCAGCGTGGCGCCGCCCGATCGCTCGCCGACGTGGCCGAGGTGAAGACACTCCTCGGTGAACGTGCCGCGGCCCTGGGCTATCAGGAGCCGAAGGCGGCGGTGGCGTCGCTCAAGGCGGTCTACGACGGCCTCGCGCCGCTCGCGGGGAAGGGTCTGGCCGAGGCGGGGGCCGCGGTACCGAAGCTTCCCGATGCCGGCTTGATCGCGAAGCATCTGCTCCCGGCCGTGTCGGTGGTCCGCCGCGATGCGGAGGGCGACATCATCGCCGAGGGCCGCTCCACGCTGCCGCTGGGCCCGTTCGGCGGCGCGGGACTCGCCTCGTCGCCGGCGGTGGCCAGCATCGCGGTCGGCATGACGCTGCCCGGGGTCCAAGCCGCCCGCGAGGCGGCCCGGCGCACGGTGGGCATGAACAACATCAAGCAACTCGGACTCGCCATGCTGAACCACGAGTCCGTGAGCAACGCCCTGCCGTCTGCTGCGATCTGCGACAAAGAGGGGAAGCCGCTGCTCTCATGGCGGGTGACGCTGCTGCCCTACCTCGATCAAGAGGAACTTTACGGTGAGTTCCACCTCGACGAACCCTGGGACAGCGAGCACAACAAGAAACTGCTGGAGCGGATGCCCAAGATGTACGCCTCGCCGGGCGACGACGCGGCCAAGCCGGGCACGACCCGCTACGTGGTGCCCACGGGCGAGGGGACGGTTTTTCCGAAGCCTGACGGGGAGACGAGCCTGGCCGGCGTCTCCGACGGGTGCGCCAACACGCTCCTCATCGTGGAGGCCGAGGCGGCCAAGGCGGTGCCGTGGACGAAGCCCGAAGACCTCGCCGTCGATCCCAAGCAGCCGCACGCGGGACTGAAGAACGCCCGGCCCACGGGATTCCTGGCGGTGTTCGTCGATGGCCACGTGCGGATCATTCCCGGGGACGTCACCGCCGACGTGCTGAATGCCATGTTCACACGGGACGGCGGCGAGCAGGTCGAGCTGCCCTGACGCCGGTCTGTAGCGGCGGGCTCCGACCGCCGATGTGGGTGAAGCGTCGTCCACCGCCCCCAACAAGCCCCGGGCGGAAGCCCGGGGACACCGGGCCATTGG